>Ga0307372_10000009_pt1 | contig 304084 bp, 300 predicted proteins | sample OX1MG_FD_202533 | JGI IMG/M metagenome (GOLD analysis project Ga0307372, IMG submission 202533) | Soil microbial communities from Risofladan, Vaasa, Finland - OX-1 | ecosystem: Environmental > Terrestrial > Soil > Coastal area > Acid sulfate soil | place: Finland: Risofladan, Vaasa...
GCGCCGGGGGTTACACCGCACTCGAAGACCTCGAAAGCCACTACACGGGTGGGGAAAACCCTATGAGTCCGCTCAACTACGTCTGGTACCAGTATCGATGGCAGCGTCTGGCAGCAACGATGTTCGATGCGGACGGCGAGGGCGCACTGGTCCGCTTCTGGAACTGCTTTCACGCAACCGATCGTTTCGACTCTGGCGAAGTCACGGCCGCGATGCTGGTCCCGTTGCTAAGAGCTGAAGTGAGCGAGACCCTCGGGCAAGCCGTCCAAGATTGGCACTAGAACCGGTTGCGGACTGAACCGTGCGAATCGCACTGGAACGCTTGAATCGCCAACGATAGGCGGCGCGTCCGTTCCTTCGGGTCTTGGATGGCGAAGTTTTGGCAGTTGCTCGCAGTCCGATGAGCGCTCGCCGTCGCGGGCGACGAAGTGGACACGCCACGAGCTGGACCCGACGAAACCCTGCTTCTCGACTGCTACGACGACGTCAACTCGTCTCCCAATCGGACAACCGCCGAAGCAAGTCCGTCGACGTACTCGCTCGTCGTACGGGGGTTGATGAAGCAGGGGCGAAGTCCGAACGAACCGTTGACGATGGTCGCGCTCGGCAGGTACGGCGTCTCTCGTAGTAGGCGCCGGTGCACCTGTTCGTTAAGAGAGTCAAGGTCAATAACACCGTCGCGACGATAGCGAAAGCAGCAGATGGAGAGCACTGGCTCGCAGAGTAGTTCGAGGCGATCGTTTCTTCGAACCTCCGCCGCGAGCTGACGCGCAAAGTCGTTGTCTCGTTCGACGCGGTGCGTCACGCCGCGGCGACCGAGTTCGCGCAGGATGCTCCAGACGACGACGCCTCTCGCGGGTGCAGAGAGTTCAACGCCGAAGTCGGCGTAGGGAATGCCCATCGAATCGAGCGAGGATCGAGCGTCGTCCGGGTCGCCGAAGGATCCCTCTAAGTAGTCCGCCGGCTCTTGGGTGAAGGCTCGATGCAAAATCGAGCGGTCGCGCACGAACGTCGCGGCGATGCCGGTCGGTGCGCCGAGCCACTTGTGGGGATCGACGATCACCGAGTCCGCGAGTTCCAAGCCGTCGTAGAGCGGTCGCACGCGCTCGTCGAGGATGCCGGGTAGTCCGTAGGCACCATCGACGTGGAACCACGCGCCGTAGCGACGAGCGAGTTCGCCGCACTCTCGTAGGGGGTCGATCGCTCCTGTGTTCGTCGTCCCCGCCGTCGCGACTATCGCCAAAGGGATGACGCCCCCGACCCGGTCATCCTCGAGCGCGCGAGCCAACGACACCGGGTCGAGACGCTGTTGCCCGTCGGAAGGAATCAGGCGTACGCTTCGCCGCCCGAGACCGAGAACTCCGGCCGAGCGCAGAATTGTGTGGTGCGACTCCTCGGAGGCGTAGATGGCGGCGCGCGTGGCGCCCAGCCCGTCGGCGGCGGGATCGACGCCCCGCTGTTCGTAGGCCCACTGGCGAGCGGCGCCCAGCGCCACCAGATTCGCGACCGATCCGCCGCTCGAGTACACGCCCTTCATGCTGGAACGAAGTCCACAAAGCTGCGCCAACCAGTTGAGCGAGAGTTCCTCTAGATAGTTGAAGGCGGTGAGCGTGTAGCGCTGGGGGGAGGCGACTGTCGCGGCGAGCGACGCGGCGGTTGCTACGGCGGTCGGTTCCGTCGTGATCCATCCCCAAAAGCCCGGTTCACTGATTCGTGCGCCATTCGGCACGACGGTGCTCACCAACTCATCGATGACGCCGTCGCCACCGACTCCCTCATCGGGCAGCGGTCGCTCGAGCACGCCCATCCATTCGTCGCGTCGCGTCATCGGGTCACCGTGTTCGCCGTGAAGAAACTCTTCCAGGGCAGTGCCGACGCGCGCGAGATAAGCGTTGCGGTCGTCCGTTGTCAAGGGTGGCGCCATGGCATCGATGCTACCGAGGGTGATGTGACGTCGAACTAGTGCGCCTGTCGCTTGCTCAGTCAATCGGTCGAGAAGGCAGCCACCGAGTCAATCAGATGGTCCGCGGGAAAATTGATCTACCTTGACCCACGACGACAGAATCTGCTTGGATATTGGTGGCATCGGCCACGAAACCCAGGACTGGCTTTGCCGATCGTAAGCGAGTCTCTCGCGAAAGATTTATGGCGTCAGGTGCTCAGCGCTGGCTAGCGCGTCGATGTAATTTGAACGCAACTGCGATCTGGGAATAGGGAGTCGTCGAGTGGGTCTCGACAGGTGTCCTCTGCACGCAGATTGACCTCCAGCCGGTTGGCGTGGAGATGCTGAACGGGCAGCCGTCGTGGAGTGAATCCCTTCGCGGGCGAGCGATGAGGAACTCAGACACCAGTGCCGGGTTGCGACACTCTTGCGTCGGGTCGCCGACCCGTGTTGTGACCAACGGGTCATCAAGCCACGAGTTAGCTATCGGTGTTCACGTCTCCGTGCGGGCTATAGGGCGTCGCGAGGGCCAGTACGGGGTGGCGGAATCGCCGCATGCTGTCCCGTTCGGTGGGTACGTGGTGGGGTACTGCCGTTGAAGCACCCGATCCCAGCGCCCTCGCGAACTTCTACTCCCAGTTGCTCGGATGGTCGGTAGTCCGCGAGGAACCCGGAACGGCCATACTCTCGGCGCCCGAGAGGCAAATCTACCTCGTGTTCCAGGAGGCGCCCGGCTACCAGTCCCCGGTGTGGCCGCCGGACCCGGCGAGCCAACGTTCGATGATGCATTTCGACTTTCCGTTTGGCGACCTCGACGGGGCCGTCGCCCAACACCAACCACAGGAGAACGTCCGAGTACTCTTCGATCCGGCTGGCCATCCGTTCTGCCTCTGTCGGGAGCGGGATTGAGACTTCAAGCGCCGAACGCTCGTGCGCGTAGTTCACGCGGCACGGCTGACGGGGCTCGATTTCTCGGTCCGGCGTTCGCCTTTGCCCGGAAGATGATCCCCAACTTCGGGTCTTCGACGGGCTGCATCCACGAATGAGGGGTGCACGCAGAAAGGCCGTAGCCACGAGGCGTTTACTCAATCCAGAATCGATTCACACAGCCGCCGTCAATCGAAACGACGGCCGAGTCAAAGACTCCTCCGCATCGCTCGATGACGTTCATCGAACCCTGGTTGTCAACGTTGCACGTCAGAAGAACACGTTGGACGCCCGCGTTGCGCGCAATATCCAGACCTTGAGTGAGAATCTCAGTGGCGTAACCTTTTCGCCGCTCACCTGGGACAACTCCGTAGCCGATGTGTCCGCCCTCGTGCGCAAGGAGCGCGTCAAGTTCGTAGCGAATTGAGGCGCGGCCCACGATCTTCGCGTCGACCTCCGCGACGAGAAAAGTGGACGGTACCCACTTTCCTTTCCGACCGTACTGGTATGAGTCCAGCCGATCGAGGTACTCCCGCCACGACTCGTTCCTTCGAAACCCTGTTGCAAAAGTGAAGCCCTCACTCAACATCTGTTGATGCGCCTTCATGACTTCGGCTTCATCGTCAACGTTGGGTGGGCGAAGGCGCAACGTGCTCACAAACCAATCCTAAGCAGCTTTGACTCAGGCTGGCTTGTGCCAGCAACGACGTGCGAATCATCGTTCACCTTTCGACGGACGGGCAACCGACGAAACTGATGGGGCCCCAGACACTCGTTACGTCATAGCCGATCGGTGCCAACGCAAGGCGGCACTCCTGTTGCGTAGGGTCTTCGTCGCTAGGCAAGCAGCCCAGGACATCGTCTTCGATCGCCAGATGTTCTTGAGCGGACGATCGCGTCTCGCACACACTCGTGAGGCTCGTGTACTTGATGCAGAGGTGAAGTCGCGCTAGAAAGGGCTCAATGACGCCGTACTCGATCCGAACGCTTGATGCTTCCACTTGGGACGCCTTCGCGGAGCTCGTCGAGCGCAATAATGGGGTCTTCGGGGGCTGTTGGTGCATTGGCTATCACCCCGAGTGCGGTCGGAGGGAACTGAACTATCGCGCGGTCAAGGAAGACCGCGTGATGACCGGGCGTGCCCACGCGTCGCTCGTGTTTGACGAAGACGATAGGGCGCAGGGGTGGTGTCAGTACGGCAGCCCCGAAGAGCTCTCGAACATTAAGCACCTGCGTGAGTACGAAAAGGACGCGCCACCTCGTCCGGATTGGCGAATCACTTGCTTCTACGTCGACAGAAGACACCGCAGCCAGGGCGTTGCCCGCGCCGCGCTCGAGGGTGCCCTCGATCAGATCGCGCGAGCCGGCGGCGGCCTCGTCGAGGCCATCCCCGAAGTGACCGCCGGCCGTGAGGCACCGGGTCGCTTCCTCTTCAGCGCCTCCGTCGAACTCTTCGAGCAGTATGGATTCGTTCGCAAGCGACAGGTTGGCAAGCACGCGTGGATTGTCAGCAAGGTCGTTGCTGCCGAGTGAACGACTCCTGTTTCGCCCAGCCATGTTCCCATCGACACGAGATCCGAACACCCGTGGCGTTCGCAGGCCCGAGGTTCAACTCGTTGACCGCGATGCTGGCGGCATTGACTCGTCGCCACCAACTTGGCTCAATTCGTACGTCACCTGAAAACGGCGGTAAGTCTTTCACGGCGCAACGTCGACCTTAGACCGGCGAGAACGTCCGTCGTCACTCGCCGTCCGCTCTCAACCGAGACGCGCGGTCAACTGATCCTGCACGCTGGACCACTCGCGGTCGAGGATTGAGAAAAATACGGTGTCGCGAAGATGACCAGTCCACGTGAGCCGATCGCGACGCAAGACTCCTTCTCTGACAGCACCCAGCTTCGCGACGGCGGCCTGGCTTCGTTCGTTGCGAGTGTCCACCCTGAATTGGACGCGCACCGCCCCAGAGTCGAAGGCGTGCTTCAGCATCAGCATTTTTGACTCCGAGTTGACCGCTCGTCCTCGAACGTCGGGGTGCAGGAATGTTGTGCCGATCTCTACTCCACCCTGGTCGGCCAAGGCCGTGTAATAGCTCGACATTCCTACGACCCGCGAATCTGCACGGCGTCTGATGGCGTAGGGCATTCGCTGATCCCTTGGAGCACCACAGGCGACGGCCCAAAAGGTCTCAAACGCTGCACCCGTCGGATTGACCGGCATGATGTCCCACGTCTCGAGGTCGCAGTCGATGGCCGCACGGACCTCTTCTTTCAGCTCGGGCCTAAAGGGTTCCATGCGGATGCGGCCACCCTCCAACACGCAGAAATCGAGCTCCATATCGGTACCTTAACGAACTCGAGAATCACGGCGATCTGCTCCAGCGTTGCTGCTGCGGATCATTCGCGGCGGGTAGCCGAGACGTAGTGACGACTCAGAAAATGCCGACGGATGGCGGCGGACGTGCCACGTCGGATCGATGACGTCAACCTGCCTTTTCGAGACGCCAGAGCTTGGTGGCAGATTTATTGCCTTGGGTTTGCGACGACGGCGCCACGTTACGTGATGAGTGCTTCGACAGCGTCCAGATCGCGCTCGGCGTACCGGCGGTGCTCCCACTCTTCATTGAGGATTATGAGTAGGCACTTGCGCACGGGAAAACTCTGAGGCGGCGGCCAACCTGGCGCGTCGACGGATTCAGTGTGGCCGTCAAGTGCCGCGGCGGTGAGACCTTCGATGACCTGACGCACCGTGGCCATCCGGTCGCGCCGGAGCTCGAGCACGGCGTCGAGCGAAGGGCGCGCGGCGCGGTCGCGAGGGATAGCCGGGTCTTCGGGCATCTCGTCCCACGGCAGGTCCAAAGGGCTCCAGGGTGACGGATCGCCAAGAATCGCGCGCCGGACCCACGAGTCGGTCGCGAACAGTAGGTGTCGCAACGTTTCAATGAACGTCCATTCCCCATCCACCGAAACGTGGAGGAGGTCTGGCTGCACGTGGCGAGCCCGTTCGACCGTCTCGCCCCAGAGTCGCTCGATGATGCCCCAGGCATCATTGAAGCCGGCGGCGTCTGTCGGGCGCATCTTGGATCGCAAGGGATTGCGTCTGTCGAGTTCGGCGTCGATCAGTGGTCCGACGTCGACGTCGTTAATCGTCAGGTTGTCAATGTCGCCGTGGATCTCGACGTCGACCAAGTCCACGTTTCGCAGAAGTGCTCCGCTCAGGTCGACGGCGCGGAACTGCGCGCCACGGAGGTCGACGCGTTCGAACGTGGATCCACGGAGGTCGGCATCGATGAAGTCCGTCATGCGAGAAATCTTATTGTCACGTTCGTCGAGATGTCGGACGGTTTAGGCACCGTGTGGCTGTCGGCGTCTTGCGCCGGTGTGATCGGTGGGTCTGCGCTTAATTGGTGACCGTCAAGTTCGTGGCTGGTACGTGCGAGGCAGTGGGCCTCGTTGCGTCGGGTCTTCGTGATCGAAGATCTGTTGCCAACGGCCGCTGACTCCACCACCCTCAGAAAGCAACCTTCTCGCGTGTGAATCGTGAGCAGCGGGATCGCTCCACCAACTACTGAGCGGAGCCTGCTATTTCGTGCTGGTTCGAATCACCGTGCGCGCCAGGATGCCGAGCGTGGCACGTAGCGACGCCTCAGGAATGACCGCGAAGCTAATGCGCGTTCGGTGCGCTTCGGGCACGTTTGTCCAGTCGTAGAAGGACGTCACCAACGTTCCCGACTCGACAGGCTCGAGCACGTATCCATAGACGTAGCCCATTGGGGGATCGATCATAACTCTCTCCGTCGTCCACGTATTTCTCGGGCAATCTCGGTGCGCGGACGTCACCGGTGGATCTACTGAGGGAGAGGACGCCAAAGGCTGGTAGAGGGACGATGGCGCCAAGTCTCCGACTCCGGCCCAGGTCAGCGGACTGGCGGACAGTGCAGGGATGCTGACTTGTCACGGGGAGTCTCCGCGGCGGACTCATCCACGTGACGCGAGCCGCTACCCAAGAGGCGTCACGCCCGCGGCGAAAGATGACGCGGTCCGCGCACTCTCTCACTTGGACAAGGGCGTCTGGCTCTTATCTCGGAAACTTCTGCAGTGGTGAGCGGTCTCCCACCAGCCAGACGTGTCCGAAGGGATCGGTGAAGCCACCTTGACGGTGCACGCCCCAGGGAGCGTCGTGATCCCGGACGCCGTCCCCGGTGACCACTGCACCGGCGGCGATGGCCTTCTGAACGAACCCGTCGGGATCATTGGTGAAGACTTCGACTCGAACCGTCGTCTGGCCAACGGCGGCGGGACTCGAAAATCCCTCTGTGGTGGGCTCATGCAGAATGAACGGTGCTCCCCCGCAGTCCAACCCAATGACGGAGCCAAGGCTCCAGAGCTCGCTGGCTCCGAGCGCAGAAATGTACCAATGGGCCGCGGCCGGCGCATCCTCGACGGCGAGCATGAACGAAATTGACAGCGTCACGAAGACGATTGTAGGCGTGGATTTGGTTCGGCCCAGTGAACCACGCCATCAACAGGTGACGCTGAACTTCCGACACCGGGTGAAACCTGCAACTTTCAGATCGTGAGCACAAGTTGGCACGTCGGTGTCGGGTGTCCGGCACCACACAAGTCCCGTTCGCTAGGCGTCAGTGCTTCGCGCGAACCGGTCACGTCGAGCCCGCGACAAAATACGCCACTAAGCGTCGGGCACTGCGAAGTCGCTGTCGGCGACGCTGGTCTCGGTGACCGAAGCGTAAACTCGCCAATGCTCGCTCCTTCCACGCCGCGCTCCTTCGTCGTCGCGCCGGACGGCGCGACAAAGCCAGCAAGCGACCTACCTCAAGGTTGTCGTCAAGTCCGCCTGTCACGAGCCCACGAGGGCGAGCCATCTCTCGTCCTAGCCCTCGCGCGTACGTCCTCGACCAGGTCTCGGTCAGAGTTCGGCCGGGCCGGATCGCGGAGGTGGTGTAGTCGCGTTCTGGCAAGTCTTCTTTATGTTCTGTAGGGTGAGAAAACTAGGCAACGTTAAGGAGTCGTCGTGTCTGAGTTCTTTATGTCCATCGGTGGCAAGTCGGTCGCGGCCAAGGAGACGTTCGGCGTCGTGAACCCCGCCTCCGGCGAGGTGTTCGAGCGGGCCCCCGAGTGCACTCGTGACCAACTCGACGAGGCCTTCGAGAGCGCGAGCCAGGCTTACGTGACGTGGCGTTCCGACGAAGATGTTCGCCGCAAGTCTCTTCTCGAGGTGGCCGACGTGCTCATGGCCTCGGCCGGCGAGATCGCGCCGATCATCACCGCCGAGCAGGGCAAACCCTTCTCGGACGCGAACATGGAAGTCTTCGGGGCCGCGATCTGGTGTCAGTACTTCGCGAACCTCGAAATCGCTCCCGAGGTAATCCAGGACGACGACGCCGCGCTCGTTCAGGTCGTGCGACGACCCCTCGGCGTGATCGCCGCGATTACCCCTTGGAACTACCCGCTCCTGCTCGCCTTTTGGAAGATCGCCCCCGCGTTATTGGCGGGCAACACCGTCGTGATCAAGCCCTCACCATTTACCCCGCTTTCGACGCTCAAGGTCGCGGAGTTGCTCCAGTCAGCGTTGCCGGCCGGCGTGCTCAACGCCGTCAGCGGCGGCGACCTCCTTGGCTCGCGGATGACCTCGCACCCGGTACCCCGAAAGATCAGCTTCACCGGATCGGTCGAGACGGGCAAGAAAGTGGCCGTTGCCGCCGCCCCGGACCTCAAGCGAGTGACCCTCGAACTCGGGGGAAACGACCCGGCGATCGTGCTCGATGACGCCGACCCCGTAATGGTCGCGAAGGCCATTTTCAGTGGCGCGTTCTCCAACAACGGCCAAATATGCTGCGCAATCAAGCGAGTGTACGTCCCGGAAGCGCTCTACGACGACGTGGTCGATGGCCTCGCGGCGTGTGCCTCCTCGATCAAGGTGGGTGACGGGATCGATCCCGAGAGCCAGCTCGGCCCCATCAACAACAAGCCGCAGTTCGAGCGGGTTAAGGAGTTGGTGGCGGACGCGCTGAGCCACGGCGCCACCGCGGTGACCGGCGGTCGAGCCATGGAGCGGCCGGGTTACTTTTTCGAGCCGACGATCCTGACGGGACTCTCGGACGGCGTACGCATCGTCGACGAGGAGCAGTTCGGCCCGGCACTTCCGGTCGTGAAGTACCGCTCGCTCGAGGACGCGATCGAGCGAGCCAACGCCACCAATTTCGGTCTCTCGGGCTCGGTCTGGGGCACCGACGTGGGGCGGGCGACTGCGGTGGCTTCGCAACTCGACTGCGGGACGGCCTGGGTCAACACGCACCTTGGCCTCGCGCCCAATCAGCCCTTTGGCGGCAGCAAGTGGAGCGGCCTCGGGGTCGAGAACGGCAAGTGGGGCCTCTCGGAGTTCACGGAGGTTCAGTCCCTCTACCAGTCGCGCACCACGGACGGGACGAACCCCCTCATGGCCCTTCTGGTCGAATAGCAGCAGACCGACCGCCGCAACTCGGTGAGCGGTGATGGGCTTCGGGTGCCGTCGCGGGTGACGGCAGCTAGAGCGTGAGAGTGGCGTGCCTCACGCTGAGCGGTGCCCGCGTTTCGCCTCCACAGTCGCTGTGGAGCGCACGACCGGTTCGGATCTCGGACACGAACACTCATCGAGTCCCGTGACTGCCTATTCGAGGAGCGTGGCGCGGCGGCGTGTGACCTTCAGAAGGTTCAGGGGCATCGATCACCATAGTTCGGACAACTGATTCGCTACAGCGCCGAAACTGTCGATCACCAGTGACGGCGACTCGGCCCCCGCCACACCGTTCCCGTCGGTGACACCCACGTCGGTGAGCGTCGATCGAACGGACGCGCTGAGAAATCTCGAAGGCTGCGCCCACGAATGTTCGTCGCGAACTCGATGATGGTGATAGCGAAGCGGAACGTAGATCGCCAGGTTGCGTCGCGCCCTCGTGACCGCGACGTAGAACAGTCGACGCTCCTCTTCGAGACCCTCCGGAGTGCCGAGCGACATGTCAGAGGGAAAATTGCCGTCGGCCGCGTGGATGACGTGAACGGCGTCGTACTCGAGCCCCTTGGCCGAATGGACCGTCGAGAGAACGAGCCAGTCCTCGTCCATCATCGGCGATCCCGCAAAATCGCCCGTCGAAGCCGGGGGATCGAGGGCCTGCGCCGCCGCCACGTCGCTCAGACGCGTCGCGTCGCTGCACGCCAACACGAGAGCGCCGAGATCCTCCAGACGCGGAACCGCGTCGTCGTAAGCGGCGATGATGAGCGGTGTCATCGCCTGTCGGAGTCGGTCGGCGTGCACGACGAGCGGTTCACCACTCACGGATCGAAGTCCTCCCATCAATGCCAGCGCCATTTCACCGGTTTCTCTCGGCAGCGCGTCGAGGACGTGCACCCAACGTTGGCCTATCTCCTCCATCGCGAGGGGGAGCGTTCCGTCGCTGTCGCGCAAGGCGTCAAGGGCGCGTCGAGCTTTCGCCGGTCCCACGCCGGGCATCAATTGAAGAAGTCGGAACCAAGCCATTTCGTCCCGAGGATTGTCCACGAGGCGAAAGGCGCTGAGGAGGTCCTTGACGTGCGCCGCTTCAAGATACCGAAGTCCACCGTACTTAACGTAGGGAATGTGACGTCGCGACAGTTCAATCTCCAAGTCGGCGCTGTGGTGCGCGGCCCGAAAGAGGACGGCCTGTCGTTGGAGAGCGACTCCCTCTTCGTAGAGTTCGAGCACGCGGTCGGCGACGACGATGGACTGGTGTCGTTCGTCGACGCAGTGCACCAACGCGGGCTGGACGGCCCCCGTTGTCGGCACCCCTTCGCGCAGCACCGCACAGAATCCCTCTGGAGCGTCGGCCGCGATGGCGTTCGCCACCTCAAGGATTGGCGCAGAAGATCGGTAGTTGGCGTCAAGGGTGATGGTAGTAAGCCCGTCAAAGTACTTTTCTGCGTCGAGCAGGAACCGGGGCGAGGCTCCGCGAAAGCCATAGATCGCTTGCGCGTCGTCGCCAACCAGGGTAAGGCGGGGGTCACGTTCACGCAGGGCCCTCAGAATGTCGAGTTGCAAGAGGTTGACGTCTTGAAACTCATCGACCAGTACGTGGTCGAAGGCCTCGCTCAGGCGCTCACCGAGAACCTCATGCTGAACGGCGATTCGCCAATAAAGGAGGAGGTCGTCAAAGTCGAGCACGCCGAGTGCCCGCTTTCTCACGATGAAGGCTCGAAAGAGCGAGGCGACGTCGTCGCAGTGTTCGACGCACCATGGCGTGACGTCGCTCATGACACTGCGCAAAGGCACGCCCGTGTTCACGGAACGTGAGTACAAAGCGGCCAACGTGGCTTTCTTCGGTAGCCTCCGTCGGCCGCTCAGTATTCCGAGGTCGCTTCGCACCAGATCGAGCAAATCGGCGCTATCACCCGGGTCAAGTACGCCAAAGCCCTCAGGGAGACCGACTGCCGCGTGGTGTCGTCGCAGCGTGTGGTGGGCCACTGAGTGAAACGTCCCTCCCGAGACCCTTTGAACTTGCTCGTCGCGCCGCAGTGACCGCACGCGACCGATGATCTCGCGCGCTGAGCGGCGCGTGAACGTCAGGAGAAGTATTCGATCCGGAGCCACGCCGCGCCCGAGAAGACACTCCACCCGAGCGCTCAACGTGGTCGTCTTGCCGGTCCCGGGTCCCGCGAGAACTCTGAGCGGACCGTCGCCGAAAGAGGCAGCTTCCATCTGGCGTTCATTGAGTAGTTGTCGCTGGACGGACACGCGTGGGACCCTACTTCGCGACTGTGACACCAGCGCCTCAATCCAATGTCGGTCCTCGTGACTTCGGGCCGCCGACCCCTGGACAAGGGAACACGCTCAAGAGCGGCCCTACCCATAGCGCTGGACGGGAAGTCGAGTTTGGACTTGGAAAGATCAATTCATCTCAATGAATGTTGTGCCGCCGAGGACCGGAAGTTAGGGGGATGCGTCGTCACACGAGAACGATGGCGCCACCTTCACTGCGGTGTCAGCACCATCCATCGTCAACCCGACGCACGCTCGCCCCAAGACGCCAATCATCCCGTGCGAAAGATGGCGTCACCGTGGCACCGCACCGCAGACCACCGAGCTTGTGGGAACGGAGAGCACTGTTCGGCCGACGTGCGCACTCACCTTGGTCGGGCTGGGGAGATTTGAACTCCCGATCTCTCGGCCCCCAGCCGAGCGCTCTAGACCAAACTAAGCCACAGCCCGTGAAGGAGCAATCCTACTCGGCGCGTCTCAACTGCTAGGACGATGCGCGCCGTGCGGTTGATCGGGATTCGTCAGCCACGCGCGGGCCTCACAGAGGAACGCGATCGTCTCCCCGGTGGCCTTCGCTTGGAGCGCTTCGAGTATTCGTTGATCGAGTGCTGCCGTGAGTTCATCGACTGCCATTGTGCCTCCTTACCTATCCACCGGCCGCGGCCGTGACTATCTCGACGCTGCTTTCGTCTGGAACAAGGGTGCTCGACCAGGCAGATCGGCGAACGACTTCGCCATCGAGTGCCACGGCGATGCCGCGTGGTTCTATGCCGAGTCGTGTGACGAGCGCGTCCACTGATTCGAGGAGGAAAACGTCGTCACGACCGTTGACGTGAATCACGAAAGACTTTCCACGAACGACTGTGCTTCGAGGGCGGCGAGTGGCGCAAGGGTCACGCCGTGACGATAGTGACCCGACAGCCACGCCCAGCGTTCGTCCACGGTTTCGACGAAGGGTGCGAGGTCCTTGCTGGCGGGACGAAGGCCCTGTCGCGTTTCCACGATGGCCGCGCTCTCGAGCGAAGGCACGAGGTCCAGCGCGTCACGAAGAAGTCGCTGGAGTTCGCCCACTTCGACGACCAGCGCCTCTTGCTCGTCGGACGACGCGCCGAGAACGCAGTAGCCACCCGGACGACTCACCATGTAGAAGGAGCGGCCGCGGACGAAGGCACGCAACGTCGGCAAGTCGGAGCGGTCGAGGCCCTGGACACGTACGGTCGTGCCCCGCACCGGTCGTACGACGTTCGCGACCCTCTCCGCCACGCCGTGTGGCAACGCCCGGGCGCCGGTGGCGAGGATGCCGGCGTCGGCGCGAAACGTCTGGTCCGCGGTGGTGACTTCGACGCGATCACCGTCCGTGTTCGCCGTGAGGACCTGTTGGTGAACCACCGTGACGCCGAGGGACTCATTGGCCCTAGAGAGGAGTCGGATGGCTTGATCGGGGTCGAGCCACGCGTCGCCTTCGAGCAGCAGCCCTTCGTACACGCGTGGCGAAACGCCTTCAAAGAGATCGTCGTGACCCTCACGACTCACGAGCTCGCACGAAACGCCGAAGGTCTCGGCAACGTGCGCAAACTGAAGAACGAGACGACGATCGCTGGCGTCGTAGCCGACGAGCAAGGTGCCGGTTTCGAAGATCTCGAGAGTCTCGTCCGTTTGCTCGAGAACCTCGCGCGCGACGTCGCGCCACGCTTGCAGGGCGCCGCGTTGGCGGGTGAAGTTCTCTCGTTCACCGGGCGACACTTCGGCGCTTGGCGCGATCATCCCCGCCGCAGCCCACGTCGCCCCCGAGCCCGGCGCCGGGTCAAAGAGGGTGACGTGCCAACCCGCCCGAGCGAGGCGAAAGGCGCTGGTGGTGCCGATGACGCCGGCCCCGACAATGAGTACGTCTCCCTGGGTCGAGGTCACGAGCCCATCGTAGAGGGCCGTGCGACATTGTCCATTCGGTATAGTGAGTGCGGGTCAGCGTTGCCCCAGGACAACCGCCATGACCAGAAACCTTTACGACCCCTCGTTCGAGCACGACGCCTGCGGCGTGGGGATGGTCGCCGACCTGACGGGCCAGGCGACCAACGCCACCGTGCGTGACGCGTTGACGATCTTAGAAAACCTCGAACACCGCGGCGCGACGGGCGCGGACGTCGACTCCGGGGACGGCGCGGGCATCCTCATCCAGATGCCCGACGCCTTCATTCGAAGCGTCTTCGGCGACGGCGTACCGCGAAAGGGCGAGTACGGCGTCGCGAACTGGATGGTGGCCCCGGCGCTGGACCTCGACCTCGTGAAGGAGACGGTCCAGTTAGCGCTGTCGCGCGTTGGACTCACGTCTGGGGAGTGGCGCGAGGTACCCGTCGATTCGTCGGTCCTGGGACCCACCTCGAAGGCGTCGGAGCCGCGTTTCTTCCAGCAACTCATCGTACGCTCGGACCTAGACGACACCGCTCCCCTAGAGCGAGCGCTCTACTGTGCGCGCAAGGTGATCGAGCACACGATGGACGTCTACGCGTCGTCGTGTTCGTCGCAGGTGTTGATCTACAAGGGCATGTTGACCTCACCCCAGCTTCGCCTCTACTTCGACGACCTCGCGGACGAACGCCTGACGTCGGCCATCGCCGTCGTGCATAGTCGGTTCTCCACCAACGTCCTGCCGCGGTGGGACCTGGCACAGCCTTTTCGTTACATCGCGCACAACGGAGAGATCAACACCGTGCGCGGCAACCGAAACTGGATGACCGCTCGAGAGACCACGCTCGAGAGTGACGCGTTGCCTTTGGCGGTCAGTGAACTCACGCCCATCATCACTTCCGGCATGAGCGACTCGGCCAGTTTCGACGAGGTGGTCGAGCTCCTCGTGCACGCCGGCCGCTCGCTGCCGCACGCCGTCCTCATGATGATCCCCGAAGCGTGGGAGCGCTCAACCGTGATGAGTCCGAGCCGTCGAGCGTTCTATCGCTATCACGCCGGCCTGATGGAGCCGTGGGACGGCCCCGCGTCCGTCACCTTTTGCGACGGAACCGTGGCCGGCGCCGTTCTCGACCGCAACGGACTTCGCCCGGCCAGGTACTGGGTCACCAAGGATCAACGCGTCATCCTCGCGAGTGAAGTCGGCGTTTTACCCATCGAACCCTCGAACATCGTGCGAAAGGGCCGACTGCAGCCCGGGCGGGTCTTCCTCGTCGACGTCGAGCAGGGTCGAATCATCGACGACGACGAACTGAAGGAGACGCTGGCGGCGCGGGCGCCCTACGAGGAGTGGCTCGAGCGTCACCAACTTTCCCTGGACGAGGTCGAGACGACGACGTCGCTCGCGCCCGAGTACGCCTCGGTTGTTCGTCAACAGGAGAGCTTCGGCTACAGCGAAGAGGACCTGCGTCTCATTGTTCGCCATATGGCCCAAGTGGGAGAGGAACCTATTGGCTCCATGGGATCGGACACGACGCTGCCGGTGCTGTCGAAGCTGCCGCGATCGATCTTCGACTACTTCACGCAACTCTTCGCCCAGGTCACGAATCCACCACTCGACGCCATTCGCGAGGAACTGGTGACGTCGACGCGCGTGGTCATCGGCGGCGAGGAGAATCTCTTACGCGAAAGCGAAGAGCACTGCCAGCAGATCGTGCTGGCGTCACCGGTACTCAGTGTCAACGAACTGCAAAAGATCCGCTACATCGCCGAGTTGCCCGGCGTCAGCGGCTTTCGCACGACCGCGATCGACGGACTCTTTCTCGCCCACGGCAACGACAGCGCCGCCGATCGGTTGGCGAACGCCCTCGACGAGGTCACTAACAACGTGGTCGAACAGGTTCGCTCGGGGGTCAACATCGTCATCCTCAGTGACCGCGGCACGTCACTGACCCACGCGGCGATCCCCAGTCTCTTGCTCGCTTCGGCCGTCCACCACCGCCTGGTCACCGAGCATCTGCGCACCAACGCGGCTCTCGTCATCGAAGCCGGTGACGTGCGTGAGGTGCACCATGTGGCGCTCCTGCTGGGCTTTGGTGCCTCGGCGGTCTGTCCCTACCTGGCCTACGAGTCGATCGACGCGTTGATCGAAGAAGGTGAGCTCACCGAGCTCACGGCCTTCGACGCGCGCTACAAGTACGGCAAGACCCTCAACAAGGGTGTGGTCAAGGTGATGTCCAAGATGGGTGTCTCGACCGTCGCGAGCTACGTCGGCTCTCAACTCTTCGAGCCCGTCGGCCTTTCGGACGACGTGTTGACGCGGTACTTTCCCGGTTTCCACTCGCGTCTGGGTGGCGTCACGCTCGAGCACCTCGCGAGCGACGTGCTGCGCTGGCACGCGAGCGCCTTCGAGCCCGACGTTGGCGAACGCGTCGAGATCACCAATCGCGGCGAGTACCAGTGGCGCCGCGACGGTGAACTGCACCTCTTCAACCCCCGCACCGTGCAGAAACTCCAGCACGCCACGCGCGAGAAGCGCTTCGACCTCTTCAAGGAGTACACGACCCTCGTCGACGAACAGAGCGAGGGCAAGTTGACGCTGCGCTCGTTGTTGTCGCTGGTCCCGAGCACGTCGCCGCTTCCCCTCGACGAAGTGGAGAGCGTGGCGTCGATCGTGAAGCGATTCAGCACGGGCGCGATGTCCTACGGCTCGATCTCCGAAGAGGCGCACACCACGCTCGCCGTGGCGATGAACCGTCTGGGCGCGAAATCCAACACCGGTGAAGGGGGCGAAGACGAAGAGCGTTTCGACACGTCCGACCCGCAGCACAACACGCGCTCGGCCATCAAACAGGTGGCTTCGGGTCGTTTCGGGGTGACGAGTAAGTTCCTGGTAAACGCCGACGACCTGCAGATCAAGATGGCGCAGGGCGCCAAACCCGGTGAAGGCGGCCAGCTCCCGGGCACCAAGGTCTACCCCTGGATCGCCAAGACGCGCCACTCGACTCCTGGCGTCGGACTCATCTCACCGCCGCCGCACCACGACATCTACTCCATCGAAGACCTGGCGCAGCTCATCTACGACCTCAAATGCGCCAACGACCAAGCCCGAGTGAACGTGAAGCTCGTCAGCGAACAAGGGGTCGGCACGATCGCCGCCGGCGTCGCCAAAGCGCACGCCGACGTCATCCTGATCTCGGGCCACGACGGCGGGACCGGTGCTGCTCCCTTGACCTCGCTCAAGCACGCGGGCACGCCGTGGGAGCTAGGTCTCGCCGAAGCACACCAGACCCTCGCCGCCAACGGTCTTCGTAGTCGTGTCACGCTCCAGACCGACGGACAGTTGAAGACCGGTCGCGACGTCATCGTGGCGGCACTGCTCGGTGCCGAGGAGTTCGGATTCGCTACGGCGCCACTGGTGGTGGCGGGGTGCGTCATGATGCGCGTCTGTCATCTCGATACCTGCCCGGTTGGCATCGCGACGCAGAATCCCACGTTGCGCGAGCGCTTTCGCGGAAAGCCGGAGTTCGTCGAGAACTTCTTCGAGTTCATCGCCCAAGAGGTCCGCGAGTACCTCGCGCTGCTCGGCGCGCGCACCATCGATGAAGTGATCGGTGACGTGTCGAAGTTGAGGTTCAACGAACTCGGCGATCCGACGAACGACCTCGATCTGACGGCGTTGTTAGCGGTGGTGGCGCCCGACCAACGGCGCCAGAGCGTGAAACAAGACCACGGGCTCGACGGTGCACTCGACTGGTCGTTCCTCTCCGACGCCGTGACGGCGGCGACCAACGGATCGACGTTCCGCTACGCCACCGACGTTCGTAACGTGAATCGTGCGGTGGGCACGCTCACGGGCAGTGCCGTCACGCGGGCGCTCGGTTCGAAGACGCTCGGCGACGACCACATCCAGATTGACCTGCGCGGTTCCGCCGGTCAGAGTCTTGGCGCGTTCATGCCCGCCGGGCTGACGATTCGCTTGAGTGGCGACACCAACGACTACGTCGGCAAGGGCCTGTCGGGTGGGCGCATCGTGATCCGCCCCGACGCCTCGGCCACGTTCGCCAGCGACGAGAACATCATCGCCGGCAACGTCATTGGCTACGGCGCGACGAGTGGCGAAATCTTCATCAGTGGCGTCGTGGGGGAGCGCTGCGCGGTGCGCAACTCGGGCGCCACGGTCGTCGTCGAGGGCACCGGTGATCACGCCTGCGAGTACATGACCGGCGGCGTCGTGGTGATACTCGGTGACGTCGGTCGTAACCTCGCCGCCGGCATGTCGGGCGGCACCATCTACCTGTACGACCCGAGAGAAGCGGTGCACAATCACCTGAGTGCCGGGGTCTACGAGATCGAACTTCTCGAGAGCGAGGACGACGAGCGACTATTCGCACTCCTCGAGCGATTCCGCGACGAGACGGGTTCGAAGAAGGCCGATCGGCTGCTGAAGAGTTGGCGCAGTGAACGCATGAACTTCGTGCGACTCGAAACCTCGGAGTACCAACGAATTCGTGACGAGGTGAAGGGTGGGTAAGATCACCGGCTTCCTCGACTTCGAGCGCCGCGGGCCCCAGTACCGTCCGGTACCGGTACGCGTGCGCGACTGGCACGAGGTGTACCAGCCCCAGAGCGACGAGGAGATCGCGCACCAGGGTGCTCGCTGCATGGACTGCGGCATCCCCTTTTGTATGCAGGGCTGCCCCTTGGGCAATCGTATTCCCGTCTTCAACGATCGGGTCTTCAATTTTCGCTGGGAGCAGGCGGCCGACCAGCTCTTCAGCACCAACAACTTCCCCGAGTTCACGGGTCGACTCTGTCCGGCACCGTGTGAGTCGGCGTGCGTGCTCGGCATCTCGAGCGATCCCGTCACGATCGAGCGCCTCGAGTACGAGGTGGCCGAGCACGCCTTCGCGAACGCCGTCGCCGTGTCGCGCCCGACGCCGGCCGAGAGCGGACGACACGTAGCGGTCGTGGGATCGGGGCCCGCCGGCCTCGCGGCCGCGGCGCAGCTGCGAAGTGTCGGTCACGCCGTGAGCGTCTTCGAACGCAGTGACGCCATCGGAGGACTCCTTCGCTACGGCATTCCAGAGTTCAAGATGGAGAAGTCGGTGCTCGACCGCCGTCTCGAGGTCATGACCCGCGACGGCGTCGAATTCTTCCCGGGCGTGACCATCGGCGCGCGGGACACGCCCCTCGACGCGTTGCGAGAGCGCTTCGACGCGGTCTTGCTCGCCGTCGGTTCGACGATCCCACGGCTCATTCCCGCCCCCGGTGCCGCGCTCGAGGGCGTCTATCCCGCCATGACGTACCTCGAAGCTTCGAATCGTGCGGTCAACACGGGCGACGCTTCTCCGATCAGCGCGCGGGGACTCCACGTCGTCATCCTCGGAGGAGGTGACACCGGCGCCGACTGTCTCGGCACGGTGCACCGCCAGGGCGCGGCGTCGGTCACGCAGATCGAGATCATGGACCGACCGCCTGACGAGCGACCCTCCGACCAGCCCTGGCCGACCATGGCGCGGCTCTTCAAGACCACCTCGGCGCACGACGAGGGCGGCGAACGCCGGTTCTCCACCGAGACGCTCGAGTTCCGTGGCGAATCGCGCGTGTCGTCGCTCGTAGTGCGAGATCACGTGACCGAGGAGAGCGTCACCATTGCGGCCGAACTCGTCTTGATCGCCGCGGGTTTCGTCGGTCCCGAACTGGACGACCTCGGACTGAACGCTGAGCAGTTTCTCAGCCCGCGCCAGACCTTGGCCGTCGACGCCGACTGGCGGATCACGAACACCGGGGGGGCGAGTCCCGTGTTCGCCTGTGGTGACGCCGTTCGCGGCCAGAGCCTGATCGTCTGGGCCATTGCCGAGGGGCGCAGCGCCGCCTCCTCGATCGACTCGTACCTCGTGGGCCGCGACAGTGCCCTCCCCGCGCCCGTCGAGCCCTACGGCTTGTCCTGGTGACGCCGGAGCGAAGCGTCGTTTTGTAGCATCGAGCCAACGGTGTTTCGAGGGGGATCATGAAGAGCACGATGCAAGAGGCGCCGCTGCTGATAAGTGGCATCCTCCGCCACGGCGAGTACGTCTACGCCGACAAGAAGGTCTTCACCGTGACGCCCGACGGTGTCCAGGAGGCGACGTTCTTTCAGATCGCCCAACGCGCCAAGCAGCTCGCCGCGGCGCTCACGAGGTTGGGCGTGCAGCCCGGTGAGCGCGTCGCGACCTTCATGTGGAACAACCAGTCCCACATGGAGGCCTACCTGGCGATCCCGTCGATGGGCGCGGTGCTGCACACCTTGAACATTCGACTGTTTCCTGAGCAGCTCGCGTACATCATCAACCATGCCGAAGACGAGATCGTCATCGTCGACGCCTCCCTCGCCGAGCTTTTCGCCCGGGTACGAGACCAGATTCCCCTGGTCAAGACGATCATCGTCAACGGCCCCGAGACGACGGGCATCCTCGGCGAGACGCTCGACTACGACGAGCTCGTGGCGGCCGAGCGCCCAACCTTCGACTGGCCGCAACTGGACGAGCGTGACGCCGCGATCATGTGTTACACCTCGGGCACCACGGGTAACCCCAAGGGTGTCGTGTACTCGCACCGATCGACCTGGCTGCACTCGATGGCCTCGATGACCGCCAACTCGGTCGGGTTGTGCGAGAGGGACCGAAGCCTGTTGATCGTGCCCATGTTCCACGTCAACGCCTGGGGCTCGGTCTACACGTCGTTCTTCGCGGGGGTGGAGCTCATCATGCCCCAGATGTTCCTCCAGGGCGCGCCGATCATCAAGATGATCCGCGAACTTCGGCCCACCATCTCACTCGGGGTGCCCACCATCTGGAACGACGTGCTGCGGGTCGCCGAGACGACGCCCGAGACCGACCTGTCCAGCCTGCGGGCCATACTCGCCGGTGGCTCGGCCGTGCCGCGCTCGATGATCGAGGCGTTTCGCGATCACTACGGGATCAACGTGCTCCAGGGTTGGGGCATGACCGAGACCAGCCCCTTGGCCGCGGTGTCGATCCCACCCGCCGGCACGCCACCCGAACTCGAGATCGACTACCGCGTGAAGGCCGGCCGTGTCGTGGCGGGGGTGGAGGTGCGCCTCACCGATGACGACGGAACCGTTCTCGCGCGCGACGGCAAGACCGTCGGTGAGTTCGAGATTCGTGGTCCGTGGGTCACCGGCTCGTACTTCGGCGTCGACGAACCCGACAAGTTCCGTGACGGGTGGCTGCGCACCGGCGACATCGGCACGCTGGACGCCGAGGGATTCATGGTGGTGAGCGACCGGACGAAGGACGTCATCAAGTCCGGTGGCGAGTGGATCAGCTCGGTCGAACTCGAAGTCACGATGATGGCGCATCCGGCGGTCTTCGAAGCCGCGGTGATCGCGGTGCCCGACGACAAGTGGCAAGAACGACCGCTGTGTTGCGTGGTCTTGAAGCCCGACGTCGCGGTGAGCGCGCTCGAGCTCAAGGAGTTCCTCGCCGAGCGCGTCGCGAAGTGGTGGCTACCCGAACGTTGGAGCTTCATCGAGAGCGTGCCCAAGACCAGCGTGGGCAAGTTCGACAAGAAAGTACTGCGGGCCCAGTACGCCGACGGTGACCTCGACGTCGTCACCGTCGACTAATGGAGTCCCTTGACGAATTGGCCGACGAGGTCGCCGCGCTCGAGCGTCGCGTCGCCGATGCCATCTTCGACGCCGTCCGCGCGCAGTTACGCAGTGACGAGGCCGAGGGCGCCAAAGAGCTGGAACGCCAGCTCTCCAAGGTACGTCGTAGCCTTCAAAAGGCCGAATACCTCCTTCGTCGCAGCGACGCCGACTAGGCCACCCAGTCGTTGACGACGTCGATCACCTGGCGCAGGTTGGAGTAGTTGCGCCCGTCGAAGCCAAAGGAGAGGGTCTGGTCGTTCTCCACTCGGTAACCTTCGCCTTCGTCGAACATCGCCACCGTCGCGCGAAGATCGTCGAGTTGTTGGGGCGTGGGTGCGTGGCGAATGGACATGAGTCCTCGCGACCCTTCGACCGCGAAGTCTCGGTAGTTCGAGTAGAAGCGTTCGATCTCGTCGACCGTGTCGGCAATCGACGTCGCGAGTCGAACCAGAAACATGTCGTCGGTGGCGACGTAGTGGTTGCGTACGATGCCGTCGTTGATGAAGGCCATCCACTGCTTCCAGAACATGCCGTCGGGGGTATCGAGCAAGACCACCGGCGCCGGGGTGGTCTTGCCGGTGTCGAGCAGCGTCAAGACCTCGAAGAGCTCGTCCATGGTGCCAAGTCCCCCCGGCAGGACGACGAAAGCGTTCGAAGGACGTGTCAAAGCGACCTTGCGCGTGAAGAAGTACTTCATGGTGACGAGATTCTCGACGGTGTCGATGTACGCGTTCGCGTTCTGTTCGAACGGCAACTGAATATTGACCCCCAAGGTGTTGGCCATGCCCGCGCCACGCGCCGACGCCTCCATGATTCCGGGCCCGGCCCCGGAGATGACGATCCAGTGGCGTTCGGCCATGGCTTGGGCCAAATCGCGCGTCATCTCGTAGAGCGGGCTATCGATCTCGGTTCGAGCTGACCCGAAGATGGTCAACTTTGAGCGGTCGCTCCACCTCTCGAAGAGGCTGAACGCCTCGAGGAGTTCGTTGACCGCGTGCACGGCGACGCGCATGTCCTTCGTGTCGGCGTCGGACACGGCCACCGCGACGACGCGCTCGAGCAGGTCGTGCAGCAGTTCGCGCCGATCGTCGGAGAGAGCCGTGTCCTCAGCGATGTCGTCGAGGAGCGTTTCGATGAGCGAGGCCACGGCTACAGCGTCTGGTAGAGGGTGCTTCGCTGGTGCAGCGGGCGATCGAGCGGCGCCACGAGGTCCTCCAGTGACCTCACGTCCATCTCCTGACCGTGGGTGGCGCCCGCGGCGCGCGAGATGTTCTCGTCCATCAAGGTGCCACCGAGGTCGTTGGCACCCGCTTGGAGGATACGCCGGGAGCCTTCGACGCCCATTTTCACCCAACTCACCTGGATGTTGTCGATCAACGTCGCGTAGTGCAGGCGCGCGACCGCGTGCATCAACACGGCCTCACGAAAGGTCGGACCCTTCCGCGAACGACCCTTCAAGAACAGCGGCGTCGCCATGTGAACGAAGGGGAGCGGCACGAACTCGGTGAAGCCGCCGGTGCGCTTCTGAAGTTCGCGCGTGCGCAGCAGGTGCGTAGCCCAACTCTCGGGTCCCTCCACGGCGCCGAACATGATGGTGATGTTCGAGCGAAGTCCCACTTCGTGCGCCGTACGGTGAACCTCGAGCCACTGGTTCGAGTTGATCTTGTCGGGACAGAGGACGGCCCGGATCCGGTCGTCGAGAATCTCCGCCGCGGTGCCGGGCAGCGTCTTCAGTCCCGCGTCCTTCAAGCGTATGAGGTACGACGCGAGGTCCTGACCCGAGCGTCGCGCTCCTTCGAAGACCTCGAGTGCACTGAAGGCGTGGATGTGGATCGACGGGGAACCGGCTCGCACGGCAGCCACCACGTGGACGTAGTAGTCACCGTCGAACTTGGGGTGGATGCCACCTTGGAGACAGACTTCCGTCGCGCCACGCTGTTCGGCCTCTCGAACGCGCTCGGTGATCTCTTCGAGGGTCAAGAGGTAGGGATCGCCGCGCAGGTTCAGCGACAGGGGACCCTTCGAGAACGCGCAGAAGCGGCACTTGAAGGTGCAGACGTTGGTGTAGTTGATGTTGCGGTTGATGACGAAGCTCACCGCGTCGCCCACGAGATCTTGGCGAACGGCGTTCGCGAGATCGACGACCGCGTTGTAGTCGCCGCCGCGGGCGTTGAACAGCGTCACCAACTCTCGCGCGTCGAACTCGTAGCCCGGCTCGTAGCGATCGAGCAGACTCGACACCTCGCTCGTCCGCGTCGTCGAACTCGGCGGCGCCGGAGGGGTGTGGTCGGTACCCGAGTACCAGGCGTCGTTGCGGGCCAGCGAGTGCGCGTCGGACTGGGCGAGGACGAATGGTCGCACCCTCTCGTCGAGGAAGTCCGTCCGATCGCTCACGAACTCGGGGTAGGCCGTGAGCCGAGGCGTTAGGTGGAATCCACGTCGATCGCACTCGCTCGCGAGGGCGGACACCGCGGGCCACGGGCGTTCGGGGTTGACGTGGTCGGCCGTGACGGGCGAGATGCCGCCAAAGTCGTCGATGCCAAAGTCGAGCAGTCGCGCGGGGTCGTCACTGAGATTGGGCGGCGCCTGAAGGTGGACGTCGTCGGGGAGGATCAGGCGCGCCGCGGCGATAGTCCAGTGGAACTCCTCGTCGCTCGCGGGTGGGTGTGACGCCATGGCGGTGCGCGCTTTGGGCAGAAAGTTCTGCACGATGACTTCTTGCACGTGGCCGAACTGCAGGTGCGAGAGGGCGATGGCTTCGAGGGCGTCGAGACGGTCTCGACGATTCTCGCCGATGCCCACCAGCAGTCCGGTGGTGAAGGGAATCTTCAACTCGCCCGCGAAGCGCATCGTGTCCAAGCGACGGCGTGGCTCCTTGTCGGGGGCCAAGCGGTGAGCTGGAACGTCGGCCAACGTCTCGAGCATCATGCCCTGAGACGCGCTGACCGTGCGCAGCTGCGCTAGTTCGTGTTCGTAGAGGGCGCCCGCGTTCGCGTGGGGCAACAGGCCAGTACCTTCGAGGACCATCTGCGCCGCCGAGGCCACGTAGTCGACCGTCGAGTGGTACCCGCGCGCGGCGAGCCAGCGCGCCGCGTCGTCGTAGCGCAACTCGGGTCGCTCACCGAGCGTGAAGAGCGCCTCGGTGCAGCCCGCGTCTCGTCCGGCTCGGGCGATGGCCATGACCTCGTCCAAACTCAAGTACGGTGACGCGACGTGGGCCGGCGCCTGGGCGAACGTGCAGTAGCCACAGCGGTCCCGACAGAGTTTCGTCAAGGGGACGAAGACCTTGGGCGAGTACGTGACGACGAAGCCGTGCTTGCTTCGCGCCTTCTCGTAGGCTCCGTCAGCGAGCGAGGCCGCCGTCGCGTTCAGTAGGTCGTTCAGGGTCCAAGAACCTCGCAGCGTCGTCATGGACGCATCCTAGGACGCGACCCTAAGAAGTGACACAGGACTCGTCCACGCGATGATTCCGACGCGAGAGGCTCGTCGACGTTATTTCGACGTCTTCATCTTGGACGACACCGTCGCCAGCAGGTCATCGTAGGACTTGGCGAAGGACGCCACGCCCTCTTCTTCTAACTGTTGGGTCACGCGATCGAGATCGACGTCCGGCGATAACGTCTCCAGCTCGGCGGCGGCGGCGTGCGTCGTCTCCTTGCTCAGAAGATACGATGACGAGAACTCCGGGTGATCGAGAGCGTCGGCCAACGTGGCGTCGGGCATGGTGTTCACCGTCTCGTCACCGACCAGGCGATTGACGTACAAGAGGTCGTCGTACGTGGGATTCTTCGTGGACGTCGACGCCCAGAGTGGACGCTGTACCTGGGCACCGTTCGCGAGGAGTGACGACACCGGATCCGCGCTCACGCTGCTTCGATAGAGCACGTACGCGGCGGCGGCCTGCGCGTTCGCCGTCGTGCCGCGGCGGGGGTCGCCCATGGGTAGCAGAGCGTCAACGGCGACGTCAACGCGAGAGACGAAGAACGAGGCGACGCTGGCGATAGCGCCGACGTCGTGGCCGGCGTCGTAGGCGTCACGCACCCCGGCACTCCAGGCCTCGATGACCTCGTCGTAGCGCGCCAGGGAGAAGATCAGCGTCACGTTCACGTTGATGCCCGCGCCGAGCGTCGCTCGAATGGCCGGCAGGCCCTCCTTCGTCGCGGGAATCTTGATCATCACGTTCGGACGGTCCACTTTGGCGTGCAGGCGACGGGCCGCGGCGATGGTTCCTTCCGTGTCGCGGGCCAGGCGAGGCGAGACCTCGAGCGACACGAAGCCGTCGAGGTAGCGGCGTCGGCCGGCCGCGAAGTCCGCTCGCGAGGTCTCGTGGACCTGCGCCAACACGTCACAGGCGTCGCGGACGTCGTGGACGGCCAACGTCTCGAAGAGGTCTTCGGCGTTGTCGTCGCTCGAACTCGCGATGAGCTGGTCGTAGGCCGTCGACGTCGCGAGGGCTTTGGCGAAGATTGAGGGGTTCGACGTCACCCCCCGCACGCCGTTGGTGACGAACGCGGCCAACGTCCCGTCGACCAACCAATCGCGGCGAATGTTGTCAATCCAAGGACTTTGACCGTAGTCGGCGTAGAGGTCGTTCAGGCTGGTCATGCTCTCTCACTTAGAACGCGTTCGACGTGGGTGACCACGGTCGAAGGGACGATACGGAAGTGCTCGAGGACCACGTCACCGGGGGCCGACATGCCAAAGGCGTTGATGCCGATCGACTCGTCGACGTAGTTCGCCCAACCCAACGTCGCGCCCGCTTCGAGCGACACGGAGGGAATCGAGCGACGCAAGACGTCGTTTCGATAGTCGGGGGGCTGCCCGTCAAAGCAACGCCAGCACGGCAGCGCTACCACGCGTGTGACGACGCCCTTCGCCGCGAGATCGTCGGCCGCCGCTAGGCAGACCGCGACCTCCGATCCCGTACTCGCGAGGGTGAAGACCGCGTCCGCGTTCTCTCGAACGACGTAGCCCCCTCGACGTGCACCGTGGCGACTGGCCTCCGCCTCGGCCTCGGCGAAGACCTTGACGTCCTGGCGCGTAAGGACGAGGGCGGTGGGGTGTGGCACCTTGGCGGTGAGGAACTCTTCCACGAGGTCGAGGGTCTCGTTGGCGTCACTCGGGCGAACCACGTGCAGGTTCGGCATGGCCCGCAACGCCATCAAGTGTTCGACGGGCTCGTGGGTCGGTCCATCTTGACCCACGCCCACGGAGTCGTGGGTGTACACCATCAGCGCGCCGGCGTGGCTGAGTGCCGCGAGTCGAACGGCGGGTCGCGCGTAGTCGCTGAAGACGAAGAACGTGGATCCGGCGGGTCGAAGACCACCGTGGTGGGCCTGTCCGACGAGGACGGCGGTCATGGCGAACTCACGAATGCCGTAGTGGATCTGTCGGCCGCCGGGGGATGAGGCGTTCTGCGTCTGGGCACCGACCAGGACGACGCCCGTGTTATCCGTCAGGTCCGCCGAACCGGCGGTCAGCCCGGGCGTCTGGGGGGCGAAGACGTCCATCGCGCGCTGCAGGGCCTTGCGCGTGGCGACCATCGAGCCGGGCTCGAAGGGCGCCGGTCTCGTCGCGACGACCGCGGCGCCGTTGGTGTCGAGTTGCTCCAAGAGTTCAACGCCCTTCGTGCCCGCCGCCGCGACGCGCGCCTCCCAGGCGACACGGTCTTCGCGACGCGCGCGGATCGACGCCACCAACGCACGTGAATTCTCGGGATCGAAGACGAACGGCTCGTCGGGTACGCCGAGGATCTTCTTCACGGTGGAGATGGCGTCGGGGCTGAACGGATTCCCGTGTGCCTCTTTCGTGTCCATCATCGTGGGGGAGGGGAAGCCAATGTGCGAACGCACGATGATGAGAGAGGGTCGGTTGGTCTCGGCGATGGCCGCACGCGTGGCCTCCTCGAGTACGTCCAGGTCGTTGGCGTGTTCACCCACTACCACTACGTGCCAGCCGTAGGCCGCGAACCGTTCGGCCGCGTCATCGTGCAGCGCGAGCTCGGTGGGTCCATCGATCGTGATGTGATTGTCGTCGTAGAAGACCGTCAGTCGATCGAGACCGAGGGAACCGGCGAGTGACGCCGCCTCGTGACTCACGCCTTCTTCGAGGCAACCGTCACCCGCGACGACCCACGTTCGGTGACTGACGAGGTCCTCGCCGTGGTCGAAGCGCAGGATCCGCTCGGCCAGCGCCATACCGACGCCGTTGGCGATGCCTTGGCCGAGAGGGCCCGTCGTCACCTCGACGGTCGGGGTGTCACCGCGCTCGGGGTGACCCGGCGTCTTTGAATGAGCTTGGCGAAACGCCTTGAGGTCGTCGACGCTCAAGTCGTAGCCGAACTCGTGCGCGAGGGCGTACTGCAAGACGCACGCGTGACCGCAGCTCATGATGAATCGGTCGCGATCGGGCCAGTGAGGCGTCGAGGGATCGTGGCGCATGATTCGGCCCCAGAGCATCACGCCCAAGGGAGCCAACGCCATGGCGGTGCCACTGTGTCCCGACTTGGCCCTCGCGGGCGCGTCCATGGCCACCGCGACGATCTCACGGATGACGCGCCCTTCCAACTCGCTGGCACCGTGGTAGAGATCGTCAGTCATGACTAGAACAGTACCGAATCGCCCCTCGTCGTCGAGCGGGGCCGAGAGTAGTCTCACCACGTGGCGCTGCAGATTCCTCCCAACTGCGACTTGACGCTGGGCATGACGTGCGTCGACAAGTCCGTGCCCGGACGAACGGTATGGCGCGCCCGAGCGGACGAACGATTCTTGAATCCCGCCGGTCGCGTGCAGGGCGGCTTTCTGGCGGCCCTGCTCGACTCGGCCATGGGCGCCTCGGCCGTGACGGTCGCGGGCGATCGACGCGTCACCGTCGCCAACACCGAGATGAAGGTGACGTTCCTGCGTTCTGCCCGGGCCGGGGACCTGCTCACGTGCGTGGCGACCGTGTTGAAAGCGGGCAAGGTGATCTCGTTCCTCGAGGCGACGATCGTCGATGGCGACGAGCGACTCATCGCCACGGCGAGTTCGACGTACCTGATAAAAGAGCGCACTGAGTAGGCTTGGGCCGTGAAGAACTCGACGTGGCGCCGGTTCCTTAGAGGAGCGTCACTGCAACGCGATTTCGACGAGCTGCGTGATTTGGCGATTCGTTACGTCAAGGAAGAGACGATCAAGCCCCTCAAGGATCTTGGGCGTTTCATCGTGTGGGGGGCGCTCGGCAGCGTCTTCGTGGGTTTCGGGGCCGTCTTGTTGCTGCTCGGATCCCTTCGCTACCTGCAGTGGCAGTTCCGCGTCCTCGACGGTTCACTGTCGTGGTTGCCCTACGTGATCGTCGCGGTGCTGGCCCTCGTCGTCATGGCGCTCACGGCGTGGCGCGTCGTCAGCGGCACCGCGAAGCGTCGACTGAAGGGCTCCAAGTGAGCGAGCACGCAAAGACGCGACGTGAACTCGAGGCATCCCTGCGCTCTTTCCTGCCCGACCAAGTACAAATGGGCAGCTCCATGACCTCGTCGAAGCCCACGGTGGCCGCCGTGGGGCTCGGTGGTGTCGTGACGGGGTACCTCTGGGGACGACTTCACGGTCGCCGCGCGCGTAAGAAGGCGTAAGTGCTTCGCCGCGTGTTTCGCGTCGCCGCCGCCGCCGCGCTCGGTCGCGCGTGGGCCCAGAAATCGCCAAAGTGGCTCTCCGTTGCCCTCGGCATCGTGCTCTTTCGCTTCATCGACGCGCGATCGTCCAAATCCTCCAAGCGCGCGAAGAGAGAGAAACCGTGAGGGGTGCGCAGCTCGGCGAGGGTGAGCGCGTCATGCTCATCGACGCGAAAGATCGCCACTACCTCGTCACCCTGAAAGAGGGTTCGGCCTTTCACACCCACGCCGGCATCGTCCAGCACGACGACGTCATCGGTGCGTTGGAGGGTTCACTCATACGCTCCAGCACGGAGCGATCGTTCTTGGTACTGCGCCCAACACTCTCGGACGTCGTGCTGAAAATGCCCCGTGGTGCGCAGGTCATCTACCCCAAGGACCTCGGCGCCATTTTGATGCAGGCGGACGTGGGACCCGGGATGCGGGTACTCGAAGCGGGCGTGGGATCTGGAGCTCTGTCGATGACACTGCTGCGCGCGGGCGCGATCATCACCGCGTACGAGATCCGTGAAGACTTTGCCCAACACGCCATGAAGAACGTCCGCGACATGCTGGGTGAGAACCTTCCCTACGACGTGAAGATTCGCGACGTCACCGAGGGCATCGACGAGGTTGACCTCGATCGCGTCATCCTCGACATGCCCGAACCGTGGGACGTCGTCAAGCACGCCGAAGGCGCACTCCGTCCAGGTGGGATATTCCTGGCCTACCTACCGACCATCAATCAAACCCAGCTGCTGCGCGAGGCACTGCACCACAATTCGTTTGGATTGGAAGAGACCGTGGAGATCCTTCGACGCACCTGGCACGTCGACGGACGCTCGGTGCGACCCGATCACCGAATGGTGGCCCACACGGGATTTCTGACGTCCGCGCGACGCCTCGTCGGACGTCTCGAGGGTGACTAGTCGCGTTCGATGAAGATGCACTCGCCCGGGCACTCTTCGGAGGCTTCGATGACGGCGTCTTCGAACTCCGAGGGGACCACGGCCACACCTTCGGCGCCACCGGGACTGCTCTTCACGTCGGCGCCCTGCTTCACGTAGGCGAGACCGTCGTCGAGCAGAGTGAAGACCGAGGGGCAGATCTCTTCACAGAGTCCATCCCCCGTGCAGAGGTCTTGGTCAATCCAAACCTTCATTTACGTGTCCTCCGTGGCGAAATGCGTGTAGTCACTCTAGTAGCAGAGCGACGTTAGACGTGACCTCTCCCGGTGGCACTTACTCCCCTAGGGTGGCGATATGGACGGTTCTCAAGGTTTTCACGATTCTTCGCGCGATGAGCGCAACGAGTCCGCCGCCACGAACTCTTCGCGTGACCTGACCCTGAGCGACGTCGATCAGGCCAACCGACGTATTGAACTGCTGGAAGAGAAGCTCCTCGAGGCCCGCGGCCAACTTTCACAGAGCCGTTCCAATAACGAGAAACTGACGATCACCATTCAACAGACGCGTGATCAGATCGCGGCGCTGCGTGACGAGGTCGAGAAGCTGACCCAACCCCCGGCCGTCTACGGCACGTTCACCGGCTTCAACGAGGACGGTTCGGTGGACATTTTCGCCTCGGGTCGAAAGATGCGCGTCGCCCTGCACCCCGGGCTCGACCCCGCCCAGATTGCTCGCGGCGACGAAGTCGTTTTGAATGAGTCCTTCACCGTCATCGGGGTGCGCGACGCGGACGGGCAGGGCGAAGTCGTGACCGTGAAAGAGGTGCTCGACGAACGACGCGTCCTCGTCTACGGTCGGGCCGACGAGGAGCGGGTGGTTGAACTCGCGGAAGCACTTCGCTCGGTCAAGCTGCGCAGTGGCGACGCGCTGCTCTTGGACCTTCGCTCCAATCTCCTCACCGAGAAGCTCATCCGCCAAGAAGCCGAAGAGTTGATCCTCGAAGAGGTCCCCGACATCACGTACGCGGACGTGGGTGGCCTGGACGCGCAGATCGAAGCCATCACCGACGCCGTCGAACTGCCGTACCTGCACCGGGCCCTCTTTCACGACTACGACCTGCCCGCCCCGAAGGGAATCTTGCTCTACGGACCCCCGGGCTGTGGCAAGACGTTGATCGCCAAGGCCGTCGCGAACTCACTGTCACAGAAGGTCGGCGAACTCACCGGGAATCGAAACGTTCGCTCGTACTTCTTGAACATCAAGGGCCCCGAACTACTCAACAAGTACGTGGGTGAGACGGAACGTCAGATCCGGGTGGTCTTTCAGCGGGCGAGGGAGAAAGCCGAAGAGGGCGTGCCGGTCATTGTCTTCTTCGACGAGATGGACTCACTCTTTCGCACCCGTGGCAGCGGCATCAGTTCGGACATGGAGTCAACGATCGTGCCGCAACTCCTAGCGGAGATCGACGGTGTGGAGTCACTGCGCGACGTCATCGTCATCGGCGCTACCAACCGCGAGGACCTGATCGACCCCGCGATTCTTCGTCCGGGGCGCCTCGACGTCAAGATCAAGATCGAACGTCCCAACGCCGAGGCGGCCGCCCAGATCTTCCAGCGCTACCTCCACGTGGACTTGCCCCTCGATGAGTCGACCGTTCGAGAACTCGGAGGTGGGGACCGTGCCAAGGCCGTCCAGTTGATCATCGAAGAGACCGTGTCGAACATGTTCCGCGTCGACGACGAGAACCGCTTCCTCGAGGTGACGTACCAAGGCGGCGACAAGGAGGTCCTCTACTTCAAGGACTTCGCGTCAGGTGCCATGATCGAGAACATCGTGCGCCGCGCGAAGAAGATCGCCGTGAAGCGCGAAATCGCCGACCTGGGGAGGGGTCTGCGCAAGGAGGACCTCTTCGAGTCGATTCGCCAGGAGTTCCGCGAGAACGAAGACCTGCCCAACACCACGAACCCCGACGACTGGGCCCGCATCTCGGGAAAGAAGGGCGAACGAATCATCTTCATTCGCGTCCTCATCAATCGTGAAGATGATGACGAGAAGGGTGGTCGCTCCATCCAGCACGTTGGAACCGGACAGTATCTCTAGCTCCATGGCCATCGCGAAGGTTCTCGGCATCGAGACGGAGTACGGCATCGCCGGGGGACCGGACTATGACCCGATCACCTCGTCGAGCATCATCGTCAACGCCTACGCGCAGCAGGGCCGCACAAGAATCAACTGGGACTTCGACGGCGAGACACCCGAGATGGACGCGCGCGGTCGCGTCGACCTGACGTCGTTCGCGCCGATCGTCGAGACGCACCTCGCCAACACCGTCCTCACCAACGGCGCGCGCCTCTACGTCGACCACGCGCATCCCGAGTACTCGTCGCCCGAGTGCCGCACGCCGCTCGAGGCCACGCTCTACGACGTCGCCGGCGAAGAGATCATGCGCCGCGCGCTCGCCATCGCGAACGAGTCGCTCGACCCCGCGCTGGCCATCACGCTCTACAAGAACAACTCCGACGGCAAGGGGAACTCCTACGGAACGCACGAGAACTACCTCGTGCGACGTGACGTCGAGTTCGCCCACCTCGTGCGGGCGATGGTGCCGCACTTCGTCTCTCGCCAAGTCGTGATCGGGGCGGGCAAGGTGGGCGCCGAGACTGAAGCCGCGCTCGAGCACAACCCGGCGTTCCAACTCTCCCAGCGCGCGGAGTTCTTCGAGGAGATCGTGGGCCTCGAGACCACGCTGAAGCGTCCGATCATCAACACCCGCGACGAGCCGCACAGCGACGCCGAACGTTTTCGACGACTCCACGTGATCATCGGTGACGCCAACATGAGCCAAGTCGCGACCTTCGTCAAGCTCGGCTCCACGGCGCTGCTCTTGGCCGCCCTCGAGGAGTTCGGCCCCGTGGACTTTCCGGCACTGCCGCGATCGCCGGTGCACGCCGTTCGTGCGTTCGCGAGGGATCTCACTCTTCGCGAGACCGTCGCCTGTGACGATGACCGCTCGCGGAGCGCCTGGGACTTCCAGGACGAGTTGTGGCACGTAGCGAAGGACTACGTCGGGCGGACGGGCGCCAGCGCCGTCGCCGAGAGTGACGAAGTCGGGCTCATCTTGACCCAGTGGCGCGAGATGCTCGACGGCGTGCGCGACGACCGCGACGGCGTCGCCGACCGGGTGGACTGGGTGGCGAAACTTCGCGTCGTGAACGGCTACCAGGAGCGGTACACGCTGCGCGACCACGACGCGAAGCTGCGCGCCATCGACCTGCAGTATCACGATCTACGCCCCACGCACTCGCTCGCCCAGCGCGTGGGACTTCGCCGTCTCTGCGGCGAGGCCGAGGTTCGTGAAGCCGTTCACAATCCTCCCCTCACCACACGGGCCTACTTTCGCGGCCAGTGCGTGGCGCGATTTCCGGAACAGATCGTGGCCGCGAACTGGGATTCGGTCGTCTTTGATCTCGGTGAGGGACCCCTTCAACGTGTGCCAATGCTTGATCCCCTAAGGGGTACCCATGCGCTCACCTCGGAGTTGCTAGAAACGAGTACGACGGCAAACGAACTTCTTGCCGCACTAGACAGGTAGAACTGACGTATGAGTGAACGAGAACGAATTCAAAAACAGCGCAGTGAGCGCGCGAGCGAGACCTCGAGCGACGTCTCGATCGACGCGACGAAGGGTGACCAGCTGAAGGCCGACCTCGACGATTTGCTGGATGAGATTGACGAAGTTCTCGAAGAGAACGCTGAGGAGTTCGTACGTAACTACGTACAAAAAGGCGGCGAGTAGGCGTGGGACTTCCGCTCTTCAGTGCCCACGGTGATCCCGGACCCTCGTTTTGGCACTACGCGGACTCGATGGGTCTCGCGCCGTCGCGGGGGGCTCTCCACGAGGACGCGCCACACGCGACGACCGTCATCGCCGTTCGCTACGACCATGGCGTCGTCATGGTCGGCGACCGTCAGGCCACCGGTAACTACATCGCCAGTCGCGACGTGCGAAAGATCGAACCGGCCGATCGCTTCACGGCGCTGGCGATATCGGGTAGCGCCGCGCGCGGCATGGAGCTCTTGAAGATCGCGCAACTGTCCTTCGAGCACTACGAGAAGATGACCGACTCGGCGCTCAGCCTCGAGGGTAAGGCCAACTACCTTTCGCCCATCATCCAACGAAACAATCTCTCGTCGCCGCTGCTGGTGCTGCCGCTCCTCGCGGGGTGGGACGAAAGCCACTTGGTGGGGCGCATCTTCGAGTACGACGGCGCCGGGGGTTGCTACGAACGCTTCGACTTTGCGACGATCGGCTCGGGCTCACCCTTCGCCGAGGGCGCCTTGCGTCTCGGCTTTCGATCGGACTTGGACCGAGAGGGAGCCCTCGAGTTGGGCGCGCTCGCGCTCTACGAGGCCGGTGACAACGACCCCAACACGGGCGGACCCGATTTCGTACGCAACATCTTTCCGATGATGATCAGCGTGAGTGCGGAAGGCTTTCAAGAGATCGCCGCCCCCGAGGTGGGCGAACGGTTCCGCCAGATCAATGAACGCCGCACCGAATCGCGCGGCGTGGCCGGTGGAACGCTTCGATGACGAACTACTTCTACGTCTCGCCCGAACAGCTCATCAAGGACCGGGCCGAGTTCGCCCAGAAGGGCATCGCGCGCGGGCGATCGATCGTCGCGGCGATCTACGACAACGGCGTGGTGCTGGTGGCGGAGAATCCCTCGGCCTCGTTGAACAAGATCTCAGAGGTCTACGACCGTATCGCCTTCGCGGGTGTGGGCAAGTACAACGAGTTCGATCGACTGCGCGAGGCTGGCATTCGCTGGGCCGACTCCACGGGCTACACGTACTCTCGAGAGGACGTGGACGCGCGAGCACTGGCGAACTACTACGCGCAGCACTTGGGCGACATGTTCACGGAGGGACAAAAACCCCTGGAGGTCGAGATCCTCGTCGCGCAGTTGGGCAACAAGCTTCGCCCCACCAAGCTCTATCGTGTCGCCTACGAGGGGACTATCTCCGACGAGCCACGCTTCGCGGTGCTCGGTGGCGACGCCGAAACCATCAAGGACCGCTTTGCGTTGTCGGAGGACTCGCTCCAGTCACTCGCCACCACGCTGCACAACGCGTCCACGGCGCTGTCCGGACCTGACCGGGTCATTCCACCGGAGGAGCTCGAGGTGGGCATCCTCGAAGACCGTGGGATTCGTCGCACGTTCTTGCGACTCACGGACGAACAAGTGAAAGAGCTGCTGAGCTGAGTTTGGCTCGGGTCACGTCATGTTACGGAGAATCTACGGCGTAGAGACTGAGTACGGGATCACCTTCTCCCTGCGCGGTCAACGGCGCCTCAGTCCCGACGAGGTCTCGCGGTTCCTCTTTCGAAAGGTCGTCGCCTGGGGCCGCTCGTCGAACGTCTTTCTCGAGAACGGCAGTCGGCTCTATCTCGACGTGGGCAGCCACCCCGAGTACGCCACCGCCGAGTGCGACTCGTTGAGCGATCTCGTCGCCCAGGACAAAGCCGGCGAGTCGATTCTTCGTGAACTGGTCGGCTACGCGCAGTCCCAACTGAGCGACGAAGGCATACGCGGCGACATCTATCTCTTCAAGAACAACACGGACTCCACCGGCAACTCGTACGGCTGTCACGAAAACTACTGCATCGAGCGCATCGAAGATCTCAGCCGACTCGAAAGCGTCTTCATCCCGTTTCTCATAAGTCGCCAGATCTTCTCGGGCGCGGGCAAGGTCGTCACCAACGCCAAGGGCACGGCCTACTCCATGAGCCAGCGCGCCGAGCACATCTGGGAAGCGATCTCCTCCGCGACGACGAGGAGTCGCCCGATCATCAACACCCGCGACGAACCCCACGCCGATCCCGAGAAGTTCCGGCGACTCCACGTCATCGTCGGCGACTCGAACATGAGTGAGTTCGCGACGTACCTGAAGATCGGCACGGCCTCGGTGGTCTTGGCGATGATTGAAGACGACATCGTCCAGCTTCGCGACTACGCCATGGCGTCGCCCATCAACGCGCTGCGCGACATCTCGTACGACCTCTGGAGCAAGGAGCCGGTCAAACTCATGAACGGCCGCGACCTGACCGCGCTGGAGATCCAAGAGGACCTCTGTGAGCGCGCCGAGAAGTTCGTCGGGGTCCGCGACCTTCCGGCCGACCAAGTACACGCGGTGCGCCTCTGGCGCGAGGTGATCGAGCAGTACCGCAGTGACCCGATGGGTCTCGCCGATCGGGTCGACTGGATTGCCAAACTCCAGATCATCGACCGTGAACGTGAACGAAGCGGTGTCGATCTGAGTGATCCCAAGATCGCCCTGATCGACCTGATCTATCACGACACCAACCTCGATCGCGGACTCTTCTACCGCCGTTCAGCGAAGGGACACTTCGAACGCATGGTCAGTGATGACGAGGTGGAACGCGCCACGACGACGCCGCCGCCCACGACGCGCGCGCACATGCGTGGCACCTTCATTCAAGCCGCCAAGCACTGGCGCCGTGACTACACCGTCGACTGGGTGCACCTCAAGCTGAACGATGAGATGCAGCGCACGGTCTTGCTGAAGGACCCCTTCAAGAGCACCGACGAGCGTTTCCAGAAGCTGTTGGCCTCCCTCGAACGTCACGGTTGACGCCGCTCGCGGTGACTAGTTGTTGAAGGGGCGGCGGCCGCTACGGATGACGCGGCGACCGGCGATGCGTCCACGTCGCCGTCGCCCAGCGTGTTCTCACGGTCTCGTGCGACCGTCGCCGTCGGGGAACGGTCCCGCGTTCGGACATCATTGGCAAAGTCTTCGTGCGGAACTGACCCCTGTCACGCGTCGTCTGGCTCTAAAACCTTGAGGTTTCCCGTCCTACAATGGGGACGTGTTCAGTTTGAGCCCAATAAAACTCATGGTGATTGTCGGCGTGGTCATGCTGCTCATGGGGCCGGACAAGTTACCCGAAGTGGCGCACAAACTCGGCGCGGCCTGGCGCGCCATCAAGAACCTTCAAGAGAAGGTTGAGGCCGAAGTTCGAGAAGCGATTCCCGACCTCCCGAGCACCGGCGACATCGCTCGCATCGCGCGCAGCCCAGTGAACCTGCTAAATCAACTCGCCGACCGCGTGGACGCGAAGGAGGCGGCAGCCAACCTCTTGAAAGCGCCCGAGAGCGACGTCACCGGCGACGAGTCGACGCCACTGCTCACGACGCCGCGGCCGCCCGCGCCACCACTCAAGCGACCCGACGACCCGTCGCCGCCGCCCGATCCCTCGCTGAACTAAGCCTCCATGTCAAAATTTCGACGCGCCGAGAGTGGCATGACGCTGGCCGAGCACCTGGCCGAACTGCGGCGTCGATTCCTCGTCATCGCGGTGGCAATCCTCGTCTTTGGCGTCGCCGGCTTCGTCTTCTACCCCCACATTCTCACGATCCTTCAAGACCCCTACTGTTCCGCCGTCCCAGGACACTGCAAGTTCCTGGTCACCAATCCTCTCGACGGTCTCACGCTGCGAGTGAAGATCGCCTTCTTCACGGGCTTCCTTGTCTCGTCTCCCATCATCTTGTGGCAGGTCTGGCGCTTCATCACGCCGGGCCTCAAGTCCCGTGAGCGGCGTTACATCATCCCGTTCGTGTCGACCTCGTTGGTGTTCTTCTGCGCGGGCATCGTGCTGGCGTACTTCAGCTTCGCTCACGCCATCCAGTTCTTGAAGTCCATCGGCGGCACGTCGTTGATCACCGAGTACAACCCCAATCAGTACCTGACCCTCTTCTTGTTGATGATGTTCATCTTCGGTCTCACCTTCCTCTTTCCCGTCGTGCTCGTGGCACTGGAACTGGTGAACATCGTCTCGCCCAAACAGCTCCTGCGAGGCTGGCGCTACGCCGTCATCGCGATCACGATCGCGTCCGCAGTCTTCACGCCGAGTGGGGACCCGCTGTCGATGGCCGCCCTAGGCGTACCTCTCGTCGTCTTCTACTTCCTCGCCATTGCCGTCGGCAAGCTGCTGCACAAGTGAGCGTGCTCGAGTACCGTCGTCGATTCATCAACGGTCTTGGTTTCGGCCTCGACCGCTTCCAGATCGACGCGATCGAGGCGGTCGACAAGGGTGTCAACGTCCTCGTCAGTGCCCCGACGGGTTCGGGCAAGACGCTGGTGGCGAACTACGCGATTGGACGAGAGCTGGAGCGCGAGCAACGGACGTTCTACACGACGCCCCTGAAGGCGTTGTCGAATCAGAAGTACCACGAACTCTGTGACCTCTACGGTGACGCGCGAGTGGGTCTGTTGACGGGAGATACGTCGGTCAACCGAAGCGCCCCCGTGGTCGTGATGACGACGGAGGTACTGCGCAACATGTTGCTCACGGAGTCGGACCAACTGACGGCGCTCGGCCTCGTCGTGCTCGATGAAGTGCATTACCTCCAGGACCCGTTTCGCGGGGGAGTGTGGGAGGAAGTACTCATCCTCACGCCGACCCCGGTGCGATTCGTTGCGTTGTCGGCGACCATTGGCAACGCTGACTTTCTCGGCGAGTGGTTCGCACACGTCCGAGGTCCGACGACCATCGTGGTGGAAAAGACGCGGCCCATCGTGCTGCACAACCACGTCGCCTTCATGAAGCGCGGTCAGCCCACGGCGGAGATCCACGACCTCTTGAACGGCCAACGACTCTCCGACGAAGCGCGACGCGTCGATAACTTGATGAAGTCCTCTCGTCACTTTCGCCCGGGCGCCAAGTGGACGGGGCCCAAGTCCAGCGCGCCCCCACCCCCGTTTCGAGCGCCTCGACGTTCCGAGTTGATGCAGGCGCTCGAGCGCGACGACCTTTTGCCGGTGATCGTCTTCATCTTCTCGCGCGCGGCCTGCGACGACGCGGTGCACCAGCTTCGTCGCGACGGACTGCTCTTCACCAAACCCGAGCAGCGACGAGAGATCGAGAGCATCGCCGAGGCGCGGCTACGTGATTTCTCCGACGAAGACCTCCGGGCCCTCGAGTACGCCGACTTCGTCGACGCTCTTCGACGCGGCGTGACCATGCATCACGCGGGCATGGTGCCCGCCTTTCGTGAGATCGTGGAAACGTGCTTCGAGCGAAACTTGCTCGCCGTGGTGTTCGCGACCGAGACCTTGGCGCTCGGCGTGAACATGCCCGCGCGCTCGGTGGCCCTCGAACGCTTCACGAAGTACTCCGACGCGGGTCGTCAGTTCCTCACGAGCGCCGAGTACGCCCAGATGACGGGTCGGGCTGGCCGACGGGGTCTCGACGACGAGGGACACGCCATCGTCTGTTTCGCCAGTGACCTTTCACTCCACGACGTCGGCCGGGTCGCCTTGGCCCCGCCCGCCGATCTGCACTCCTCGTTTCGCCCGACCTACAACTTCACGGCGAACCTCGTGAACCACTTCGACTACGAGACCGCGATCGACGTGGTGCGGCGATCTTTCGCACAGTTCGAGCGTGATCGACGCCCCGCGGGTCATCGACGTCCACTCACCGACCAGATGGTGGCACGTCATCACGTACTGGAGGAACTCGGGTACGCCGACGGTTGGCGCCTGAGCCCTTCGGGCCAGCTTCTCCGCTCGATCTACCACGAGTGCGACCTCCTCATCGCCGAGTCGATCAGCGCGGGCGTCTTCGAAGACTTGGAGGCCGCCGAGCTGGCCGGTCTGTTGAGCTGTTTCGTCTACGAGTCAAAGCGATCCACGCGCGCCGCCAACGCCGCTCAGCACGTGTCGACGAAGAAGAAGCGCGTCCATCACGACCGCCTCGGTCAAGAGCGGCGACTCAGCATCAGTGAACGGCTTCGCGAGATCACGGTCATCGCCGCCAACCTGCGCGAGGTCGAGGAGCGCTACAAGGTTCCCCACTTCAAAGAGCCCGACGGTCACTTCGCGACGATCATCGCGGCCTGGGCTCGGGGCGTGACCTTGGGTACGGTCCTGGACCTCGCGGACGCCGAGATCGGCCAGACGTCGCCGGGGGACTTCGTCAGAAACGCCAAACAGGTGGCCGACCTCTGTGAGCAGTTGGGCCGAATGAGTGACCTCACGAAGGTCGCCGCGGTGGCCCTCGAGGCCCGAGACGCCGTACTGCGCAGTGTTGTCGCGGGTGCCTCCAGCGTCCACCCACGCGACTAGTTTCGCCTCTAACCTCGTAACTTCATGCATCCCTACGTTGCCGAAGAGTTCACCGACGCCGAGTCGGCGGTACTTCGTCGGTACTTCACCAACCTTCAAGGCCCAGTCTTTGCCCTGGTCAACTTACCTGAGGTCGTGAAGGGCGCGCTGTTCGCGCGGTACTCGAGGTCCTCGAAGAGCCTTCGGCGACTCTTTCTCGACGAGTTCGTGGGCGACCTCGAACTGGACGGTGACGCGTCCATCGACGCAACGGTGGGACTCAATCGAGCCGACGACCTGTACCAGAAGATTTTCTTCGAGTACGGCGACGACTCGGTAGCGCAACTGGGGGGCGTGCACTTGGCCTGCGAGCAGGCGAGCAACCTTTTGACCAAGGTCCTCGAGCGAGGGCGACTGATGAGCTACCTCGAACAGTCGACGCGCTACTTGGGTTACGACAAGCGCCTGGGCAACGGCCTCTACCGCTTCTATCGTGACAACGACGTGCTCGAGTCGCGTTACGGCGCCCGCTACATCGGCGAAATGGACCGCATGTTCGACACGTACCGGGAGTTGTTGCCGAACCTGACGGACTGGCTGACGCTCAAGTACCCGAAGACGGCCGCCGACACGGACTTCGTCTACCGACAGGCCATTCGCGCCAAGGCGCTCGATGGCCTGCGAGGACTGTTACCCGCGAGCGCCCTGTCGAACCTCGGGATCTACGCATCGGGTCAGGCTTACGAAGCTCTTCTGTTGCGCATGCGAGCCCATCCGTTGCCCGAAGTGCGCGACTACGCCCAGATGATGCTCGATGAACTCGTGAAGGTGATTCCCTCCTTCTTGAAGCGTCTCGACGTTCCCGAACGTGGCGTGGCGTGGACGAAGTACCTGCGCGACACGCGCAGTGCCACGTTCGCCCTGGTTCGTGCGTTGGAGATCGACGTACGCGAAGAGGCGCCGGGGGAGTACGTTCGTCTCGTCGCGTTCGACCCGGACGGCGAGACCCGCGTACTCGAGGCCATCGTGTTCGCCAACGCCACGACGTCGCACGACGAGGCAACCCGTCGAGTCGCGGCGATGAACGCGCACGAGCGCGCGGCCGTGCTCTCGAGCTACGTCGGTCAGCGCGGCAATCGTCGCCACCGCCCGGGACGAGCCTTTGAGCGCACCGACTACCGATTCGAGATCGTGAGCGACTACGGCGCCTTCCGGGACCTCCAGCGCCACCGGCTCCTCACGATCGAATGGCAGCCGCTGAGCGTTGATCTGGGCTTTGACGTGCCCGAAGTGGTCGTGGAGGCGGGCCTCAGCGAGCGCTACCAGGAGTCACTGGGCCGATCCGCCGATCTCTTCAACGTACTTCGAGAAGACTTCCCTGACCAGGCTCAGTACTGCGTGGCGTTGGCCTTTCGCATTCGCTACGTCATGCAGATGAACGCGCGTGAGGCGATGCACCTCATCGAACTCCGCTCCGGTCCCCAGGGGCATCCGAGCTATCGACGCGTGGCGCACGAAATGGCGCGATTGATCCGGGAAAAGGCGGGCCACGAGGGGATATCGGCCGCCATGAGTTACGTGGACTTCTCGGAAACGGACCTTGAACGCCTCGAAGCGGAGCGCGCGGCGGAGCGAAGCCGTCTGAATCGCTAGAAATTCGGAGATTTATCCACTCTTTAGGTCTAATTAGCACACGTCGCGCCAAAAAGGCCTTACAATGCCTGCGCTACAGAAGAGGAATTTATGGCAAGCGAAGTTGAGAGCGACGAAGTATTTGACGAAGAAGAGCTCGCTGACGGTTTCGACGAAGAGATAGTCACTGAAGAAGAGCTCGAGGACGTCGTAGACGAAATTGAAGATGATGATGATGACGACGTCGACGTCGTCGACGAGATTGCCGTCGTGGCGCTCGTGGATGATGACGACGTCGTCCCGGCAGCGATCGTGGTGTCGGAGGACGACGACGACGTCGTGGACGACGCGGACGTCGAACTGGCCCTTGACGAAGTACTCGCGGAGACCATTCTTCGCACCTCGATGCCCGAAGACGACGACGAGGCTCCCCTCGAAGTTGATCCGACCCTCGACACCACCGAAGCGATACTGCCCAAACAAGACGACGAGTTCCGTTGTCGATCGTGTCGCCTGCTCAAAAAGACGAGCCAACTCGCTGACAAGGCGAGCATGCTCTGTCGTGACTGTGTCTAAGCACCTCGTAGCGTAACGTGAACGTTTCGCTCGTGACGAAAGCCACGCCCGAGCTCGAAGAACTCTGGGGTCACGCCCATAAGGACGTCGTCGCGAAGCGCGGTGGTCCGGCGTTACTGCGAACGCTCTGTGGCCCTACCCACGAAGAGGACCTGCTCGACGACGTCGTCGCGACGTCGTCGCTCTGGACCCTGGAGAACGACGGCCAACTTCTTGGCTTCGTGGTCTGTCGAGAACAGGTTGTTGAGGCGATCTACGTCGCGCACGCCTTCCGTCGTCAGAAGGTCGCTACCACGCTCGTGCGCGCCCTGCTCGAGAGTGCGACGCCACCCGTGGACGCGTACGCACTGCCCGGCGATCGCGCGATGAAGTCCCTCTTCGAATCTCTGGGCTGGAAAGCGCGCTTGCTTACGATGCGCGGCGCGTAGGCGGCCGACGGACAAGACGCGTCGGCGGCGGCGGCGGGGGCACCTTCATGCCGAGCAACTTCGCCAACTCAGGGATCGCGCCCGCGTTGTGCACCGCGACGGCGTGGCTGGACTCGTCACTCGGAATGCCGAGAGGCCTCACGTTACGGCGAATTGACGTGTCCGCGGTGAGTTCGACGATCTCGTTCCACAGTTTGGGTTCCTGATCGGCGGTGAGCGTCTCGGAGACGAGGGCGACGACGCGCCCGGCCGCGTCGGCACTGACGCGCGTGGAAACGTCGGGCGGGCGCGCTACCAGGCTCAGGGCCTCTTTCACGTTCTTCGAGTTGATCGCGGCTTCGAGCCTTTCGTTCCACTGCGTGCGCAAATGCTCTACACGCGCGGTAAGTGATGCTTGAAGCTCTTTGAGCTGCACGCGAGCTTCGTCGTCGAGTGAAACCGTCTTGGCGGAGGTGACCACGGCGCGTAGATCGCGCAGTCGAAGCTCACGACCCGCGCCAATGGCGCCGCCCGCGCGGTCCTTCCAAAGCGCGAGATTGGTCTTGTTGAGCAACTCTTCGGCGATGCGGTCGATCGTGGTCGGATCGACCGTGGGCCGACCCTGCGACGAGGCGTTCTTGTTCTGGAGCTCTACGGCCGCGCGAACGGCCGGGATGCCCCCACGAAGCAACTGCTCGGCCACGGGTAACTGTTCTGGTGACAACGTCGCGAGCAGGGCGTTGCGGTGCGTGGTCGTGAGGGGTGGTGGCTGTGGGCCACGGGGACGTTCCGGACGGCTGGGGCGACCTCCGCGATCCGAGCGATCACCGCGGGGCTCGCGTCGAGTGCTCGGGCGCTCGCTCGACGAGCTGGCTCCCTCGCGGGGCTCGCTCCTCGGGCCGCGCGACGGGCGCTCACCCGGTGCGCGATCGCTGCGGGGGCGTTCACTGCGCGGCGCTCGCGTCGTCGGGCGCTCGCTCGACGAGCTGGCTCCCTCGCGGGGCTCGCGTCGAGTACTCGGGCGCTTCGTGCCTTCGCGTCGGGCGCCGTCGCGACGATCGGTGTCGCGACGCTCGCCGTCACGTCGCGTGCCGCGACCCTTCGGGGCGTAGGTGACGACGACGTCGGGACCCTTTGGCGCCTCGGGGATGAGCTCGAGGCGTTCGTTCTTCGGATCCAGTGGGGAAGCGGTCTTAGGTGCCATGACCGAAAGGACCTCGATGCCCTCCATGTACTGCTCGATGTCAGCTCGATAGACGTTGCCGATCACCGGTCCGCCGGGTACGAGCGACGCCTGAAGGATGCCCTTGGGAAGCTTCGCGCCCGCGGCACGCCACGTGGCGAGGTCGCCACTCAAGCTGGTGATTTCGATCTCAATGCGTCGAGACATAGGGCCCTAATCTAGTCGCTGGGTACTAACCAAACATTTCGATGGGACTTAGTACAATTTTAGACTCGGTTGCCTAGCATGGCTTCGTGAGCAACAGACCTCCAGACGACGCCGACGAGAATGATCTCGCGGCGACACCGGACGTGCCCGAGGCGAACGAGCCCACCGTACCGGTCGTGTTCACTCCCGGTCCCTCGTTCGAAGCCACGTCGGGAGGTTGGGCGAGCCCGATAGAAACTCCTCGAGAGCCCGTGAGTGTCACCACGGCCGCGATCGACGCCGGAGGCGCAGCCTCCGGCGCGACCATCGTCGACGAGGCCCCGCTCGCTTCACAGGTCCGAAGGAGTCGGACCCTCTGGTCCACTCGGCTCTCGCTCCTCCTCGTGGCCGCTTTGGTGGGGGGACTCGCGGGTCACTTCGCGTCGCCGAACGCGTCGTCGACGCCGGGCGTCACCATTAACGAAGTGAGCGCGAGTCCCGGTGCCGCCGTGTTGCCGAGCGGCCTGAGTATTCCGAAATTGGTAGAGAACGTGCTGCCCTCGATCGTCAGCATTGACGTGAAGGGTGGCGGCACCGAAGACCAGGGAACGGGCATGATCATCACGAAGGGCGGACTCGTCCTCACGAACAATCACGTCATCGCGGCCGCGGTGAGTGGTGGTTCGATCACGATAACGCGCAGCGGCTCAACGAAGAGCCAGCCGGCCACGTTGATCGGAACGAATCCCATCGATGACGTGGCGCTCATCAAGATCAACGGCGCGTCGAACCTGCCCGTCGTTACCTTCGGTAACTCCAACGCCCTTCAGGCCGGTGACGCCGTCGTCGCCATCGGCAACGCCTTGGGCCTCGCCGCGGGCACGCCCACGGTCACCCAGGGCATCGTCTCGGCCCTCGGGCGCACGGTCACCGCCGGCACGTCGTCGTCGTCCGAGACCCTCGACAACATGATCCAAACGGACGCCGCGATCAATCCCGGAAACTCGGGCGGCCCGCTGCTCGACTCGAGCGGCGACGTCATTGGGATGAACACCGCGGTCGCGGGCACGTTGTCCAACGGAGAGACGACCCAGAACATCGGCTTCGCGATTCCCGTCGCGACGATCCAATCACTACTCAAGTCGCTCATGGCGGGGGAGAGCGTCGTCAACCACGGCGCCTTCATCGGCGTCGAAATCGAGTCGATGACGCCATCGCTGCAACAGCAGTATGGCTTCACGGTGTCGAGTGGAGCCGTCGTCATGAGTGTCATCGCGGGCACGGGCGCCGCGGCGGCGGGCGTGAAGCAAGGTGACATCATCGTCGGCATCAACTCCTCGACCATTCAAAGCGCACAGGACGTCAGTTCGGTCGTCTCCGCGCTGAAGCCGGGCGACAAGGTGTCACTGCACATCGTTCGTGGCACCAAGCACCTGACGATTCAAGTCACCCTCGGTCGCACGCCGGCCGGCTAGGCCAGCGTCGCGATACCACCGTCGACCGGCAGAATCGCTCCCGTGATGTAGCTCGCGGCCGGTGACGCAAGAAAGATCGCCGCGCCAGCCATGTCCGAGGGTTGCCCAATTCGCTTCATCGGCGCACCCTCGGCGATGGCGTCACCGAAGGCCTCGAGCGTGGCGTGCATCATCTTCGATTCAAAGGGTCCGGGCGCGATGGCGTTCACGGTGATCGTGGGCGCGAGATGCTTGGCCAAGTGACGGGTCAGTTGATGCACCGCCGCCTTCGACGCCGAGTAGGCGTACGTCTCCATTGTCGGCACGTGCAGTCCATCGATCGAACCGATGTTGATCACCCGAGAGGGACTGGTGCTCGTCGCGCCGACCTCGAGGAGGGGGCGTAAAAATTTGGTGAGGTGAAAGACACCCTTGACGTTGAGCGCCAGAACTCGCTCGAAGGCCGCTTCGTCGTACGCCGCCATCGGCGCGCCCCAGGTGGCGCCCGCGTTGTTCACCAACACGTCGAGGTGCGTCGCGCGCGCGGCGATCTCGTCGGCGAGACGCCGGCACTCGCTTTCGCTTGAGAGGTCGGCCGCTAGGAACGTACACGAGCCGCCCTTCGAGAGCTCCCGGGCCAGCGCTTCGCCGACCTCGGCCTTACGCGAGGAGATGTACACCGTGGCGCCGGCGTCGAGGAAGCCACGCGCGATCATCTCGCCAATGCCCCTCGAACCACCGGTCACGAGTACGACCTTGCCCGAGACATCAAAAAGTGCGCTCATGGGCCGAAGTGTAGGTCAGCCGGTTTCCTCGACGAGAAACGCGGTCCGGGGACGGGGAAGATCGGGGCGGTGTTCGTGGGCTCTCACGAGCGCCTCGTCGACGTCGTGGGCTGTCACGATCTCTTGGGTGACGTCGCGAAAGGGATTGCCCCAGATGACTCGGAACCGATGAGACCCCGCGGGGGTCACGGTCAGTTCGTAACGCGAAGTCGTGTGATGGACACCGACGTGACGTCAGACTTGGTGTCCGGCGCGAACTGGGCCCTCACCGTCCACACGCCGTTAACCGTAAAGTTAAAGGCACACTCAACTTGACTCTGAAGCACGGGCTGGAACGGGCACACAATGTTCGAAACGCCGGAGTTATCAGGCGATATCGCAACCATGCGAACGACGCCTCCCGTGTGCTCCGGAAGCACGTCGGTAATAACGTTAAAGTCTCCATTGCTGACCGACGCGGGCGCCGAGTTGTCGCTGAAGTCGAAAGAAAGAACAATCGGCAGAGGAATCGTGACGTCTGCGGCGGCCGGGAGCGCGAGAATACCCACGCTGCTCGCCACAAAGAGCGCAGCCAAAAGTGCCCGTCGCATGCGGGTTACTATAACAGGAACTAACCCGTATATCGCCGATAATGTTCGTTATGTAAAGTTAAACCATAACTCACGGTGCGGGCTCCACGCCTGAACTTGCGGTCGAACGCTGCCCTACGGGGTGCGTTGGATAGTTTTAAGTACTCCATGGCCGCGAACGTCACTCTCAAGCCGCGCGAATTTGTAATGGCATTGTCATCTACGGCGATCGGTGGCTTCGTCGGAACCATGCTTCGCGACCTTTTGACCAGCATCGAACACCTACCGTCGCCGACGTCGAACTCCGTCACGTGGCCCCAGGAGATTCCCTGGATGCTCTTGGTCATCAATTTCGTTGGTGTGTTCGTGGCGACTCGTCTTCTACGCGGACCTCTTCGTCATCACGATCCCAACGACTTGACGAGGCTCCTCGTCATTACCGGGTTCTTCGGCGGCCTGACCTCGTACTCGGGCCTCTTCGTCGATATCGCGGCGATCTGGCACGTTTGTGTTGGAGGAGCGATTGGCGTGGCACTCGGGGCCGTGCTGAGCGGCGTGGTCGCGGCGTGGCTGGGACTGCTGCGGTACCGGCGATGACCCTCTTCTTGATCTCCCTCTTTGGCGCGCTCGGTTGCGTCGTTCGCTACCTCCTCGAGTACGCGGTTCGCCGCCATCATCCGACAAATCGACCCTGGGCCACGGTCGCGGCGAACGCCGTCGGCTGCGGCGTCGCCGGCTACGCGGCGTATCGTCTCGTCGGCACGGCGGACGTTCACGTGCGCGACGTCGTCTTGACGGGATTCTGCGGGGGACTGACGACGTTCTCGTCGGCCTTCGCCATTCCGGCGATCCTGCAACGTGAACACCACTGGGGCTACTCCCTGACCCTGGTCGTCACTACCCCACTGACCTGCGCCGCTCTCTTCACCCTTGGAATCGCAATCGCCCACTAGAACGATCACGGAGCCTCTTCGTCGGTCGACGGCGCCTCGATAGGTTCACGCCGCGAGACCGAAGGGCCACCCACGACGTACATCAAATATCGGTCAGCCCTGGAGGCGTTCGCTTGCTTGGCCAACGAGCCACACGAACGTGGGATCGGGCTTCTTCAAGAGTTCGGGATGCCACTGGACCGCGACGATGCGCCCATCGGGCGTTTCCAAACCTTCAACGACGCCGTCAGACGCCTTCGCGGAGACGATGAGCCCCTGCCCCACGATGTCGACCACCTGGTGATGAAGCGAATTGACTCCGAGCTCGTCGGGGAACAGTTGTGCGGTCGTGGTGCCCTCGACGACGTTGACGCTGTGGGTGGCTTCGTGACCATCGACGTCCCACTGTGGGTGGCCGGCGCCCTCGTCAAGATCAACGTCTTGGCGCAGTGTGCCGCCAAAGACGACGTTCACGAGTTGCAAGCCGCGACAGATGGCCAGCACGGGCAGATCTCTTGCGCGGGCGGCCGCGAGCAACGAAATCTCCCATTCGTCGCGATCAGGTTCCAGTTCGCCGAGGTTGGGATCGTGCGCCTGGCCGTAGTTTTCAGGGTCGACGTCGGCGCCCCCGGTGAGAACGAGGCCATCGAGGTGTTCCACCATCTCGGTCACGTCCGCGTCGCGCGTGAGTTCCACGGGCAGCCCTCCGGCCAACGCGACGGAGCGTGGATAGTCGCTGAAGTGAAGGTCGAAGTGAATGCCCTTCATGGCGGGAGGAACGTGTGCTCCTAGGACGGACGCGGCCCAACGGCGCCCCGTGATGCCGATCAGCGGTCTGGCCATAGCTGTATTGTACGCGCCGCTCGCCGCCTGTGGTCTAATGGATACTCGTTTGGTAGCAAACATCTCGGGGAGTTTTCGTGACCGAACCACTAGCTGACATCACGTCGCACGACACCTACGTCACCGGTGTTCCTCGCTCGACGTTTCGCTTCCTGCGCGAACACGATCCGGTTCACTGGACGGAGGAGTCGAGCGGCGGACGAGGGTTCTGGAGCCTTACGACCTACGACGACGTCCTCTTCGCCAGTCGAAACACCGACGTCTTCTCGAGCCGTCAGGGCATCCGTCTCGAGGACATGGACCCCGAGGAGACCGAAGCACGACGCACGTTGATGGAGATGGACTCACCCGAGCACACCCGACTTCGTCGACTCGTCAGTCGGCCCTTCGCTCCGAAGTCGGTCAACGAGTACGAGGACTCAATTCGCCAACTCGCGGTGGAGGTTCTCGACTCATTGCACGGCGAGCGCGAGTTCAACTTTGTGCAGCGAGTGGCTCGCGAACTCCCCATGCGCATGTTGGGGCGACTCCTCGGACTACCCGATGACGACTTGGACTGGCTCGTCCTTCGCGGCGACGCCCTCATTGGCAACAGTGACCCTGACTTCACGGAGTTCGTCGTCGACCAGGTCGACACGTCGGCCTACCGCCTACTCCCCTTTCGCTCCCCCGTCGCCCTGGAACTCTTCGAGTACGCCACGCGCGCGCTCGAAGAACGTCGCGTGACGCCCACGCACGACGTCTTGACCGCGCTCCTCGAAACCGCCGCCGACGGCGAGTCGCTCGACGACTTGGCTTTGATGAACTTCTTCACGCTCATGGTCGCCGCCGGCAACGACACCACGCGCTATACCATGACCGGAGGCCTGTTGGCCCTGATCGAGCGACCTGACGTTTTCGAGAAGATTCCGTCGATGACCCTCGAAGAACGCAAGGCCCTCGTCGACGAGATGCTCCGGTGGACGACCGTGACCATGCACTTTCGTCGCACCGTCACGGTTGACACTGAACTCAACGGCAAGTCCCTAAAGGCGGGCGACAAGGTCGTGCTGTGGTACACCTCGGCCAACGACGACGAGACCCACTTTCACGATCCCGGCGAATTTCAGCCCAATCGTTCGCCGAACGATCACGTGGCCTTTGGACTGCACAGTCCACATCTCTGTCTTGGCGCGCACCTCGCCCGTCTCGAGATGAGGGTCCTCTTCGAAGAGATCGCCGAGCGCTGGCAGAAGGTGGAACTCGTCGGCGAGCCCGAGCGATTGCGGTCGAACTTCATCAGTGGCATCAAGAACCTGCCGATTCGCGTCACCTGGTACTAAAGGAACGGCAGGTACTCGCGAAGCTCCCAATCCGTCGTCGACGACGTGAAGCGCTCCCACTCGGCCCGTTTCACCATGACGTGCTGCGCCACGAGATCGCTGCCAATCGCTTCAACGAGTGCCGTGTCGGCCTCGAGGACGTCGAGAGCCTCCGCCAATGAGACAGGAACGCCAACCGTCGCGTCAATGGAGTCAAGGCCGTTGCCACCCTCCGCGTCACCGGGGTCGGCCTTCGTCGTTACGCCGAGAAGGGCTGCCTGCAGGACGGCCGCGATGGCGCTGTGCACGACGGCCGCGCCGTCGCTGAGTCGGTGCTCGAGTCGAGCAGCGATCCCGCGTTCGCCGGGCACGCGAATCGTCGCGCCGCGGTGGTCATAGCCCCAATTCGCCCAGTAGCCCGACAGCGACGCGGGTCGCAGGCGCTTGTAGGCGTTGACCGTCGGAGCGCAGAGTCCGGCCAACGCTCGATGGTGCTCGAGCAGTCCACCAATGGCGTGCTTCGCGAGCGCGGAGAGACCGTCATCGGTCGACTCGTCGTTGATCACGTTCTCGCCGTCGGCGTCTTGAAACGAGAAATTGACGTGAAGTCCCGATCCTCCGCGGTCACTCAGGGGCTTACCCATGAAGGTCACCATCAATCCGAGGCGGTGAGCCACTTCACGCGCGAGAACCTTGAAGAGGAAGGCGTCGTCGGCGGCCTTCAGGGCGTTGTCGTAGCGCAGCGTGAACTCGAACTGCGGCGTGTCGTACTCTGAGTTGACGGACTCGAGCGCGATCTCGGCGTCAGCGCACGCTGACCAGATCTCGTCGATGAGACCGAAGGGATCAACGGCAGGTCCCGTGCCGTAGACGAAGGCACCCGGCGTCTCCATGGGTTTCCATCCACCCTCGCCGTCGGGTACGAAGACGTACGCTTCGAGTTCGACGCCCACGAAGGGCTCGTAGCCCAACGAACGCCAGTCCGAGACGGCCTTGCGCAGAGCGGTGCGCGGCGAGACCGAGAACGGCGCGCCGCCTCGAACGAGATCGGCCACGACGACGCGCGTGTTAGCCTCCCAGCTCGGTCGTAGGTCGGCCAGGTCGAAGACCGCGTCGAAGTCCGGCAGACCCTCCTGCCAGTGACTGCCCGGCGTGTCGGGCGTCATGCCACGGTCGTAGCCAAGTGCCCACGTACCGGTGCAGTGGCGTGAGCCGTGCTCGGCCAGACTGGCCGGCACGTACTTGCCACGCGCGAGACCGAGATGATCGGGCCACAACACCCGTACCCGGTCGAATGAACTAGCCATGAAGCCTCCAAGGGTGACTTTGGCGAAAGTAGCACGAGAATCGAGACCCCGTTTGTAACGTGTGATACTCATTTGAGTACAAACGATTTCCGGAGGCCCCGTGGAGTTTCGCCGAATTCTGCTTGACGGCAACGTCGTCGACGTCACTCGTGACGGCAACGCGTTGGTGGCGGGCGACGGACGACGCGTCGAAGCGGCGAGTGCGACGCACCTGGCGCCCGTTTCGCCCACGAAGATTCTCTGTTGCCACCTCAACCACCTCTCGCGGGTACGTGAGTTCGGCCTCGAGCTCCCCCCGGCCCCGACGTGGTTCCAAAAGCCCGTCTCGGCGCTCAACGCCCATAACGCCGCGGTCGTGCGTCCGGCGAACTGTCACTATCTGAACTACGAGGGCGAGATCGCCATCGTGATCGGGCGAACCGCGCGCAACATCGCGCTGGCCGACGCGCGGCACTACGTCGCGGGCTACACCATCGCCAACGACTTCGGCCTGCACGACTTTCGCGACACCGACGCCGGGTCGATGTTGCGCGTGAAGGGCGCCGACACGCTCTGTCCGATCGGCCCCGGTCTCGTCACGGGGTGGGACTTTCGAAACAAGTCCATGCGCACCATGGTCAACGGCGACGTCCGTCAAGACGGCACCACCGACGAGATGGCGTGGGACATGCACTACCTCGTCACCGACGTGGCGCGGCTCATCACGCTCGTGCCCGGCGACGTCATTCTCTCGGGCACACCGGCGTTCTCTCGGCCGGTGGAGCCCGGCGACGTCGTCACCGTCGAGGTCGAAGGTCTCGGAGCGCTCACCAATCACGTGGTCGCCTCGCCCGACCCGGTGAGCGACGAAGTCGGCGCGCAACCCACCGCAACCGAGGAAGTACTCTCCACCACGTACGGGGGTGACTGGGAGTTTCGCGGTCAACGTCGTCCCCATCCCACGGAACGCTCCGCCCTGTCCTACCCGCGCGTTCGCCCAAGGTTTGAATCATGAGTGAAGAGCGCACCAACGTCGGTGGCGTCGCGGTCGCCACCGGACACTTCATCAACAACGCCCGCGTCGCCGGCCACGCCACGTTCGAGGACCGCTCACCCCTCGACTGGTCGCTGAAACTCGCCGACGTCGCGCGCGGGAGCGCGCGCGACGCGGAGGCGGCGGTGGGAGCGGCGCAGGATGCCTTCCCCGCGTGGGCGGCCCTGAGCTCGAGCCAGCGCGCGAAGTATCTCCACCGGTTGGCCGACCTCATCGACGCGAACGTCGAGCGGATCGCCACCGTCGAGTGTCTCGACATGGCAATGCTCGTCGAGAGCCTTCGCCGACGCGTGATCGCGCGCGCCGCTCGGAACTTTCGCGCGTACGCCGATCTCGCGGAATCGTACGAGTCGAGACGTTGGGCGTCGAACGGCACGCAAAACATGGTGTTGCGCATGCCCGCGGGCCCGACGGTCGTCATCACCCCCTGGAACGCACCCTTCATGCTCTCGAGCTGGAAGAGCGCGCCCGCCCTCGCGGCGGGAAACACCGTTGTCCTGAAACCCGCCGAGTGGTCGCCTCTGAGCTGCTCATTGTTGATGGACCTCGTGCTCGAAGCCGAGTTCCCACCCGGCGTCTTCAACCTCGTGCAGGGAGTCGGCGACGAGGTGGGCGCTTCGCTGGTCGCCGACGCGCGCGTACGTCGAATCTCCTTCACGGGTTCACCCGAGACGGGACGTCGCATCGGCGTCGCCGCCGCGAAGAACCTGGTTCCCTTTACTGCCGAACTCGGGGGCAAGGGCCCCTTCGTCGTCTTCGCCGACGCCGATCTCGACCTCGCCGCTGAGAAGGCCGCGCTGATGTACGACGACGCCGGGCAAGTCTGCTTGGCTGGCACGCGACTCATCGTCGAAGCGAGCATTCGTGAAGGGTTCCTCGAACGACTCACGAACCTCGCCGAGCAACACGTGCTCGGTGACAGCCGGGACCCGGACACCACCATCTCCCCACTCATTCACCCCGAGCACTTCGCGCGCGTCGAAGGCTTCGTCAATCGCTCACTCGCCGCGGGCGACACCCTCCTCTACGGTGGCGAACGGCTGAAGGACGACGGACTGTGGTTCGAACCCACACTGATCGAGCCGCGCGACAACGACGCCGAGATCGTCCAACGCGAGGTCTTCGGCCCGGTTCTGACGCTGCAGACCTTCGAGAGTGAGGACGAGGCGATCGAGCTCGCGAACTCCACGAAATACGGACTGACCGCGATGGTCTTCACCTCCGATCAGAAGAAGGCCGACCGCTTCGGCGAGAACGTAAGGGCGGGGACCATTTGGGTGAACTGCTTCCTGGTTCGTGACCTCACGGCACCCTTCGGCGGCACCGGCATCAGCGGTGTCGGACGCGAAGGTGGCGACTACGCGCTCGACTTCTACAGCGACCTGAAGACGTACCAAGTGAAAGAAGACACCACCAATGGGTGAAATCGTCGGCGCCGGCTTCCTCGCGCACGTTCCCACCATCGTCTTGCCCGACGACGCTCGCCGCGAGTTGAACAACGGGAAGGAGAGCACGCTCTTCACCGGACTTCACCGGCTCCGTCACGAGGTCTTCGACGTGCTGAAGCCCGATCTCGTCATTGTGTTTGATAGTCACTGGTTCACCACCGTCGAGTTCGTCATCACCTCGGCCGAACGTCGACTCGGCTACTTCACCTCCGAAGAACTGCCACGGGGCATGTCGAGTGTTCCCTACGACGTCAGGGGCGATTCGTCGTTCGCGAAACTCGTGGGCGAGATCGCCGACGCCACGCCCGAGTGCTGGATCACGCCGATCGACAACGAACACCTGCCCATTATGTACGCGACGACGAACTTCTTCTCCTTCCTCCAGGGCGAGGAGGCGTGGATCTCGGTCAGCACCTGTCAGACCGCGGAGCCCCGTGATTTCGCGGCCGTGGGCGAGGTGATCGCCGCAGCCATCGAGCAGAGTGATCGCCGGGTCGTGCTCATCGCCTCCGGGGCCCTCAGTCACACCTTTCACACGCTGCGTACTCTGCGTAGTCACGAAGCCGCCGATGAAGAGCACATCTTCTCCGAAGACGCCCGTGTCGCCGACCACCAAGTCATTGACGCGTGGCGCCGCGGCGACCACGCGAGCGTCATCGACAACTTCGCGGAGTTCTTCAAGGTCAAGCCGGAGGGGCGTTTCGCGCACTACCAGATGATGGTCGCCGCGCTCGGTGGGCGCGAGTGCGTGGCCCCGGGTCGCCTCTACTCGCGCTACGAGAACTCCATCGGTACGGGTCAGGTACACGTGTGGTTCGATCAACCAGAAAGCGGATGGACGGGAGTATCATCGTGAGCCTTCGTGGCGTCCCCTACCCTCGAACCTCAAGTGGTCGCGCGTCGCTCTTGCCGCCAACGCCGTGGCACTACTCGGGTGACCTCCTCACGGTCGAGTACCGGACCGATCCCTCAGCGATCGCCGCACTGCTGCCCGACGGAGTCTCGCTCCCGAACGACGACGAGGATCCCGGTGCCGTGGCGTTCATCTGGGCCGACTGGCAGAGCTGCGGTGACGACGGGTCGGAACTGCTCGACCCCGTGCGCGCGCAGTACAAAGAGGCCTTCGTCGTCGTGCGCTGTCGCTACCATGATCGCCTCTACAGCCGGTGTCTCTTCATCTGGGTCGATAAGGACTTCGCGCTGGTGAGAGGGCAGATTCAGGGCTACCCCAAGAAGTTCGGCTCGATTCACCAAACGAGACCCGTCACCCGTGGCCGGGCCGGACCGCGACTCGAAGCTGGTGGATCCTTTGGCATGACCCTCGCCGTGGGCGACCGTCGCGTCGCGCAGGCGACCGTGACACTCCTCGGTGAAAGCGCGACGAACGGCTTCGTCAACGGGCACGCGATGCTGCACCACCGCTGGTTCCCCCGCGTCGAGATGGACGATCGCGACGCGCTGAGTGACGTCATCACCATGGCCGGCGTGGACGTCGACGCCGGTCCCGCGTACGGCGGTTCGGCAACGCTCGAACTCTTCGATTCCCCCACCGAAGAACTTGTCTCGCTCGCACCTCGAGAGATCCTCGGCGGCTACTTCCGATCGGTCGGTACCACCTTCAACGGTGGGACGACGCTCGAGGATTAGTCGTGTCGCGGCGAATCGCTAGTTCCAAGGCCACCGTGGTCTCCCAGGCCGAACGCGACATACGCGCCCGACTGGAGAAGCACGAACTCGACTTCACGGCCATGAGCGCGATTTCGAATATCTATCGAACGGGCTCTGCCGTGCGAAACCACATGGAGCGCTCACTGCTCGCGGACTACGACCTCAGTTGGGTCGCCTTCACGGTGCTCTGGGTGTTGTGGATCTGGGACGAACAAGAGACTGGGCACGTCGCCGCCGAAGCTGGCATCACGAAGGGAACCTTGACGGGCGTGATGAAGACGCTGCAGGCGCGAAAGCTGATCCGGCGAATCCCCCACCGAGATGATCGACGACGAGTGTCGATTGGTCTCACCAAAGCGGGCGTGCGCCTCATTGAACAGGTGTTCCCGGAGTTCAACACCCACGAGACACTCGCCGTGAGTGGTCTTACGGTGTCGGAACAGCACGAACTCGCCCGACTCCTACGGCTCGTTCTGAAGAAGGTCAGTGACGCGAGCAGCGAAGACGACACGTGACATCGACGACTACTCGCTGATCACTGGGAAGCGCTGGTTGAGGGGGCCGGAGACCCAGACGCGGACTCGCCTGCTCCCACGTCGGAGCTTCGAGCCGTCGAACTACTCATCCGCGACGATCGAACCCACTCGGTCACCGATGCCGGGATCGCGCTTGACGAGGATCGACGCGTAGATGATGGCGAGGACCAGGACGCCGAGCGCCATGTAGGGGTACCAGTTGTAGGGCGTCGGCTGACCGGGCTTGGCGAGGTACCACAGCGGCACCAGGATCCACAGAGTGCCAACGACGGGCAGCACCGCGTGACGAAACGCATTGAACCGATCCGGGTGGTGCTTCTTGTAGTAGAACGGCAACGCCTCGTTGCTCAAGCCGTACACGATGAGCAGCAAGATCGTGCCGAACGTCGAGGACTCGACGAACATCGTCAACGCACTCATCGAGCCCGACGTCGCGTGACCGCCAATGATGTGACCGAGTCCCCACACGCCGATGATCAACGGTCCCAATCCCAGAAAGATGAACAAAGCGTTGATGGGCGTCCGACGAGTCGAGTGCACCTTGCCGATCACCTTGGGTAGCAGACCTTCTCGTCCCGCGTTGAAGATGAGACGCGCCCGGGAGTTCGTGCCGGCGATCAAGGCACCGAGCGTCGACGTCATTCCCGCGAGGAAGGCGAAGAAGAGCGCCACCGCAAAGACCTCCTTAGCAACCGTGAGGAAGGGTATCGAAGCGGCCCCGAGCGCCGTGACGTTGTCCTTGAACCCACGACGGTCGAGAACGCGAAGAACGTGTACGCGACCAGCATGATGGGGATGGACGTGAAGACGGCCTTCGGTACGTTTTTTCGAGGGTTGCTCGTCTCTTCGGCGAGCGCCGCCGAGTTCTCCCACCCGATGAACAGGTAGACCGCCAGCGGGAAGCCGGCGGCGAGTCCCCTGAAGCCATTGGTGATGTTCTTGGGCTCAAAGGGTCGAAGGTTAATGTGCGAGTGGAACTTGACCAACGAGAGCACGCTCACGACAATCATGATCGTGATCTCGAACGCAAAGAAGAAACCCGCCAACTTCGTGGAGATCGCGATGCCGCGCACCATCATGAACGAGGCGAACGCCAGGAAGATGAGCACCCAGACGATCCACGGCACGCTCTGCAGTCCGGCGACGTGGTAGTTCTGGAGAAGAGTCTGGAAGAACCCGCCGACGATAGCGATCACCGACGCCATCGCCGCGACGTAGCCGGCGCCCGTCAAGATTGCCGTCGTTACCCCAGCTCGTGCGCCAAACGTTTTGCCGATGAATGAGATGAACCCGCCCGCTGAAGGCATGACCTTAGTGAATTCGGACAGGGTGTTACCCAGGAACAGGATCGCCACACCGGCCGCGACGATCGTCAACGGTGAGGCGAGTCCGGCCGTTATGGCAAGGAATCCGAAGCCAAAGTAAGAGCTCATCGCCGGACCGATGTTCGCCATGGTCGCGGCCGCTATATCGAGGAGGCCGAGGACTCCTTGACGCAGTCGTTAGTGTTCGCCCGGAGGGTTCGGCTCCTTCGCACCCAGTGATTCGGAAGTGAAACCTGCAGTCATATCTCCCCCAAGAAATGAAGCGGACCAACATTCGATCGCGCCCTCGATGTCGCGTTTGCGACGCCTGCGAAGAAAATAGCGGAGTTCCTGGCTTGTAGTATGACTCTGCGGAAGAAAGCCTCAACGCACGTCACTCGTCTCGACGAGCATGACTCGTTACCCATTGGCTGTGGCTGTCCTGTGCGAATTAGTCACGTGGCTCCATCTGTCGAGCGGCGTTCTGTTCCGCGAGAGATCGCGCGGCGAGGTGCTCGCGAACACTGGCCTGATCGACGTCGGGGCGATTCTGGGACATCTTGGCTTTGCCTTCAATCGACGCGACAGCAATCTCGAGTCCGACGATCGCCTTCAACCGCTGGTCGCGGTACTGACTGTCGAGGTCGTCGACCCGCCACTCGGGGTCGCGGTCACGCTCGAACTGGCTCGTGACGGCTCGTACCTGTTCATGTTTCCATTCCGGTTGGTCATGGAGCGTCACGCGGCCGCGGACCTCGGCGGCGACGTAGTTCCACGTGGGAACGACGCCGGGGTTCTCCAGGCGGCTCGGGTAGTACGTCGGCGAGACGTACGCGCTTGCCGTTAGGAAGAGCGCGAGAACCTCCGTACCCTCACCCACCGACTTCCACCAGGAGTTGGCTCTGGCCAGGTGCGAACGGATCGTGGTTCGATCGTCGCTCACCACGACCGGCACGAACGTGCTCGTCAAGCCCTCGGGCCCGACGATGACCAGCATGCCGGCGCCCGCGTCCTTCACGATACGCCACGCTTCGCCGACCTCAACCGCGTGCTTGGGAGGTACGTACACGCCCACATTGTCGCACGTCGCAAGGGCGCGAGCGTCAAGGTGACGCTAGACGAGGCCCAGTACGACGTCGAGCGGCTCGTACCCCGGAGCGGTGCGGGGCCAGGGATACGCCGCTTCCATCAACGCCGCGATGTCAAGCAAGCGATAGTCGTGGTAGTGCTCGGCCGTAATCTGCAATCCAAAGGGTAGACCCGAGGAGAGGAGTCCGAAAGGGACGCTGAGGGCAGGATGGCCCGTCACGTTCTGCACGGCGGTCGAATAGACCTCCGGTGGGAGACCGCGGACGTCGACGTCGGCGCGCGTCCGACCGTCGGCAAGCCATCCCGACGCCGCGACGGTCGGCGTGAGAAGCAAGGTGTTGTCGCCCAGGAGTTCGTCCAGTGTGCGCACGTACGAGAAACGGCGGCGGCGTGCGTCGAGATACTCATCGACGCTGACACCAAGCCCGGTGCCCAGGAACTCTCGCGTGGCGACGTGAAACTCGTCCATGTGTGCCTCAACCCACGCGCGGCCCAATGCGGCGACGTGCTCAGCGCTCGTGATGGTAAACCAATCGAGATCGGGGTCGCCGTCACCGAAGAAACCCTCCGGCTCGAGCCACGTCACGGGAACGTCGAAGCGACCAGCAACGGCGTCAACGGCATCCCGAAAGCTCGTCGCAACTGTTGCGGGGAGTGGGCCGAGAGGCGACGTGCGCTCGGCCGCCACGAGACGTACTGGGCGCCCGTCGTGGCGCGCCCCCGCACGAGCGAACGAGGTCGGCGGGGAGGTCGGATCCCCCGCGACCGGGCCACTCATCACGTCGAAGATCAATCGGAGATCGTCGCTCGATGTCGCCATAGGTCCGTCCGTTGAGTAGTCAATCCAGTCCGGAGTCGGCCAGCGTCCGACCACGCCGTTGGTCGGCTTCAGCCCGACGAGCCCACAAAACGAAGCCGGGATCCGCACCGATCCGCCGCCGTCCGTGGCGGTCGCGATGCCGACGAGCCCCGCGGCCAGCGCCGCGGCCGAACCACCACTCGAGCCGCCCGGCGAATACTCCAGATTCCAAGGGTTTCGCGTGACTCCCGTGAGGAGATTCGCCGTGAACCCCTCAATCGCGAACTCGGGCAGCGTCGACTTGCCGACCACGATGGCGCCGCTCGAGAGAAGACGGCTCGGCACGACGCCGTTCGACGTAGCCGCAGCGGCGTCACGAAGCGCGAGGGAACCTTTCTTCGTCGGATGGCCTTCGAGATCCTCTAAATCCTTGATGAGGGTCGGGACACCGACCAACGCGCCCGACCCCGACGAGTCGTCGACTCGCTGTGCCGCCCTGAGGGCTTCGTCGAAGGTCTTCTCCGCGGCGACGTTCAAGTCCCCGGCACGCTCGATCGCTTCGATCGACGCGCTGACCACGGCCGTGGCGCTGACGCGACCTTCGCGCACCGCGCTCGCGAGTGTGTTGACCGTGCCCGGCGCGTGAGTCGCGGGAGTGGCGTGGCTCGGCGTCATACGTCCATTTAACTATCGAGCGCGCGCCGCCGTCTGACGAGGAACTCGCGCTCCACTTCGTTTTCACAGAGTGCCAACGCTTCGTCGTAGGCCACTCGAGCTTCGTCCGTGCGTCCCAGTCGACGCAGAAAATCAGCTCTCGTACTGGCCAGGTAGTTGTAGCCAAGGAGTTGTCCCTCATTCGCGAGGGCCGACAGTGCCGTCAGTCCCGCTTCGGGACCGTCGGCGATGCCAACCGCCACGGCACGGTTGAGGGCCACGACGGGTGAGGGCCACGCAATGAGCAACACGTCGTACAGGGCAATGATCTCACGCCAGTCGGTCGCCTCCCACGACGGTGCTTGGGCGTGCAGTGCGGCGATGGCCGCCATCAACGCGAAGCGACCGGCGGGTCGAACGCGAAGCGCCGCTCGAACTAGCGCCCGACCTTCGGAGATCGCCTCTCGATCCCACTTCGAGCGATCTTGTTTCGAGAGGAGCAGTATGGCACCGTCGGCGCTCGTTCTGGTCTGGCGGCGGGCATCGGTGAGGAGGATGAGCGCCAAGAGACCCGCGACTTCACCGTCTTCGGGTAGCAGCGCTCGAAGGAGACGAGCGAGATCGAGGGCGCGCTCCACGAGGTCACGACGCATGAGGTCAGCGCCCGACGGTGCGGTGTGCCCGGTCGTGAAGACGAGATGGACCGCCGAAAGGACCGCGTCAACGCGCGTCGGCAACTCACTGGCGACGGGTACACGGTAGGGAATGTGCGACGTCGAGATCTTCTTCTTGCCGCGGGTGATCCTCGCGGCCATCGTCGACTCCGTCACGAGAAACGCTCTCGCCACCTCCGACGTCGTGAGTCCGCACAACAGTCGCAGGGCCAGCGCCACTTGGGTCTCGGGTGAGAGTGCCGGGTGACAGCACGTGAAGATGAGACGAAGTCGATCATCGGCAATGGCTGGCAGTTCGGATTCACTCGGTGGTGACGGCTCCTCAGGGACTCCAATGCTCATCAGTGCCCGCCTCTGTGACGTCCGACGTCGCAGCGTGTCGATGGCCCGTCTTCGCGCGACGGTGGTCAGCCACGCGCCGGTCCGGTTCGGGACTCCGGTCTTGGGCCACGCGATAAGCGCGCGCGCGAACGCCTCTTGGACGCACTCCTCGGCCACGTCGATGTCGCCGGTCACGCGAATCGTCGCCGCGAGCACGAAGGCCCACTCGGCGCGGTACGCGTTGGCGACCGCGGCCTCGACATCGACGGGACGAGGCTCGCCGTTCAGTCGAAGACTCTGATCGGGCGAACTTCCACACCACCGTAGGGAGCCGGAACTTGACTCGCCACCGCAATTGCTTCGTCGAGATCACCCGCTTCGATGAGGTAGTAGCCACCCAGGGCCTCTTTGGTCTCCGCGAACGCGCCGTCGGTGACGACGAGCTTTCCCGTGGCGTCGCGACGAAGCGACGTCGCGCTCGACGTTGGCTCCAAGGCGTTCCCACCGCGCAGCGCTGCCCCATTCGTCTCACCAAACACGCGGTGCTCGTCCATCATTTTGCTCATCATTTTCTCCGCGCTCACCGGATCAGAACTCTCCCACGCCTTTTCATCTGAGTAGATCAGTACTAAGTACTCTGACATTTCTCTTCCCCTTTGCGAGGTCCGAACTTCGAACCTCATGGATACCGACGAACGGGCTTAGGCAAAATCGACAGTAATCGGACTCTTTCATGTCCCCCTGGACCCACGCGCGCCGGGTCGGCCGGCCGGCGCCACGTCAGTCCACGAGAAGCGCTTACTTGATGCCGTTGAGTAAATCCAGCATGTCCTCGGCGTGTTCCTCCTCGACGGCGAGAATCTCCTCCAACATTCGACGTGTCGTCGGGTCACCGTCGCCCAGCCACGTGATGATCTCGGCGTAGGCCGCGATCGCTATTCGCTCGGCGACCAGATCCTCTCGAATCATCTTCTCGAGCTTCTTCGACGAGTCGTACTCCGTGTGGCTGCGTCCGGTCAGCGTCTCGGGACTGAAGTCAGGCTCTCCACCCAGTTGGGCTATTCGCGCGGCGATCGAGTCGGCGTGCTCTTGCTCTTCGCCGGCGTGCTCGAGAAACTCCGCGGCGGCGATCTGCGCGTCCAGTCCCTTCGCGGTGTAGTAATGACGCTTGTAGCGAAGCACGCAGACGATTTCCGTCGCCAGCGCCTGATTAAGAACGAAGATGACCCTCTCTAAGTCCGCGCCGTACGCGTCGGTGACGGGGCCCTTCTCCATGTTCTCTCGAGCACGCTTGCGCAACGTTTCAACATCAGTCAGGAATTCCTTCATAGTGGCCCCCTCGCGTCACTGAAAACTACGATGTCCGAAAGGCCCATCGTGAGCCAAGGGTAGCGGACGCGTACGCCTCGACGACCGAAAATCTTGTCGGTGCTCTGGCGGGTCCGCGCGCCAACCCCCCGCTGCTCGCGCCGAGACGTGTCGCTCCTAGCGCGAAGCGTCCGCGGTGGCGATCAACCGTCGCGCCGCGCGCGCTTCGTCCACCCGTGACACCGGCGTGCTTTGGGGCGCGCGACGTAGCGACGCCGGATCGTCCTTCGCGCGTTGCGCGATGCGCTCGAGGGCCTGGGCCAGTGACTCGAGCGTTTGAACGCTCTCGGTCTCCGTTGGTTCGAACATCAGCGCTTCGTCGACGATGAGTGGAAAGTAGACCGTCGGCGAGTGAAAGCCCTCTTCGAGCAGCGCCTTGGCGACGTCGAGGCCGCGCACGCCGTACTTGCTCTTCAGCGGCGCGGCGGTGAGGGTGCACTCGTGCATGCACACCCGGTCGTAGGCGGCGGGCAGGATGGCGCGGAGACGTTGACGGAGCCAGTTCGCGTTCAAGACGGCGTGTTGGGCGACACGGGTCAGACCGTCGCCACCGTGGACGTCGATGTACGCGAGTGCTCGAGCGAGCACGAGGGCATTGCCGTGCCAACCGTGCACTCGTCCGATCGAGCGCGCCGGGGCGACCCAGTTGAAGTAGCCGTCACCGACGCGCGTGGCCTTCGGGCCGGGCAGGAAGTCCACCAGGTGCGCGGCTACCGCCACCGGCCCGGCGCCCGGTCCCCCGCCCCCGTGGGGCGTGGCGAAGGTCTTGTGCAGGTTCATGTGCACGATGTCAAAGCCCATGTCGCCCGGGCGGACGGCCCCCAAGATGGCGTTCAAGTTCGCACCGTCGTAGTACAGAAGACCACCCACGTCGTGTACGGCCTTGGCGATTTCAGTGATCTCTTCCTCGAAGAGTCCCACCGTGTTGGGATTCGTGAGCATGATCCCCGCGACGTCCGGTCCGAGGGCGGACTTGAGGGCGCCGAGATCGACGAGCCCGCGCTCGTTCGAGGGCACGGTCGTCACCTCGTAGCCACCGAGCGTCACCGACGCCGGGTTCGTGCCGTGCGCCGAGTCCGGGATCAAGACGCGGCGGCGGTGATCGCCGTTCGCCTCGTGGTAGGCACGCATCAACAGCAGGCCCGTCAACTCGCCGGCCGCGCCGGCCGCGGGTTGCAGCGTGGCGGCACTCATGCCGGTGATGACGCAGAGCTTCTCTTCGAGGGTCACCAAGATTTCGAGCCAACCCTGACTGAGTGACGCGGGCGCGCCCGGATGCACGGCGTTCAGGCCCGGATCGGCCGCGATGGCGTCACAGAACTTCGGGTTGTACTTCATGGTGCACGATCCGAGGGGATACATCCCGAGGTCCACCGAGAACTGCCGATGCGACAGTCGGGTGAAGTGCGCGACCAGGTCTCGTTCGGAGACTTCCGCCACGGCGACGATCTCGGGGTTCAAGTGCTCCGCGGGGACCATGTCATCGAGCGCAAGTGCCGGCACGCCCGTCGTGCGCAGTTGGTAGGCCGACCGATTCGCCACGGACATCTCGAACAGCGTGGGCTCACTCTCGTGGCCCATCAGTGGCGCCGACGCCGCTCGCCCTCCGGGCTGGGGGGTCGCGTTCATCGGGTCAACGCCTCTCGGAGCACGTTGACGTAGTGATCGATCTCATCTTTCGTCCGTCGTTCCGTGACCGTCACCAGTAACACGTGCTCGACGTCGCCCTCGACGGAGGGATCGGCACCGCCGCTTAAGGCACTAACGGCGAGTCCGGCGAGCACGTTACTCTCGGCCATGGCCGCGATGACCTGGTCGGCGGGCTTGGTCAGTCGCAGGGCGAACTCGCGAAAGAAGGGCTGCGTGCACAGCGCCTCGACACCGCCGAGTGCGAGAAGCTCCTGGTACAGGTAGTGCGCGCCCTGGGCGCAGCGCGTCGCCACCTCGCGAAGCCCGTACGTGCCGAGCCAGCCGAGTTGGATCGCCGCCGTGACGGCCATCAAGGTCTGGTTGGTGCACACGTTCGACGTCGCCTTCTCTCGGCGAATGTCCTGTTCGCGAGCGCGCAGCGTCGTCACGAAGGCACGACGATCACTCGAGTCCACCGTCTCACCGACGATGCGACCGGGCAGACGGCGCACTTGGGCTTGGGTGCAGGCGAAGAGTCCGAGGTAGGGCCCCCCGAAGGAGAGGGGCGTGCCGAAGGCTTGTCCTTCTCCGACGAAGACGTCCGCGCCCCACTGGCCGGCGGTCCTTAGGACACCGGCGGCGACGGGGTCGGCTCCGATGACGAAGAGCGCGTCGTGCGCGATCGCGAGATCCTTGGCCACGCTCAGGTCCTCGAGGACGCCAAGGTAGTTCGGGTACGCCGCCACGACGGCCGCGGCGTTCGTGGCATCGACGCTGGCCCAATCGGTAACCCCGTCACGGAGCGGAACTTCCACGATCTCGTGTCCCGTGCCGCGCGCGAAGGTGCGCGCGACCTCGCGCCAGTGGGGATGCACCCCCGATGAGATGACCATCTTCTGGCGACCGGTGGCGCCGTGCGCCATGTTGAGCGCCTCGACGAGAGCCGTCGCCGCGTCGTAGAGCGACGCGTTGGGTATCGGCAGTCCACTCAGTCGCGCGACCAGCGTCTGGTACTCGAAGATCGCCTGGAGGACGCCCTGGGCGACCTCGGGTTGGTACGGCGTGTAGGCGGTGACGAACTCCGAGCGGTTCGACAACATCTTCACCACCGCCGGCACTTCATGGTCGTACGCACCGCCGCCCGCGAAACAGGTCATCGTGGTGGCCCTGGCCTTGTTGGCGCCGGTGTAGCCCGCGAAGATCGCCGCCACGTCGGGCTCGCTCAGACCGTCCGCGACGTCGAGTCCGCTGGCGAGACGTACGGCCTGGGGAATGTGCGCGAACAGATCGTCGAGGGACTCCATCCCGAGAAACTCCAACATCGACCGGACGTCTTCGTCGGTGTGTGGCAAATAGTCAGCCACCTGACGCGTCCTTTCGCACGAACGGCAGGGTCGTCAACGACGCCGCGATCTCACGACCGCGCAACACGACCGTGACGTCGGTGCCGGCCACGAGTTCAGGCGCGAGCAGTCCCATCCCAATACCGTGTTCGAGCACGGGAGAGAAGTTACCCGACGTGAGCTGACCTACCCGCGTTCCGCCGACGAACACCTCGCCACCGTCACGCAGCGGCTGGCGACCCGGCGTCGCGACGCCCTTCAGCAGCCGAGCGACCCCGCGTTCGCGTTCACGCTCGACGGCCGCCCGCCCCCTGAAGCTCTCCTTCTGCCAGCCCAAAACCCAGCCCAGGCCGGCCTCGAGGGTCGTTGACGTGAGCGTGAGTTCGTGACCGTACAGCGGAAGGGCAGCCTCGAGGCGCAGGGTGTCGCGAGCGCCCAAACCCGCCGGGGTGACGTCCGCCGCGACGAGAGCGCGAAAGATCTGTTCGGCGACTTCGTTGGGCGCGGCGATCTCGAGACCCGCCTCGCCCGTGTAGCCCGTACCCGCGACGCGCACCTCCACTCCCTCGAAGTCGAAACGATCGACGCGAAAGCGCCCCACCTCGGCGAAGCGCGGGTCAACGCCAGCAACTTTGGATCGGGCATTCGGTCCCTGCACGGCGAGTACGCAACGCTCCTGCGTCACGTCACGGCCCGGCAACGCCGAGGTCACGCCCGAGGTGTTGGAGGCGTTTGGCATGACGTCGAACTCGTTCTCACTGACCCACCAGACGATGATGTCGTCGACGACGAAGCCATCGTCGGTGAGGAGGTGCGTGTACTGGGCTCTACCGGGCGCGATCTTCTTGAGGTCGTTCGTCAACGTACGCTGTAGCGCGTCGAACATCTCAACGCCGTCACAACGCACCGTGCCGAGGTGGCTCACGTCGAAGACCACCGCGTCGCGACGACAGGCCAGGTGCTCAACGACCGTGCCCGTCTCATACTGCAGGGGCATCTCCCAGCCGCCAAAGGGCACGATCTTGGCTCCCAACTCCACGTGGAGGTCGTAGAGAAACGGCCGACGATCGCTCACGGCGCTTACGCGGCCCGACCGTCGACGGCGCGTAGATCGTGAAGACGTAGGAGTTCGTGGTAGTCGCGCTGGTACACGACGAGCAGGGGGATCTCGGGATAGAGATCGCGGAAGCGGCGAACCTTCTGGTTCTTCTTGGTGACGAGTCGCTGCTCGAGGACCGTCAACTCAATGAAGAGGCGTTGACCCGGCAGGAAGAAATCGGGTCGAAACCCGCGCGTCGGTACGCCCCGGTCGTTCCAGTCGAGGGGAAACTCGAGTGGTTCGTAGATCCACTGGTACCCGTAGAGGGTGAGTAGTTGCGAGAAGAGCCTCTCGCTGGGGTGAGCGAACGACTGATCGAGGGTGGGTACCGCGCTCGGGTGGCGACGACGGGCGTCGTCGCTCAGCGTCGAAGGAGTCACGCCGTGGCGGCCCCCTTCTCCGACGTTGCCACTTCTGATTGTCGCAGGGTAGCCCGCAATTCGGCGACCACCTTCGCGAGCGGGACGATGTTAAAGACTCCCTGACCACCGCGCAGGAGGTCGACGAGTTCGCCGTCGTCGTGCGCGAGCACGGATCCCGCGTCGGAGAGCACCAGACTGCTCGACGCGAGATCGACGCCGAGCGAGCGGCGAAGACATTCGACGGCCTGACGCGCGCGCGCCAACGACACACCCGAACTCAGCAGCGACTTGATGACCTTGACCTCGAGGACGTCACCGTAGGAATACGCACGCTTTGAGCCACTCCCCGTCGCGGGCGTGATCGAGGGCGTGACGAGAGTGGTACGTGCCCAGTAGTCCAACTGACGGTACGTCACGCCCGTGAGGCGACACACCGTCGGTCCGCTATAGCCAAAAGTTGCAGGGTCAGTCACTCGTTGTCCTCCCCGACCGAGGTCTGTCCAGACTAGCCCGTAGGACTACACCTGTGTAGTTAGTTTGATCTAGCCGGCAAAGAGATCGGGTCGCCCGAGCGCCGGCGACGACGCCTCGGCGTGCAGGCGGGTCGGGATCCGCCCAGCCCGGCGCGCCAGATAGCCGGCTCGCACGGCCTCTTTAAGGGCCTCCGCCATGAGCACGGGCTCGAGCGCGCGGTTCATGGCTGAGGCCGCGAGCACCCCGTCACAGCCCAGTTCCATGGCCAACGCGGCGTCCGAGGCCGTGCCCACCCCGGCGTCGAGCAGCACCGGCACCTCCACGCGGTCCGTGATCAACGAGATCGCGTGGGGATTGAGTATTCCGAGCCCCGAACCAATGGGTGAGCCGAGCGGCATCACCGCGACGCAGCCCAGCTGTTCAAGGCGTTGGGCGACGATGAAGTCGTCCGAGGTGTAGGCCCAGACCTCGAAGCCCCGTCGAACGAGTTCTTGCGCGGCGACGAGAGTTTCGCTGGTATCGGGTAGGAGCGTGAGGTCGTCGCCGATGACTTCGAGTTTTATCAGCGGAGTCGAAAAGGCCTCGCGGGCGAGCTCGGCGACCTTGACGGCCTCTTCGGCGCTGTAGCAGCCCGCGGTATTCGGTAGAAGCGTCACGCTCAGACGCTTCAAGAGGTCGTAGATTGAGCCCTCAACGTTCGGGTCCACTCGACGTAAGGCCACCGTCGCGACGGTCGAACCCGACGCCAGTATCGACGCCTCCAGCACGTCCAGGGACCGAAAGCCGCCCGTTCCCACGACGAGGCGCGACGGCGATCGAAACGACCCGACTTGAAAGACCTCGTGCACGGCACCAGCGTACTAACCATGGTCCCTAACTAGGGTTGAAGAGTGCAGCCCATCACCGTTCTGTCGATCGCCGGATCGGACTCGGGTGGGGGCGCTGGGGTTCAGGCCGACATTCGAACGTTCAGCGCCTTTGGTGTGCACGCCACCACCGCCCTCACGGCAATCACGGCCCAAAACACCCTCACGGTGAGTCGGGTGAAGACGCTCGATCCCGACCTGGTCGAAGAACAGGTGCGCTCGGTCACGTCCGACTTCGACGTGGTCGCCACCAAGACCGGCATGCTCGCCCAGGCCAGCACCGTCGAACGCGTGGCCGCGCTCGCGCTCGAAGGACTCCTCCCCCACCTGGTCGTCGATCCCGTCTTGGTTTCGACGAGCGGCCACGTCTTGATGGCGGACGGCGGCGTCGAAGCGTACCGGCACGCCCTCTTCCCGCTCGCCGAGGTGATCACGCCGAACCTGCGCGAGGCGGCGGTCCTCTGTGACGTCGACGTGCGCGACGTGAAGAACCTCGACGACGTCGCCGCGCTCGCGCGTACCCTGTTGGCTCTTGGGCCACGCCACGTGCTGGTAAAAGGTGGCCACGTTGATTTCGCCCCCGACGTCGATCGGGCGGCTGATGTGCTCGTGAGCGTCGAGGGTCTCGTCGTCTTCGACGGGCCTCGTGTCGACACCCGAAATGATCACGGCACGGGGTGCTCGCTCTCGTCGGCGATCGCTGCGGGTCTCGGTCTCGGGCGCGATGTCCCGGACGCGACGCGCGACGCCAAATCGTTCGTCCTCGCGGCCCTTACCGGCGCGCGGACGTGGCGTCTCGGCGAAGGGCGTGGTCCGATCGACCATTTAGGATGGAGTGAGTGAGTGATGAGCCGAAGGCGCCCCTAACGACGACGACCAGTATCTGGCCCGCCGCGGTGGTCCTCGGTGTCGCCGTCGTGATGTTGGTGGTCTTCATGGTGATCAACCTGGTGGCCAACCAGGGGGTGAGTAAACTCACCGCGGCGAAGATTCCCGTCGTGGTCGGAGGGCTCCAACGCGACGTTGCTCCGGGCCGGGCCCTCACCTACTGCCGACAGGGCGAAGAGGTTCCCTCGAACATCAACGACGCCTTCCTCGTTCCCGTGGGCACCGTTGCTCGCCCCGGTGCCCACACGCCGAACCTTGGCGCGGGCGACTTCGACTGCACGCAACCCATGACGACCACCCACGCGAGCGCGTCGTCACTCATCAGTTTCTTCAACGCACAACTCGAATCGAGAGGTTGGAACCTCTTCTCCAAGGGCGCGAGTAACGGCGACCCCCAGTCACTCTTTCAAAAGGCCGGCAACGACGGCTTCTACTGGGAGGTGGGCGTCACCGTCACCAAGTCCAGCGCCTCGTCGGTCGAGTGGACCTTTCAGATCTACCAGAACTCCCAAACGGTCTGACGCTACTGCCGCACGAGCACCGGCGTCACCACCTTGTGGTCCTGCGTCACCGCGGCCCAGAGCGCGAAGTTGAGCGGGTAGATCACGTAGCCCACGCGCGTCGCCGTGGCCACGCACATCATGACGGTGAAGACCACGCTCATGATTCCCAACAGGCGCGAAAGCGTGAGTGGCCAGTGCGCCCGCACGTCCTTCGTCACGAAATACCCACCGATCAACAGCGCCACGGGCGCGAGGATGTGCCCGAGTGCGGGGAACCACGACGTAAGAACGTGACCGGGTAGCGCACTGGCCGCGGGCGACGCGACGCCAGCGAGGCCGAGCGGGAACGCGAAGACGTTCGACATGAAGGCGGCGGGCGCCTTGAAGACGAAGGGCACCGTCGTGACCAGCACGATGGCCCCGATCCATGTCGCCGCTCGTCGCCACGTCGCGCGACCTTCAGCGTTTCTCGCGACGAGCAGGGCGCCGGCGGCCAGGGGCCACGCCGTCAACTTCATCGCGGCGGCGAGCCCGAAACTAACGCCCGCCAAGTTCGTTTGCCGTCGCTGGAGTGCGGCGACGCCCAACAAGAGCAACGCGAGAATTGGCATATCGTCGCCACCGGTCGAAAGGAACAGAGCCCCCGTCGGAAGAGCGATGAGCACTTGGGCCACGCGAAGTTTCTGTTGTCGCGAGAGCCGAAGGAGCGCCAGCGCCCACCCACTGGCGAAGAGTGTCATCAGGGTCATGATGATGCGTGCGTCGGTCAGTCCCTCACTCTGCTTCGTGCCCGCCGAGGGAAGTCCGAAGACGCCCATCAAGGGAAAGTAGGGGAAAAACGACTCAAAGGCCGGTAGGCCCTTGATCTCGTTCACGATCTTTCCGTTCCTCTTATAGGCACGGTAGGGATCGAGACCCTTGCTCAACAGCGCGCCCGAGCGCTCGATGACCCCGACTTCCGGCTGGGCGTCGCCGTGTCCGCCGTGCAACTGACGCCAGTGCGTCTCGAGACCCAGGGGGATGAAGACGGCACCCACGAGCACGCAGCCCAAGAGCAACACGCGCACCAGATGCTCACGGCGTAAGACACGTCGACCGAGGAGCAACGCGACGACGGCGATCGACAAGTATGGTCCGGCGCTGAGGTAACCCCACTGCCACTGCGCCGATTGCCTCGAGGTCCAACCCAGGGTGAGAGCAAAGCCCGCGGCCAAGAGGTAGAGGAGACCGTCTCCGGTGAGTTTGCCGAGCGCCGTCCACCACGTCATGAAGTGATCGCGCACGTTCCAAAGACGCGCCAACATGACGTCAAGTGTAGTGAGCGCCCGTCGTCTCACCGCGACGGAACTAGTGCGAGATTCCATTGTCGCCGCGGCGCAAGGGATACTTCGTCACGGGTGGCACCGGACCCAACAAGAACCTCAGAATGACGCGAACGCACTCTTCGGTGTGCTCCTTCCACACGGCGTGCGACGCGCCGGGCACGACGGCGAGTTGGGACTCGTGTAGGGCCTCGTACAACGACACCGTGTGCTCGAGGCGGGCGACGTCGTCGTCGCCGACCATGACGAGTACCGGCACGGGGATGCTCGCGAGTTGGGACGTCGTCATCGTCGGTTGCGTCTTCGCGAGGCGCGCGGACTTGTCGACGACGACGGCCGCGTGCTCGATGCCGTCCGGAGAGTACTTGGCGTACTTGCGGGCGAAATCGGCGAAACCTTCGCTCTCGGATGTGAAGTCCTCCATGGGCACCAAGCCGCTGTAGTGGTAGTTGGCGCCCACTGCTACGACACGCTTTACGAGGTCCGGACGGCGCATCGCCACCGAGAGAGCGACGTTGGCGCCGTCACTGTGACCGACGAGGTGGACGCGCCGATCAAGTAGCTCGACGAAGGCGATGGTCTCGTCGGTCATCGACTCAATGGAGAAGGGTTCGTCGGTGTCGGCGGTGCGGCCATGACCACGTCGATCGAACGCCGCCACGGCGAAACGCTTCGACAGCGGCGCTCCGAGGACGCGAACCAGAGACGCGCTGCTACTGAGTCCTCCGTGCATCAAGACGACGGTCTTCCCCTTGCGTTTGGGCACGACCGCCCACGTGGGGTGGCCGTTCACCACAATGCGTGTCACCCCTCGAATGGTATTGCCTTCGCCGTCACGAGGGTGGTGATGCGTAATCTGGATTAGTGAAAGCGTTCGTGGTCAGTGAAATTGACGGCCTTCTCACGTGTGAGATCGATGACGTGACGCCAAGACCTCGCGACGACGGTGACGTCCTCGTACGGGTTGACTACTCCGGTGTTAACTTCAAAGACGCGATGGTCGCCACCGCCCCGAGCCTGGTTCGTCGCGTGGCGTCACTCGTCGGCGGCGTGGACGCCGCGGGCGAGATCGTGTCGTCACGCGACGAGAATTTCGCGGTCGGTGATCGCGTCGCCGTGCACGGCGGATCACTCGGTGTGAGTCGCGACGGAGGATTCGCCTCGCACGTGTTCGCACCGGCGCGCTACCTCTCGCCCCTTGCGCCGTCGCTTTCGACGTACGACGCGATGGTGATCGGGACGGCAGGGTTCACGGCCATGGCGAGCGTGCTCGCCCTCGAGGATCGAGGCCTCGCGCCCGGTTCGCAAGTGCTCGTCACGGGCGCCACTGGTGGCGTCGGCTCCCAAGCGGTTTCCTACCTTGCCGCGAGGGGCTACGCGCCCGTCGCCTCGACTGGATCTCGTGCGTCATCGGCCTGGCTCGTCGAGCGGGGCGCGACGCGCGTCATCGCACGTGACGAGATCAGTGACCGTCCCGATCGAGTGCTCGCGAGCGAACGCTGGGACGGAGCGGTCGACTGCGTGGGGGGCGAGACGCTTGGCGAAATCCTTCGATCACTGCGCTACGGAGCGGCCGTCGCGGCGAGCGGCCTCGTCGCCAGTGCGGACCTTTCAACGACGGTCTACCCCTTCATCACGCGCGCCGTGTCACTCGTGGGCATCGACGCGGTCGAGGCTTCGATCGCGCTGCGACGCCGCGTCTGGCGGGCCCTCGGTGCACTGGCGCCACGCGTGGACTTCGCCACCTTCGTGGACCGCGTTATCGGACTCGACGGTCTGTCCGACGCGTTCAACGACGTGAGGGCGGGCACGACGCGCGGTCGAATCCTGGTGGACGTCAACAAAACTGGCGCCCCAACGGGTTAGTAGAGGGGGCTCACCCAGATTTGACCGCCGTTGCACGGCTGCACGGCGTACGGCGGCGTCACGGTGATGACCGCGCCGTTCGTGGTGAATTGGACGCTGAGCGTGACCGCGCTCTCGCAGGCCGTCGCCCCCGTCGGGACGTCGGAGTACGCCAGTGAGAAGTTGGTCGTACTGTTCTGATTCAAGGTGAGCGTCTTCGGCGCGGCGTTCGCCGCGGCCGCGGTGAACTGAATGCTGTTGCCGGTCCCGGGAACGTCGACCAGGTTGGACTTCAACACGGCGCCGAGGCGGTCCTGGAGCGTCATCAGGGGCCAGCCCTTCAGCGTGCACGAGCCCGCCGTTGCTTTCGTCAAGGTCACGCTCGCCTCGATGGTGCCCGCGGCGCCCTGACCTTCGTTGTAGACGCCGGAAAAGTCGCTGGCCTTGCACGCCGAACTCACGAGTGTGGGGGACGTGGTCGTGGTGGTAGTGGTTGTCGTGGTGGTGGTGGTCGTCGTTCCGATGCTGTGACGACCGATGGTGTAAATGGCGACGAATGCAATGAAGATGGCCACCGAGATGAGCCCTCTTCTCACGTGCCAAAGTCCTCGGGGCGTACGTGGTCGAGGAACGCGCGCAGTTGCTCGACGAGGTCGGCCTCGTCGGGCGTGTCGAGTTCGACGTACTCCTCGTCGTCTTCGTCGTAGGTCAGTTGCATTACCTTTCCTTCACTGGCCATGAGGTCATCACTGACGAGGATGGGCGCGCCGACGCGAAGCGCGAGCGCGACGGCGTCACTCGGACGCGAGCTCACGGTGATCTCCTGACTTGAGCGGACGAGTCGGAGACTTGCGTAGAACGTGTTGTCGAAGAGCTCCGTGATCTCAACGGCGAAGAGTTTCGCGCCCAACGCGCTGATGACGTGGCCGAGTAGATCGTGCGACATCGGTCGTGGTGACTCGACGCCTTGCAGGGCGTAGGCGATGGCCGCCGCTTCGGGCGCGCCGATAAAGATAGGCAACACGCGCTCGCCACCGACCTCTTCTAAAAGGAGGAGCGGTGTCGACGTACCCACGTCAACGCGGACGGCGCGGAGAACCACCTCAATCATGGTTCCAGCCTAGACCCGACTACCCGACGCGTTGTTGTCTAGTCGCCGAGATACACCAACAGCTCACGTTCAACGAGAACGCTGCGCAGCGCCGCCACCTCTCGAGCGACTGCGGTGGTGATGGCGAGAACGTCGTCGCGAGAAAGGTCGTGACCGCCTTGTCGCAGCGGCGACGTCAAATCGTCGACCACGCCTACCTCGCGTTCCGCGACCCGACGTAGCGATCCGAGGAGACGCGCGTCCACGCCACGCGAGAGCAGCGCGCGCGCGTGGGCGCCCACGCGGACGTCCAGTGCGCTGTACATAGTCTCACCGTCGATGACGACCGGCGTTACGAGGCCGGTCGCTTGCATCTGATTGAACTCGTCGGGCAGCAGCCCGGTGGTGGCGAGAAGTTCGATTGACGTGAAGTACTCCTTCACGGGCGCGCTCGTCTCACCGTCGGCGTCGCTCACCACACTCAGTGCGGGACGGGCGCTCGGCGTCGGTGCGGGAACCGACACGGCACTCGGGGCCGCTTCGCGCGCGATCTGACGCGTCGTCGAGGACACGTTCGGCGGCGAAAGCAGTCCCTGTTCGATGAGTCGAAGACGAACCACGCGAAGTGGTACGAACTCCTCTTGCGCGAGGCGAATCGCCTCGCGCAGACACTCAACGTCGCGATCGGAGTAGAGACGATAGCCCTTGCGACTCCGGCTGGGCTGGACGAGTCCCTTGTCTTCGTAGTAGCGGATCTTCGAGAGCTCCACTTCGGGAAAGAGCTTTCGAAGTTGCGCGTGGACTTCGCCAATACGCATAAAGCCCTGATTGACGCTCATAGTGTCGCCTCCCAAAACACCAGTTTAAATTTGCCGACCTGCACCTCATCGGCGGAGTGCAACGTCGTCTCTTCGACGCGCTTTCCGTTGACGTAGGTGCCGTTCAAGGAGTTGAGGTCGCGTAGCGTCACTCGACCGCTCGCGGTCCGCGTGAAGACGGCGTGATGACGCGAGACCGAGACGTCATCGAGTAAGAGATCGCTCGCTTCGTGTCGGCCGACCGTGGTGACGTCGTTGTTCAGCTCGATTCTCATGCCGGCTTGTGGTCCCGCGGCAATCACCAACTCGTCACGGTGTTCACCGAGCGGTCCCCGATTGGCGTCGGGGTGCATGGCGTCGGGCGTGCTGACGACGGGAACGGCGATCGTCTCGGGTGACGTGGCTTCGTGTTGTGGTGCGCCACACGACCAGCAAAAGTTCGCGTTGGCGTTGAGTATCTCTCCACATCGACGGCAGTTCACGAGTTTCACACTAGTGAACTTTCGAATTCGCCGTCGGGGCTAACTTGAGGTCAACGCCTCGTATCCAGACGCGTCAAGAAGCGCCTCAAAGTCACCGCTCGAACCACTCGCAATCTCACAGATCCACCCGGCACCGTAGGGGTCACTGTTGACGAACTCGGGCGACGTGCTGAGCGTCTCGTTCACCGTTGTTATGGTCCCACCGACCGGGGCGTAGATTTCGGACACTGACTTCGTGGACTCCACTTCACCAATCACACCGCCCTTAACGACCGTCGAGCCGACCTTGGGCAAGTCCACGAACACGACGTCACCGAGCGCGTCTTGGGCGTAATCGGTGATGCCGACGCGTACGGCGTCGCCCTCACGCTGGGCCCACTCGTGATCACTGGAGTAACGAAGATCGCTCGGTATCTGCATGCGAGACAACTTACAAGGTTCGCCGACCTTGGCGCCCGGTGCGCAGGGCGGTGAGGGCGGGTCGAACGTAGCCGAAGAGCACGAGCCACGAGAGACCGAGTCCGAGCAGGCCGATCACCCAACAGCCGACGCGTGCGTCGTGCTGCCAAGGGCGCAAGGCCGCGTGGTGGGGATTCGTCGTCAAGAGAAAGAGCGGGAAGGTCGTCATCAGGGCGAACGTGGAGACCTTTCCCCACCACAGGACGTTGATGCGTGCGGCACCGAGGGCGGCGAGCACGAGGGTGAGAACCGACACGATCAACTCGCGCGCCAAGGTCGCCAGCGCGAACCACCACGGCACGCCGTTGGCGGCCGCGACGGCGAGCAGTCCCGCGATGACGAGCACGCGGTCGGCCGTCGGATCGAGGATCTTGCCGACGTTCGAGACCTGGCGGAGTCGTCGCGCGACGAAGCCATCGATCCAGTCGGTCGCGCCGAGCGCGCCGAGGAGCCACGCCGCCACGGCGCGATGATCGGTACGAAAGAGCAGCCAGATGAAGACCGGCAGCAACGCGAGACGCGCCAGCGTGATGGCATTGGGCCAGGTGAGCCATCCCGCGTCACCCTCGTCCTCACTCACGATGAGAGCGTATTACTACGCGACGGTGATGGACTGATCCAAGTAGACGTCTTGGACGGCGTGCACGAGCGCGGCGCCGTCGTGGAGCGGACGCTGGAAGGCCTTGCGACCAAGGATGAGCCCCTGACCCCCCGCACGCTTGTTGATGACCGCGGTGCGTACGGCACCGGCCAAATCGTCCGAGCCCTTCGATTCCCCCCCGGAGTTGATCAGTCCAATACGCCCGGCGTAGCAGTTGACGACCTGCCAGCGCGTGAGGTCGATGGGATTGTCCGTGGTCAGCTCGGAGTACACCCGCGGATCGGTCTTGCCGAACTTGACCGCGTTGTAGCCCCCGTTGTTCACGGGTTGCTTTTGCTTGATGATGTCGGCTTCGAACGTCACGCCGAGGTGGTTCGCTTGGCCGGTGAGATCGGCACTCAAGTGGTAGTCGACGCCTCCCGTGACGAAGGCGTCGTTGCGCAGGTAGCACCACAGGACCGTGAAGAGACCGAGCCGATGCGCCTCGGCAAAAGCCGCTCTCACTTCTTCGATCTGGTGGATCGAACCCTCCGAGCCGAAGTAGACCGTCGCGCCCACGCCCACCGCGCCGAGATCGGCGGCCTGTTGGACTGAGGCGAACAACTGTTGGTCGAACGTGTTGGGGTAACGCAGGAGGTCGTTGTGGTTGATCTTGACGATGAAGGGAATACGGTGCACGTAGCGACGCGCCACGATGCCCAGTGTGCCGAGCGTCGTCGCAATGGCGTTGCAGTCGCTGGCGATGGCGAGGTCGCAGAGCCGTGCGGGGTCGAAGTACTCGGGGTTGGGTGCGAAACTTGCCGCGGCCGAGTGCTCGATGCCCTGGTCCACGGGAAGGATGGAGACGTAGCCCGTTCCCCCGAGTCGGCCGTGGTTGTATAGCGTGCCGAGGTTCCGTAACACCGTCGGAGTCCGGTCGCTCCAGGTGAAGACGTCGTCGAGGAAACTCGGTCCGGGGACGTGCAGCAGTTCTTTGGGAAACGCGGTGGCGTGATGATCGAGAAGTGACGACGCTTCGTCACCCAACAGTGCGGCAATGTCCATCGCCAAATGTTACAAGGTGTTGCCGCTCTCTCTGCGCGAGCGTTCACGTTCGCGCGACTGAAGGTAGTGACCTCGTCGGCGAAAGATGTTCTAGTGATCCCTCACGGCTAATCGCGTCTTTGACGTTCGGACCAGCGGCGTCGAATAGGTGCTGGACATTAACGTCAACTTCGGTCTGGGCTACGGGCCGGCGAGTAGCGGCGTTCCCATCGACCTCGGTCCTGTTGTTGGGCTAGTCGACGTTCTTCTTGGACGTCGGCGTCACGCGGCGCTTACGGTTCTTTCGTGGCAGGGTAGCACCGAGTTCGACGAGTCGCTCCGCGGCGTCGTAGGCGTCGGGTTCGGCGATGACGACGCGTGAAAAGAGCTCGCGCGCTGAGGTGGTGTCGCCGGCACGGTCGTAGACGTCCGCGAGCGTGTACCACAGACGCACGTGGCGATACGAGGGATTGCGAAGGTTCTTCGCCGCGCCCGCGCGCGTCAAGAGCCCAATGGCTTCGTCGTAACGACGCTGATCGGCCCAGGTGGCAGCCTGGACGATGCGTCCCTCGGCGAGGACTTCGGCCGTGGGTTCATTCTCTTGAAGTTCCTCGAAACTCTTCTCCACCGCGCGGTAGCGGTGGTTGGCGCGATCGGCGTCCATGACAAGAGGCAGATGTTCCGGGTCGCCCGTGATGGCGAAGTAGGCGCGGAGGTGAATCTTGGCCATGGCCCACCGCTCGGCGCGGTACGCCGCGAGCCCGGTCAATTCGCGCACGGCCGCCACCCCCGGGGTCGCGTCGGCGACGACCCGACCGAGTCGCAAAGCCTCTTCGTAACGTTTGCGGTCGTACGCCTCGGCGGCGCGCGTCAACGTGTTGACCATCTTCTCTCGCATGTAGGCCGTGCCGATGAAGGCCTTTCGAACGTTGGCGGCCACGTCGCCCGGCAGTGCGTACTTGGCGCGGTTCTTCGTCTTGCTCGGCGTCGTGGTGCGCGCGACGGGCCGTTCCATCGACTCCCACGAAGCCAGAGGGTCGGGCGTACGTGAGCGACTCTTGGCGTCGCCCAGCTCCTGACCGGTGCTGTTGAGATTGATCGCGCCCTTTCGAGCAACGCTCCCCCACCCCTTCTCGCGCGCGCGCGTACCGGCCTGTTGACGCTTGCGCTGTTCGGGCGTGAGGGGCGCGGGACTGCGAGTGCGCGAGTACTTCGAACTCGCGCCCGGTCGCGGTGACGGTCCTCGAGCCGATGAGCGCCGCGCCGCGGTGTCGTCGCTCGACGCACGGTAGCCGCGCGGCTCTCTCGACGTACGGGCGTGGTCGTCGCGGGCGCCTCGCGCCGGGCCTACGCGTGAAGTAGAACCCCGGGCTGGCGGCCGGCGCGGCGCGCCGTCCTCACTTACTGAGCGAGAGGGACGCGGCTCTCGCGTGCTTCGACTATCCACGTCACGCGGACTCCACGACGGCCTCGCGGCCTTCGAAGGACGCTTCGACCCCGACGCACCTCGTGACGCTGGACGACCGTCCGCGCCCTTCGACGAACGCTCGTAGGGCGATCTCGACTGACCAGCGCGCGGTTCGTCGCGCCGTTTTCCCTCACGACGCACTGGTTTGGATTCGCGCTCGCCGCGAGGAGACGATGATTTCGCCTGAGCGGACACGCTCTTCGGCCCCCGAGCGGGTGTCCTCGAACTCGAGGACGCGTGAGCGTTGGGCGGAGATTTTCGGTCTCGAGGGGCTCGACGAGCGGGTGGATTCGATGCGGTCACGTGCCAGTCTACCTTTTGGGTCACCGTTGAGTTCCGGGCAACGGTCGGTCAACGTGGCTACTCGGTGAACGCGCGGTGTGCTTCGCCGCCGTCAACATGGTTCGTCAGGTCTTTCCGTGCGCACACGTGGCGAGTCACGACGGCTGGCGAGAAACGAAGCCGCGATCGAGTAACCGAACCTTGCCGAGTGACGACGCCGCTCACGGGCACGACCTTCGAGGCGTGTTTTTACAGGCTCGCGCTAGGTTTATGAAGAAGAACACGACACCATGACCAGCCCACCCTTAACTCAACGTCCGGCCTGGAACGCGCTCACGGCGCATGGTCGCGCGATGAAATCACGCCAACTTCGAGATCTCTTTGGCGAAGACCCGACCCGGGGTCTTCGCCTTCACGTCGAAGCCGAGGGGCTCTACGTCGACTTCTCGAAGAACCTCATCACTGACGAAACGCTCGGTCTTCTGGCCCAGTTGGCCCTTGAGTCAAGGGTCGGTGAGCGCCGTGACGCGATGTTCGCCGGCGAGCACGTCAACCAATCAGAGGACCGTGCCGTGCTGCACGTGGCGCTTCGTCTACCCAAGGGCACCTCGCTCGTCGTTGACGGCGCCGACGTCGTCGCTGAGGTTCACCACGTGCTCGAGCGCATGGCCGCCTTCGCCGATCGGGTTCGAGTCGGTGCGTGGCGTGGCCACACCGACCGCCCGATCAAGAACGTCGTCAACATCGGCATTGGCGGATCCGACCTCGGCCCGGTCATGGCCTACGAGGCCCTGCGCCACTACGCCCAGCGCGATCTCACGTTTCGTTTCGTCTCGAACGTCGACGCCACCGACTTCGTCGAAACGGTGCGTGACCTCGACGCCGAAGAAACCCTCTTCATCGTCTCGTCGAAGACCTTCGGGACCCTCGAAACGCTCACGAACGCCGCCTCCGCCCGACGTTGGCTCGTCGAGCGCCTCGGCGACGAGGCTGTCGCCAAGCACTTCGTCGCGGTGTCGACCAACGCAGCCAAGGTAGCGGCCTTTGGCATCGACCCGGCGAACATGTTCGAGTTCTGGGATTGGGTGGGCGGACGATACTCCATGGACAGCGCCATTGGTCTGTCCACGATGATCGCGATCGGCCCCGCACATTTTTACGAGATGCTCGCCGGTTTCCACTCAATGGACGAACACTTCAAGATCGCGCCGATCCTCGAGAACCTCCCGATGCTCCTCGGGCTCCTCGCGGTGTGGAATCACAACTTCCTTGGATTTTCGACGATGGGCGTCATGCCCTACGATCAGTACCTTCACCGTCTTCCCGCCTATCTCCAACAGCTCACGATGGAGTCCAACGGCAAGCACGTCACCGGCCGGGGCGATCGAGTCGACTACGAGACCGGTCCCGTCTATTGGGGCGAGCCCGGCACCAACGGTCAGCACAGCTTCTACCAACTAATCCATCAAGGCACGACGGTCGTACCCGTCGACTTCATCGGCTTCGTCAACAGCCTCAATCCCCTCGGCGACCATCACGACCTCTTGATGTCGAACGTCTTCGCCCAAGCCCAAGCGCTGGCCTTTGGCAAAACCGAAGACGAACTGCGCGAAGAAGGCGTCGACGAACGCGCACTGAAACATCGCGTCATGGAAGGCAACCGCCCTTCGAACGTCATCCTGGCCGACGAACTCTCCCCTCACCTGCTCGGGCGCCTCGTCGCGCTCTACGAGCACTCCGTGTTCGTCCAAGGCGCGATCTGGGACGTCGACTCCTTCGACCAGTGGGGCGTTGAACTGGGCAAACAGCTGGCGGCGGGGATCATTCCGGAATTGACGAGCAGAGCACCCGTCGAACTCGCGCACGATTCGTCGACGAACGCCCTCATCTCGCACTACCGCTCCCTCAAACAGAATGGACGTAACGATGACGACCACTGAACCCATGCAGCTCGGAATGGTTGGCCTCGGTCGAATGGGCTCGAACATCGTGCGTCGACTCGTCAACGACGGCCATAACTGCGTGGTCTACGACGTCAATGAGGTCGCGGTCACCTCGCTCGTCGGCGAGCGGGTCACGGGCGCGTCGTCGCTCGAAGACCTCGTGAGCAAACTCGACCCACCCCGGGCGATTTGGCTGATGCTCCCCGCGGCGATCACCCACGAGACGCTCCTGGCGCTCGTCGGTTCGCTCGAACCCAACGACGTCGTCATTGACGGGGGCAACTCGTACTACCAAGACGACGTGGACCGCGCGCGCGAACTGAAAGAACACGGCGTGCACTACGTGGACTGTGGCACGAGCGGAGGCGTTTGGGGACTCGAGCGTGGCTACAGCCTCATGATCGGCGGCGAGGACGACGTGATTCGCCGTCTCGACCCGCTCTTTTCGACGATCGCGCCGGGTGACGACGGCACGGTGCCGACAGCGGGTCGGACCGGTTCCGGCACGGCGCAGCGGGGCTACCTCCACTGCGGACCCAACGGCGCTGGTCACTTCGTCAAGATGGTCCACAACGGCATTGAATACGGCATGATGGCCGCGATCGCGGAGGGCCTGAGCATCCTCAAACACGCCAACGTCGGCAAACAGGACGTCGTGGCCGACGCCGAGACCTCCCCGGTGCAAGACGCCGAGTACTACACCTACGACCTCGATCTGCCTGAGGTCGCCGAAGTGTGGCGCCACGGATCGGTCATCAGTTCCTGGCTCGTCGACCTTACGGCCGAGGCCCTCACGCGCTCACCCGATCTCAGCGAGTTCAGTGGCCACGTCTCGGACTCCGGTGAAGGACGCTGGACAGTGGAGGCGGCGATCAACGAGTCGGTTCCCGCGCCGGTCATCGCGGCCGCGCTCTGGCAACGATACGAATCGCGCGGCGCCGGTGAGTTCACGGCGAAGGTGCTCTCGGCCATGCGCGCCGGTTTCGGTGGACACGTGGAGAAGTCCTCCTAGTGCGACACGAACTGCGGGTCTACCCGGACGTCGACGCACTGGCTGGCGCGGCGGCGCAGTACGCCGCGGATCGCGCTCGAAGGGTGCGAACGCGGCACAGTCCCTTCACCTTCGCCGTCAGCGGTGGCACGAGCCCCTGGCTCATGTTGCGCGACCTCGCCCGCGAGGAGGTCCGATGGGACCACGCCGTCATCTACCAAGTCGACGAACGCGTCGTGTCCCCGGACAGCGACCTTCGCAACCTCAAGCATCTTCGCGCGTCGCTCGCTACGACCCCGACCCCCGTCGTGGCCATGGACGTCGACGACGCGGATCTCGACGAGGCGTGTCGTCGCTACGCCGACGAACTGCCGGCGAGCTTCGATCTCGTGCACCTTGGTCTCGGGCCCGACGGTCACTGCGCGTCGCTCGTACCGAACGATCCCGTCCTCGAGGTCACCGATCGACTCGTCGCCCTGAGTGGCCCCTACCAGGCGACGCGACGTATGACCCTCACCTACCCCGCCCTCGCTCGCGCCCACCACGTTCTCTGGCTGATCAGCGGCGCCGACAAACATGACGCGTTGGCCAAACTGCTCGAGAACGATCCGTCGATTCCCGCGAGCCACGTGACGGCCGCGACGTCGCTCGTCCTGGCCGATCGGGCCGCCGTCGGGTCATGAACAACTGCCGTCGACTACCCAAGAAAGAGGATCCCCCCACGTGAGCACGCCCCCCGCCCAAAACGGCCGGCCCCGTCCCGACAACCACGTCATCGTGGTTTTCGGCATCCGCGGCGACCTGGCTAAGCGCAAGATCCTCCCCGGCCTGTACCACCTGGCCGTCGCGGGCCTCCTGCCCGAGGAGTATCGAATCATCGGGTGCGCGCGCCCCAAGTCCGTGATGACGGTCGACGAGTTCCGCGAGTACGCCTACGACGCGGTCTGTCAGTTCGCGTCCGACCAACCATCGGGAAAGGCGTGGAGCGACTTCGCCGAGCGTCTGACCTTCGCGATCGACCCCGACGACGGTCCCCAGAGCCTCGCGAGGGCCGTGGCGACGGCCGAAGAGGAGATCGGCGGCGACGTGCGTCGTCTCTTTCACCTGGCCATCCCACCCGACGCCATGCAGGCGGTCATCGGTCTTCTCGGTGCGAAGGGACTGGAGAAGAACGCACGCATCATCTGCGAGAAGCCCTTCGGTGTCGACCTCGCCTCGGCGGTGAAACTCGACGCGGAGATCACCGAGTACTTTGACGAATCCCAGATATTTCGTATCGACCACTTCTTGGGCAAGGAGTCCATCGACAACATCCTCGCGCTGCGATTCGCGAACGAACTCTTCGAACCGCTGTGGCGCCGTGGCCACATAAAGTACGTGCAGATCGACGTCCCCGAGACGCTCTCCATCGAGGGCCGCGGCGCGTTCTACGAGGGCACCGGGGCCTTTCGCGACATGGTCGTCACGCATCTCTTCCAGGTGCTCGGCATCCTCGCCATGGAGCAGCCCACCTCGCTCACCGCGCGACCACTGCGCAACGAGATCGACAAGGTCTTTGAGTCGCTTCGCGTGCTCGACCCCAAAGAAGTCCTCCGCGGGCAGTACGAGGGCTACCTCGACGAGCCGGGTGTCGCTCCCGACTCGACGACCGAGACCTTCATCGCGCTACGCGCCTGGGTCGACAACTCGAGGTGGATGGGCGTGCCGTTCTATCTGCGCACCGGCAAGTGTCTCGCCGAGGGCCGACAGATGATCACGATCGGACTGCGCGAGCCGGTGATGGAGATCTTTCCTGATCAGAAGAACGGCGACCACCCCGACGCCAACAAGATCATCATCGACTTTAAGGACCCCGGTTCGATCCACGCCTACTTCTTGGCCAAGCAGCCCGGTCCCGACATGACGCTCGGCCAGGCCCGGATGCACTTCCACTACCGCGACACCTTCCAGGAGAAGAACAACCTCGAAGCGTACGAGCGCCTGCTCCTCGAGGTGATGTTGGGCAACCAGTCGCTCTTCACGCGCTCCGACGGCATCGAGCGCCTCTGGGAGGTCGCCGCGCCCCTGCTCGAACACCCCTCGCCCGTCGAGACGTACCCGAAGGGCTCCTGGGGTCCCGTATCGATCGAAGGTGTCGTCGCGCCCAATCGCTGGACGCTTCCCGAGTGAGCGGTCCCCTCGTTCGACTCGTCCTGTCCGACGTCGACGGCACGCTCGTCACGTCCACGAAGGAGCTGACCCGCGAGACCGTTCGTGCGGTCGAGCACTTGGGCGAGGCCGGGATCCTCTTCGCCGTGACCAGTGGACGACCGCCGCGCGGGCTGCGCATGCTCATCGACCCCCTCGAGCTCACGACGCCCCTGGCCGGCTTCAACGGTGGACTCATCGTGCGTCGCGACCTGGTCACGATGCAAGAACTCGTCATCCGCGACGAGATCGTCGGTCCCATCATCGAGGTACTTCGCGCGCACGGACTTTCGGTGTGGGTCTATCAAGGTACGCAGTGGTTCGTCCTCGACCTCGACGGCGCCCACGTCGCCCACGAAGCAACGGTCTGTCAGTTCGTACCCACGGAGTTGGACGACTTCGACGGTGTTCGCGGCGACGTCGTCAAAGTCGTCGGCGTGAGTGACGACCCCGCCACCATCGAGACGGCGACGGCGGCACTCAACGACGCGTTCTCGCTCGACGTTTCGGCGACGAGCTCTCAGACGTACTACATCGACGTCACCCACCAAGACGCCAACAAGGGACGCGTCGTCGACTTCCTCGCCGACACCTTCTCGCTCGAGACGGAGCATATCGCCACCATCGGCGACATGTCGAACGACGTCCTCATGTTCGATCGCTCGGGCCTCAGCATCGCGATGGGCAACGCGACGGACGAGGTGAAGTCACTGGCCACGCGGGTAACGACGTCGAACGACGAGAACGGCTTCGCGAACGCCGTCGAACGCTACGTTTTGAACACCTCGCGCTAACGACCGCTCGGGCCCGTCGCTACTTCGTCTCTATGAGCCAGTAGCCCACCGGCAACAGCTCGGTGTGAAAGCGCTCACGAAAGGCTCCCCAGAGTCCGCGGGGCTGCCAGAGGGCGACGATGACGGCCAGCGACCCGAAGATGATGAGGTACCACACCCCGTACTGCTGGAGAGTCTGTTGGAGTACGAAGTAGAGAATTGAACCGATGATCGGACCTTCGATGGTGCCCAGCCCGCCGATCATCGACACGAAGAGCATCTCCGCCACCCATTGGATATTGAAGACGCTCGAGGGCTGGATGAACGGCTGACTGATGGCGAGGACCGCCCCCGCGGCGCCACAGCCGGCCGCGGCCACCACGAAAATCAGGCGTCGGGCCGACTGCACGTTCACCCCGGCGCTTCGCGCGGCCACTTCATTGTCACGAATCGACGCGAGCACCAGACCGAGGCGACTGCGAAGTAAGAGGTACGTCCCGCTGACCACGACGAGGGCCACGATCCACGTCGCGAGGTAGGAGTAGTGCGCGGTCTGGGTGGGGCTGAGGCTTTGCAGTCCCGGCATCAGTTTGCCCGTGCCACCACCCAAGAACGGGATGGCGCCGATGATGAGCAGCGCCGTGTCGGACACGACCCACGTCGCGATCGCGAAGTAGCCCCCGCGAAGACGGAACAACAGCAGTGTCACCGGCACCGCGATGACGGCGCAGACAATGGTCGAGAGCGGAATGGTGACGAAGGGGTTGACGCCCTTCAGCGCAAAGAAGAGCGTGGCGTACGCCCCGAGCCCAATGAAAGCCTGCTGGCCAATGGAGACCATGCCGGCGTAGCCCGCGAGGAGGTTCCACATGGTGGCCATGATCACCAGAATGAAGAAGTTCATCAGCGTCGACGCGGCTTGCGCCGGGACGATCCATGGGGCCAGCGTCAGCAGCACGACCAAGACGAGGACACCGGCGAGGGTGTAGAGCGGCGACGTGTTCGAACGGCGAACCAACCGGGGCCCGTGGTCGTTCGCGGCGGGCACCACGGCGCTCACGAGAGTGCCGTCCGTCGTCCGAAGAGCCCCTGAGGACGTATCGCGAGCACCACGAGGAATAAGAGGTTGCCCGCGAGGATCTGGTACTCGGGGTTGAAATGGGCGCCGAACTGTTGGGCGACACCAAGGGCGACGCCTCCGATCAGGGTGCCCCACAACGAGCCAATACCTCCGATGACGACGGCTTCGAAGGCGAAGAGCAGGTTCACGCCACCTGACGTGGGGGCGAACTGGGTCATCATCCCGTACGCGATGCCCGCGAGCGCCACCGTCGCGAAGGCGATGGCCGCGGCGATGCCAAAGACGTGACGGTAGTTTGCCCCGCTCAACTGCGCCGCCTCTCGGTCGTCGGCCACGGCGCGGATGAGGCGACCGGTGCCGGTCCTTGAGAGGAAAAGCTGCAACAGTCCGAGTACCACCACCGCCACCGCCAAGACACCGAGCGAGACGTACGAGACGTAGATGATCGACGCGGGGTGCCACGATTTGCTGATCAGGGTGCCGATGTTGACGCTTTGACCGTTGGCGGTGTAGATCTCGAGCAGGAGATTCTCGATGACGACCGAGAGACCGAACGTCACGAGCAACGTGGTGAAGGGATCGCGGTCAATGCTCTTTTGGATGAGCGTGCGCTGCACGACGTAGCCCAGGAGCCCGAAGATCGGCACCACGACGAGAAAGGACCACACTTCAGAAATGTGCAGGTGGGGCGTGAGAAAGACCGCCACGTAGCCCGCCACGACGGCCATGTCCCCGTGGGCCAGGTTTATGACCTTCAAGACGCCGAACATCAGTGAGAGCCCACAGGCGAAAAGGGCGTAGAAGCCCCCGACCAAGACACCCTGGACGACCACGTTGAGCCAGATCATTCGTCGGCTTCTTCCTTCGGCACAGCGTGACGAAGGTCCGCGCCGAAGTAGGCGTGGTCGATCTGTTCGGACGTGAGGTCGGCGGGTGTACCCACGAGTGAGGTGCGTCCCTCGAGCAGACAGTGCACTCGGTCGGCCACCGCGACGCCTTGGGCAACGTCTTGTTCGACGATCAAGATGCTGACGCCCTGGGCGACGATCTCGGGCACGAGCGCGTAGATGCGCTCGATGACTATCGGAGCCAGCCCGAGCGACAGTTCATCAAGCAGCAAGACCTTCGGGTTCGCCACGAGCGCGCGACCGATCGCCACGGCCTGTTGTTCGCCACCCGAGAGCTGCCACACGGACTGTTTTCGCCTTCCCGGCATCCACTCAAACAACTCGTAGACGCGCGCAATGTCAAAGGGACCCCTTCTCGCCCGGTAAGCGCCGACCTGCAGATTCTCCTCGAGCGTCATGGAAGAGAACAGTCGTCGGCCCTCGGGAACGAGGGAGATTCCGAGTCGCACGCGCCGATTCGGTGAGAGTTTCGCGACGTCCGCGCCGTCGAATGACACGAGCCCTGACGAGGGCTTATGGAGGCCCGCAATGGTGCGCAGGAGCGTAGATTTCCCGGCGCCGTTGGCGCCAATCATCGCCAGTATCTCGCCCCGACGAAGACTGAAACTCACGTCGTCGACCGCGCAGAGTTGGCCATGATGAACGCTAAGGCCCGCGACGTCCAAGAGCACGTCACTCATTGAGACCCCGTGACTCCAAGATTCGTCCGCCGAGGTACACCGAACGCACCGCCTCGGACGCTAGAACCATCTTAGGTTCGCCGTCAGCCACTACGACGCCACTAGCGAGACACAACAGTCGGTCCACCGTCGACAAGAGCGCGCGCACGACGTGTTCAATCCACACCACGGCGATGCCGTCACCTCGGAGACTTCGAATGATCGCGGTGAGCTCGTTGACTTCGAGATCGGTGAGGCCACCCGCTATCTCGTCGAGCAACACGACGCGCGGTGACGTCGCGAGTGCTCGCGCCAACTCGAGGCGCTTTCGGTGAAGGAGGGCGAGCGATCCGGCTTGTCGATTGGCCAGGGGCGCGAGCCCCGTGCGTTCGAGCGCGACGTGCGCGAGGTCGTAACTCTTCTGCCCTCGCGTCCGCGCACCTTGCTGCGCGGCGAGCAACGCGTTCTCGAAGACCGTCATGTTCTCGAAGGGTCGCGGCACCTGGTAGGTCCGTCCGATGCCGGTCCGGGCTCGACGAGCGGGACTCAGGTGGCCGATGTTCACGCCGTCGAAGAGGATCGCGCCCGAATCGGGCGCGATGTCGCCAGAGATCATCGAGAAGAGCGACGTCTTGCCGGCGCCGTTCGGACCGACGATGCCCACGGCGTCGCCCCGATCCAACTGGAAGGTGATTCCCTCTCCAACTACAACTTGGCCAAATTTCTTAGAGACGTCTTCCAGTTGAAGCAGCGACACTGAGGAACCGGTTAGGCGTTGGTCGGCTCGAGCGTACCGTTGAGCGGAACGTGCTTGTTGAGCGAGTTGTCCACCACCACTTGCGACCACGCGTACTTCTTGTGACCAACTAGCGCGGTCGAGCCTGGCTTCCACTGCACACCCACCGGCATGATCATGCCAATGCCCTTGGCGGGACTGGCGATCATCGGGTTGGAGCTCTTGAGGTTCATGTTGATCGGACCGCACATGCCGTCGTAGTTGACCGTCTGCAGTGCCTTCGCGAGCGCCAAGCGATTGTGAGGATTCGTCACCCTCTTCAAACCTTGGATCGCGATCTCGAACAGGGAGTACGTAGATCCCATCGACTGGACCCACTGTCCGTGGCCGGCCTTTTGGTACGCCGTGCAGAATGCGTTGGCTGACTGACCCGTCAACGACGACTTGTACGGTGAGTACGGCGTAAACCACGCGTCGGTCGCGATGTTGTTCGACAGGCTCCCGAGTGCGTACGCGTCGGTCGGGAACAACATGACTTTGGCGACGGTGGCGAGATTCGGTTTGTAGCCCTGCTGTGACGCCTGGGTCCAAAACGACTGGAAGTCCGGGGGCAGCGGACAGTTGATGAAGAGGTCACACGCCGCACCGCCCTTAGCACCCGTCTTGAAGGTCTGGATCATGGACGTGTAGTCCGTCGTCAAGTCCGTGTAGGCGCCGCCGTCAACGAAGTTGTAGCCACCGGTGGGGTAGATGGCGCCCACCGTCGGCGCGAAGGCCGCACGGAACGCGTTGCCATCCGAGTCGTTCGGGAACATCTCGGCAACGTTGGAGTTGCAGTTCGTAGCCTTTTGGATTCGTTGCCACATGGGGACGAAGCAACCAACGAACTGAGGAACCCCGAAGAAGAACATCGAGTTGTACTTGGGTCCGGTACCCGTCGCGGCGCCTTGGGGCGAGATCGTCGCGCCGGTGAACCCACCCCAGTACGCCTCCCACGGAACCACCGTCGAAAGGCACGGCACCTTGTACTGCTCGCACGTCGTCGCCACGGGAATCGTGGTCTCGGGTGCGGAACTCGTCAAGATGAGGTCGACGCCGGAGTTGATCAGTTCCTGCGTGACTTGCACCGCTATGTTGCCCAGCGACTGCGTGTCCTTCTCCGTTATCTCGATTTTGTACTTGGTCTTGCCGATCTTGATTCCCTTGGCGAAGTAACTCGACTTTCGAATCTCACTCAACACGAAGGCGTCGGGACCGGCGAAGTCAGCCAGTGCACCCGTACGCGGAGAAACGTAGCCAATCTTGATGGTGTTCGATTTCCTCGCGGCGTGCGCCGCCGAGACGTCACCGAGTGTCAGTAGCGCCCCCGAGGCCGCCATGGCGCCAGCCGCCTTCAGTCCGAGACGACGCCCGAACTCAAAACCACCCCACCCCGGAATTCCGCCAGCGCTTCCAGAACTGTTTTCACTTGTCATTTATGGTCCCCCCCACTAATGGATGAGTGATTCTTAACACACTATTCCGTACATAACTGAACACGCACTGAATCCGTTGAAACAGAACGATTTTCCGACGCCGAGCCCTACGACGCCGACTGTGCGTCGGCCATCGACGCGAGCATTCGGCGCGCGGCGAGGCCACCACGATCGATCTTTACGCTGACTTCACTGACCTCACGACGCTCGTCCGTGCGCGACTGCAAGATGTTGAGCGCGTCGACGTCTTCTTGCACCACACTCGTTTGCATCTTTTCGAGAAAACGATCGATCTCGTCGTCGCCCACGCAGAAATCTCGCGCCAACGCCCAAAAGTCGTACACCTTGCCCTCGCTCGACGGCGTGAGGCCATAGAAAATCTTCATGTGGTACGCGTGATCGTCCGTTCCGTCCGGCAAGGGTGGTTGACCCACCGGCGCGATGCGCGCGTGCAGCAAGTAGTGGCCGGGCGGCGTGTAGTCGATGTCCTGCCAACGATCGATCTTGCCGTGCAGACCGGTCGTACGTGCGTAGAACGGCGGGCACTCGACCGCGTTCATGTGGCGAAACACGCGCACGACGTGGTTCTCTTCGTCGACCTCCACTTCAAGAGGTGTGGTCGCGACCTCGGGCGTACCGATGGACCCGCTGTGCAGGAACGTCTCGTGCGACAGGTCCAGCAGATTGTCGACGAGAAGATCGAAGGACGCGGATATCTTCGCCACGCCCGACACCGTCGACCAGTTCTCGGCCTCGGTGAGCCACGGCGTGGGCGGGAGCTTGGATTCATCAGGCTCACCGTGTCCCATCCAGATCCACACCAGGATCCCCTGTTCCTTGAGCGCGTAACGGCGCACGTCGGCTCGACTGGGGATGCGGTCCTGACCGGGCACGGCAACGCACGTACCCGAACCGTCAAAGGTGAATCCGTGGTACCCGCAGACCAGCTGCTCACCCACGATCGTTCCGAGGGAGAGCGGGTAGCCACGATGGGGGCACTGATCCGCCAGCGCCGTCACCCGGCCCGATTCACTTCGAAAGATGGCGACGTGTTCGCCTAGGATCTGTCGTGAAAGTGGCTTCGCGTCGAGTTCTGAAGTGAGGGCCGCGACGTACCAGTTCTCTCGTAAGTACATTCTCTCTCCCCGGTCAAAGATCTTGGCGACGACGTGCACGACGAAGCGTTCGCAAATCTGGCCTCTCGAGCGCAAGTTACCAAAACTGTGCTAAGTAAGCAAGGAAGTTTGAACTAGGGGGTACATATGTCGTTTCTCGACGGCGCGTCGTGGCAGGGGAACATTTCGCTGGACGGATGGCGCAAGGGAGGTGGCGGCGACGCACCCGTCATGGAGCCCGCGACCGGTGAAGAGTTGGCTCGCAGCGGTCGCGCCAGTGTCGACGACGTCGCCCGGGCCGCCGAGATCGCTGCCGACGCGCAGAAGGACTGGGCCAGCCGCCCGTACAACGAACGCGGCGCCATTTTGCGCCGAGCGGGACAGATTCTCGTAGACAACGCTGACGAGTTCTCGGACTGGATCGTTCGCGAGTCGGGCGGCATTGGACCCAAGGCGGGCCTCGAAATCCACATCGCCGCCGAGGAGTGTTTTGAGGCGGCGGCCCTGGCGTCACACCCGACCGGGGAGATTCTTCGAAGCGAACAGCCGCGGCTGAGTTTCTCTCGACGAGTCCCGGCGGGCGTCGTGGGCGTCATCGCCCCGTTCAACTTTCCTCTGATCCTCTCGATTCGCTCGGTCGCTCCCGCTTTAGCCCTCGGCAACGCCGTCATCTTGAAGCCCGACCCCCGCACCGCGGTGTGCGGCGGCGTGGTGTTAGCTCGCGTCTTCGAAGAGTCCGGCGTCCCTGCGGGCGTGTTCTCCGTGTTGCCCGGTGGAGCCGACGTCGGCGAAGCGCTGGTCGTCGAACCACGCGTGCGCGTCATCGCCTTTACGGGTTCGACCGCCGCCGGAAGAGCCGTCGGTTCGCTCGGCGCGCAGCACCTCAAGCGCGTCCACCTCGAACTCGGCGGAAACTCCGCCCTGATCGTCATGGCCGACGTGGACCTCGAAAGGGCCGTGTCCGTGGGCGCGTTCGGTTCGTTCATGCACCAAGGACAGATCTGCATGACGACGGGTCGCCACCTCGTCGACGCGTCGATCGCGAAGGAGTACGCGTCACTCCTCGCCGAACACGCCAACCATCTGCCGGTCGGCGATCCCAAGAGTGGTCAAGTCGCTCTCGGACCACTCATCGACGCCAAGCAGCGTGACCGCGTGCACTCAATGGTGAGTGACGCCGTGAGCGCTGGCGCCACGCTGTTGGCGGGGGGCACGTTCGAGGATCTCTTTTATCGACCAACCGTGCTCAGCGACGTTCCCACGGCGTCGCGCGCCTACGGCGAGGAGGTCTTCGGGCCTGTCGCGCCCGTGATCGCGTTCTCGTCGCTCGACGAAGCGGTCGCTCTGGCGTCCGCGAGCCCCTACGGACTGTCGCTCGGGATCCTCTCCAACGACGGACTTCGCGCGCTCGAACTCGCGAGTCGTATACCCACCGGCGCGATTCACATCAACGATCAGACGGTCGCCGACGAGCCCGTCATCCCCTTTGGGGGCACGGGCGCTTCGGGCAATGGCTCGCGAATGGGCGGCCTCGCCAATCTCGACGCGTACACTGAGACCCAGTGGGTCACGGCGCAAAGTGAGTTGCCCACGTACCCCTTCTAGAGCGAATTGAGGTCCACGTAGTTGCGCGCCAACACGCTGGACGCCTCGCGCGAATGGACGGCTTGACGCAGACGCGCCAACTGGACACCATTTTCGAAGTCGTCCTCGTCGCTCGGATGCAACATCTGCGTCATGTAGTTGGAGAACTCCTCGGCTCGCCACACCCGTTCGAGGCAGGTGGCCGAGTACGTCGACATCAACGAGTCGTCGTGACGTTGCAGTTGCGCGAGGAGTGCCTCAGCCAGGACGCGCACGTCGGCGAGGGCGAGATTCATTCCTTTGGCGCCGGTGGGTGGCACGATGTGCGCCGCGTCGCCAGCCAAGAAGAGTCTTCCGTGTCGCATGGGCGTGACGACGGTGCTGCGCATGGCGGTGATCGAGCGTTCGACGATGGGGCCTTGATGGATCTCGGGCGCCGCCTCCGTGGTGAGGCGCGCGTTGAGCTCGTCCCATATTCGATCGTCGGACCACGCGTCCAACGTGTCACTGGGTCGCACGCCGAGGTAGAGACGGCTCAGCGTTGGCGAACGCATGGAGTACAGCGCGAAGCCGTTCTCGTGGCGACAGTAAATAAGCTCTTCGGACGCGGGCGGCGACTGCGCCAAGATCCCGAGCCACGAAAAGGGGTACGTCCGTTCGTACCTGCGAAGTACGCCCGTCGGCAGCGACCGGTTCGCCACGCCGAAGCTGCCGTCACAACCAGCGACGTACTCGCACGAGATTCGGATCGTTCCCTCGACGCTTTCGGCCTCGACGGTCGCTTCATCGCGCGTGAGTCCCTCGAGGGTCGTGACCTCGTGGTCGAAGAGCAACGGCGCTCCGGCACCGAGACGCAACGCGATCAAGTCCTTCACCACCTCTTGTTGGCCGTAGACGGTGATGGTCTTACCGTCGGTGAGCTCACTCAGTGGGACGCGGTAGGCATTACGTTCAAACCGAAACTCAACTCCGTGGTGCACGAGCCCCTCGCGTCGCAGACGCTCCCCCGCGCCGGCGTCCTCGATCAAGTTCGCAATCCCGAACTCGATGACGCCTGCTCGCACGCGCTGCTCGACGTACTCGCGACTGCGTCGCTCGAGGACGATGCTGTCGACGCCCGATCGTTGAAGTAGGTGCCCGAGGAGGAGCCCCGCGGGACCGGCACCGACGATGACGACTCGAGTACGCAACTCCTTCACGAATCTCCCTCTCGACGCGACGTTCCAATGAATTCGGGTTTCAAATGACTTCAACCCGGATGAAGATATAGTGTACTGTTCAGTTAATTACAACATTATCTACGTAGGTCGTGACGGACCAGTATTAGTGCCGCGTCATGCACCTCCGGAGGAGTCCATGGCCATCGTTGTCCGCAACACACCGCGAACCGACCTGAAGTTAGTCGACGCCCTAGGCGCATTCGGCGTGGCCACCATCCACGAGGCGCAAGGGCGTACGGGACTCTTCGCCTCGCGTCTTCGCCCGATCTTTCGGCCCGTTCGCGTCAGTGGCAACGCGTTGACCTGCGAGGTGGCGCCGGGTGACAACTGGTCCATCCTCGTCGCCATCGAACAAGCCCAGCCCGGCGACGTCCTCGTAGTGTCGCCCACGAGTCCCTGCGATGACGGGTACTTCGGTGAACTCCTCGCCACGAGTTTGGTGGCGCACGGCATACGGGCCCTCGTCATCGACGCCGGAGTGCGCGACGCCCGCGAGCTCACGACGATGCAGTTTCCGGTCTGGTCCAAGACGATTAGCGCCAAAGGTACAGTAAAGGAGACCCCCGGCGACGTCCAGGTTCCGATCGTGTGCGCGGGCGCCTACGTTCGACCAGGTGACGTGATCGTCGCCGACGACGACGGCGTCGTCGTCGTCAAACGTGAAGAGGCGTCGGTCGTCCTGGCCGCCTGCGAGGTCCGCGAGGACAACGAGCGCGAAAAGCGTGCCCGACTCGCCGCCGGTGAACTCGGTCTCGACCTCTACGCCATGCGAGACAAGCTCCAAGAGCGCGGCCTTCGCTACGTGGACGAAGAGTCGTGACGAGCCAGACGGCGATCCGCTGTTCGGTGATCCGAGGTGGGACGTCGAAGGGCTTGTACTTCCTCGCTCGTGATCTTCCGAGCGACACCTCCACGCGCGACGCCGTGCTCCTCGCAGCGATGGGCGCGCCCGACGTTCGAGAGATCGACGGCATGGGCGGGGGTCACCCGCTGACGTCCAAGGTCGCGGTGGTGCGAGTGTCGGAGCGATCTGACGCGGACGTCGACTATCTCTTCCTCCAAGTGTGGCCCGATCGGGCCGAGGTTTCGGACAATCAGAACTGCGGCAACCTCCTCGCGGGCGTAGGGCCCTTCGCCCTCGAAGAGAGGCTCCTCGTCGCTCAGGACACCACGACGCAGGTTCGGATTTGGATGGAGAACACCCAGAGTCTCGCGGTGGCCCGGATCGAAACGCCCGGCGGAGACGTGCGCTACGACGGGTCAGCCCACGTCGACGGCGTACCCGGGACCAGTGCGCCGGTTCCCATTGAGTTCCTCGACATCGCGGGTTCCACGTGTGGGGAACTTCTGCCTACCGGTCACGCCAGTGACGTCGTCGCGGGCGTGCGCGTGACGTGCGTCGACAACGGAATGCCGGTCGTGTGCGTGAAGGCCGACGATCTCGGCCTCACGGGTTATGAGGATCCCCTCGAGTTAGAAGCGAACGTCGGGGTCTGTCAGAAGGTGGAAGAGATCCGCCTCGCCGCCGGACGCCTGATGAACTTGGGCGACGTGACGAACAAGACCGTGCCCAAGGTGAGCGTGCTCGCCCCGGCGAAGAACGGTGGCGTCGTCTCGACGCGAACCTTCATTCCCAAAAAGGTGCACGAAGCGATTGGCGTCTTCGGCGCGGTCTCGGTCGCGACGGCGTGCCTCGTCCCTGGGTCGGTCGCCAACGACGTGGCCAACGTCACCGGTGCGACCGCCTGCGTCTCGCTCGACGTCGAGCACCCCACTGGTTACCTCAGCGTCTCGATGGACGTGTCAATCGACAACGGCGAGTTGAGGGTCAACTCCGCCGCACTCCTTCGCACGGCACGACTCTTGATGCGCGGTGAGGTCTTCGTGCCGTGGAAGGTTTGGGAGGGTCCGTGATCATTGACTGTCACGGTCACTACACCACGGCACCGGAGGCTCATGGCCTCTGGCGTCGTTCCCAAGTCGCCGCCTACGAGGCCAACGAACCGTTCCCGACGTATCCGGTGATTTCTGACGACGAGATCATCGACACGATCGAAAGGAATCAGTTGCGACTCCTTCGCGAGCGTGGCGCCGACATGACGATCTTCTCGCCGCGGGCGTCGACCATGGAACACCACGTCGGCGACGAATCCGTGAGTCGATCGTGGTCGCGCGCCTGCAACGACCTCATCGCGCGCGTCGTCACGCTCTTTCCCGACTCCTTCCTCGGCGTCTGCCAGCTGCCGCAGTCCCCGGGCGTCGCGATCGAGAGATCGCTGGACGAACTTGAGCGTTGCGTCGTGGAACTGGGCTTCGTCGGATTGAACCTCAACCCCGACCCGAGCGGTGGGTGGTGGAACGCGCCGCCCATCACCGACCCGTCGTGGTTTCCGCTGTACGAAAAGATGGTCGAGCTTGACGTCCCCGCCATGATTCACGTGTCCGCGAGCTCCAACGTGAACTTCCATACGACCGGCGCCTACTACCTGAACGCCGACACGACCGCGTTCATGCAGCTGCTCCAGGGCGATCTCTTCTCCGTCTTTCCCGACCTTCGTTTCATCATCCCCCACGGTGGGGGCGCCGTGCCCTACCACTGGGGTCGCTACCGGGGTCTCGCCGACATGTTAGGTAAGCCAACACTGTCGGAGCACATGATGCAGAACGTCTTCTTCGACACCTGCGTCTACCACCAGCCCGGAGTCGACCTGCTCTTCGACGTGATCGACCTCGACAACATCTTGTTCGGATCAGAGATGTTGGGCGCGGTACGAGGTGTCGACCCCGAAACCGGTCACCACTTCGACGACACCAAGCGTTACGTTGACGCGCTCGATCTCTCCGACGCGGAACGAGAGCAGGTGTACTCGGGCAACGCGCGCCGGGTCTTCCCTCGCGTGGACGTCGCCCTCATGTCCGCGGGGTCCTCGTGAGCGACACGTTCACCATGGACGCCGACTGGCTCGCGTTCGACCCCAGTCCGTCGAAGCCCACCTTCGAACTTCCCCGGGGCTCCGTCGACGCCCACTGTCACGTTTTTGGGCCCGGCGACCACTTCCCCTACGCGCCCGAACGCAAGTACACGCCGTGTGACGCGAGTAAGGAGCAACTCTTTCGTCTTCGCGACTTTCTCGGCGTCGAGAAGAACGTCGTCGTCCAAGCCACCTGTCACGGTGGCGACAACGCGGCGATGCTCGACGTCCTCGCCTCCTCCAATGGTCGGTGCCGGGGGGTCGCGACCATCGGCCCTGAAGCGAGCGTCGAAGAACTCCACGAGATGCACGAACTCGGCGTTCGCGGGGTTCGCTTCAACTACGTTCGTCGTCTCGTCGACCCCGAACCCGACGAGTACTACTACCGCGTGATGGAGAAAATCGCGCCCCTTGGCTGGCACGTCGTTGTGTACTTCGAAGCCGCAGACCTCGACGAACGCTGGGACTTCTTCACCTCACTCGAAACGCGCGTCGTCGTCGATCACATGGGACGCCCGGACGTCGGCCAACCCGTCGACGGACCCGCGTTCGCACGGTTCCTCCAGCTCATGGGTGAGCACGAGAACTTCTGGACGAAGGTCTCGTGCCCGGAACGACTCTCGCTTTCGGGACCACCCGAGTACCTTGACGCGGCACCGTTTGCCCGGCGCGTCATTGAGGAGTTCCCCGATCGAGTGCTCTGGGGCACGGACTGGCCACATCCCAATCTGAAGGGGAGTATGCCCGATGACGGCAAGCTCGTCGATTTCATACCTAGCATTGCCACGACGAGCGAACTGCAACGCCAGCTGCTCGTGGAGAACCCCACCCGTCTCTACTGGGAGGAGCACTAGACAATGGTCGACAACTCGGAGTTCGACGACATTCCCGGCACCACCGTTTTCACCGCGGTCCGTTCCCATCAAGGATTTCACCTCAATCAGTTCTGTATGAGTCTCATGAAGCCCGAGAACCGTGAACGTTTCAAGGTCGACGAAGGCGCCTACCTCGACGAGTGGCAACTCACCGCACCACAGAAGAAGGCCGTCCTCGAGCGCGACTACAACGCCATGATCGCCAACGGGGGCAACATCTACTTCCTCGCCAAGATCTTCTCCTCGGACGGCATCAGCTTTCAGACCGCCGCGGCGTCGATGACCGACATGAGTGTCGAAGAGTACGCCCAAATGATGCTGCACGGGGGCCGTTCTCCCGAGGGCCAGCGCTCCATCAAGGAAGGTCGCTAGCGATGGCTCGTATCACCGCGGGCGTCACCACCAGTCACGTCCCCGCCATCGGCGCCGCGATCGACCTCGAAAAACAGGGTACCGACTACTGGGCCCCCCTCTTCAAGGGTTACGAATGGTCGAAGGAGTGGATCGCCAACGAGCGGCCCGACGTCGTAGTACTCGTCTACAACGATCACGCGTCGGCCTTCTCCCTCGAGGTCATTCCGACCTTCGCGATTGGCTGCGCCGACGATTTCGCCATCGCGGACGAGGGTTTTGGCCCGCGTCCCGTGCCCCACGTCATTGGTCACCCCGACCTGGCGTGTCACCTCGCGCAGTCACTCATCCTCGACGAGTTCGACATGACCGTCATCAACGAGATGAAAGTGGATCACGGTCTCACGGTGCCACTGTCGCTGATGTTCGGACAGCCCAGCGAGTGGCCCGTCAAGGTCGTGCCCATCGTGGTGAACGTCATCCAGTACCCACCGCCCACCGGTGAACGGTGCTTCAAACTAGGCCAAGCGCTTCGTCGAGCGATCGAGAGTTTCGAAGAGGATCTCAACGTCCAGGTCTGGGGCACGGGCGGCATGAGCCACCAACTGCAGGGTCCGAGGGCGGGGCTGATCAATCAGGCGTTCGACAACGCCTTCCTCGACAACATGACCGAGAACCCCGACGATCTGCGAAAGATTCCCCACATCGAGTACCTGCGCGAATCGGGGTCCGAGGGTATCGAACTCGTGATGTGGCTCATTATGCGTGGCGCCCTCGGCGACGCCGTGTCGCTGCTGCATCGCTTCTACCACGTGCCCGCCTCGAACACGGCCGTCGGTCACCTGGTCTTACGAGCCGCGGCCGAGTAGCACGAACACGATGCGAATTGCCCTCGCCGGTGCCGGCGCTTTTGGGATCAAACATCTCGACGCGCTCTCGCGCGTGAACAACGTGGACGTGGTATCGATCGTGAGCCGCACCCTCGCCCAAGCCCAAGAGGTCGCCACGAAGTACGGTGCTCGTCAAGCCACCGTCGAGCTTCACGAGGCGCTCGAGAATCCAGAGGTCGACGCGGTCATCTTGTGCACGCCCACCCAGCTCCACGCCGAACAGGCCATCGCGTCACTGAACGCGGGTAAGCACGTCCTCGTTGAGATCCCCTTGGCCGACAGCTGGTCCGGCGCACAAGACGTCGCTCGGGTGGCCGAGTCCGTGGACCGCGTGTGCATGGTGGGCCACACCCGGCGGTTCAATCCTTCGCACCAATGGATCCATCAACGAATCAAGGCGGGCGAACTCGACCTCCAACAGATGGACGTTCAGACGTACTTCTTTCGGCGCACGAACACCAACGCTCTCGGCAACGCGCGAAGTTGGACGGATAATCTGCTCTGGCACCACGCGGCACACACGGTCGACCTCTTCGCTTACCAGTGCGGTGAGGGAATCGAAAGAGCGAACGTGCTCGCGGGACCCGTCCATCCGGTGCTGGGCATCCCCATGGACATGTCGATCCAACTTCAGAGCACCTCGGGAAAGATCTGCACGCTCTCGCTCAGTTTCAACAACGAGGGACCCTTCGGCACGTTCTTCCGCTACATCGGTGACCACGGCACGTACCTCGCCCGCTACGACGACCTGACGACGGGCAACGACGAGGTCATCGACGTGTCAAGTGTCGCGGTGTCGCTGGACGGCATCGAGTTGCAAGACCGCGAGTTTGTCGACGCCATCATCGAAGGTCGCCAGCCGAACGCGTCCGTCTCCTCGGTACTCGACTGCTACCGCGTCCTCGGCACGTTGCAGTCGCAAATCGAAGCTTGATTCGACGGCGAACGGGCGTCTACTACGACGGCGCGCTCGTGAGGTACTGCACCACGACGTCACCGATCATCTGACGGTACATCGCGCGGCGGCTCGGCTCCACGAGATTTCGCCCGAAGTTCGCCGAGAACGTGTACTGGTTGTTGATCCGGAAGAAGCAGAACGAGCTGATCAGCATGTGCACGTCGAACACGTCGATGTCGCGGCGAAAGACTCCCTCGACGCGCCCCTGCTCGAGGGACTGTTGGAGCATCTTGATGACCGGTCGATCGAGTCCGGGGAATCCCCCGCCGGCGGTGATGAACTTCGCGCGCTGCATGTTCTCGTGACTGACGAGGCGACTGAAGTTGGGATTGGCCTCGTGCCGGTCGAAGGTCAGCTCCGCCAGCTTGCGCACCGCCGTGACGGGATCGAGGTTGTCGATGTCCACGCTCTGTTCGGTGATGCGAATGGCCTCGTAGGACTTCTCGAGCGCGGCGATGTAGAGGAGTTCCTTGGAGCCGAAGTAGTAGTAGATCATCCGCTTCGTGGTGCGCGTCTGGGCGGCGATCTCGTCGACCCGAGCGCCCGCGAAGCCCCGATCGGCGAACTCTTGGGTGGCGACGGCCAGGATCTCCAGCTTCGTACGCTCGGGGTCGCGTTGGCGTCGTTCTCGACTGGCCGGCTTCCCCTGGTCTATCGACATGTCGTTCCCCTCAACCGTTAACTACCTATTGCGTTACCAACAGTCCAGACTAACGAGGACGCGTCGCGTCGTCGTCACTCAGTCCGTAAATACCCTGCTCATCGGGGGAATCTCAAAGCCGTCCCTCAACCGACGCGGACGCGGACCCAGCGAACGCCACCGTCGGTCGTGCGCAGTAACACGGAGTCATTCGTCCCGTAGGGAATCGTGCAGATGGCCAATCCGTGCTCTCGGTCCGTGAACACGAGCGCGTCGATACTGGCGTTGCCATGAGAACACGTGAGCTTCTCCACGGTAGTGACGTGGTGCCCCGAGCCGCCAACGCGCACGAACGGTTGCGACACGCCGTACGCGAGGTACGCGAGCGTTGCCGACACCGGATCGAAGGCACCCCCGCCCGTCCCGGCGAACGGCAACAGGGAGACGTTCGACCACGAAACTCCCCCGTTCCCGGAGTGAAAGAACGACGCCATCATGCCCGTAGGGCACTGCGCCCAGAGCGACGTCCGCGAGACGGCGGTGAGGGCGCACCCCGAAACACTGGCCAGCTTGTTGGCCGCTATCGCAGAGTACGACGTGCCTCCGTCGTGCGACGCGAAGATCGTCGAACCCGCTGGCGTCATCTCGCTTACCCAGAGGTCGTTGCCGTAGGCACCGACGTTGGGGTCGAACTCTCCGTCGTACACCTCCGACGTTCCCGCGTGAGGCAACGTCGTGCTCGTCCAGGCGCGAGCGCGCAACGTCGATCGGCTCACGAGGTAGCGGCGACACGCGTCACCGCTCGGCGAGCAGTGCGCCGTGACGACGTAGATCGACGAGGGACTCACCGTCAGTCCGAGGATGCTCTCGCCAGGTCCGATCGTCACGCGCCGCCACGTTCTGGCCCCGTCCCCCGTCTCGTACAGCCTCGCGGGAAGGCTCTCGCCCACCAACGCGTACCCGACCATTGACGTCGCGAAGACCAGACGACGAAGATCGCCGGTGAGGCTCCCGGACACGGCGGAGAGAGGAGGGAGCGACACGGCACTGAACGTGCTCGCCGACACGCTGGTGCGATAGAGGCGAAGGCATCGCAACTGCCGACATCCCGCCAAGTCCACCATGAACACCGTCCGAGACCCCGGTACGCGCGCCAATATCTCGGGTACGACCAACGACGCCGCGGTGCCGCTCGAGGCGGCCAGTACGGGTGCCACCGAGAGCGCGATGAGCAGACCGAGAGCGACGAGCGACCGGAAGATTGATCGCGTGGGGCCACGGGGAGCGTTCACGGAATCATCATGGCGCCGATCGCATCGTCGCGCCCACGAACGCGCCCACGAACGCGAAAGACCCCCACCTTTCGGTGGGGGTCTTTCTAGAAATCCCGGCGGCGACCTACTCTCCCAGGGAGGAACCCCCAAGTACCATCGGCGCAGGTGGGCTTGACTGCTGTGTTCGGAATGGGAACAGGTATATCTCCACCGCCATAACCACCGGAAATCTTGCGCTCGACCACTCTCGTGGTCCGAACTGGCGTCAGCCAGCTCCCTGAGCGTCCTAGAACGAGCACGAACATCAAATTCCAAGCCCTCGGCCGATTAGTACCGGTCAGCTGAATGCGTTACCGCACTTACACTTCCGGCCTATCAACGTGGTCGTCTGGCCACGGGCCTTACCTGGTTAACCCAGTGAGAGATTTAATCTTGAAACGGGCTTCGCACTTAGATGCTTTCAGCGCTTATCCCACCCGCAGGTCGCAAAACAGCCATGCCCTTGGCAGGACAACTGTCACACGAGAGCTGCGTTCGTCCCGGTCCTCTCGTACTAGGGACAACCTTTCTCAAATCTCTTACGGCTGCATCGGATAGGGACCGAACTGTCTCACGACGTTCTGAACCCAGCTCGCGTACCGCTTTAATGGGCGAACAGCCCAACCCTTGGGACCGGCTTCAGCCCCAGGATGCGACGAGCCGACATCGAGGTGCCAAACCTTCCCGTCGATATGGACTCTTGGGGAAGATGAGCCTGTTATCCCCGGCGTACCTTTTATCCGTTGAGCGACGGCGCTTCCACAAGCAACCGCCGGATCACTATGCCCTACTTTCGTACCTGCTCGACCTGTAGGTCTCGCAGTCAAGCTCCCTTGTGTCATTGCACTCAACAGCTGATTGCCAACCAGCTTGAGGGAACCTTTGGGCGCCTCCGTTACATTTTAGGAGGCGACCGCCCCAGTCAAACTACCCGCCTGACGCTGTTCCTGATCCGGATTACGGACCAAGGTTAGGGTTCCGGCGCAGAAAGGCTGGTATTTCAACATTGACTCCACGCCGACTAGCGCCGACGCTTCAAAGTCTCCCAGCTATCCTACACAAACTGAACCAAAACCCAACATCAAGTTGTAGTAAAGGTGCACGGGGTCTTTCCGTCCTGATGCAGCTAACGAGCATCTTTACTCGTACTTCAATTTCGCCGGGTCTGTAGTTGAGACAGTTGGGAAGTCGTTACGCCATTCGTGCAGGTCGGAACTTACCCGACAAGGAATTTCGCTACCTTAGGACCGTTATAGTTACGGCCGCCGTTTACTGGGGCTTAGGTTCTCAGCTTCGCTCGAAAGCTAACCGATCCCCGTAACCTTCCAGCACCGGGCAGGCGTCAGAGCGTATACGGCGTCTTACGACTTAGCACGCTCCTGTGTTTTTGGTAAACAGTCGCTTCCCACAATTCTCTGCGACCTTCTCGCGCTTCGGACGCGAAGTCCTACACGCTAGTAAGGCCATCCTTCTCCCGAAGTTACGGATGCATTTTGCCGAGTTCCTTAACTACAGTTCTCCCGATCGCCTTGGTATTCTCTACCCACCCACCTGTGTCGGTTTGGGGTACGGGCACCGTGTCAACTCGCTAGAAGATTTTCTTGGGAGCATGGAATCAGTGACTTCGCCTAACGGCTCGGCATCGTGTCTCGGGCTTATGAGGTGCGGATTTGCCTACACCTCGCCCTACGCACTTACCCCAGGACTACCAACGCCTGGGCTCACCTATCCTCCTCCGTCCCTCCTTCGCTTTCCGCCGCGGGGTTGGTCGGTTCGACCCGAAGGTCAGCCCCTTAGTACCCCCACATTGGAATGGGCGTGGACACGGTGGTACAGGAATATCAACCTGTTGTGCATCGACTACGCCTCTCGGCCTCGCCTTAGCTCCCGACTGACCCTGGGGGGATTAGCCTTCCCCAGGAACCCTTGGGTTTACGGCGGAGGGGTTTCTCACCCCTCTCTCGCTACTCATACCAGCATTCTCACTCGAACGCGCTCCACGTGGGTTTACACCCCCGCTTCACAGCAGGTTCGACGCTCCCCTACCACTACGTCATAAGACGCAATTCTTAGCTTCGGCTCTGGACTTGAGCCCCGTTACATTATCCGCGCAAGACCACTCGACCAGTGAGCTATTACGCACTCTTTAAAGGATGGCTGCTTCTAAGCCAACCTTCTGGCTGTCTGAGCGTTCTCACATCGTTTTCCACTTAGTCCAGAATTTGGGGCCTTAGCTGAAGATCTGGGCTGTTTCCCTCTCGACCAACGAAGCTCATCCCCCGTGGTCTCACTGCCAGTCTCTGGAGCATCGGCATTCGGAGTTTGGTTGGGGTCAGTAAGCTTGTAGGCCCCCTAGCCCATCCAGTGCTCTACCTCCGATGCTGAACGACTGACGCTGCACCTAAATGCATTTCGGGGAGAACCAGCTATCACCGAGTTTGATTGGCCTTTCACCCCTTACCACAGGTCATCCCCCTCATTTTCAACTGAGGTGGGTTCGGTCCTCCACGGGGTTTTACCCCCGCTTCAACCTGCCCATGGCAAGCTCACTCGGCTTCGGGTCTGCAGCACGCGACTGAACGCCCTATTCAGACTCGCTTTCGCTTCGGCTACCCCTCCCGGGTTAACCTCGCCACGTACCACAACTCGCTGGCTCATTCTTCAAAAGGCACGCTATCGAGGCCATAGCGTCGTAACGCTATGACGACTCTCTAACTGATTGTAAATCAACGGTTTCAGGTTCTATTTCACTCCCCTCCCGGGGTACTTTTCACCTTTCCCTCACGGTACTTGTTCACTATCGGTCGTCTATGAGTACTTAGCCTTATCAGATGGTCCTGACAGATTCACGCCGGCTTTCCCGGATCCGGCGTTACTCGGGAGTTCACTCAGAGATCTCATCGTTTCGCGTACGGGGCCGTTACCCTCTTTGGCGTACCTTTCCAGGTACTTCTGCTACGAATCAATTTTGTAACTCTGTGAAGGTTGCTGGTTCCTTCCAGTAAATCCCACAACCCCGAACTGGCAACGCCCAGTGCTTTAACACCAGCTCGGTTTAGGCTCTTCCCGTTTCGCTCGCCGCTACTCAGGGAGTCACTTTTGTTTTCCTCTCCTCGGGTTACTGAGATGTTTCAATTCACCCGGTTCCCTCTACCCGCCCTATATATTCAGGCGGGAGTTGCACCCCATGACGGGTGCAAGGTTTTCCCATTCGGACACCCATGGATCAAAGCTCGGTAGACAGCTCCCCATGGTTTATCGCAGTCACCCACGTCCTTCATCGGCTTTAGACGCCAAGGCATTCACCGTTGACTCTTTGTAGCTTGGAAAAATTGATATTTGTTTAAAATATAGATGCTCGTGCTCGTTCTAGAATTCTCAAAGATCAGCGCGTCGACGCTCTACCTTTAGCAACCAAGACCTCTGTTGCGTAGGGAACGTCGAGGAATGAGCGGCCCGCGGGGGCATCATTCGAAGGGTCGCCCCTCCAAAACGGAAGACGAGAGTCTGCCTACGTAGCAGTCACCTGACCAGATCCGCCCGACGTACAAGTACGTGTGACTTTTCCACAGTGGTATGACCACGTAGCCGACTAACCAGCATTCAACTCGGTAGCTGTCTGTCCCTAGTGGACAGATGTGCTCCTTAGAAAGGAGGTGATCCAGCCGCACCTTCCGGTACGGCTACCTTGTTACGACTTAACCCCAATCACTGACCCCACCTTCGACGGCTCCTTCCTTGCGGTTAGGCCACCGGCTTCGGGTGTTGCCAACTTTCGTGGTTTGACGGGCGGTGTGTACAAGGCCCGGGAACGTATTCACCCCGGCAGTGCTGATCCGGGATTACTAGCAACTCCAACTTCATGCAGGCGAGTTGCAGCCTGCAATCTGAACTGAGAGCGGTTTTAGGGATTGGCTCCACCTCGCGGTTTAGCAGCCCTCTGTACCGCCCATTGTAGCATGTGTGCAGCCCTAGACGTAAGGGGCATGATGACTTGACGTCGTCCCCACCTTCCTCCGAGTTGACCCCGGCAGTCTTCTACGAGTCCCCACCATTACGTGCTGGCAACATAGAACAAGGGTTGCGCTCGTTGCGGGACTTAACCCAACATCTCACGACACGAGCTGACGACAGCCATGCACCACCTGTGCTGGGCCCCGAAGGACACCACATCTCTGTGGCTTTTCCCAGCATGTCAAATCTAGGTAAGGTTTTTCGCGTTGCATCGAATTAAGCCACATGCTCCGCTGCTTGTGCGGGCCCCCGTCAATTTCTTTGAGTTTTAGTCTTGCGACCGTACTCCCCAGGCGGGGCACTTAATGCGTTAGCTGCGGCGCGGAAACCGTTGAAAAGTCCCCACACCTAGTGCCCACCGTTTACGGCGTGGACTACCAGGGTATCTAATCCTGTTCGCTCCCCACGCTTTCGCTCCTCAGCGTCAGTATTGGCCCAGATCACCGCCTTCGCTACTGGTGTTCCTCCTGATATCTGCGCATTCCACCGCTACACCAGGAATTCCGTGATCCCCTACCAAACTCTAGTCACAACAGTTTCGGGTGGCGGCCCCAGGTTGAGCCTGGGGGTTTAACACCCGACTTGCTGAACCGCCTACGAGCTCTTTACGCCCAATAAATCCGAATAACGCTTGCACCCTATGTATCACCGCGGCTGCTGGCACATAGTTGGCCGGTGCTTCTTCTACAGGTACCGTCACAATCGTTCCTGTCGAAAGAGGTTTACAACTCAGAAAGCCTTCGTCCCTCACGCGGCGTTGCTGCGTCAGGCTTTCGCCCATTGCGCAAGATTCCCCACTGCTGCCTCCCGTAGGAGTCTGGACCGTGTCTCAGTTCCAGTGTGGCTGATCGTCCTCTCAGACCAGCTATCCGTCGTTGCCTTGGTGGGCCGTTACCCCGCCAACAAGCTGATGGACCGCGAGCCCCTCCCGAAGCGAAAAACATTTCCTCCACCCATCATGCGATAAGTGGAGGGTATTCGGTATTAGCACCGGTTTCCCGGTGTTATCCCAATCTTCGGGGCAGGTTGCTCACGTGATACTCACCCGTTCGCCACTAAATCTTTCGGAGCAAGCTCCTTGGATTCCGTTCGACTTGCATGTGTTAAGCACGCCGCCAGCGTTCATTCTGAGCCAGAATCAAACTCTCCATCAAGATCCTTCGAGAACCGAAGTTCTCTAGAAATCAGAGAGCCAGACGAGTGACTCTAATACTCGTCTGACGACAGAGACTGCACGGGGTGCAACCTCTGCCTACTGCAATACTTCTTTTGACGAACGACGCGTCCTGTTAGATCAGGCCATCGTCGCCCGTACTGGCTTTTGGCTCTCGTTCTTCCGTTTTCAAGGAGCGACATCACACACGACCGAAGTCGGAGGTATGAAGTACACCATCTCGGGATTTCTCCGTCGAATCCATCACCAAGTTTCCCCGGTGATTGGGATGCCCACCCTACCAGCGAGAGCCCCGAAGACGCAAGTCTCGTGGCGATCTCGCTAGGAGCAGGAAGACCAGCATAGCAGCCTGAGCAGGAGCTTCGAGCCACCTCGCGACGACTCGCGACGACTCGCGGTCACCGAGATTCAACGGTGACCGAGGTGATGCGACGACGCCCTCACCGACCTCTCGGCCGAGAGTCAAGGACCGCGTCGACCTCCCTTCTCGAGGGGCCGACGCCTCACTCCTGGGCGAATTCGACGAACGCGCTGAGTGTACCGATCAAACGCATCTCCTCGATCGTCCGAGCTCGCGAATTCAAGAGCGCCTCCGTGCAGACCAGGTACGCCAAACAGCGCGCCCTGCTCACGGCGACGTTGAGCCGGTTGCGCGAGAAGAGGAACTCTGGTCCTCGGGGCATGTCGTGGGCCGAGGACGTCGTCATCGTGAAGAACACGACGGGTGCCTCACGACCCTGGAACTTGTCGACGGTGCCCACTTGGACGTCTTTCAGTCCCGGCGTCGCGTCGAAGAATTGGCGAAGGAGGCGGACCTGATCGTTGTAGGGTGCCACCACCATGAAGTCTTCGCTGAGCAATGGCGAGCTGACGCCGTGCTGGTTCGTCCACGGAGTCCCGAGCATCGCGCCGATCTGGTCGGCCACGATCCGCGCCTCTTCCTCAGATTCGGTCGACCGACCCTCGTGACGCACTTCGAGCCATCGAAGGCCCGTGCCGAACTCGGTGGACTGTCGCGCGCACGAGGCGTGACTGGTCAGTCGACCCTCGTAGATCTGACTCGAGATGAATCGACACACGTCGGGATGCATTCGGCGGGTTTGCGCGATGAAGACTCCCTCGCTCGCCGGTATCGTCGGGTGCTCACCCAGCACGTGTTCGAGCACGCTCGCGCCCGAACCACCGGGATGTTCTGCCTGGGAGACCTGGCTCAACTGCAAGGGGTCGCCGAGCAAGATCAGATTTCGCGCCGCGTTCGCCGCGGCGACGGCGTCGGCCAGAGCGAGCTGACCGGCTTCGTCGACGAGCAGCACGTCCACTGGATGCGCCCGCATGCCCGCGCGCGAAAACAGCCAGGTGGTGCCCGCGACGAGGTTGAAGGCGTCGTTCTCAGCTTCGCCACTTGAGCCTGAGTAGCGCACCCCGTCCAGGGCACCTACGCTCGGTCTCTTTGCGCCACGAAAGGTCCGGAGCAACTCGAGATCGCCGTGTTCAGCGAACACGCCGTACGTGGCGACCAGAAGGTTGTCGATCGCGCCGTGGCTCATGGCCGTGATGCCCACCCGCTTACCGGCCTTGATCAACGCGTAGATGACGTGCGAGCCGCTGTAGGTCTTACCGGTGCCGGGCGGTCCTTGAATGGCGACGTAGCTTTCGTCGAGATGACCCACCCACGACAGCGTCGAGGCCAGTTCATCGCTGAAGTGACCATCCTCCGGCCCACTCCCCACTTCGAAGCGCGGGCGGTCCCGACGGAGCAACGCCATCGACACGCGACTGGGCGGATCGGCGTCGTTCGGAGTGAGGAGTTGCTCCGCCAGGTGAAAGAGCACGGCCGGCTTTTCTCGGGGCGAGACGTAGTCGTCCAGCGTCATCACCGCTGGCATGCCGCCCTGCTCGTCGTAGCGCTCACGCCATCGCATCGTGAGTGTCCGATTCGAAAGGTCGACCTCGGGCAGGTAGCCGTAGCCTTGCTCCACGCCGACGCCGGTGAAGAGCACGCTGACTTGACGAGTGAATTTCGCGTCCACTTTCTGTTCGGGCCAAGAAAACAGCGCGTTCTTGGTCACGTCGCCTCTCGCGTTCGTCGACTCTTCAAATCCAAGAAATCGCAAGTTCGCGATGTAGTCACGATCGTCGTACAGCGACGCAAACTCCGACGTCGCCTGAGCGAACTTCGGGGTGGTATTCGCGGTTCGCTCGCGTCGCCAGTAGTTGAGCAGGTCACCCAATAGATGCTCGGGACTGTGCTCGCCAAAGCGCTGCAGTCCTTCAACCAGCTCATCGGTGTCCAACGCGAACTCTTGCACGTCGAGGACCGCGTCACGCCACGGAACGTCACTCGCGCGATGGTCCACGAGCCATTCGCGCAGCGCCAACGTTGCCGCCACGTCGTCTTCGTTGTAGCGGGCGATGTCGTCGAGCAGGTCTGGATTCTTTGTTGCCATGTACTGCTCGTACTCGACCACGGCGCCCGCGCCTTGCTCGATGCCACCACGGCGCACGAAGCCGGCGAGCCGCTCGAGATACTTGAGGCCGTACGACTCCGTCCCTACGCGCACCGCGTTCTTCGCCACCACGAAGAGGTCGACAAAGAGCCCCGAGTCGACGAGCGACGAGAAGAGAACTTCAGACTCCGTCCCGCTCGTCAAGCGTTCGAGCGAGGAACGCTCGGTGTGGTTGTAGTGGTACACGTGCATCGACGCGAACGACTCGCGACGCTGGGCGAGGAACTCGACCAGCGCCTTGATCATGTCGCTTTGCTCGCTAAGGTCGTGGGCCCAACGCGCGTCGTAGACCCACTGTCCGTCACCCCCGCGGTAGTACAGCCCCGCCAAGAAGAAGAGGTCGTGCTGCGGCGTCCAGAATGGATGACCTTCGAAGTCGAAGAAGACGTCGCCCTCGTCGGGCTCGGGCAACAGGCTGAATCCGTGACCGTAGAGGGGGTCGTCCCCGGCGTCGAGTAACTCGTAGGCCGGCGGGGCCCCGGTGAGGTCGCGAGAACGAATCTGCAACGACGCCTGACGAGAGATTCGCAAGAGACTGTCGTCGTTGACGTTCAACACCGGCGTGCGGCGACTCGAGAGTTCGACGATCGTTCGTACGCCCACCGCCTCGAGAGCGTCTCGGTCGTTCGGTCGCAAGTTGGCCACGTAGACGAGTGAGTCTTCTGATCGCCACTGTCGCTCGCAGCGATCTCGAAACTCGCAGTACCCGCAGTGGTCACAGGGCAGCGGCCGCGTGTCCGCGATGTCGTCTTGATTTAGCAGGACGGTGAGCTGGCGACGGAGACGTCGCCAGTACGGTCGATACTGGTCGACCAGCAGTGTCTCCCTATCTCCGGAACCGAGCCAGAGATGCATCTGTCGAGGGGCCCGACCGGTCAAAGCTTCGAGAGCGTCGGCGTAGAAACACAGTTGCAGCACGTGTCCGGGCTTGCCTTCGGTTCGGGTGAGCTTCGCGTCGATTGGTTCGTAGTCACAGAATCCCTCTCCTGGTTCTTCGACGCGAATCAAGAAGTCAGCGATGCCGCGTATTCCCTCGTGGACGAAGGGCATCTGGTACACCACGTCCGCGCCACGAACGAGTGGATCGCCAATTCGCGCGACCCACTCAGAGAACGTTTCGTCCGGATTTCGCCCCGGAACCTGGTAGATCGAGCGCCCCTGGTCTTCGAGGTCGCCGAGGCAGTCGCGTTCATGGGTCGCGCCCTTTTCGATGAGCAGGTCCGCGAGCGATCCGAGGGGGCGCGGCGTCACGTCGAGTTGACCGGCGTCGGCTCGATTCCTCAAGGAGAGAAAGTGGGAGCACTCCAGCCAGGCCGTGATCTTCGAAGGGGTTAGGAGTCGCTCGACCATGCACCTTCACTGTACGTTTCGTCCTTGACCCTTGGTGGCACTCCTCTACTTTGACGAGACCCTGTGACAGGTCCGGCGAGAACGCTAGAGACGCTCGTACGCTGCTTCGACCTCGAGGCGAAGTCGCTGGGCCTGATCGGCACGTGCCACCGGGCCCGACGCCCCTGGCGATCGACGGCGCCGCAGCGCCGCGCCGTCGTCGAAGAGGTGGTTGTAGCGCTCAAGGTCCGGAGTCACTGCAACGACGTCACGAAGCGGTCGATTCGACGCCACGGCTTCGGCGACGAGTTTTCCGACCTTCTCGTGCGCCTGGCGGAAAGGTACGCCTTCGGCGACGAGTTCTTCGGCGAGATCGATCGCTACGAGAAGCTGGTCGTCGGCGGCGGCTCGGGCGACGTCGTCGTGAAAGATCATCGAGCGATACGCTCCGCTCAACGCGCGAAGGACGAGCAGAATCTGTCGCACCGAGTCGAAGAGGGGTTCCTTGTCTTCTTGGAGGTCGCGGTTGTACGAAAGGGGCAGACCCTTTAGTACGACGAGGAGGCCCGTCAAGTTGCCGATGAGTCTCCCGCTCTTTCCTCGGGCCAGTTCGGCCACGTCACTGTTCTTCTTCTGGGGCAACATCGACGAACCGGTCGTGAAGTCGTCGCCCAAGGACGCGAAGTGGAACTCCGCTGACGTCCACAGCACGAGCTCCTCGCCCATTCGTGAGAGATGCACCCCCATCAACGCCACGCCAAAGAGGGACTCGGCGACGAAGTCGCGGTCACTGACGGCGTCCATCGAGTTCGCGAAGGAACCGCGAAAGCCGAGGATCTCCGCCGCGACCATGGGATCGAGCGGCAGCGAGGTGCCAGCGAGCGCGCCCGCGCCGAGCGGCGAGACGTTCAAGCGTTCGCGCGCGTCGAAGAGACGGTCAACGTCGCGCAGAAGAGAGAAGGCGTGGGCGTTCACGTGATGGCTCAAGAGCACCGGCTGCGCTCGTTGGAGATGTGTGTAGCCCGGTAGGTAGGCGTCCGGGTTCTCGTCGCCAATCTCCAGAAGGACGTCCACGAGCATCAAAGCGGCGCGAGCAATCTCCCCGAGAGCGTCGCGAGTGAAGAGCCGCAACGTCGTGGCGACCTGATCGTTTCGACTCCGTCCCGTGTGGAGTTTGGCCCCGACGTCGCCCGCGAGTTCGGTCGCGCGGCGTTCGATCGCCGTGTGCACGTCCTCGTCCCCGGGCGCTCGTGCGAACGATCCACTTTCGAACTCGGCTCGGATCTCTGCCAACGTGGCGAGGAGTGTCGCGCTCTCTGTTTCGCTGAGGAGTCCGACCGCCGCGAGTCCCTGCACGTGCGCACTGCTCCCGCGCAGATCGTGCTCGAAGAGCACGTGATCAAAGGAGTAACTCTCCGAGAGGTCCCAGAGGGTCTCGTCCATCGAGGCCGAGAATCGACCGCCCCAGAGCGTCATGTCGTCGGCGGCGTGGCGTTCTTCGCGCCCTGACGCGCCGCCCAGGTCTTCACGCCCAGTCCGTAGATGTGTACGTAGCCCTCGGCGTCGGCGTGGCGGAACGTGTCCGCGGCGTCGTAGGTCGCCAGTCCGTAGTCGTAGAGCGCCTTCGGACTGCGTCGCCCCACGACGCGAAGCAGGCCGGGTGCCTCGAAGCGGAGTCGAACGTCGCCCGTCACGTGACGTTGGGTCTCGGCCATGAACGCGTCGAGCGCCTCTTTCAGTGGTGAGAACCACATCCCGTCGTAGACCAGCTCGGCCCAACGCGTCTCGAGGCGCGCCTTCTCGTGGGCCACGTCGCGTTCGAGCACCATGTCCTCGAGTTCCGAGTGAGCCGTGATCAGCGCGAGCGCCGCCGGACACTCGTACACCTCGCGGCTCTTGATGCCGACGCGACGATTCTCCACCATGTCGAGACGCCCGTAACCCGTCGAGCCGGCGAGCGCGTTCAGCGTCGCGATCAGTTCGGCGAGGTCCATCGTCACTCCGTCGAGCCCCGTCGGCACGCCCTCGTTGAAGTGGACGATGAGTTCCACTGGTTCATGGTTGGTCACGCGCGTCAACGTGTAGGGCTCTTCGGGGGGTGCCGCCCACGGGTCTTCGATGGCCCCACACTCGATGGCCCGGCCCCAGAGGTTCTCGTCGATGGAGTAGATCTTCTCCTTCGTCGCCTTGATGGGAATCTCCCACTTCTGGGCGAAGTCCACCGAGTCGGCGCGCGTCATGCCCCAGTTTCGAGCGGGGGCGAGAACTTCGAGCTCGGGCGCGAGCGCGTGCGTACCGACTTCGAATCGCACCTGGTCATTGCCCTTGCCGGTGCAGCCGTGGGCGACGGCCTGCGCGTTGAACTTTCGCGCTTGGTCAACGAGGTGACGCACGATGACCGGTCGAGAGAGCGCCGAAACCAGTGGGTACTTACCCTCGTAGCGGGCGTTGGCGGCGATGGCCTTGGCGCAGAACTCCTCGGCCATCTCGCGCCTGGCGTCGACCGTGACGCAGTCCAGTGCGCCCGCCGCGAGGGCGCGCGCTCTGATGTCGACGAAGCTCTCGGAACTGTCGACGTCTTGACCGACGTCCACCAGCACGCAGACCACCTCCACGCCCCACTCCTGGATCATCCAACGCACGGCCACGGACGTGTCGAGTCCTCCGCTGTAGGCAAGTACCACTCGCTTGGTCATCTCTACTTCCCCTTCGTTTGCTCGTCGCCGACTTCACTCAATCCCGCCAGCACGCGAAACTCGTTCGCTAGCGACTTCCCGCCGTGCTCTTCAGCGGCGATGACCAGGATCGTGTCGTCTCCGGCCACCGATCCGAGGACCCCGCGCTGGGCGCTGCGGTCGAGCGCCGAGGCCACGACGTGCGCGCAGCCCGGCGGTGTTCGCACCACCACGAGATTGGCCGAACTTTCGACCGACACGACCCACTCGCCCATCATTCGACGCAAATGGTCGTGCGGCGCTGGCGCGAGCTTTGGCGACGCGGCCATCACGATGCGACGGGCCCCGTGGGCGTCACGGATCTTCACCGTGCCGAGCTCTTGCAGGTCGCGCGTCACGGTTGCTTGGGTCGCCGCGATTCCCTCGTCGCGCAGTCGCGTCACGATCTGCGCGGCCGTGGAGATGACGTCGTGATCGATGAGTTCACCGATGCGGTGCTGTCGTTGGGTCTTGGTCATGACTCTCCTTTAATCCAGCGCAACACGCCGATCATCGCCGAGCGACGATGAAAGACCTGGCGCCACACGCGCGACCGTTCGCCGTCCAGTACTTCGTCCGTCACTTCGTCACCGCGGTGTGCCGGCAGACAGTGCATCAGAATCGCGTGGTCCTTCGCCTGGCCCATCAGCGGTGCGTTCACCTGAAAGTCCGCCAGTTCGACGCGCCGACGCGCGGCCTCATCTTCAAAGCCCATCGAGACCCACGCGTCGGTGTAGACGACGTCAGCACCCTTCACGGCCTCACGCGCGTTATCGCTCAGTCGCAAAGTCCCCGGACCGTTCACCGCCGTGGGATCCTCGGCGCCGCCCGGTGAGAGTTGGTAGCCCTCGGGCGCGCCGACGGTGACGTTCACGCCGAGACGCAAGAGCGCCACGGCCAAGGAGCGCGTGACGTTCGTCGCGTCGCCCACGTAGGCGACTTCCAGACCCGTGAGCGCGCTGACGTCGCCACCCGTGAACTCGTCGGCGATGGTGAGGACGTCCGCGACGGCCTGCGTGGGGTGCGCCACGTCACTCAGGAGGTTGATGAGCGAGAGACGCTCACTCGTGGCCCCTCGCATCCGCGCGAAGACGCCGTGTTGGCGTATTCGCAGCGCGGCGATGGCGTACATCTCGGCAATCGTGCGCGCGACGTCCTCGGCCGATTCGCGACGATCGAGACCGATCTCGTCGTCGCCGAAGAACGTGGCGTAACCGCCAAGTTCGTGCACGGCCGAAGAACTCGACGCTCGGGTACGGAGACTCGGTCGCTCGAAAATGAGCGCCACGCCCTGACCCTTCATCGTCTCGTCGTCGAAGGGCGACGTCGCCAAGGTGTAGATCGACGACATCGACTCGTCGCTCAACTGGTCGATGGCTACGAAGTGTCGCGTCACTGAACGACCTCCGTCCTTCTGCTCGAGCCCGCGAGGGCGTCACGAACGGCGTGCGGCGTCGTGCCATTCGCCATGAGAACGCGGCAAGCACCGCCCTCGAGGGCGTCGAGGGCTGCGGTCATCTTGGGTCGCATCCCTTCGAGGATGGAGCCCTCTTCGATCATTCGCAACACCTCGTCTCGGGTCACGCGGTCGAGCGAGGTCTCCACGTCAAGGGGATCGCGTCGTAGCTGATCGACGTCGCTCAAAAGTACCAACGCCTCGGCGTGCAGCGCGCCGGCGAGGGCGCCCGCCGCGGCGTCGGCGTTACAGTTCACCAGTTCGCCGTGCTCGTCAGTGACGATCGAACTGACGACGGGCGTGACGCCACTCGCCCACAGCGTCTCGACGAGTTCACGCTTCACCGTGGGCACGGAGGCGGCGCGGCCCCAGGGTGGTCCGAGCGCGGTCGCGCTCATCAGTGACTGATCGGCGCCCGTAAGACCCACGCTCGCCAGCCCGGCTCGATTGAGTGCGGCGACGAGGCGAAGATTCACCTGAGCGAGCGCCATCGCGACGATCTCCATGGTGTCATCGTCGGTGACGCGAAGACCCTCATGGAAACGACTCTCGAGTCCGACCGCGTCGAGCAACGCTTGAATCTGTGGTCCCCCGCCGTGCACGACGACGACGTGAGTCGACTCGTCTCGCAACGCCGCGACGTCAGACGCCAAAGCGACAAGCACCTCCGAATCCGGGCGCAAGGTGTCGAGCGCGTGTCCTCCGATCTTCACTACGTAGCTCTTCACGGCGTGAGTCCTACGAGTGGGAGACCGAGCGTCTCGTCGCGACCCGTGGCCACGTTCCAGGCCTGCACGGCCTGACCCGCGGCACCCTTCGTGAGATTGTCGAGAGAGCTCATGGCGAGCAACCACCCGGTCCGTTCATCGACACGAGCACTGACGAAGCACAGATTGCTGCCCAGGGGATCCTTCAACGTGGGCGCGTCGTCGGTCACGACCACGCAGGGATCGTTCGCGTAAGTCGCCCGAAGCAGGTCCATCGCGTCGGCCGTGGCGAAGGATGACGAGGACACGCGGGCGTAGGCGCTCACGAGCATGCCGCGACTGACGGACACGAGGTGGGGCGTGAAGAGCAGCGTCGCGCCGATCTCCTGTTGGATCTCGGGCGTGTGGCGGTGCGTGAGCAGACCGTAGGCCTCGGCGTTCCCGGCGAGGCGAGAGAAGTGCAGCCGCTCACTGGTGGCCCGACCGGCTCCCGACGCGCCACTGAGCGCGTTCACGACGATATTCTCGCGTTCCACCAGTCCCTGGTCGCAGAAGGGACCAAGGGCGAGGGCGCTGGCCGTCGGATAGCACCCGGGTACCGCGATCAGCGTGGCGCCAGGGAGGTCGTCTCGATGACGCTCAACGAGTCCATACACCGCACTCGACAGCAGCTCCTTCGCCTCGTGTTCGTGACCGTACCAGCGAACGTACTCATGGGCGTCCTTCAGGCGAAAGTCCGCCCCGAGGTCGACGACCTGGACGCCGCGCGCCAGCAAGCGCGGTACGAAGGCTTGACTCTCACCGTGGGGTAGCGCCAAGAAGACGACGTCGAGCTCGCTCTGGAGGACGCGCTCGGACGACTCGACCACGAGCGTCGGGTAGGCGGCCGCCAGCGCTGGCGTGTGCTCGGCGACGCGCTTGTCGACACTTGACGAACCACTCGCCACGATCACTTCGAGGTCGGGGTGCGACGCGGCGAGACGCAACACCTCCGTCCCGGCGTACCCCGTTGCTCCCATGACCCCGATGCGCATATGTCATTTTATGCACACAGGAGAGCAAAAATGCAACTTTCCTTCTCTCGGGCTAGGCTCATGCCATGTCACGAAGGGGTTGGGCGTACTTTCTCGCAATGGCGGTCATCTGGGGTATCCCCTACCTGCTCATCCGAGTCGCGGTGCGCGAGCTCGATCCCGGGGTCCTGGTCTTCGCCCGCACGGCGCCCGCCGCGCTCCTGCTTTCGCCGCTCGTCATCGTCCAAAAGCAACTGCCGACGCTCTGGAAGAACCTGACGTGGATCGCCATCTTTGGCGTCGTCGAGTTCGGCGTGCCGTGGTACCTGATGGCGACGGCGGAACGACACATCACCAGTTCGCTCACGAGCCTGCTCATTTGTTGCGTGCCGCTCTTCTCCGTCATTGGACAGCGGATACGTCGCACCGAAGGCCACATTGCCCCACGGCGCTACCTCGGACTCGCCATCGGCGCCGTGGGCGTCGGCTTTCTCGTCGGCCTCGACCTCAAGGGCGGCACTCTCACGTGGATCGCGTTGATGTTGGTCGTCTGCGTCGGCTACACCCTCGGTCCCATCATCCTCGCGACGAAATTGAAGCGCGTACCCGGGCCGACCGTCGTCCTGGGCGCGACGGCCGTCGTCGCGCTGTGCTGGATCCCGTGGGACCTCTTCCATTTGCCCGCGCACGTGTCCGCCGAGACCTGGAGCAGCGTCGCGGTGCTCTCGGTCGTCTGCACGGCCGGGGCGTTCCTCGTCTTCTTCGAACTCGTGAAGGACGTCGGCGCGACGCGCGCCACGGTCGTCACGTACTTCAACACGGCGATCGCCGTGGTGTTGGGCATCGTGGGTCTCCACGAACCTCTCACCGACGGGATTCTGGTGGGCTTTCCACTCGTCATCATTGGCTGCGTCTTCGCCACGAGTAGTCGCGAGCGCGTCCTGGTCTCCTAGGTCAGCGCGTACTCGACTGACACGCGGACGGCTCCGTCGACGAGGAGCCAAAGCCGTCCGGGGGCGTCCGCGAGCGTCACCTGCTCGTCGCGTTCGAGGGCTTGATGGTGGGTCACGCTCACGTAGCGCAGCGGCACCTTCAGTACTTGACTGACGGCCAGCCACGCGGCCGCGTTGTTCACGTGTCCCACGATGTCGAAGTCCGCCTCGCGCAGCGGCCACGATCGGTGGCGCGCGTCGTCGGGTATATCGGGGGACGTCACGCGCCCCGAGATCTTTCGCCCGCGACAGGCGTCACCGTAGACCTCGAAGAAGTCCTGGCGGATCCGCACGGGGTGGCCCGTCACGTCGGTGGGCACCCAGAGGGCCGCGACTTCGAGCAGCAGCTCGCCGTCGAACTCAAAGTTGGTCCGGCGTTCGGCCCAGGCGGCGCCGACACCACCGCACCACGTCGTCAACGTGACGTCGTCGAGGTACCGGGGCCAGCGCGCACCTTCGACGCGGCGCATCGACGTGCGCCGTACGATCCACACCACGTCGCTCGAGGCGTTCGTCTGAATCCAGTCGTCGGTTCCAACGTCTTGAAGGTATCGAGCGACGCCGTCCAAGCGAAGCAGTCCCCTGTCGTCCGCGTCGCTCAGTCGGACGCGGAACTCCTTTTGGAAACGTCGTCCTCGATCGCTGAGGGGGACGATCTCAGTTTCGACCGGATCGATGGCGTCCCCCTAGCGAAGCGCCGCGCCCAGTGACGCGGCGTTTTCAATCAGAGCGGTGCGGGCGCGCGTGATTTCGTCGTCGCTGAGGGTGTGCTCCTCGGAACTCAATCGGACGTTGTACGCCAGGCTCCGCGTGCCCTCACGTAGTCCGGGCCCCTCGTAGACGTCAAAGAGCGTGACCCCTTCGACTAGATCACTGGTCTGACGAAGGGCGTGAGCGAGATCGGCCGCGTTTATCGAGCGCGGTGTCACGAAGGCCAGGTCGATCACGGCGCTGGGGTATCGGCTCGGCACGCGCACGAACGACGAGGACCGCGTCGCGAGACCCGCGTCAGCCAACACGTCGAGGTCGACGTCGAGCACCCCGAGGCGGCGCGGCGGCGCCACCGCCGTGATCGCGTCCACGAGCTCCGTGTCGACCTCGCCGACGTGGCCGAGTAGCGCTCCGGACGCGCGGTCGACGAGTGCGGCCGTTCTACTCGGGTGCAGACCGCGCGGCGCTTCGCTCGTCGAACGAACGACGACGTCGACGAGACCGAGGCGACGTGCGAGCACGTCCCACAACGCCACGGCGCTGCGCGCGTCGTCCTCGGGTCGCGCCAGAACAACGGTGAGTCGCTCGTTCTCCGCCGGCAACGCCAACGTCAACGATCCCCCGGCGCCGCCTCTCGTTACGCGCGGCGTCGTGGCCACACTCGGGTGTTGAAAGACCACGCCGAGCTCGCCGAGGACCACGTCACCGGTCCCGCGCTCAAAGTTCTTGGCCCAAGCTCGAACAAGTCCCGTCAGCATCGTCGCGCGTAGGACCGACTCGTCGGACGCCAAGGGATTCGTGACGCGCACGCGGGCCACCCCCGGGTACAGCAGTTCGAAGTCAGCGTCACTGCCTAGGGTGGGCGTCCACGCTTCCACGACGCCCAGGTCGACGACCACGTCGCGCACGTGTCGTCGCAGTTGCTGACGCTGGTTGAGAAAGCCCGGCTCGGGCCAGGTGGGACTGTGACGCGCCAGGCGTCGGTAGCTGTAGAGACGAGCGACCTCTTCAATCACGTCCGCTCGTCCGAGGGCGCCTTCACGCACGTCGAGTCGGGCGCTCGGCGCCGTGACCTTCAGGTGCTTCTTCTTCTCCTTCACGGCGAAGCCCAGTCCGCGCAGGAGCGTCGTCACCTCGTCGCGATCGATGGGAACACCCAGGAGCCGCTCCACGTCGGCGTCACGAAGCGAGACGGCGGGCGGTGTTGGAACGTCGCCCCACACGTCGAGGGGGTTGGCCATCCAGGCCAGGTCGGGCACACTCTGGGAGAGGATCTGCACGAATCGAGCGGCCGCGCGAAGGGCCAGCTGTGGATCGACGCCCCTCTCGAAGCGATTCGACGCCTCACTGCGCAGTCCGTGGCGCTTCGACGAACGCGCGATGGTCATGGGATCGAAGAACGCCGCTTCGAGCAGGACGTCCGTCGTGGCGGCGCTGATCTCGCTGGCCGATCCGCCCATGACGCCCGCGAGTCCGAGGACCCGGTCGTCACCGTCGACGATGACGCAATCTTCGCCGGTGTCACCGAGTCCGCGCCCGCTCTTCGCCAACGCACGTACGACGCCGTCGAGGGTCGTCACGGTCTCGCCGCTTCGAGCGCGGCGCGCTCGAAGCGTGTGCTTTGACACGTGCGCGGCGTCGTAGGGATGGGTGGGCTGACCCAGTTCCAACATCACGAAGTTCGAGGCGTCGACGACGTTGGAGATCGGCCGCATCCCTGCGTTTTGCAGACGCTGCGCCACCCACGAGGGCGACGGGGCCACGGTCACGTTGCGAAGCACCGACACGCTGAGACGACCGCAAAGGTCGGGGTCGTCGATACCCGCCGCGGCGAACGTGTCCGACGGCGTCGCCGTGTTGGTGGTAGCGAGCGCCGGTTCGCGCAATGGCCGCCGCAGTCTCGTCGCGAGGTCGCGCGCCACTCCCTCAATGGACCACGCGTCGGGTCGATTGATTTCAACCGACAGATCAAAGATAACGTCGGGCGTGATCTTGAGGGCATCAAGTATCCCCTCGCCGACGCGAGGAACGATGAGCTCGTCGAGCACCATCAGCCCTTGATGGTCGTCGTCCAGGCCCAGTTCGAGCGACGAACACAGCATCCCGTGCGACGTCACGCCGCGCAGGGTGCGCTCCGCGATGGCGAAGCCTCCGGGTAGGACGGCGCCGACGGGGGCCAGGGGCACGAAGTTGCCCACGACAAAGTTCATCGCCCCGCACACGATTTCGAGCGGACCGTGGCCCGCGTCGACGACGACCAGACGAATGCGATCGGCGCCCTCGATGGCACGAATCTCGTCGACCCGCGCGACCACCACGTCGCTCAAGCCTTCGCCGACGACCTCCATTCCCTCGACCACGAGGCCGAGGTCGTCGAGTATCGCGCGTAGTTCGTCGAGGGGCTCGGGCAGATCGACGAACTCACGCAGCCACGTCAGCGAGACTCTCACGAGAACTGCTCCAAGAAGCGAGTGTCGTTCTCGATCAGAGCGCGCATGTCGCCCAGTTGGTGGCGCATCTGCGCGCAGCGGTCGATGCCGAAGCCGAAGGCGAAGCCGCTCCACACGTCCGCGTCAATCCCGACCGCGTCGAGCACCGCGGGGTCCAACATTCCGCACCCCCCCAGCTCGATCCAACCGGTGAAGGAACAGGTGCGGCACCCGTCGCCGCGACAGATGGTGCACGTCACCTCGAACTCGGCGGATGGTTCGGTGAAGGGGAAGTAGCCCGGGCGCAGTCGCGAGTCGATGTCGGGGCCAAAGTAGGCACGAGTGAACGTTTCGATGACGCCAGCCAGGTCAGCGAAGGAGATGCCGCGATCGACTACCAGCCCCTCGATCTGGTGGAAGCCCATCAGGTGGCGCGCGTCGGGCGTGTCGCGTCGGTAGCAGCGTCCGGGCATCACCGAGTGAATCGGCAACGTGTCGGTCGCGACGGCCTGTTCCATCAGATGGATCTGGGTGGGAGAGGTGTGCGTACGCAGTACCACCGTCTCGGGCTCGCCGAGATCCACGTAGAAGGTGTCCCACATACCTCTCGCCGGGTGACCCGGGGGTATATTCAGCGCTTCGAAGTTGAACCAGTCGCTCTCGACCTCGGGACCGTCGGCGACCGTGAAGCCCATGCCCACGAACACGTCCTCGAGCTCACGCTGGGTCAGCGCGACGAGTCCGGGGTGGCCAATCGACAGGGGCCAGTCCACCTCACTCACGACGACGTCACCGAGGTCGAGTCGATCGGCTTCGAGCGACGCGAGGCGAGCGCTTCGAACCAAGAGCGTCCGACGTTCGTCGAGCGCCGATTCCACCAGTCGGCGGGCCTCTTGGAGTTGCGCGCCCGCGGCCTTTCGCTCGTCGGGTTCGAGGGCCCCCAGTGACTTCTGCAGACCCGAGAGCACCGAACGCTTACCGGTCAACGTCGCTTCAGCTTCGCGGAGCGCCTCGAGGGACGTCAAGCCCTCAATCGCGGCGAGGAGTTCCGAGGTCTGCTCCGCGAGATGAGCGAGGGGTGAAGTGGTCATAACCCCTAAAGGCTAGGGGTTGGCGGGGTTGAGGACGTGTCTTCGCGTTGCCAGAGCGCCTCGAACGCGATGAGCGAGCCCGCGACTCCGGCGTTCAGCGACTCACTCGCGCCGGCCATCTCGATCGTGATCGCGCCGTCGCAGAGCGCGACCGACTCATCGTCGAGACCGTCGGCCTCGTTGCCGATGACGACCACGGTGGGCTTCGTGAGGTCGACGAGTCGATGACTCACGCCGCCGCGGACCACGGTGGCGAAGGACGTCGCCCCTCGAGAACTGAACGACGCGAGCGTGGTACTCAGCGTGTCCAGCGCGACGGGCACGTGAAAGATCGAACCGGCGCTCGCGCGAAGGGTCTTGGGATTGAAGGGGTCGACCGAGTGACCGGTGAAGACCACGCCACTGGCTCCCGCGGCGTCCGCGGAGCGAATGAGCGTGCCCGCGTTCCCGGGATCGCGCACGCCGTGCAGAACAAGCACCAGTCCCCGAGAAGGGATCGCCGCGACGTTCACCAAGGGAAGGCGCACGGCGCCGAGCACCGGTTGGGGTGTCGCGGCGTCGGCGATACGTTCGAGTACGCCGGGCGCCAGGGCGAAGAGGCGCACTCCCTTCGCGACGGCAAGACCTTCCAGGTCCACCAACTGCCGTGGGGAGATCCGCGTCGCGTCGACGTAGATGGCCTCGAACTCCGCCGACGCAGCCAGGGCCGCCGTCACGAGGTCGGGACCCTCGAGGACGCACGTCCCTTCACTCCATCGAAGAGAGCGCTTCTGGACGAGGCGTCGGAGTCGACGTACTCGCTGGTGCGACGACCCCAGGGCCTCGATGAGCGCTACTTGGTCAGTGCCGCGTCGGCCTGGGCGACGATCGCGCCAAAGGCGCCCGCGTCGTTCACGGCCAAGTCCGCCAACATGCGACGGTCGACTTCGATGCCCGCGGCGTTCAGCCCGGCGATGAAGCGGCTGTAACTCATGCCGTGGGACCGCGTACCGGCGTTGATGCGCTGGATCCACAACTTGCGCATCTCGCCCTTGCGGGCGCGACGGTCTCGAAACGCGTAGACCCCGGCGTGCTGCACGGCCTGGTTCGCACTGCGAAACGTGCGGCTGCGATCGCCGTAGTAACCCTTCGCCTCTTCGAGTACGGCCTTATGGTGCTTCTTGGCGTTGACAGCCCTCTTTACCCGTGCCATGGCACCTCCTCTTTCTTAACTCGTTCTCTCTACAGACCCAACATGCGCTTGACGTGCTTCACGGAACCCGGCGCGATCTCGGTCTCACGACCCAGACGCCGCGAGCGCACCGACGACTTCTTCTCCATGATGTGACCACGAAAGGCCTTGCGGCGGCGCAACTTGCCGCTGCCCGTGACCTTGATGCGCTTCTTCGCACCACTGTCTGTCTTCATCTTTGGCATCTCAGCCCTCCTCTAGCGACACTTCTGCGCCTACCGGCGACTCTTCTGGACCGACAACTACCTTCGAACTCTCTACGCTTTTGGCCTTGGACTTCCTATCCGGACCGAGCACCATGATCATGTTGCGACCATCGAGTTTGGGTGCGGACTCGACCTTGGCGACGTCCTCGAGCTTCTCGACGATGCGATCGAGAATCTTCTTTCCCAACTCGGGGTGGGCTGACTCGCGACCTCGAAACATGATGGTGACCTTGACCTTGTGACCTTCGCCTAAAAACTTCTCCACGAGACGCGTCTTGGTGTCGAAGTCGCCCGCACCGATCTTCGGACGGTACTTCATCTCCTTGACGCCCACGTTGAGGGTCTTTCGTCGCGACTCCTTGGCTTTTTGGGCCTCGTCGAACTTGAACTTGCCGTAATCCATGATGCGGCACACCGGCGGCTGCGCGGTCGGCGCAATCTCCACCAAGTCCAAATCGAGGCTTCTCGCCAGCGCCAACGCTTCTCTCGTTGCCATCACGCCGCGCTGATTTCCCTCTTGGTCAATCAGACGAACGGTGTCGACACGAATACGGTCATTGACGCGGTGGTCTCCAGGCACTGTTGCGATAACTCACTCCTTGCTCTTCGCGACACCACTATGGTGTCGCCACGGCAAGCGAGGCGCGAAACTCCCTGGACCCGGACGCACGTTGGTGGCCAGGTGGACGTTGGCGTTGCCAACCTCGCTTGCTGAACTGCCCAACCACGTTATCAGACGGGCGTCGTGCCCCGACCCGCGCTCGGCGCGGCGACGAGATCCCCCTCAAACCGGGCCCCTCGGCGCGCCGTACGTAGTGGCAGCGGCCCACGTCAAGCGCGAAAACGCTACGTTGGTTCGCGTGAGCGATGAACCAGCCGAGCCCGAGTTCAACGAAGCCGACGAGATCGCGTACCTGCGTGCGACGCCCGTCGACGCGATTCTGGGCAATCACTTCTTCGTGCTGATCCAGGTGGCGGCCCTTCGTCTGGGCCTGACGCCGCCGGACCTCGACGCGGCGGCGCTCGTCATCGACACCCTCGGCGCGATGGTGAACGCCGGCGGCGAACGACTCGGCGAGCACGTTGATCTCTACCGTGGCGCGTTGGCAGAGGTTCAACAGGCCTACGTCCGCGCGAAGAGCGCCTCAGCCGTCTGAGCCGGATTTCACCGACGCCGCGATCGGTATCACGAAGCGCAGGGCCAGGCCGCCGAGTGAACTCGGCGCGGTGGTCATGGCGCCCCCGAGCGACTCGGCGACGTCGGCCATGATGCTCATGCCGAGCCCCGAGCCGCCCGTCTCCCTCGAGCGTGAGTCGTCGAATCGCTGGAAGCGTTGGGGGCGTACGCCGTAGAGGGGAAGTCCCGGACCTCCGTCTTCGATGACGAGGGACGCCTCGCGACCTAGGGCGTCGAGCGTCACGCGAAGAGCCACGTCGCTCTTGGTGTGACGAAGCACGTTGACGAAGGCGTTGTTAAGGAGGCGATCGACGAAGTCGGCGCGGGCGTGAATGGTGACCCCCGGCTCGATCTCGCTCGTGAGCTCTCGTTCGGGGTGTTCGAGGGCGAACTCCCCCACGCGAGTTTTCAGCAACTCGCTCAGGTCGACCAACCGCTCGGCGTGGTGCGGCGCTTCTCGAAGTTCGGCGAGCAGTAGGAGGTCTCGAACGAGTCCCTCCATGCGTTCGACCTCTCGTTGCATCCGCGTCACGGCGCGAACCTGCTGTTCGGGGCTCGCGTGGCCGCTGGCGAGGAGTTCGTTGTAGCCCTTCACGACGGTGAGGGGGGTGCGAAGTTCGTGCGACGCGTCATCGATGAACTGTTGCATGACGTTCGCGTTCTGCGCTTCGAGCGCGATGCGCTGCTGCAGCGCGGCCACCATGATCACGAGCGCCCCGCGCAGCTCCTTCAGGTCCCGGCTGCCCTCACTCGGCGGGGCGGGTCCCGTCTCGTCCCCACCGGCCACGTCGCCGGCGTAGTCAATGAGACGTTCCATCGATCGAAGGTCGCGGTGCATCACGCCGCGCGCGAGTATCAGTCCGAGCAGGACGATGATGACGGCGGCACTGGCCACGAGCAGCGCCAAGTGTTCATTTTGTTTATTGATGCCCGACGTCGAACCGGCCACGACGAGATAGTCACCGCCCCCGACGTTGAGCGATCGAATCTCATATCCCGGGAGGTCGGCGACGCCGATGACGCGCGAGAGTGACGCCTTGACGTCGGTGATGGTCGGATGACGCTTCAGCGCCCCGGTGGGGGTGTTCACCTGGGTGATCCCACCCGAGGGGTCGATCACGTCGAGCGTCAGGTCGTATCCGTCTCGTTGGACGACGTAGAGCGCGTTGTTGAGCGCGGTGTTGGGGTTACGCTGGCCGCTGTCGACGACGGCGTTGATCGAACTGTCGAGCGTCGCGTACTGCGCGCGCGAACTCATCGCGACCGCGAACCAACCCACCGTCGAGGACACCAGCAGCGTCAACAGTACGAAGAGGAGGGTGACGCGTGTCGCAATCCTCACTGGCGAGTGGCCTGATCCACCAACTTAAAGCCCACACCTCGAATCGTGGTTATGGGTGCGAAGTCGTCGTGGTGGATCTTACGCCGGACGTACGAGATGTAGGTGTCGAGCACTGACGTCTCTGAGTCGAAGTCAATGTTCCACACCTGACGCAGCAACTGCTCACGCGTCACCACGCGATCTTGGTGTTCGAGGAGTACCTCGAGAAGACGGAACTCCGTCGCGGAGAGTTCGATCTCGTTGGAGTCGAAGGTGACGACGTGACGGTCGATGTTCATCACGAGTGGACCACAGATGAGGACGTGATCATCGTTCTCGTCGATTCCCGTTCGGCGAAGAATGGCCGCCACGCGTAGCAACAACTCCTCGAGACTGAAGGGCTTGCGGACGTAGTCGTCGGCGCCCACGCGAAGTCCCCGTTCGACGTCGTCGCCCGAGTCGCGCGCGGTCAGCATCAGCACGGGCGTCTTCGTGTCGTGGACCCTCAATTTCTCCATGAACTCGAAACCGTTCATCGTGGGCATGTTGATGTCCACGATGCACAGGTCCGCGCTCCCTCGTCGCAGTTGGTCGAGCCCGTCGGCTCCGTTGGTGGCGCACTGGACCTGGTAGCCGGCGTTGCCCAGCGCGTCCTGGAGAAGGTCGCGAACACCCGGTTCGTCGTCAATGATCAAAATGGTCGTCACGGTCGAACCGCCATAGGGTGAGCGTACTGTCTCGCACGTGTGGACAACAGTGAGCCTCTCACAGCGACTTCACAACCTTTCGACAGGCGCTTCACAGTCCTTTCTCACCCTCGTTCAGTACTCTTGTGGCCATGAGGAAGTGGACTTCGCGTGGGCTGGTCGCCGTGGGCATCGTTGCCACCTTGGGTCTCAGCGCGCCCGTACTCGCTTCGGCCGGCTCCAACTCGCAGGATTCGCCGTCGTCGAAGGGAAGCCATCCGGGCATAGCGAGCTACCGCACCACTCGTCGCGCCATTCAGGCCGCCTTTCGCGACGCCGTGAACCTTGCTCGAACGGCGTACCAGAACTCCCTCGCGACGGCGAGCAGCTCCGCGCAGCGAAGTGCCGCGCGCCAGATCTTCGAAGTCGCGATCATCCAGGCCGCCGCCACACGAAGTGCGTCCCTCACCCGACTGGGTCCCGAACCCGGTAAATCGAATGGCACCAAAGGCAGATTGACGTAGCTGCTCGACGTTCGAGCCGCGCCGGTCTCGAGAGGCTCGAGTCTTGCGCTCGTGCCCCTTCGTTCACCGTCTCCTCTCGAGCGCCCCCACCTCGTCGTGCCCCCGGTGTCCGACACTTCGTTGGGCGGCGACTCTTTCACCGTCGTCGACGTGGCGTGATCCGTCGCGGACGGAGACACAGTGAAAGTAGAAGGATTCGCCGCTGTCGCTGAGAACGAAACCGTCTCCGCGACGGTCGTCGAAGGAGTGCACAACGCCCAGCACCTTCACGGTCGCGCGAGTGATCCTTGGCGCAGCACGCTCACCATCGCTAACGCACTCACCGCCGCCTCTCGACCCTTGTTGGCTTCGTCCGGCGCCGAACGCTCGAGCGCCTGGTCAATCGTATTGACGGTCAAGACCCCGAAGATCACCGGAACGCGCGTGCTCAGTTGCACGTCCTGCACGCCCCTCGCGCACTCGCCCGCCACGACCTCGTAGTGACCGGTATCACCGCGAATCACGGCACCCAACGTGATCACCGTGTCGAATGGTCGATCGGCGTCGGCGTAGGCCAAAGCAAGGAGTGGAATCTCGAAGGCACCCGGAACCCATCCGACGGAGACGTCGCGGCGATCGACGCCGGCCTCCGCCAACGCGTCGAGCGCGCCCTCGAGCAGACGCGTCGTTATCGATCCGTTGAAGCGCGCACAGACGATTGCCACACGAACGCCCGTCGCGCCCGGGGACTCCTCGAGGTACTCGCCCACGCGCGAGCGAAGCGCGAAAGAGACGTCGGGGTCAAACGCGACGTCCTTACTCGACGTCATCGAGTCCCTCGAGGAGGTGGCCCATGCGTTCGCGCTTGGTTCGCAGGTAGTCGATGTTGAAGGGTGTCGGACTGCTCTCGAGCGGCACACGCTCGACGATGTTGAGACCGAATCCCTCCAGGCCGCCGTACTTCACCGGATTGTTCGTCATCAGGCGCATCGACGTGACACCGAGATCGACGAGAATCTGCGCGCCGGTGCCGTACTGGCGTGAGTCGACCGGCAGACCCTGTTCGAGGTTGGCGTCCACCGTGTCGCGCCCGTCTTCTTGGAGCGCGTAGGCCCGGATCTTGTGCGCGAGCCCGATACCGCGGCCTTCTTGGCCGCGCAGGTAGACAACCACGCCCGCACCCTCGGCCGCGACCTTCGACAGCGCCATCTGTAACTGTGGACCGCAGTCGCAGCGCAGTGATCCAAGGGCGTCACCGGTGAGACACTCCGAGTGAACGCGCACCAAGAGGTTCTCAACGTTCTCGATGTCACCGTAGACGAGCGCGATGTGCTGCTCACCGTCGAGGACACTCTCGAAGACGTGGGCCTGGAACTGGCCGAACTCGGTGGGCAACGAGGACTGGGCGACTCGGCGCACCAGCTTCTCGTGCCGGCGACGATATCGAATGAGGTCGGCGATGGTGACGATGGGCAAGTCGTGATTCTTCGCGAAGACCTCGAGTTCGGGGAGTCGCGCCATGTCGGACTTGTCCTCGGTGACGATCTCGCAGAGCACGCCCGCGGGGTACTTGCCCGCCATTCGACAGAGGTCCACGGTGGCCTCGGTGTGACCGGCTCGCTCGAGAACGCCTCCTTCTCGGTAGCGAAGAGGGAAGATGTGCCCGGGACGGTTGAGGTCGTTCGCGCGGGTCGCGGAATCGACAAGCGACCGAATGGTGATCGCCCGGTCGTGGGCCGAGATTCCGGTGGTGGTGCCGTGACGGTAGTCAATGGACACCGTAAAGGCCGTTCGCTGTGCCTCGGTGTTGGCTAGCACCATGAGGGGGAGTTGCAGCTCATCGGCTCGCTGACTCTCAATTGGGGCACAGATGACGCCCGAAGTGAATTCGAGGAAGAAGGCCATGTTCTCGGGCGTGACGTCCTCGGCCGCCATGATCAGATCACCCTCGTTCTCGCGGTCCTCGTCGTCGACCACGACGACCATGCCGCCGTTACGAACCTGATCGATCGCCTCTTCGATTGTTGACAACGTCACTAAACCTCCACGTCAAGGCGAATGTCCTCGCCGATGCGTCGAACGTCGACGATCCGACCTCGCCGTAAGGCTTCCATCGTAGGGGTCGAGAGACCCCGCAGTGCCGCGAGCGTACCTTCGCCCCCGGCGAACGCCGCCGCCTGGTACCAGACCACGTGGTTGACGAGGCCGGCCTCCAGGAACGCGCTGGTCGTCGTCGGACCGCCCTCGACCAGCAACTGGAGCACGTCGTGGTGGCCCAATTCGTCGAGGACGTGGCCCAGGTCGCCCGAGAGTTCGAGGCACGGCCGGACCTTGGCCCCTTCGGGTGCTCGGCCGAGCACGACGCGAAGAGGCTCGAGGACGATGTCGTCGAGCCGGGCCGTCAAGGCTGGATCGTCACTCCGTACCGTCGCGGCTCCGACGAGGATCGCTTGGCTCTGCGCGCGAAGGACGTGGGCGTCGCGCCGAGCGGCCGGTCCCGTTATCCACTGACTCGTCCGGTCGGCCATCGCCACCACGCCGTCGAGCGTGCTCGCGATCTTCACCACGACGTAGGGTCTACCCGTCACCCGGTGCCAGATGTAGGGCGCGAGTTGGGCGCGCACGCTCTCCTCCTCGACGCCGACTTCCACGTCGACCCCCGACGCCTTCAAGAGATTTATGCCCTTGCCCGAGATTCTCGGGTCGGGATCGATGATGCCCACGACGACCCTCGCGACGCCCGCTTCGATGATCGCCTCGGCACAAGGGCCGGTTCGCCCGACGTGACAACAGGGCTCGAGGGTCACGATCATCGTGGCGCCTCGCGCCGCGTCGCCGGCGCGACGAAGGGCCTCGATCTCGGCGTGGGACTCGCCGGGCGCCTGCGTGTGGCCCTCTCCGACGATCACTCCGCGTTCGTTCACGATCAGCGCTCCCACCCAGGGATTCGGTGGCGCGTGCAAGCGGGCCTTCTCGCCTTCGTCCCTGGCCATGGCCATCAACTCTGCGAGCGCGAATTTCACCGGCGACCCTCGTACGCGGCGGCGCGCAGTTCCTTGGCGGCACTCAAGGGATCGGGTTGGCCGAAGATCGCCGAACCCGCGACCAACACGTTGGCACCGGCTCGGACCGCGCGCGGTGCCGTCGCCACGTCGATGCCCCCGTCTACTTCGAGGTCGAGCTCGAGCGCGTTGCTCTCGATCTCACGGCGAGCCTGCTCTACCTTCGCCAAGACCTCGGCGATGAAGGACTGTCCACCAAAGCCAGGAAAGACGGTCATCAGCAACAAGAGATCGACGTCGCCCAGGAAGGGGGCGACCTCGTCAAAGGGGGTGTCGGGATTGGCCGCGAGTCCCACGCGAAGACCGAGCGCCCGCGCGTCGCTGATCAACGAGGCCGTGCCCCCCACCTCGACGTGTACGGTGCAGCCATTGGCACCGGATCTTTGAAAGGCCTCGAGGTAGCGCCCCGGCTCGGACATCATCAGATGACAGTCGAAGAACTTGTCGCTGTAGCGTCGAAGCGAGGCCACGACCGGCGGTCCGAGCGAGACGTTGGGCACGAAGTGGCCGTCCATCACGTCAACGTGAAGCCAATCGGTCTCGGCGTCTATCTCCTCGACGGCGTGCGCGAGATTCCCGAAATCGGCAGCCAGAATCGACGGCGCGACGCGAATTTCGCCCGGTGGGCCAGCCTCTTTCACCGTCACGCGTTCAGCCTAGGTCCTGTGGTCCCTAGGACCACTGAAGCTCGTCGTCACCGAAACGCCGTCCGGCCCACCACGCGAAAGACCCCATCGTCGTGGAGCCCTCGGGACGTACGTCCTCGAGCGCGAGCGCACCGTCGGCCAGCCCGAGCACCACGCGGCGCCCGTGGCGAGCAATGACGCCCCTTGGCACCACGTCGTCAGCGGCGCGCGCCGAAACGACGCCCAGTCGTTTGGCGGCGATGAACAGGAACGCCCCATCGAGTCGCACGGTGCGTAGCGCCAAGGCCACCGGCATCTCGGGCGTCAGGTGGAGGGTCTCCTTCGTGATCTTCTCGGCGTAGGAGACGTCGCCGTCCTGGACGGACGCGTGTTCGAGGAGTTCGGGTGAGCTCACCACCTCGAGGAGCGCCGCGGCGCCGACGACGGCCAACCCCGTCGTGAGTTGCGCTGCGGTCTTGTCGTCGACGCGAACGCGCCGCGCCAGGTGAATGGGTCCCGTGTCGAGGGTCGGCTCGAGCGAAATGATCGTGACGCCGGTTTCCTCGTCGCCGGCGAGAATCGCCCGCTGCACGGGGGCCGCGCCGCGCCAGCGCGGTAGCAGTGAGAAGTGCACGTTGAGCATCGGGACTTTCTTCAACAGCGCCTCGGGGATGATCGCGCCGTAGGCGACGACGACGCCACGTTCGACGTCGAGCTCTTCGAGATCGGCGAGTCGATGACTGACCCGAAGACCGAGCCGGAGGGCCGCCTCCTTGACGGGACTGGGCGTGAGGGCGGCACCTCGGCCCCGGCGTCGATCGGGTCGAGTGATGACGACGACGACGTCGTGGCCCGCGCGGACCAGTGCTTCGAGCGAGGGCACGGCGGCCTCGGGCGTGCCGAGAAACGCGAGGCGCATCTACTCGCCAAGCAGTTGGTGAAGTCCGTCGTGCTCGTCGCGCGAGAGTTTGAGACGGCGTTTACGAAGGGTTCTCTTCGCTTCTCTCCTCTGCTCGTCGGTCAAGCGTTCCACGAGGAGAATCCCGTCGAGGTGGTCAACCTCGTGCTGAAAGATGCGACCCTCGTACTCGTCGGTCTCAATGTCGAGTTCGTTGCCCTCGAGGTCGTAGCCCTTCAGGTGCACGGCGTTCGGTCGCACGATCTCCCAGTTCAGCCCCGGTACCGAGAGACAGCCCTCGTCGTAGACCCACTCCCCCGACGTCTCGACGATCACGGGGTTCACCACCACGTGCGCTCCGTCGCCCTTGTCGTAGACGAAGAGTCGCTTCTGCACGCCGATCTGGTTGGCCGCGAGTCCTACGCCGGGCGCGTCGCGCATCGTCTCAATCATCGACTCGGCCAGCGCGGCGACCTTGGCGTCAATGTTCTCAATCTCGGTCGTCACCGTGTTGAGTACCGGGTCACCGTAGGTTCGAATGGGCAACGTCGTCACCCCACCACGCTACCGTGCGTGAAATGTCACCCGATTCGACGGGGCGATCAGCAACGCGTCGCCGTATGGCGACGTGCGCTACTGCACCGCGACGCGAAACTTCTGTGCGGGTCGCTCGCCGGCTCGAAGCGCGCTCGACAGGGTCACCACGTCCTTGGCCACCACCACGTAGCCCGTCGGTGTCTCACGGACGTCGACCAGCGTCGTGGGAAGTCCCGCGACGAAGGACGCGGCTCCCTCGCCCGACACCTCGGCACTGGCCCCGAAGGGGTTGAGCGAGAGTAGCCGAGCCGTCGCGACGTCCTCGGCGATGATCGCGTCGAAATCGCCCCCGACGAGTGCGCGCACCACGTCGTCGTCGCCTCGACGCGTTTGCAGCACTACCTGGCCCCGCGCCTCGCGGCGTGATCCCACGAGCCGACCGGCCTTGCCCACCGCGTTCACGGCTGATCGGCGCGAGGACTCGCGCGGCGCCAAGAGGTACTGGTCGAAGTCCACGAAGATCACGACGCCGCTGCGACGCACGCGCTGCCACGTCGCTTCGGTGCCGACGACGACGCGCTCGAGCGGCGTCGACGGGTCGAGGGACGCCGTCACCTCGCTGACCGGTCGATTGAGTTGCGCGGCGACATCGCGCGCGAGTGTCGTGACGCCCACGCGAACTCGCTTCAAGTTCGTCGAGCCGCACGCTCGACAGAACCGCTCGCGAACCTCGTGGCGCGCCGCGCACGCCAAGGTCTCGCCCACCTCTTCTTCGCCCTGTTGACACGTGGCGCAGCGCGCCAACTCCCCACAGGTCACGCAGGCGAGCAGTCGACCCGTCCCGAGACGTTGCAGGATCACGACGACCGCGACCGGATCGTCGCCCTCGAGTGCCCGCCGCGCCGCCTCGAGCGCGGTCGGCGCCAAGACACCGTCGTGGGGATCACTTCGCCGTCGATCCGCGACCAGGACGCGGGGCCATCCACCGACGAGGTCGTGGTCCTTCTCGTAACCCCCGAAACCCAACAACGCGGGTGAGGGAATCATCGACGTGCACCACAGCGGCGCCCGGTCGCGCGAGCATCGTTCGCGCAGCATCGCCACGGCCTCCCAGGTCGGCGTGGCGCTCGAGCGGTACGACTCGTCGTCGGCGTCGATCACGACGGCGCCCGCGACGCGCGGCACCGGGGCGAGCGCGGTGCCGCGCGCGCCGACGACGACGGGCCAACCCGCGCGCATTCGGTCCCACTGATCGTCGCCCGACGCCACCGCGCAGCCGCGCTGTTCGAGGCGACCGCGAAGGCGACTGGCCCAACTCTCGGTCGGGACCAAGACGAGCAGCGATCCCTCGGTGTCGCGCGTGGCCTCGTAGACGCCGAGTACCAACGCCAACGGATCGGTCGTGGGCGCGAGTTGGATGACCCCCGCGGGCGCGGTCCACGCCGTGTCGCGAAGAGCGTTCGCCAGGGGTGTCGATGCGGGCGCGTGGGGCAACGCACTCACGACGCGCCGCGGCGAGGCGGCGAGGAGGAATCGTGACCACGTGCCGTACCAGCGATCGCTCGCCCATCGCAGGAGTTCCAGCATCGACGGTGGTGGCCCGTAGCCGAGCCACTTCTTCACCGTCTTCAGTTCCCCCGAGACCGTGGCGCCGTCGATGACCCACCCGCGTACCGATCGATGGTTGAAGTCCACGCGTACGCGGTCCCCCACGCCCACCTGACTGGTCCCGTCACTGAGGAGGTAGTCGAAGGGCCGATCGACCGCGGCGACCTCGGTGATGATGCGTACCGCGCGCGCGGTCACTAGGCCAGCGACAGTTCCCGGCGTAGGTCGTCGAGTCGGGGTGTCTGCTCCCACGTGAAGCCCTGATCACTCCGACCGAAGTGACCGTAGGCCGCCGTTCGCTGATAGAGCGGGCGTCGAAGGTCAAGGTCGCGGATGATCGCGGCCGGACGAAGGTCGAAGAGCGCGTCGACGGCCTTGACGATCTTGGCGCGATCGACGCGCTCCGTGCCGAAGGTCTCCACCAGTAACGAGACCGGACGCGCGACGCCGATGGCGTAGGCCACCTGGACCTCACAGCGCTCCGCGGCGCCCGAGGCGACGACGTGCTTGGCGACCCAGCGCGCGGCGTAGGCGGCCGACCGGTCCACCTTGGAGGGATCCTTGCCCGAGAAGGCACCCCCGCCGTGTCGCGCCATGCCGCCGTAGGTGTCGACGATGATCTTTCTTCCCGTGAGACCGGCGTCGGCGTGGGGTCCGCCCAAGACGAACTTGCCGGAGGGATTGACGAAGACGCGCATCGAACTCGTGTCGAGATCGGTGGGCAACATCGGTCGGATCACGTGATCGAGGACGTCGGCTTGGATCATGTCGTGGTCGTATCCGTCTTCGTGCTGGGTGGAGACGAGCACGGTGTCCACACCGACCGGACGACCGTCTTCGTAGGCGATGGTCACTTGGGTCTTGCCGTCGGGTCGAAGGTAGGGAACTTGACCGGAGCGTCGCACCTGCGAAAGTCGCATCGACAACCGGTGGGCCATCCAGATCGGCAGCGGCATGTAGTCATCGTTGTCACTGCACGCGTAGCCGAACATCATTCCCTGGTCGCCGGCGCCTAGGGCGTTGAGCTCGTCCTCGCCACCCGATCCCGAGCGGTGTTCGAGCGCGTCGTCGACCCCCCCGGCGATGTCGGGACTCTGCTTGTCGAGCGAGACCAGCACGGCGCAGTTACGTCCATCAAAACCCTTGTCACCGTCGTCGTAGCCGATGTCGAGGATGGTGCGGCGCGCGCTGGCCGCAATGTCCACCACGGCCGTCGTCGTGATCTCGCCCGCCACGACGCACAGACCGGTCGTGAGCAGCGTCTCGCAGGCGACGCGCGCGAAGGGATCCTGGGTGAGAATCGCGTCGAGCACGCCGTCGGAGATCTGGTCGGCGATCTTGTCCGGGTGCCCTTCGGTCACCGACTCCGACGTGAAGAGGGTCCGGTCGCTCATGTGGCTCCTTGAGGTAACAATGCAGCAACCCTAGCCAAGATCTCCCACGAGATCGCTTCTTTCGAGCGCAGGGAGACTCGTTCGGGCTCTTCTCGACGGTCGAGGATGACGACTTCGTTCGTCTCGTGCTCGAAGCCCACGCCCGGCGCGGCGACGTCGTTCACGACGAGCAGGTCGACGCCCTTCGCGCGCAATTTGAGAAGCGCGTTCTCGATCACGTCGTCGGTCTCGGCGGCGAAGCCCACGATTATCTGACCGCTGGGCCGGTGGGCCACCAGGTCCGCGACGATGTCGGGCGTGGGTTCGAGGCGAAGTTCGGGCGGCCCGTCTCGCTTCTTCAGCTTCTTGGCGGACGCGCGGGGCGTGAAGTCCGCGACCGCGGCGGCCATGATCACGCAGTCACTCTCGAGTGCGCGCTTCATCATCGCCACGTGCAACTCCGCGGCGCTCTCCACGGGTACGACCTCGATGGCGCCCACGGTGTCGAGGCTGAGACGCCCCTCCACCGTCGAGACCAACGTCACGCTCGCGCCCATGCGACACGCCACCTCCGCGAGCGCGTACCCCTGACGGCCCGACGATCGATTGGACAGCACCCTGACGGGATCGATCGGCTCGCGCGTGCCGCCGGCACTGATGAGGACGCGGGTTCCCGTGAGGGCGCCCCGGTAGCCCTCGACGATCTTCTCGACCAGCTCGGCGATCGCTGCCGCTTCGGGCAGCCGACCCGCTCCCTCGTCGCCCCCGGCCAGATGACCGGTGTCGGGCTCGAGGACGAGCACGCCGCGCCGTCGAAGGGTCGCGAGGTTCTCTTGCACTGAGGGCTGCTCCCACATCTCGGTGTGCATGGCGGGGCACAGCAGCACGGGCGCCCGCGTAGCGAGCAGCGTGGCCGTCAGCAGATCGTCGGCGAGGCCCAGGGCGTAACGCGCGATGAGATGCGCGGTCGCCGGCGCCACCACCACGACGGTCGCGTTCAAGCCTAGGTAGGTGTGCGGAATGGGTGTGGTGGGATCGCCGTAGAGGCTGGTGCGCGCTGGCTCACTCGCTAGCGCCGAGAAGGTGACCGTGCCGACGAAGCGGGTGGCGTCGGGGGTGAGCACGGGCGCCACGTGATAGCCCTTGTCTCGAAGAAGGCGCAGCAGCTCGACGGACTTGTAGGCGGCGATCCCGCCGGTGACGCCTAGGACGATGCGAGGGGTTGGCGACTTAGGCGTCGCGGAGGGCATCGGTGAACGCGTCCAGGTCGCTGTTGGCGTCCTGGCGAGCCTGCTCGACGGCCTCGGCCTGCAGTCGCTCGTTCTCGAGCTCTTCGTTGGTCGGACGGTGAAAGAGCAGCTTGCCCTCGTAGAGCTCTTCCATCGCGAGCGAGAGTGACTTGTTCGAAAGCGACGTTACCTGCGGGGGAATCAAGGCGCCGTGGCCCGAACCCAGGCCGTTGTAGTACTCGTTGATCTCTCGCGCGCGAATTGCCGACACCGCCACGAGGGTGAACTTCGAGTCGCCGACCTTGCCCAGGAGGTTCTCGATGGGTGGATCGACGAGGGTGGGGCGTTCAGCCATGGTGGTCAGTCCTTTGACGAGGGGTCGCGCCGTTGCCGACGGAGTTCCTCCAGTATAGAGAGGATTTCGCCACTCGCTCGCTCGACGTCGTCGTTCATCACCACGTAGTTCGCCAGTTGTCTGCCCTTTTCGAGCTCTTCGGGCGCGCTTTGCAGCCGATCGGCGACGTGGTCGTCGTCGTCGCCGCGTACCCGCAGGCGCTCTTCGAGCCGTTCCATCGACGGGGGCAGTATCAAAAAGACCACCGCGTCGGGCCGGTGCGCGAGGACCTGTTCGGCGCCTTGGACCTCTATCTCCAAGATCACGTCGACGTCCTCGTCGGGGCTCACCCGGGGCGTCCCGTAGAGCTGGCCGTGAAACTCGGCCCACTCGAGGAAGGCACCCGACGCGGCGGCGCGCTCGAACGTGGGACGGTCGACGAAGTAGTACTCGTCACCGAGCTCACTGGTGCGCCGTTCGCGCGTCGTCCAACTTCGACTCAACCAGAGCCGCTGATCTACTTCGACGAGGCGCTTGGCCAACGTCCCCTTACCCACGCCGCCGGGACCGAGGAGAACGACGACCAGTGGCTCAGCGGACAAGAGCTCGAAACAGTTCGGCGCGTTGCTTTGGACCGAGTCCGCGGATGCGACGAGTCTTGGCGATCGAGGCGCTCTTCATGATGCGCTCGGCCTTGACCTCACCGATGGCGGGCAACGCACTGATCAAATCGTAGGCGCGCATCTGAGCGACACACTCTTCGTGTGCGGCCAGGGCGAAGAGTTCGTCAAGGGACAACTCACCCGACTTTACGAGTCGCTTTACTTCGGCGCGACGACGTCGATTCGCCACGGCCAGTCGCGACGCTTCGACCCGCTGCTCTTGCGAAAGTGTGGGCGGTGTCGGTGTCACGAGGTCAGACTACTCCGCCACCGCCGCGCTGGCTAGAGGGCGGCGAGAAGGTCGTCGCGCCACCGTCGAGCGGCGTCGCGCAGGCCACGCTGTTCGGGACCGGCGAACAGTATGGCGCGCGCCACGTTGACGAGAACGGTCCCTTGCTCGCAGCGCTCGAAGAGCCGGGCCACGTCGTTCACGCCCGCACCCTGCGCGCCGAGCCCGGGGACCAAATAGGGACCGCGCAACGACGCGAGGTCGAACGCTGGCGCGTCACGGGTCGCGCCAAGGACCACGCCGATCGAACCGAGTCCGTCGTCACGCTGATTCATCTCGGCGACGCTGCGCAGGATCATCTCTTGGACGCGCTCTTGCTCGAAGGTGCGCGCCTCTTGGAGCGAGCGGCCCTCGGGATTCGACGTCGCCGCGACCACGAAGACGCCGCGACCGCTCGCGACCGCGTCGTCGAAGAGCGGCGCCAGCGCCGCAACACCGAGGTAGGCGTGCGCGGTCACCGCGTCGACGGCGAGCGGCGCGCCGTCACGGAGCCACGCTTGGGCGTAGCCCTCGTTGGTCGAGCCCACGTCACCGCGCTTGGCGTCGGCCACGACCAGCAGTTCGGCGTCGTGCGCCTCTCGAATGAGTCGTTCGAGGACGCGGTACCCGTCAGAGCCGAAGCGTTCGAAGAACGCCACTTGCGGCTTGATGACCGCCGCCACGCCGCTCACCGATTCGAGGAGGGCGAGGCAACAGAATTCGAGCCCCTCGACGCTGTCGGGACGACCCCAGCGGGCCAGCACCTCGCTGCTCGGGTCGACGCCCACGCACAGTGGCCCCTGTTCACGCAGGCGTTCTTGCAGTCGAAGGCCAAACGTTTCAGCCATGAGCCACTCCGATCAATTGGTCGATCGAGGTGACGTCGTGCTTCGTCATCCACGTCGAGAGTTGTTGTTGCACGATCCAGGCCGCTCGGGGACGGGCGAACATCGCGGTGCCGACTTCGAGTGCGTTGGCGCCCGCCATCAACATCGCGACCGCGTCCTCGCCGCTACTAATGCCCCCCACGCCGACGATGGGCGTGGTCGCGAACGCCTCACGACACTCGTAGACCGCGCGCAGCGCCACCGGCAAGATCCCCGACCCGCTCACGCCACCACCCCCGTTGCCGAGCGCCGGTCGACGCGCCTCGACGTCGATCACGAGACCCAAGACCGTGTTCACGAGTACCAGCGCGCTGGCCCCGGCCCGCAGTGCCGCGTCAGCGACGTCGACGAGCGCGGGCGTGTTGGGACTGAGTTTTATCCAAAGGGGCACGCCCGCGACGAGCGACGCCTCGACGAGGTCACTGGTCGCCGACGCGGAGTGCGCAAAGATCTCGCTCCGGCTCTCCAAGTTCGGGCAGCTCGCGTTCACCTCGATCGCCACGACCTCGGCGCCGCGCATCGCCTCGGCGGCGTCGGCGAACTCGTCGACGGTTCGACCCCATATCGACCCGACGACCGTGGCCCCTCGCGCGAGCAGCGCCGGCAGATCCTTCGCGCGCCACGCCTCGACCCCCGGTCCGGCGAGTCCGACGGCGTTCACCATGTGTTCGCCCGACGCCACGACGCGCGGCGCGGGGTTACCGTCCCACGAGAAGGCGGCCAGCGACTTCGTGACGACGGCGCCGAGTTCGCTCAGTTCGCCGTAACCCGCGAGTTCGTCGCCGTGTCCCGCGGTGCCCGAGGCCGTCATGACGGGCGAACGCAGATTCACGCCGCCCACGGTGGTGGCGAGACTCGTCACCCGTGCAGCTCCTGGAGCGTTCGCACGCGCCACCCGTGCTCGCGCGTGTCCGCGATACCCTTCGCGGCCGCGAAGCCCGCGGACAACGTCGTCACGCACGCCACGCCGTGTCCCACGCACGCCTTTCGAATCGCCGCGCCGTCGGAACGGGCGCTGGAGCCCGAGGGTGTGTTCACGACCATCTGCACCTCGCCCGAGGCGATCATCGTGACGGCGTCGACCGCGAGATCGCCGAGACCAACCTTGCCCACCAACGTGTCCACGCCCACGTCGTGGGCGCGTAGGTAACCGGCCGTACCCACGGTGGCGGCCAGTCGAAAGCCCAGAGCGACGAGTTGACGCGCGAGCTCGAGTCCCGCGACCTTGTCGCGATCGGCGAGTGAGAGAAAGACCTGGCCGGCGTCGGGGAGCCGGGTACCGGCCGCCAGCTGGGATTTCGCGAAGGCGATGCCGAAACTCTCCCCGATGCCCATCACTTCACCCGTCGAACGCATCTCGGGCCCGAGCACGGTGTCGACGCCCGGGAATCGACTGAAGGGGAGCACGGCCTCCTTGACGCTGACGTACGCGGGCACCGGCGTCGACGTCGGCACCACACCCTCGTCGCGTAGCGCAGCGAGCGACTGACCCAACATCACGCGCACCGCCACTTGAGCGAGCGGTACCCCCGTGGCCTTCGCGACGAAGGGCACCGTGCGACTGGCGCGAGGGTTCGCCTCGAGGACGAAGACCTCCTCGTTCTTGACCGCGTACTGCACGTTGATGAGTCCCACCACGCCGAGCGCGTGGGCGATCTTTCGCGTGTACTCGTGCAGCGTGGCGAGCACGGGTTCACTGAGCGACTGCGGGGGCAGGGCGCAGGCCGAGTCACCGGAGTGCACACCGGCCTCTTCGACGTGCTCCATCACGCCCGCCACGAAGATCTCGCCCGCGCCGTCGCGCACGGCGTCGACGTCGACCTCGACGGCGTCTTCGAGAAAACTGTCCAAGAGGATGGGTCGACTCTGCGCGACGCCGCCCTCGCGCGCGAGCGAACCGTGCAGGCTCGTCAAGTCGGTCATGACGCGCTCGAGGGACGCGTCGTCGTAGACGATCTCCATGGCTCGCCCACCGAGGACGTAGCTCGGTCGTACGAGCACCGGGTAGCCCACACGCTTGGCGATCGCGCGTGCCTCGTCGAGCGTGAGCGCGACGTCGCCGGGTGGTTGGCGTAGCCCGAGCGAACGGCAGATCGCCGACCAGCGTTCACGGTCCTCGGCGGCGTCGATGGAACTGACGGGCGTACCGAGCACGAGCGACGCGTCGAGGGAGTGTGAGAGTTTGAGTGGAGTCTGGCCGCCGAGCGCGACGATGACGCCCACCAAGGTCGCGCCGTCGACGCAGGCCGCTCGTTCAGCGGCGATGACCTCGGCCACGTCCTCGGGCGTCAGGGGTTCGAAGTAGAGGCGATCGGAGGTCGAGTAGTCCGTCGACACCGTCTCGGGGTTGCAGTTGATCATCACGGTCTCGTAGCCCATGTCGCGCAGCGCCATCGACGCGTGCACGCAGCAGTAGTCGAACTCGATTCCCTGGCCGATCCGGTTCGGCCCCGAACCGAGGATGATCACGCGATCGCGCGACGAGGGTTCGACCTCGCTCGTGTCCTCGTAGGTGCTGTAGTGGTACGGCGTCGACGCCTCGAACTCGGCGGCACACGTGTCGACGGTCTTGAAGGTCGTCACCACCCCCTTCGCCCGGCGAAGCGCCGCGACGTGCTCGGGCGTCGTGTCGGTGAAGCGAGCAATCTGGACGTCGGAGAATCCCCACTGCTTGTACCGGCGCCAAGCCCTTCGGTCGAGTTCTTCCAGGACGGCCCCGCGCCGGAGTTCGCGCTCGCGCTCGACGATCTCTTGGAGTTGATGGACGAACCACCGGTCGATGCCGGTGCGCGTGGCGACCTCGTCGATCGTGGCCCCGCGCAGGAGCACTTCGTGCAGAGCGAAGAGTCGCTCCGGCGTGGCGACGACGCAACGTTCCCAGAGGGTCGCGTCGCCGAACACGGCGAACTCGGAGTCCTCGCCGAGCGCGAAGCCCAGGCGACCCTGCTCGAGTGAACGCACGGCCTTTTGCAGTGATTCGGCGAAGTTACGTCCGATGGCCATGACCTCGCCCACCGACTGCATGCGCGTACCGAGTCGCGGTGACGAGCCCGGCAGCTTCTCGAACGCCCACCGGGGTATCTTCGTCACCACGTAGTCGATCACCGGTTCGAAACTGGCCGGGGTGACCATGGTGATGTCATTTTGAATCTCGTTCAAGGTGTAGCCGACGGCGAGGCGCGCGGCGATCTTGGCGATCGGGAAACCCGTGGCCTTCGAGGCGAGGGCGCTCGAGCGCGAGACGCGCGGATTCATCTCGATCACGAGCCGCTCGCCCGTCGTGGGGTTCACCGCGAACTGCACGTTCGATCCACCAGTCTCCACCCCGACGCGGCGAAGCACGCGAAAGGCGTCATCGCGCATTGCCTGGTACTCGACGTCCGAGAGCGTCTGTTGGGGCGCGACGGTGATGGAATCACCGGTGTGCACGCCCATAGGGTCGAAGTTCTCGATGCTGCAGATCACCACGCAGTTGTCGGCGTTGTCACGCATCACTTCGAGTTCGTACTCCTTCCACCCCGCGATCGACTTCTCGACGAGGATCTCGCCGATCGGCGAGGCGGCGACGCCCTCCGCGGCAAGCCGCAACAGATCTTGGTCCGTCGCAGCGATGCCCGTGCCGGCGCCACCGAGGATGAAGCTCGGTCGGATCATGATGGGGTAGCCAATCGTGGTCGCGATTGCCAGGGCGTCCTCGACAGAGTGCGCGAAACCGGACTCGGGCACCGCGAGGCCGATCTCGGACATGGCCTCTTTGAATCGTTCGCGGTCCTCCGCGGTCGAGATGGCGTCGGGTCGCGCTCCAATGACTTCCACGCCAAGTCGATCAAGTTCGCCGCGGCGCACGAGCTCCATTGTCAGGTTGAGCGCCGTCTGTCCCCCGAGGGTCGGCAGCAGCGCGTCGGGCCTCTCGCGCTCGATGATATCGATCAAGACGTCGGCGTCGAGAGGTTCGACGTACGTCGCGTCGGCCGTCGCGGGATCGGTCATGATGGTCGCGGGATTGGAGTTCACGAGCACGACGCGGTAACCCTCGGCGCGCAGCACCTGGCAGGCCTGCGTACCCGAGTAGTCGAACTCACAGGCCTGGCCGATGACGATGGGGCCGGATCCGATCACCATGATCGACGTGAGGTCGCTGCGACGCGGCACTAGCGCACGTCCAGTGCGTTCGTTCGAAGGAGGGCGTCGAAGCGCTCGAAGAGGTAGCGCGCGTCGTGGGGACCGGGTCCCGCCTCGGGGTGGTACTGGACCGAGAAGCATCGCTCGACAGCCGCGCTGATCCCCTCAATGACTCCGTCGTTCAAGTTCACGTGACTCACCAACGCGCGCGACAGCGAGTCGGGGTTCACGGCGTAGTTGTGGTTCTGCGCCGTGATCTCGATCTTTCCCGTGACGAGATCCTGCACCGGGTGATTGCTGCCGTGGTGACCGAAGGGGAGTTTGAAGGTGGTACCGCCGAGCGCGTTGGCGAGGAGCTGGTGGCCCAAGCAGATGCCGAAGATCGGCACCGTCCCGAGGAGCGCGTCGAGCACGGCGACCTGCTCGCCGAGTGCCGCCGGGTCGCCAGGCCCGTTGGAAAGAAAGACCCCGTCGGGCCGCAGTTCGTGGACGTCGCTCGCGCTCGTCGTCGCCGGAACTACGGTGACACGAAATCGTTGCGCCAGTTCGCGCACCATCGTCGCCTTGATTCCGTAGTCGAGGGCGACGACGTGCAGGTCACCGTCCCCTCGAACGTAGGACTCATTCGTCGTTACGCTGGTGACGAAATCGACGCCGTCGGTGCCCTTCGCGCGTTGCGCCTCGCGCACAATCAAGTCGGGGTCGCCGTGACCGAACGCGCCCGGTAGTGCCCCGTGCGCGCGCAGGTGACGAGTCAGTCGCCTCGTGTCCGCACCGATCAGGGCGGCGACGTGGTGCTCGCGCAAGAACCCGTCTAGTGCACCAACCGAGCGCCAGTTCGACGGAGCGTCACTCAACTCGCGCGCGACAACGCCCGCACAGAACGGACGAGCGGCTTCGTCGTCAAGCGGCGTGACGCCGTAGTTGCCGAGGTGGGGGTAGGTGAAAGAGATGATCTGGCCGGCGTAGCTCGGATCCGTGATGACCTCTTGGTACCCGCTAAGCGCCGTGTTGAAGACGAACTCGCCGGACGTGAATCCAGCATCGGGCAGATGACCCGCGGCGTAACCCTCGAAGGTGGTGCCGTCGCTGAGGACTAAGTGCGCGGGAGGTCGCATCACGCCAGCGCACCGTCGATTACGGCCAATTCGCCCTTGGCGACGAGTGCGCGGACGCGTCCGTTCATGGCTCGTCCGTCGTACGGCGTGTTCTGAGCACGACTCTCCAGCGCGTCGCGTCGTGCGGTCCAACGCTGTCGCGGATCGAAGACGACGACGTTCGCGTCTTCGCCCGCTCGCATCGCCCCGCCGTGCGCACCGTGGCGCGGGCGAACATCACCGGCGCGCAGTTGCGCGACACGTGCCGGTCCCCGACTCAGTAGCTCGAAGAACGTCGAAGGGTCGGCCGTCTCGGCGCCGAGCGCTTCGTAGGTCAGCGACGCCGCGTGTTCGAGACCCAACATGCCCGGGGGCGCTTCGTCGAAGGGAAGTTCCTTCAGTTCAGGAGCATGGGGCGCGTGATCGGTCGCGACGGCGTCGATCGCGCCACTCATGAGCGCCGCGCGAAGCGCCGCCACGTCGTTCGCGCCTCGTAGCGGGGGGTGCACCTTGAAGAGCGAGTCGAACGACTCGAGGCAACTTTCGTCGAGCGTAAAGTGATGCGGCGCTACCTCGCACGTCACGGGCAGACCCTCGAGACGTGCCGCCACGACGAACGCGACGGAACGCGCCGTAGAGAGATGCAGAAAGTGCACGGGACAGCCGGTGAGTCGCACGAGTTCGAGATCGCGTAGGACCATGAGCTCTTCGGCGAGTGCGGGGCGCCCAGTAAGTCCCAAGCGACTACTGAGCGCCCCCTCGTTCATGGAACCGCCCGCGGCCAGTTGTTCGTCCTCGCAGTGCTGGGCGAGGCGAACACCGAGGGGCTTGGCGTAGTCGAGGGCTCGACGCATGAGCGACGGATCCTGCACGCCGATGCCGTCGTCGGTGAAGAGCCGTACGCCGAGTGCGGCCATCTCGGCCATCGGCGCAAGTAGTTCGCCGCGGCGACCCTGGGAGATGGCACCCGCCACCGCGACGTCGACCAGAGTCTTCGCGCCCCGATCCAGCACGTACGACACGAGCGCGGCGTTGTCGAGTGCCGGCTCGGTGTTGGGCATCGCCACCAGGGCGCTGTAGCCGCCGACGGCGCCCGCGCGGGCTCCGGATTCGATCGTCTCGGCCTCTTCACGGCCCGGTTCACGAAGGTGCGTGTGAAGGTCGACGAAGCCCGGGCCAACCCAACAACCTTCGGCGTCAATCTCCTTCGTGCCGCGAGGTACGTCCACGTGAGGCGCGACTTCTCGCAGCCGACCCTCGTCGACAAGGACGTCGAAGACGTCAGTGGCGGTCTCGCCGACGACGAGTCCCTGGCGAAGAACGAACGCACTCACGGCGCCTCTCCCTTCGTTCCCGCCACACTCAAGAAGAGCACGGCCATTCGCACGGGCACGCCATTCGTGACTTGTCGATCGATGACCGCGGCGTCGAGGTCGGCCACGCGCGAATCGATCTCGACGCCGCGGTTCATCGGCCCGGGATGCATGATGATCGTCTCAGGACGCAGCCGCTTTGCTCGCTCGATCGTCAGTCCGTACGTTGACGTGAACTCACGCAAGGTCGGCACAAGTGATCCGGACCCTCTCTCCTTTTGGAGTCGCAAGAGTCCAACCACGTCGGCCCAGACGAGGGACTCGTCGAAGTCGCTCGCGAACGTGACCGGCCAACTTTCGAGGTCGTGCGGCAAGAGGGTGCCCGGTGCCGCCACGCGAACCTCGGCCCCGAGCGTCACGTACGCGGCCACGTCACTTCGCGCCACGCGACTGTGGCGAAGGTCTCCCACGATCAGTATTTTCAGACCCTCGAAGAGCCGCGATCCCGACGCGCGCCCCGTCGTTCCCACGCGTTCGGCGAGAATTTGTCGAATCGTGAAGGCGTCGAGGAGCCCCTGTGTCGGATGCTGATGTTGTCCGTCGCCGCCGTTGATGACGCGAACGTGCGGCACGTAGCGACTGACCTGGAGCGCCGCGCCACTTGACTGGTGGCGCATGACCACGGCGTCGATTCCGAGCGCGTCGATGGTGGCGATCGTGTCGCGAAGTGACTCACCCTTCTTGACGCTGCTCGACGCGATGGCGAGCGACAGCACGTCCGCGCTGAGTCGTTTGGCCGCCGTCTCGAAACTGAGACGAGTGCGGGTCGACTCTTCGAAGAAGAGTGACGCCACGACGCGACCCTTCAGCGCAGGCACTTTCTTGATCGTGCGTTGGTTGACCTCGACGAAGGACTCGGCCACGTCTAAGACCTCGACCATGGCGTCGCGGGAGAGGTCGTGCAGGGACAGGAGGTTCTCGCCGCGCAGGGAGGTAATCACCACTTCTCGTCCTTGCCGATCCACACGCCGTCCAGGGTCGCCATGATGGCTTCGTCCAGCGAGGTGGGAAGGTTCTTTCCGACGAAGTCCGCACGAATCGGAAGTTCGCGGTGCCCCCGGTCGACCATCACCGCGAGTTGCACGGAACGAGGACGGCCCCAGTCGGTGAGGGCGTTGAGCGCGGCGCGAATCGTACGACCCGTGAACAGTACGTCGTCCACCAGGACAACCGTGCGGCCGGTGAGATCGTGATCGATGTGCGTACTGGACACGCGCGGAACTGGGTTCAGGGAGAGGTCGTCGCGGTAGAACGAAACGTCGAGCAAGCCCACGAGGGGCGTCACGCCGGTCACCTCTTCGAGTATCACGGCAATCCGCGTGAGGAAAGGTTCCCCGCCAGTCTGCAGACCAATGAGTGACAACGCCGACACGTCGTGATTACGTTCGATGATCTCGTGGGCCATGCGGACGAGAGCGCGCGTGACGTCGTCGGACGAGAGGAGCTGGTTCTTCACAGAAAACGCCAGGTCGCGGTTTCGCGCCTGACGTTCGTTATCGTTACTCATCTGACTCCAGTCGTACGAACCTCACTGGATTCGCTTCACGACATACTCAGCACCACTTTAGCAATTGCGTTGGGACCCGCGGTCCACTAGCTCTTGGCGGTCCCGTCCGTCGGCGTCGGCGTGGGTACTCGCTGGGGGCGAACCGACTCCGGAGTCGGCGTCGCGGCGCGACCGGTAACCCGATCGATGACGTTCGAGAACGACCCCTCTTGCGCGATGGCGCGCCGGATAACGACTATCAGGGTCGGAAACGCCCAGAAGTCGCCGCAGACCCAAAGGATCGCCGCGCCAATCTGCTGGTCGGCGAACGGCGACAACGAGACACCCGGGACGTGCGCGTACGTGGAGTACCAACTCACCGTTGTCAACATGCTCATCGACATCGCGAGCACGGTCATGATGACGTTCGAGACGAGTACCGAACCAGCTTGCCAGAGCGGGCCGCGTAGGGGCTTCATGGGGTACGACTCAACGATCTGGAGCCAGAAGAGTACGCCAGTCACGAAGAAACTCGTGTGCATGGCCCACACGTGAACGAGTTGGTTTCGCTCCGACAGGTCAAAGAGCGCCGGAACGTGCCACACCAGCATGGCAGCGTTGAAGGAGATGACCGCTACCCAGGGCGAACGTATGAATCGGCCGATGACGCGAAACCCTCGCGCCTTCTTGCTGAGATAGAAGAATCGTCCGACCTTGCGTCGCGTCTTCACCGGTAGAGCGAACATCAGGGGGATCCACGGGGCGCCCGCCACGAACAGGACCGGAGCCAGGAACACGATGATCAGGTGTTCGATCATGTGGACGAAGAAGTAGTAAGAAGACCAGTAGTCGACCGGAGAGCAGATGGCAACTAAGAGTGACGCGAGACCCGCGTAGAAGACCAACGAGTTCCTTCGTCGCCGCTTCGATCGCGTGACTAGAGAGTGTTGGCGAAGTCGGTGGAGTCCGAGTTCGCTTGCGCCGACGGTAATCGCGGTGATAACGACGAAGGGGTCGAAAGACCAGTGATGAATCAAGTAACTCATGGCGTCAAGGCCCTACCCCCACGCAACCAGCGTCGGTGACCAGTACCAAAGGTTCGCACAACGCCCACGAGGCGACACTCGGGGCCGACGAGACTACTCACCGTTGCGAGACGTTTCATTCGTTGCGTCCGTGGACGCAGCTGGATCCGACTCGTCAAGTAAGCGCCTCTCCTCAAGTCTTCGCTGCTCCGCCTGCCACGCGGCGAGCATCCCTTCGTACTCTGGTGCGATCGTGGGCTTCTGGCGCTGGCGCCTGATGGTGAAGCCTGGGTGCAGCAGCTTCCACCACATGTAGACGGCGAAGATTCCCAGCAGCGGCCATTCGAAAACGTACGCCCAGCTGAGCGAGTTACCGCGAAGCGCCCTTCCCAGTTCGAACCAGAACGCCCATCCACAGAACGTCAATCCGACGAGCAACGCGAGGTGGGTTTTGAGAGCCGCCGCACTGGTCATCGGAGCGGCGCCTTCGTTCGAGGGTATTTCGTCGTCCGACCGTTCAATGCCGTTCACGGTTTTACGTTACTCCGCAGGACTCGAAAACCTCGATGACGCCCGAACAAGGTAGAACATCGGCACGCTCACGGCGAGGCGCGAAGGCTGACGGAACGATGGATTCTTACAATTCTGGCCATCGTTGCTCGGATAGATGGCCGATAGAGTTGAACGGAAGGTTGGGAGATGGGCAGGGACATGACGAGCGAACGCACAGGGTCTCCCTCCCACTCCGACGATCTGAGCGACGAGCAACGATCCGCGATCTTTGCGGCCGCCAACGCACCACGCGATCGCCACGGCAACGTGCGCGCGCCGCGCGCACCGATACCGAGGAGGTTTGTGCTCTGGGCGGTCGCCGCGATCTTGTTTCTCGGCGTCGGGGGCCAAATCGCGGGTCATTTCTTCCAAAGCTTCGGAAATGCGCCGAAGGCGAGCGCCACGAGGCCCATCCGTACGCTCACCCCGCCGACGCTTCCCTCGTCGACGTCATTGACCTCGCTTGAGTCCTACATAGGGGTAAAATTCATCGGCTCGGCGAAGGCGCGTACGTTCACGCTCAAGACGCAATCACACAAGAAATGGAGTCTCGCGGCACAGAAAGGCAAGGTGGTGGTCCTCGCCTTTTACAACTCGATCTGTAACGACATCTGCCCCGTCCTCGGTGTCGAGATTCGACAAGCGGCTGACGAACTCGGAACTCGTAACAAGAACGTCGTGTTCGCCATCGTCAATACCGATCCGCGACGGCGCTCGATCTCACCGAGGAGTCGAGCGCTGAGCGTGCCGGGGCTCTCGTCGACGCCGTCGGTGGTGTTCCTGACGGGCAGCGTCGCGACACTGGATACCGTGTGGCGCGCGTACGGCGTCCAAATCTTCGTGGGGGCCAGGGCGAGTCAGGTTTCACACAGCAATGCCCTCTACTTCGTTGGGCCTAACGGTGATCTCGTGGCGTTCGCCCAGCCCTTCGCGTCTGTAAGTAAGACGGGCGTGTACTCACTCGGCTCTTCGGTTCTCCACCGCTACGCTCAGGGAATTGCAGCGACCGCCGGTAGTCTTGTCAAGTGACAGATGAGTTCTCCGATTTCGAAGTAGTGCCCTTCGATCCAGCCTCGATGGCGACAACGTCGCTAGGACTCACCAAAGCCGTTTGGTACAAGCGTCCTTGGGTCCTCATCACGATCGCCGTGGTAGTGGTCGTGGCCCTCTCCGTGCTCTCCGACTTGCCGCATCGGATCACGAAGCAGGAAGACGCGGCATCGCAAAACGCCACCATCAAGCAGATCAACGGTGACCTCAAAGCGTGTACCTTCGCCGTCAACGAGGCGTTCAGTTTCTACAACAAGTACGTCGCCGGTACGTTGAACGCGACCGAGTTGGCCCAGATTCCGCCGCTCCTCATCGGTGATCAGACGGCGTGCTCCTTCGCCAGCCAACCGGTCTATGACTTGACGAACAATATTCAACCCCGCGAGACAACGGCTGGCAAGGAAATCGACAAGGTGCTGCGTGTCGCCCAGCAGTGGATGACGAACAACGCTCTCGCCTCGATCGAGGACATCCAGTACCTGTTCAAGAATCCGGGCGCCGCGTTGAAGATCGCGGATCTGACGAAGCAGGAGTCGGGTCTCGCGCGCACCCGGCTACGAGCGCTCGCTGACGTGCACGCCGCGGAAACTGATCTGGGGATGACTCTCGTGCCGTTGAAAATTCCCGTGCTCCCTCACTTGCGCGGTACCTGACCGACGTCTCGTCCTACACCTCGAGGATTGGAAATTCGAAAACCTCCTCATCGAGTCTGGCGCGTCGTTCGCGACGTCGTCGCCGTCGTCGCGCCGACTTCGCGCTATGGTGCGCAGTAATGGAGAACCCCTCAGAGAGCGGGAAACGCGCAGAAGCGGCGGCGGATACGGGTATTCGTTGGCTCATCGTCAGCATTGAGTACGCGATCATCGCCAGTCTCTTGCTCGTGGCGGGCATCGTCCTCGTCCGGACGGTAGTTGACTTTCTGAGCAGCTGGGGATCGTTCCCTCAGTCCGTGGTGGCGGCCATCGACGGCATTTTGGTCGTCATCATTCTCCTCGACATTGCGCACACCGTCTTCGGGCACCTCCGTGCGTCCGTCTTCCCGGTGCGCCCGTTCCTCGTGATTGGTATTCTGGCTGGTGTTCGGGACATCCTGAGCGCTTCAGCCCATCTGACCCTCAGTGGACCGCTCACGCAGGTCAACTTCAATAACACGCTTATCTCGCTTGGAGTGGGCGTGGGCGTCGTGGTCTTTCTTCTGCTGGGCTTACTCGTTCTACGATTCAGCGCTCATCGCGACGAGCAGCTCAGCGATTGACTTCGGCGATTTGCGGGCGACGGCCGACGTTGACCCACGAGACACACTGAACCCCGCGTCAACGTGCGCCACCGTACGTCGCCTCGCCCTCACAAGAGATCTCACCGGCCCGTGCGAAAGCGAAGGGCCTAACTACCGGCGAAACCATCCGTAAGCCTGAGGCGTCAACGCCAGCGCCGTCACGAGTCCTACTGCCAGGCTCCAGACCAGGTGCCACTGTCGCGACGACGCGCCCGAAACTTGCCGGCGCGTTCGAAGTAGCCAGTCGCGCGGCGCCAATCGGACGGTCTCGCCAAGGTGCCCAAGCACGTGAATAGCCGTCACCGCGATCCACGCAATGAAGCTCGCCTTGTGGATGAGCAAAAGCTCTTGGCGAAACGAGGTGGGAAGCTCGATGAGGGCGATACCCGACGCAAGGACCACGAGAGTAAGAACAATGACTAGGGGACCAAGGAGCCGGAGCAAGAGTGCGGGCGGACCTTTTCGTCGGTACTCGGGATCACCTCGGTAGTACTTGGCGAAACGCCACGTCGTCGACGAGATCTTGACCAACACGACGGGGATGAGCAACACGCCGATGAACACGTGCGCGTCGAGCAGTCGTCCGATGCGCAGGATCGTGACGCCCTCAGCGGCGAGTACTACGAAGATCACCGCGGCCACCGACGACGTCAGTCGAGCGTTTCCTTCCACGCCCATGGCGCCCTGACCACCGCGCCCTAGGCTTAGAGGACTGCCCTCCCCCGCGTCAATCTCGCGTCCCAGCGCTACGAGAGCATCTTCGTTGGGAACTCGACCGCCCGGCAGTTGATAACTACTGCGCACGTCATCATTGGCCATCTAGCGATTTTAAGGGATTGCTCACGGCGACACGTCTTAGCACCGCTTCTCCAGCCGCACTTTGGGGTTCGACGCGTTTCCGTCATTCAAATGGTCCCGACAACTCTCACCAACCCACCAGTGACTTGTACCTAGCCGGTCCTTGATAGATGAAACGACGTCACCATGGACGTCGCCGTTCGTGCACCCCCGAGAAGTGGGAGGTTCAGCAAGGACTCCGCGGTGCCTAGTAACGAGTAGTGGGTGAAGCGCCTTGCCACTCGTAGCCCTCGAGGCACCGACGGTGCGATGACCAGCGTTGGCACTTTGTTCGACGACTGCAGGTTGTTTTCATCGAAGGTAATGAACAGAACGAGCGAACCGGCTTGGTACTGAGGACTGACGATGATCGCCGGAACGAATCTACTTAACCACTTGTCGCCCGTGGCCACCGAACAACTGTGCATGTCATCGCACACGTTAGGGACGATGAACGTGAACTTTTTACTCAAATCGAGCGGAAGCGTCAGTCGCACGTCGTCTCGCGCACACGTGCGCGCCAGCGACTGATAGTAGACCGCGGGATTATGCCGTGCCGCGTACTGACCGCTCGTTACGTGATCGCAGCTCGAGGGCATCGACTCCACTAACGCTTTCCAGTTCGTTCCCAGTTGCGAGAAGATGCTGGGAACGGAGAGCGAATGTTGGCTTGGCTCGCCGTCATCGGTGATCCCCTGCGTTGACCCTGACGTCAGCGCGACGTAGTTCGGCAGGCTCGGGTGCGAGACCGCGTAGTCCTGGGTCGCCAACCCACAGACTCGGGCCAGCGAGTTGAGGTACGGCGCGCTCGGTGACCCCACGACGGAGTATCCCTGATTCTCCAGCACGATCCACACGACGTGTCTGTACGGGGTCGCAGAGCTTCTACCACACGGTGACGAGGTCGGAATCGACTTGAACTGCACGGCAGCAGCCGGACTCAGTGACCCCAGTGAGAGGACCACGGCGACCAAGGCGCCGAATCGAATTGGACGTCTCAATCTGTGGTCACGCGACATCTTTTGCACGGGGCCAACTCTCCTCATCCGACGTCGCCGTCTAAAATCGATATCTTCGTCGTCACCGCGAGGCCCGCGAAACAAACACCCTCGCGTCACGACGGCAAATTTTAATCTTGGACCGAACTTGAAGCACGTCGGGTCAATGCCTCGTTATTGAGGTCAAAGAGCGATAGAACTAAGGATTCGTCCCAAAGAAGCCCCGAGTACGGTCTCGGCGAACGAGCTGGTAGAGCTCTTCGTCGGGGTCCTCTTCGGACTTAAGCCACCGATTCAGATTTGAAAAGATAATCGGGAGGAAGGCGGCGGCGGAGAGAAACCACATCGCGCCCGCCGTGAACTGTTGATCGGCAGACTGCGACAGTCCTCCCCCGACGTGATGAATAGCGTGGTACCACGGGTTCCCCGACATCGCCATCAAGTACGCGAGGACCCACACCGTCCACATCGACACTGCCGAAATCCCTATCCGGTACGGCCGCGTGGCGCCGGGTCGAAATGGTGGCGATTCGATCAGATCAACCCACAAGAAAGTGCCCGCCGCGACCAACGCTATCGACTCGAGGTCCGTCAACCAGGCGTGACGAACCAGCGCGTCAACCATCGGCGCCGAGCGCCATAAGATCGACTGTCCCACGAAAAGGATCGCCAACGCCACGGCCCGCCGGTGATCGTTACGCTTTGCGCGCGCTATGGCAATACGGTCGAAAAGTCGCGGACGTGTTGGGGAAACCAGAAACCCGTCACCGCTGAAACGCACCTGCACGTTTGACGTCAGACCCACCCACCGCCAAGGGCGACCCGTCACCAACAAGACGGGAATGATGACGGCGAAAACGCAGTACTGGACGGCCTGGGCGTACTCGTAGATTCTCGTCCACGTCGAGATCGGAGGCGTCAAAAAGAGGAGCCACAACAAAAGGCCCGCACCCGCAACCAGATTGCGAGCACGGGTCTCGTCACGCGAAAAACGATCTTGAGAGACCTCCGCGTTCACTCGGAATGTTTGCGCTGGAAGAATCCCCAAATCAACACGGCGAAGAGCGTACCCAGCAGAACGACCAACGTCTGTATTTGGGGTCCTATAAAACTATCGACACCTACCATCACCACCACCTGTCTCTCATACTCAGACTAACGAACGTCGAACTTCTCCACGACGTCTTGAAATAAGACGACCCTTACAACAAGTAAAACATGGCAAACAGCAACGTGCTGGCCAAGGCGGTGAACCCGAGGAAGTAGGTCATGGCGGACACGTTGGCCCGAAACGACTGTGCCGAGGGATGCATCGACATGAGGGGCTGGTCGCCCCCAATCTCCTTGCGGATTCGATAGGAGCGGGCGAGCGCCGTTTCAATCCAGTACGTGACGAGCACCAACGTCATAATGTTCTCGCACGCGAAGCCAATGAAGGTCGAGGAGTAGCCGCTGGACCCAGGCGCGAATGGAACGGCAGTGAACTCCCAGATCTGCAACAACAGCGCGATCAGACCAGCAAACACCCCGATCCAACACGCCATCTGCCAGTCCAGAACGCCGCCCTTTCGAAGACGCGTTCGTCCGTAGAAGGCCATGAGTGTCGCGAGAAGAACCAGCGAGTAGATCGCCCACCCGTAGCTCGTGGGGGCGGTCACGTGATTCGGGCGCCAAAGGAGTCCATTGTTACTTGAGCGCAGGTAGAAGTAGCTGAAGATCAGCGACGCGTCCAGGAACGTGTACATCGCGATGAAGAGGCGACCTCCACTCCAGACGGAGCCAATGTGCGCTCGCAACTCGAACTCTCGCTCCTCAGGAGTTTCACTGACGTTCTGAGACTCTTTTATCAATTCTTCAGGCATGGCTTTGCTCTTCTCTCGCTTCTAAGTCGGATCGTTGCCGGGAACGGTTTCACTACTCATGTTGGTCTTCGCACCACCACTAAAGTCAGCAAGCGCCGGCGCTCCCTCTTCGCTGTAGTGGTACGGGTCGGTCATGATCACCGGTATGCGATCGAAGTTGTGACGAGGGATCGGCGTCGCCGTCTGCCACTCGAGGCCCAGGGAGTCCCAGGGATTCGCTGGCGACTTCACAGGACTGATGAACTGCGACCACATGAGGTTCGCCACGAAGATCAGGAAGGATAGTCCGAGCAGGTACGCAGATATCGACGAGAAGTCGTTCCACGATTGGAGGTTCTTAGCGTAGGTGAACACCCTACGAGGCTGTCCGAGCAAGCCAATGAAGAACATGGGGAAGAACGTCATGTTAAAGAACACGAACATCGTCCAGAAGTGCCACAAGCCGAGCTTCTTGTTCATCACCTTTCCGGTCATCTTCGGCAACCAAAAGTACAGTCCCGCGAAGAAGGCAAAGACGAGGCCGCCCATGATGGTGTAGTGGAAGTGCGAAAGGACGAAGAAGCCTCCGTGCACGGTCACGTTCACGGGGACGTCCGAGAGGAAGACACCCGTCACACCGCCGATCAGGAAGTTGAAGTACACGGCCATACAGAAGAGCATCGGTACTTCAAATCTGATCTTCGCTCGATAGAGCGTGCCCATCCCGACCAGGAAGATAAAGCCCGTCGGAATCGAGATGAGCTCCGTCGTCAGCATGAACAAGGGACGCATGTCCGGGTCGATACCACTCTGGAACAAGTGGTGCTGCCACACGAAGAACGAAAGGAGTGCGACGCCGATCATTCCGGCGGCCGCGATTCGATAGGCGAAGAGCGGCTTTCTCGTAAAGACAGGGATGATCTCCCCAACGATGCCGAAACCTGGCAACGCCATGATGTAGACCTCTGGGTGGCCGAAGAACCAGAACAGGTTCTCCCACAGGAACGAACTACCTCCGTGTTCGGTGACGTAGAAGGCCGTCTGTGCCGTCTTGTCGAGGACACCGAAGAGTCCGGCGGAAAAGAGCACGGGCGTGGCCAGCGTCAACAGCGCCGCCGTCGACAGGATTCCCCACACGAACACCGGCACGCGGCTCCAGGTCATGCCCGGTGCCCGATAGTTGACGACGGTGATCGCCAAGTTGAACCCTGCCGTCATCATGCCCACGCCAATGACGGCGAAGCCGAAGAGGTAGGAGATCATTCCGGGGCCGGCCTGTGTCTGCAGCGGCGCGTAGCCCGTCCATCCGGTAGGGAATCCACCAAAGGGCAACGCCGAGAAGATCACCGCGTAGCCGATAAGGAATGTCCAGAAGCTGAACGCTTCGATACGGGGGAACGCCATGCGGCGAGCACCGATCATGAGAGGAACGAAGTAGTTACCCAACGGACCGACGACGATCGACGTCGCCATCATCATCATGATCGTGCCGTGTTCGCTCACGATCTCGATGTACGTTCCGGCGTTAAAGAAGTGCGTCGTGGGATTGAGCAACTCGGTGCGAATCGCCATGGCCAGGAGACCACCGGTGAAGAGAAAGAGCAGAACGCCGACGACGTACTGGAGACCCACCACCTTGTGGTCCAAGTTGTAGCGGAAGTACTTGCCAAAGCCGGTGTACTCCACTTCGTGCGCCGGTTCGCGACCGAACATCTTCGCGAGCGGGTAGTTGAGCGCGCCGATACCCACGTACCAACCTACGACCATGAACGCCAACGCCAAGAAGTCCGCGACCGAGTTCTGTCCACTGTTGGCGATGTAGGAGTAACTGCTCGCTATGTAATTGCCAAGCCAGTGGCCAAAGACGTAACCAAGGAAGCCCGCGATGATCGCGGTACCAAGGTGCTGACCTCGCCACCCACTACCGAATCCTCTCGGTTCCTTGACCGCGACGGGCGACACTGGACTGTGGTCGTCAACTTGCGTCGGTCGTTCAGCGCTAATTGTCATTGCGCGATCTCCGTTTCCTTTGTCAGTAACGCCTGCTCAATTTTCGAGTCGATCATCATCATGATCCGGGTTGCTTCGATCCGTACACCTCTACTGGACTGTAGGGCGTCACGGTACCGTCTATGTAGTAGCCACCGGCAGCGCCGTTGGCGTCGGGGACGTAAGTCCAGGCAAACGGCGGCAGGTTCTTGGTGTTCTGCGCGTTCGCCGCTTCTGTCTTGGTTGCCCACGCCATGAACGCCGATTGCGAGACAACGTTGCCGGAATTGAACATCGACCCGTGCCAGATACCACAGAGCTCGCTACAGCGGACCTCGAAGCTTCCAGTATGCAGCGTCTTGGTGTAGGCCACGTTATTCTGCTGCGGATTGGCGTCCGCCTTGATGGAAAGTTGATACGCCCAGAAACTGTGGATGACGTCGAGCGACGTCACGTTGAAGGCGATTTCCGTATTCACAGGCAGTATCAGATACGCAGACTCAAATCCTCCGAACGTGGGGTAACGGTACGTGAACTTCCACTGCTGAGCAATGACCTGCACGGGAAGTACCTGACTGCTATTGGGCGACCACGTTGCGGTTCCGGCGAGCGCGGCTGCGTCGGCCTTGACGGCCCCGCTCGGATTCCAAATGGGGTTAGGACCTTCGCCGCCGCCGGAGCCATGATCCACGATCACTTCCACCGTGCCGAAGGCCGCGAGGAGGAGCACGGCGACCGTCGTGATCACGATCCAGGAAGTCTCCGCTTTCCTATTCTCCGCAGCTCTCGGTCCACCCACTGATTCGGGCACGCCCGCCTTCTTCGAACGCCAATTGACAACGGCGTACAGCATGTACTCCCAGATGCCAATGAGCACGGGCCACGCGACGAGGAACAAGATATTGAAGTCCTCCTGGTTAGCCGACGCCGTCTCCGTCATCCTCCCTGGGGGTACGTGTGGTCCCACGAGAAACCAGTACAGAAGGTCGCCGACGACGGAGAGCACGATCCAGATCAGCGTTATCCGTTGTAGGTGATTGACTTCGTCCTTCGATGAGTTCTCTGACGTCATGACTATTGCACCACTTCCAATATGCCGCCCATGTAGTTCTGAGTTGACATCGGGCCTCCATTTCCGAACAAGTATCCAAGTCCACAGGGCACGAAACACTGCCAGTTGTAGGTGCCAGGTCCCGGCGTCTTGAAACTAAACGTTTCGATGTTGTGAGGATTCGCACTTAGTTTGCACGGTGCCACCGAACACGGCGTACCGGTAACGCCAACCAACGGGACGCTTAGGTTCAGCGCGGGCACGGCGAACGTGTGGGCGACGCCGGCGCCAGTGTTGGAATTGAACACGGTAAGTGGAGCGCCGTTCAGTTGAGCAGCATCACCAATCACTCCCTGGACTTGCCCAAACTCTTGATTGCGAAGCGGGCTACCGCTGTCGAACTGATCAACCGTCATGTGAATCACGGTGTTCGCCGGGAGCCTCCACGACGTGTCGTGAACCCACTGACCAGTCTTTGGATCCTTAACGAGGTACGAGACCCAGGTCGGATGCGCACCGAAGCCAATAGATCCGACAGTCTGCACCGTTAAGTTCACCGGCTGACCCGCAGCCTGCGCATTAGTAAAGTCCATCACGCCACCGGGAACTCCTAGCGCCAGGACTGTGGTGAGTGCCCACACCACAAGACCCACAGACACCAAGAACAGCCCAAGAACCGTTGCCAGTCTCCCTCCCTTTGACATACTCCACTCCTTGCGACAAGGCGTTCCCACCGGAACTCCGAACCAAGAATAACGAGCCGCGTCACTAATGTGAAGACTTGTGGAAGAAAAGAATAAGAGAATTCTCGGAATTCATCTAGGGCTCGTTTTCGCGGAGCTTTTCTGTGCTAGCGGCTTTATTTTCGAGTTTTTTCGCGCTTATTCAGGTAATACTCTTTCGTGGGCCTACGTCTTCGAATGGCCCATTTTTGGCGCGTACTGCGTGTACATGTGGAGAAAACTCTTGAAGGACGAGAGGGAACAGGGCACCTCGCGAAAGGTACTTCCCCTCACCAGGGGTGACGAGGCGTTAGACGCGTACAACGAATATCTCAGAAAAATCCATAATGGGTCCTCGAACGGTGGTCCCGACGCTTCGACGCCCTCCCCTTGAGCTGCCACTCAATTACTTCGCTTACAGCCCGTCGTGATCATGCTGATTTCATGACACCTGCCCCTCGTTCCAAAACTACGCCGCCCGCCACGACGAGGGGACGTGTTCGACCTCGACGCGACTTCGAGGCGATGACCCAACGTCGATTCCGCGCGGGCACGATGTTCCAGAAGGGTTCATCCCAAGCCGACGTCGCTCGTGAGTTGGGCGTATCGCGCGAGACCGCGTCGCAGTGGCACGCCACGTGGCGCGAGCACGGCAGGGAGGCTCTGCGCGGTGCGCAGCGCGCCGGCCGCTTGCCCAAACTCACCGACGACCAACTTGTCAAAGTCGCGAAGGCTCTCGCGAAGGGTCCAGCACACAATGGCTTTCCGACGGAACTCTGGACGCTCGCTCGAGTCGCGACGGTGATCGATAAGGTAACCGGGGTCAGTTATTCGACGACCCAGACGTGGTCGATCCTGCGCGCCCGTCTCGGCTGGAGTCGCCAGCGTCCCGCGCGACGGGCTCTGGAAGCCGACCAGGACGCCATCGCCGCCTGGGCCCGGGACCGTTGGCCGGTGGCAAAAAAAACGCCCGACGGCGCCGGGCGTGGATCGACTTCGAAGACGAGTCGGGCTTCTCGCTCCTCCCCTCGGTGAGGGCCACCTGGGCACCGCGAGGCAAGACTCCAGTGCTCACCCACCACTTCAACTGGAAGCGACTCTCGATGGCGAGTGCTCTCGCCTTCGCTCCCGACGGAACTGACGCAAACCTCGTGTTCTCCATGCGAACGAGCTCGTATAACGACGAGGCGCTGATCGAGTTCCTCGGCGAACTGCACGAGCTCATGAGCGACGACAAGGTGACATTGATCTGGGACGGACTGACCTCTCACCGCAGCAAGAAGATGAGGGCGTTCTTGAAGACCCAGCGCCACTGGCTGGTCACCGAACGACTACCGCCTTATGGCCACGACCTCAATCCCGTCGAACAGGTGTGGGGCAACTTGAAGAACCGCGAGCTGGCCAATCTCTGTCCCGACTCCGTCGAAGAGGCGGCCGTGTTCGCCGACGACGGACTGATGCGCATCGGCGAGGACACGCGCCTGTGCTTCTCATTCCTCAAGCACCGCGGTCTTTCGATATGACCAGAGTGTCATTGTATTACCGAAAGGTCTTTAATTGACGCCCATCGACGCCAGCAGGCCGCGCAGTTCTGAAACCGCCGACGCCACGCCCGCCGTGCTCGACAAGGGATTATCGGGAATGACCCAGCGCAACTCACCCTCGGGACTAATGAGAAACATGAAGTCGGAGTGGATGCTCATTTTGTCCTTGGCGGTCATGGACACGCCGATACCGTACGACGTCCACACCTTTTGGACGCTCGAGAGCTTGCCGGTGACGAAGTAGAAGTTCTTCACGTGCGAGAGACCGCGCACGGCGATGAAGTGGCGAAGATCCGAAAGTCGCTCGTGATAGGGATCGGCCGCGACGGCGACGATGTCGAGGTTCGCGTTGGCAGAGAGTTCGGCGCGCACGTGTTCGAGCTGTTTCGCAAGTAGCGGACAGTCACTCCAGCAACGCGGGTCGAGAAAGGTCAGCAACGTGACGCGCTTTGGATGTTCACCCAAGGCGTACGTCTTGTCGAACTGGTCGGTGAGTGTAAACGAGGCAGCCTTTGTCGTCATGGCGGTCGCGGGACCGTTCTGTGCTTGATAGAGCGTCGTCTCGGCACTCGCGAACGTGGTGCCGGCCATCAAGACCGTCGAGAAGACGATCATGGCCGAGGCGAACGTCGCGACCACGGCTGCGGCACCGCTCGTCATCTCACGAGACAGTCGACGCTCACGGGGCTCGCGTGCGACCAACGACGGTGACGCGCACCACGCGAGCAGGGCTAGAGGAAGGAGCGAGTTCACGTCAGTCGACAGGCCGCCAAAGACCGACGTGTCTTCGGACGTCAACCAGAAGAAGAGACAACCAGTGACGACCGTCCACACCGGCCAGCGCCATCGCCGTGGGGGGGCCATCCATAGACCGACTGCGCTGACGCCGAGCCAGAGAATGATCACGACGTTGAAGCCGCCGCCCATCGTCGCCGCGAGTGAACCGACGTGTCGGGCGAACCACGCCAACACCTGCGGCTGCGCGGTTCTCGTCATGAACGTCGTCATGGTCGTGAGGGCGTTGGTGCTTCCCCCGTGCCAGAACTGCGTCGAGGGCAGGAACTGCAGGAGGGCCGCGACCCCCACGACGACGCTCACCACGCGAAGCGTGACCGTAGAGAATCGTTGACGAAAGGTCTCGGGTCCCACGAAGAGCCACACGCCGGCCACCACGTAGAAGAACGTCGCACCCGGCCACCCGAACAAGAACGACGCGCCCGACACGAACATGCCACCGGCCCCATTACCGATAAGCCATACCAGCGCGGCCCAGCCCGCCGAGACGACGCCGACGATTCGGCCGGTGCGTCCATTCGAGACCAGCAGCACGAGACCGATGCCAACCTGCAGCCACGCGGTCCCCACGGCCAACGAGATGGGATGGCTATTCCAGAGGAAGATCCCGTGTTCCATTATCGCGTGGAGCCACGACGGCGTATTCGTGCTCATCGGTGCCACGACGTTGTTCGCGAGACCGAGCGGCATCGACGCCTGAAACTGCAAGAACCCGTCGAAGAGCCAGAGCGCGCCGAACGCCCAGCGAAGATACGTCCGAGCTCGGGGTTCGCTGACGCCGTCGCTCGACACGTTGAAATTCAAGATTTTTCGCGTCGCGACCAACACCACCATGAAAGCGATCGCGATACCGGACAGCCACACCAACCCGGTAACGAAGAGCGAGTGGCGAAACATCGTCACCACGAGGGCATTCGTCAAGTTGATTGAGCGTTGACTCATGCCGGGCATGAAGCAACTCCTTTACGAAGGGGGGATGGCCTTACTTTAGATGTTCGACGCACGTCGCGAGAACGCCGTTCACGAACGACGCGGAGCCTTCCGTCGAGTAGATCTTGGCGAACTCCACTGATTCGTCCAAAACAACCGCCACGGGTGGGGCGTCGTCCATGATCAGCTCGCCCAGCGCCAGCGACATGATCAAGCGGTCCATGAGCGCAAGTCGATCGAGGGTCCACTCGTGGGAGTTCTCTTCGATGAGTTCTTCGATGCGCGAACGATTCTCTTCGGTGGAGGTCAGTATCGACACGGTGTACGCGTCCGGGGACACCACGAGCTCACGCACGATCGAACTGAACGGCCGACCCTTCATGCTCGCTTCGTACGCGAGCTCCAGGGCGCGTTCGCGAGCGAGATGGCGCCGTTGGCCCAGTTCGCTCACCCTACGCTCGGGTCATGTACTCGCCGGTGCGCGTGTCGACCCTGATGGCTTCACCTGGTCCCACGAAGAGGGGCACTTGGACCACGTAGCCGGTCTCGAGGGTGGCGGGCTTACGCGCACCCGACACTCGATCACCCTGCACGCCGGGCTCGGTCTCGGCGATGGTCAGTTCCACTGAGGCCGGCAGTTCCACGCCGATGATTTCGTCGTCGTAGGAGATGAGCATGGCCTTGCCCGTCTCTTTCAGGAAGTTCGTCGCCTCACCGAGGCTCTTCGACGAGACGGGCAGTTGGTCGTAGTTCGATTGGTCCATGAAGATGTAGTCGTCGCCGTCACGATAGAGATATTGGGTGTCACGCTTGTCGATGATGGCCTGCTCGAGGCGCTCGTCGGCGCGGTAGGTGCGTTCGATGACCGCCCCGGAGCGCGCGTTGCGCAGCTTGGTACGCACGAACGCGCCGCCCTTGCCGGGCTTGACGTGTTGAAACTCCAACACCGTGAAGAGCCCTCCGTCGATCTTGAGGGTGATGCCATTTTTGATGTCGGAGGTTGAGATTGCGGCCATGGGCCTGGATGCCTTTCGCGATTCGTGCGCAGCCCAGTCTAGGCAATGGCACTCGGTGAATGGATTACGACGCTTCGAGTACGCGACGTACCGCGTCGAACGCTAAGTCGTAACTGAGCGGCCCGAAGCCCGCGATCGATCCGTTGACGACACCAGCGAGCGTGCTGACGTGTCGAAAGGGTTCACGGGAGGCGGGATTGGAGAGGTGGACTTCAATCTTCACGCCCTCGAAGATCGCCAACGCGTCGCGCAGGGCCCACGACGTGTGGGTCAAGGCGCCGGCGTTGATGACGATCGCGACGTTCTTTCCTCTCGCGCCGTGCACCGCCTCGATCAAGTCGCCCTCGAAGTTGGACTGCAGATCTCGAACGCTGTAACCGGCCGCGCCCGCGAGCTCGCGAAATCTCCCCACGTGTTCCTCAAGGGTACGCGATCCGTAGATCTCCGGACTGCGTTCGCCCAGCAGGTCCAAATTCGGTCCCGACACCAGCAAGATCTCGCCACTCATGGTGCTCCCTTGAATCTTTCGAGTTCGTCGCGAACGATCGATTCGTCCACGTCCGCTACGATCGCAAAGCCCCCTGGTCCCGCCAGCACGAAACTCAGGTCGTGGTGAGCCTTCTTGTCGTGGCCCATGGCTTCGATCAGCTCATCGGTGTCAAAGTGCGAGGGCAGCTCGGTGAGGAGACCCAACTGTTCGAGCACCGCGTCGTGGCGTCTGACCTCGTCATCGTCGACGCGCCCGAGGGCCCTCGCGAGTCGTACCGCGAAGGCGAGGCCTATCGCCACCGCTTCACCGTGGCGTAGCGAGTCGGGCGAATCTCGCAGCGAGAGCTTCTCGAGCGCGTGCGCGAGCGTGTGGCCGTAGTTCAGTAACGCCCTCGCGCCACCCTCTCGCTCGTCACGGGAGACGACCTCGGCCTTCAGACGAACCGAGAGCTCGATCAGATTCGACAGTGCAGTGGTGGCGAGTTCGTCAACGCCACGACCATCGAGGAGCCAACACTTCGCGATTTCGCCCAACCCACTGCGGCGCTCACGCTCGGGCAACGTCGTGAGCACGCTCGTGTCGCAGAGGACGCCAAGGGGTTGGTAGAACGCGCCCGCGAGGTTCTTTCCCGCGCGTAGGTTGACGCCGGTCTTGCCGCCGATCGCCGCGTCGACTTGGCCGACGAGCGACGTCGGAATCTGCACCAGCGCCACTCCTCGCAGATACGTCGCGGCCGCGAAGCCCGCGAGGTCGGTGACGGCGCCACCACCAACGCCCACGATCACGTCGTCACGCGAGAGACGACGCTGCGCCAACGCTTCGAGCAGCTCTTCCACTGAACCCCACGTCTTCGCCGCTTCGCCCTCGGGCACGGTGAGCACGATCTGCTCGCGTCCGCTCTCTACGTCGAACCACGGTTGAGTGGCGAGCGAGGGCGACGTGACGAGCGCGACGATCGTCGCGCGAGGCGCCCGTCGCTTGATCAGGTCGCTCAGTTGGTGGCGCGCGTCGGCTAGCACGACGACGTCGTAGCTTCGCGCGTCGAGTTCGACCGTCACGTTCACGGCGTCACGCTCTCTACCTCTTCTTGAATTCGACGCGCGACCTCGTCAACCGTTCCCGACGAATCGACCCGAAGCCGGGCGCTCGATCGATACCACGCTTCGCGCTGAGTGCGCAGGGTCGCGAGCCCTTGACGGTGGTCCGCACCGAGTAGCGGACGTTCAGCGTCGCCGACGCGTCCGAGCAGCGTCTCGTCGTCGCTGTCGAGCCAGAGCGTGGGTGCACGCAGAAGAAGCGCTCTCGCTTCGCTCGTAACCACGACGCCAGCGCCCGTCGCCACCACCGCGTCGGCGCTGAGCGCCTCGCGCAGCGCGTCAAGTTCCCTCAGGCGAAAGGCGGCTTCACCGTGTTCGCGTAGGTACTGCGCGACGGGCGCGTTCACTTTCGCCGCGACCAGGTCGTCGGTGTCGAGCACGGCACAGTTCCACGCGTCGGCGAGGGTTCTCGCCAACGTGGACTTGCCCACCCCCGGCAGTCCCACCAGAACGAGGCGCGCCACGACTAGTCCGGTCGGGCTGCTGAGGCCGTGGAGCCGAGATTCGCCACGTAGGCGTCGTGATTGCGCACGAACTCCTCCAGCGAGTCACCACCGAACTTTCGTTGCGCCTCATTCGCGAGTACCAGAGCCATCATTGCTTCGGTGATGACCCCGAGGGCCGGTACCGCGGTGACGTCGGTTCTCTCCTTGAACGACACCGTCGACTCGCCCGTCGCCACGTCGACGGTTTCGAGGACCGGACGATTCAGCGTCGCGAGTGGCTTCATGGCAACCTTGGCGATGATGGGGGCGCCCGAAGAGATCCCGCCCTCCAGTCCGCCCGCGTGGTCGCTTCGACGCACGAATCCCCCGCCTCGGCTAAATCCTTGATCGAGGGCGATGGCGTCGTGCGCGACGCTGCCGCGTTGGGCCGCCTGGGCCATGCCGTCACCGATTTCCACGGCCTTGACCGCTTGGATACTCATGAGCGCGCCGGCGAGCAGGCCGTCGAGCTTGCGGTCCCAGTGCACGTGGCTACCCAGACCAACGGGCACACCGTAGGCGATCACCTCGACGACGCCGCCGAGGGAGTCACCCTCCTTGGCCGCAGCCTTGATCTCGGCGATCATGGCCGCTTCGCCGTCGGCGTCAAAGCAGCGCACCTCGCTCTCGTCGACCCGTTCGAGGTCCTCCGGGAGTGGGCGCGCGCCACCGGACGCCGTCGCCGCGCCGATGCGCACGACGTGACTGACGATCTCGACGCCGATGGCCGCGAGCAGCGACTTGGCGAGGGAGCCGGCCACCACCCGAGCCGCGGTCTCTCTCGCACTCGCGCGTTCGAGGACGTCGCGCGCGTCGTCGAAGCCGTACTTCTGCATACCTGATAGGTCCGCGTGTCCGGGTCGGGGTGTCGTGAGCTTCTTGCTCGGCGAGCCCGGCGCGGCTGACATCTCGAGCTCCCACTTCGGCCACTCCGAGTTCAGGATCTCCACCGCCACCGGCGAGCCCAGCGTGCGACCGTGGCGAACACCGCCAATAAGGCGAAGTTCGTCTCGCTCGAATCGCATCCGCGGTCCGCGTCCGTAACCGAGGCGCCGGCGTGACAGTTCGTTGGCCAACTCCTCGACGCGGACGGCGAGACCCGCCGGGAGTCCTTCGATGATGACACTGAGTGACGGACCATGACTCTCACCCGCGGTGAGGAAGCGCAACATTGTCCGATTCTAGGTTGAACGGTGCGCTGGTTCTTACTCTGGGGAGTAGAAGGGATTCACGCCGGACGCGTGGTCGGTCACGTCGAGCACGGAGACGAGCTCGGGGATCGCTTCACGCAACATCGTCTCGATGCCTTGCGTGAGGGTCATGCGACTCATCGCGCAGCCCTGGCAGCCGCCCGAAAGTTTGATGTAGGCGGTCTTCGCCGCTTCGTCGAGCGCCACGAGATCAGCGCGCCCACCGTGCGACGCGATCGAGGGATTGACTTGCTCGTCGAGCACCACGAGGGCCACCGTCGCTAACGGGCCCTCGACCCCGAAGGCCAAGATCTCTTCTGGGATACCCGGGTTCACCTCTTCGGGCGTGGGGTTGTTCGGATTGACGAGTACGAGTCCCCCGCCACCTTCGGCGGCGAACTCGAGACGGCTCCCGCGCAGACGATCGACACTGGCGGCGGGCACGACGATGGTCACGGCGCCGTCACGTCCGACGGCGGCGCCCTCCGGCGCCAAGTTCAACTCGGAGAAGTAGAGGTCGTAGGCGTATCCCGCGCCGCGCGTTCCGGTTACTTCCACCCACAGCGCCAAGGTCTCACTCGGTGCCTCGTTGTTGAGAGCGTCCAGGACGACGTTGCGTGCTTCGTCGGTGAGCGTTAGCACGTCGAAGGTGTCGATCGAAGTCATGGGGAAAGTCTAGAGGTACCTCGAAGAACTCGCCACGCACACTAAGTTTCGTTTGTGACCTCCATCCCCGGCGACGCCCACGAGTGGGTCAGCTTCGAAGACACCAAGCGCGAGCGAACCTGGATGTTCGACGTAACGTTTCTCGAGAGCAACTGGACGTGCATCTTCGGCAATGGTTGCCAGGGCGTCCTGACCGGTCCGACGCCCGAACTCGTCCAGGGATGCTGTAGTTACGGCGCGCACTTCACGGACGTGAAGGACCAGCGGCGCGTCGAGAAGGCCGCGAAGCGCCTCACCGCCGAACAGTGGCAGTTCAGGTCCAAGGGTAAGAACGGGACCACCCGAGTGAAGAAGAACGGCGAGATCGTCTCCAAGCTCGTCCAGAACGCCTGCATCTTCTTGAATCGACCCGACTTCGCGCGCGGCCCGGGTTGCGCGCTGCACGTCATGGCCATCGACAACGAGGAGAGTTACATTCCGCTCAAACCGGAGGTCTGCTGGCAGCTCCCCCTACACCGCGACGACGAGGTCAAGGACGACGGTCACGTCGTTACGCGAATCTCGCAGTGGGATCGACGCGATTGGGGCCCCGGCGGCGCCGAGTTTCACTGGTGGTGCACCGAGTCGGCGTCGGCGTTCGTTGGCAAGACCCGAGTGGTCGACTCAATGCGCGAAGAACTCACGGCGATGGTGGGCGTTACGGTCTACGACCGACTTCGTGCCTACATGGACCAGCGCGCGGCGCAGCCCAAGGGCACACGTCTCGCCCATCCAGTACTTCGCAAAAAGGCCTAACCTTCGGCGGCGAGGGGGTCCTCTTCGGTGAAGTTCGCGCGCGGCAACGAGCCGAGGATCTCGTCGTAACGGTCCTCCTCGACGAGGCACCATTCGGCGTGCACGTCGTCGGGCGGGGCACCACACTCGACGCACGTGGTGGCACGAGGACCCGTGGATCGCTTCATCTCACGGGCTTCTACAAAACGGCGATGGCGACCCTTTTTCACGTCAACTCCTCACTCGTCGCGGGCCAATACCTGGCGGCGACCACAACTCGAGAACCCTGAGTTGCGTACCCATACTACCAACTCGAACCCGCTCTATAACCCCTAGCATTTGCCTGTGAGCACAGCCTTTGACCCCAATGAGATGATTCAACGCTTTCGCGAACGCGCCGACGCGGTGAAGCGGCGAGGACTGCCACCGGTGGAAGGGCCCGAACGTCTGCGCTTCATCGAGGCGGCCAAGATTGACTTCCAGGACTACGCCATGTTGGGCGACGCGACGGCCACCCTCGATGACGGCATCTTGCGCCTCGAGATCGATTTACGCCCGCCGTCCGACTAGGGCGTGGTGACGCTCGCGACGCGCGCTGACGCTTCGGCGAGGTACGCAGCACCGCTCGACAAGCTGAGCAGCGCCTTCGCGCGCCGGGCAACGTTGGTCGACGCGCCGTAGCACTCGACGGCCCCGGCGCCCAGTGCCGCGAAGGCCTTCGACATCAGGTTCGTCGCCTGGCCGTCGGGCGTCGGCAGCGCGGCGTTCGCCTGTTCGGTGTCGAGATCCAACACGGCGCACACGGTGCGCAACAACGCGTTCGACGACGTCGAATCACGCAGTGCGGTGGCCGCGTGTTTCACGTCGCTCCTGATCGACTTGGTGTTGGCGACGAAGCCACTCTGCGTCGCCCACGTCGTCATCGCCTTCGAAGGACTGATCGAACCACACGCACCGAGGAGAAGACCGGCGCACAACAGCACGGCGACGAGTCGAATCACGCCGCGACCAAGAGGTGCAACTGTCGTCGACCTCGACGGACCACCAGGTACCGTCCGTGCAAGGCGTCGGCGATGCTCACGCGCGACGTGGCGTCGAGGCGCACGTTGTTGAGGTACACGCCCCCTTGTTCGAGGTAGCGACGCGCTTCGGCCCTGGACTTGGCGAGACGGCTTCCCACCAAGAGGTCGACGGGATCGACGCCCGCGGTCAGCTCTTCTCGCGACCACGTCGACGACGGCGCGTCGGCGACGACTTCGAGCAACGTCGCCTCGTCGAGATCGGCAATGGACTCAGAAAAGAGTGCCTCGCCGGCGCGCTCCGCCTTCTTGGCCGCGTTGACGCCGTGCACCATGGCCACGACTTCGTTGGCGAGTGCGCGCTGGGCCCGGCGCTCTTGGGGCACGGTCTTCGTCGCGTCGTCGAGTCCGATGATGGACTCGTGGTCGAGGAAGGTGAAGAACCGAAGGAGGGCCAACGCCATCTCGTCGTCACTGTTCAGCAGGAACTGGTGCATCTTGAAGGGTGAGGTGCGCGCCGCGTCCAGCCACACTTGCTCGCCGCCTTCGGACTTGCCGAACTTTGATCCGTCCGGACGTAGGAGCAGGGGCGACGTGAGTCCAGCCGCCAACGTCCCCGTCGATTTTCGAACGAGTTCGGTCCCCATGGTGATGTTGCCCCACTGATCCGAACCCCCTAGTTGGAGGGTGCAGCCGTGATCGAGATTGAGGCGCAAGAAGTCGTAGGCCTGCAGGAGCATGTAAGAGAATTCGGTGAACGAGAGCCCAACGTCGTCGCGGTCCAGTCGGCTCTTGACGGACTCCTTCGCGATCATCTGATTGACGGTGAAGTGCTTACCGACGTCACGCAAGAAGTCCGTCAGCGAGATCGTCGTCAGCCAGTCCGCGTTGTTCAACAGCTTCGCGCGGGCTTTGCCGGCGCTCGGTGAGAAGTCGAGAAAGCGACTCATCTGCTCCCCGATCCCCGCGACGTTGGCGCCGAGCACGTCGCGAGTGAGCAGGGGACGTTCGACGTCTTTGAAACTGGGGTCCCCGATCAGTCCCGTGCCACCGCCAGCGAGAGCAATTGGCGCGTTACCGGCGATCTGGAGTCGGCGTAGGTTGCACAGGGGAAAGAGGTGACCGAGGTGCAGTGACGGCGCCGTCGGGTCAAATCCCGCGTACAGCGTGACCGAGCCCGCGCTCAGACGATCGAAGACGTCATCGTCGGTCGTCTGGTGAATCAGACCACGAAAGCGCCAATCGTCGAGTACCTTCATCATCTCAGTCTACGAGGCACGTTCGCTCCTAGAAGGAGGTGGTCGCGGGTAAGTGCGTCTGAATCCACAAGACGAAGGTGTGCCAGAGACCCGTCACCTCGCAGACGCCGATGGCGATGAGTAAGACGCCACCGATGACACCGATGACCTTGGCGTGACGACGTAACCACGTCGAGAACGTCGCCATCCACTCGGTGGCCAGTGCCGCCACGACGAACGGCACGCCGAGTCCGAGGCAGTAGAAGAAGGCGAGTATCGAGCCGCGCAGCGCCGTCGCCCCGGACGAAGAGCTCGCGAGACCGAGGATGGCCGACAGTGTTGGTCCGATGCACGGCGTCCAGCCGAGCCCGAACGTGAAACCCAACGCCGCCGCACCGAGGATTGAGACGCGCGGCAGTCGATGGACGCGACGCTCTCGTTGCAACCACGAAGACGGCCACCAACCGGCGAAGAACAGCCCGAGGAGGATCGTCACCACCCCGAACACCTCCTCCAAGATTCGTTGGTCGGTTCGCAGTAACTTTCCCAGTCCGCCAAAGAGCGCGCCCAGGCTGATGAACACGAGAGCGAAGCCCAGCACGAAGGCGATCGATCCAACGAACGCTCGCCCCCGTCCCGAGCGACCTTCGATCCGCCCCGTGGTTCCGGTCAGAAAGGCGACGTAGCCGGGGAGGAGTGGGAGGACACACGGCGACACAAAGGAGATGAGTCCGGCCGCAATCGCGAGAGGGATCGCCAGGAGTAGCGAGGCTGGCAGTGAAGCGATCACGCGTTGCTTTCGTTCATGAGACGTTGGACCTGTTCGTTCAGCTGCTCGTGCACGCGAACGTTTTCATCGCGAGGTGGGACCATTGCCACGACCACACTGAGACCTTCCGTCGAGAGACCCTTCTCAAGGGCGTTGCCCAACTCTTCGATCGTGGTGACGCTGGCGGCCACGTGGCCGAAGGCGCTGGCCACGACTTCGAGGTCGTGTGCTCGCGGGGTGGCGAAGAGCCGGTCGAACGCTTCGCCGGCCAGCGCGGAGGCTTGGGGTAAGAAGGAGAAGATTCCCCCCCCTCGATTATCGACAACCACCAACACGCAGGTGCCACCGGCGACGCCGAGCCCCTCGACGAGTCCCGACACGTCGTGCAGCATCGTGAGGTCACCGACCAGGCCGATCGCCTTCGATCCGGCCGCCACGCCGAGCACGGTCGACACCACGCCGTCGATGCCGTTCACCCCTCGATTGGCGTACGTGGCGCTTTGACGTGACGGCGTCCACCACTCCACGTCACGCACGGGCATCGACGAACCCACGACGAGGGCGGCACCTGAATCGTTACTGGCCGCCACGACCGCTCGAGCGACCAAGGGTTCGTTCCACGCGCCACGGTCGCGCTCGATCGTCGAGAGCCACGTTCCGACCTCGTCGGACGCGCCCTGCCACGTCGAGGCGTACTCGGCGCGGGCCCTCAGTGGCGCGTAGTCACGGTGAGGAAGCCCCGCGTAGGTCTCGTGGATGAGGTGGTCCGGGTCCGCCACGAAGCCGGCGCCACTCAACGCCACGGTTCGAACGCTCCACGCGCGCAGCTGTTCCGCCAGCACCCTGGACGCGGGCGCTCCCCCGAGTCGCACCACCAGTTCGGGTCTCACGCGTTCGACGAAGTCTGCGCTTCGAAGTAGCGCGTCGAAGTAGGGAAGTGAACCTCGCGCGGTCGCGTCGCCGAGGACGACCCAGTCGAGCTGGCGACACTCGTCGATGACCTCCTTACCCACGCCACGTCCAACGACGCACAGCACTGACTGGCCCGCGACGTCGAACGAGGCGACGTCGGGCAGGTGCTCGTCCAGCGCGTGCGCCGGCGCGACGCTTTCGCGTTCGGGCAGGTCGACGGGCGTGGCAAGTAAGGGTTCGACGAACGCCACGTTCAAGTGCGCCGGACCGGCTGGCAGCACGTCGCCCGTCGCGAAGTGCCACAGTCGATTCGCCAGCGGGCGCCACGACGACGCCATCTCGTAGCGCGCGACCCCGGGCTCTTCGAACAGGCGCACCATTGCCCCGTAGAGACGGTTCTGATCGATGGTTTGGGGTGCGCCGACGCCGTGAAGCTCGGGCGGTCGATCAGCCGTCACCACGATGAGCGGGACGAACGCGAGGTCGGCCTCGGCGACACAGGCATGGAGCTCGGTCGACGCGGTACCGCTGGTGACGACCACGACCACCGGTACCTTCGTCGCCAGCGCCCGTCCGAGGGCGAAAAACCCCGCGCTTCGTTCGTCGAGCCGTACGTGGAGGGTCAACTCGTCACGTTGGGCGGCGGCGAGCACCAGTGGCGTCGAGCGAGACCCGGGTGAAATCACGACGTCACGAAGACCCGCTTCGATCCACTCATCGAAGAGCGTCGCCGAGAACGTGGCCTGGGCCTCGCTGGGGCTCGGTACGCTACGTGACAATGTCGCTCCTCGGTTTACAGCGTGCTGGCTCCGGTCCGGTTCTCGTGTGGTTGCACGGCTTTACACAAACCAAGGACTCGGGCCATGCCTTTCGTTCCATTCTGACAGGTACTCACGAACTCCTTACCATCGATCTTCCGGGTCACGGGCAAAACTCATCAATTACGGCTTCACTGGACGAGACCGCGGACCTCCTCGCGCGCACTCTACCGAAGGGACCGTTCGCCTTGGGTGGCTACTCCATGGGGGGCCGCGTGGCGCTGCACTTTGCGTCGCGTCACCGCGAGCGACTCTCGTCGCTCGTCTTGCTGAGCGCAACGCTCGGCATCCGCGACGACGAAGAACGAGCGAAACGCCGCAGTCGCGACAACGTACTGGCCGACCACGTCGAAGCCATCGGCACGCGGGCCTTTCTCGACGAGTGGCTGGCCCAGCCGATGTTCGCCACCCTCCCCGACGACCCCCTCGAACGAAAAATGAGGAGTCGTGACGCCCGAGGCCTCGCGAACTCGCTGCGTCACGCCGGCACCGGAACCCAGGCCTGGCTCGGTGAGCGGGTCGCGTCGCTCACCGTGCCGACGCTCATCGTCGCGGGCGCGAACGACGCCAAGTTCGTCGGCGAAGCGCGCCTCCTCAACGACGTCATGGACAACGCCACGACCTCGGTCGTTCCCGACGCCGGGCACGCGGCGCACCTCGAGCGCCCCGAGGACGTCGCGGCGCTGGTCGCGGATCTTCAGCCCCAGTAAGAGTTCGACGCCAAGAGCACGCCGAGCAGGGCGCCCAGGGCCAGTTGCGCGCGTGCCGAGTACTGCAGCATGACGAGAAGTTCACGCCCGCGCTTCTCGGAGAACGCCAGGCGGAGCGCGGGCACGTAGAGCACTACCACCGCGAGCACCACCGCCAACTGGCGAGCGCCGCTGACTCCCACCACCACCCCCGCGACGCACGCCACGTAGAGCCACGCGCCACGTGACCGACCGAGTCGAGCGGCCAGGGTCTTCTTGCCCACGGCGCGGTCACCGTCGACGTCGCGCAAGTTGTTCGCCTCCAACAGCGCGCAGGCCATGAACCCCACGGCCACGCCCAGCCACCAGGCGCGCGTCGGGACGGTGCCGTGTTGGACGTAGGCCGTGCCGACGGTGGCGACGAGACCGAAGTAGATGAACACGAACAGCTCACCGAAGCCGTAGTAGCCGTAGGGCTTTGGTCCACCGGTGTAGAACCAACCGGCCAACATCGCGCTGAAGCCGATGAGCACCAGCCACCACGACGTGCGCGACGACAGCCACAACCCCGCCACGGCGGCCACCGCGAAGCCGAGTACCGCGGCGTTGCGTACGCTCTTGGCCGCGACGAGTTTCGAGACCGTCAGACGAAACGGTCCCACGCGCTGCTCGTCAGTCCCGCGAATGCCGTCGGAGTAGTCGTTGGCGTAGTTGGTCGCGACCTGCAACGCGAGCGCGATGACCAGACAGAGCACGGAGTTGAGCCAGTCAACGGTGAGCGGGCGAACCAACACGGTGCCCACGACGACGGGCACGCCGGCGGCCGGTAACGTCCGCGGTCGAGCCGCGAGGATCCAACGTCGTTGTATCCCCGGGGCCCCGATCATGGGCGTTTGGGGAACTTCGAGAAGTCGGGCTTACGACGCTCGAGGAAGGCGTTGCGTCCTTCTTGCCCTTCTTCGGACATGTAGAAGAGCATGGTCGCGTCGCCGGCCAACTGCTGCACGCCGGCGAGTCCGTCGTCGGCGGCGTTGAAACCGGCCTTCAACATGCGCAGCGCGATCGGCGACAACGTCAGAATCTGACGACACCACGCGACCGTCTCACGTTCGAGGTCGTCCAGCGCCACGACGGTGTTGACCAGGCCCCACTCGAGGGCCTGGGCCGCGTCGTACTGGCGACAAAGAAACCACACCTCCTTCGCCCGCTTGAGGCCAATGGTTCGCGCCAGCAGGGATGAGCCGTAACCGCCGTCAAAAGAGCCCACGCGCGGTCCGGTCTGTCCGAAACGCGCGTTGTCGCCCGCGATGGACAGGTCGCACACCAAGTGCAGGATGTGCCCTCCCCCGATGGCGTAGCCGGCGATCTGGGCGATCACGGGCTTGGGGAGCCGACGAATCTGAATCTGGAGGTCGAGCACGTTGAGTCGTCCGACCCCGCGCTGGGCGACGTCGTCGTCCCCCATGTAACCGTCATCGCCGCGAATACTCTGGTCGCCACCCGAGCAAAAGGCGTCGGGACCGGCACCCGTGAGGATGATGGCGCCCACCGTAACGTCATCTCGCGCCCGCTCGAAGGCGTTGGCCAACTCAAAGAGGGTCTGAGGGCGAAAGGCGTTGCGAACGTGAGGACGATTGATCGTGAGACGAGCAATGCCTTCGCCAACTTCGTAGATGACGTCACGGTACTCGCCACGTCGCTCCCACGTGGGAAGGGGCAGGGAGCGAAACTCGTCCACCGGGTCGTTCGGAGGTCCTTCAATCACGGTCTTTGCCATGTCGTCCACGCTACCTTTCTCGTGCGCGATCACCACCAACGGACCCGTCGTCGTTCGTCAGCGGCCCAGGTCGCGAGCACTCGACCAACGGAGCGCTCGCCCTAGTCTCTCTAGGTGCGAACTCTGCTGGCGCTCGACCTCGCCCTGGGCCCCGATCTCGAAGTCGCCCTTCGCCGGTGCGTCGAGGACGGCGACGCCTTTTGCGTGATCGATCAGCGACGCACGCCTCGCGGCCGCGAAGAAGAAATCGATCGACTCGGCGCGACCGCGGTCCTCAACGCGAACGGGCGGCGCGAACGATCCGCGGGTCGTCTCGTGGACGACGAGATCGGTCTCGTGATGTTGACGTCGGGGTCGAGTGGCGAGCCGAAGGCGGCGGAGCTCTCGTGGGACGCACTTCGTGCCAGCGCTGACCTCACCCAGACCACCCTGCGCGGGGACGCGCGCCCCGTCTGGTTGCCGTGTCTGCCGGCCAATCACATCGGGGGACTCGCCGTGGTGTTGCGCGCGATCTTCAGTGACGCCGCGCTCGTGTGGGGCGACACGAATGACCTCGAACGTGGGCCGCGCGAGGGCGCCACCCACGTCGCTCTCGTCCGTACCCAACTCGCGCGCAGCGACGTCAGCGGCTTCTACCGCGTGTTACTCGGCGGCGCACGACCGCCCGGCGATCTCCCGGACAACGTCGTCACCACGTGGGGTATGACCGAGACGGGCTCGGGGGTCGTCTACGACGGTTTCGCCCTGCCCGGCGTGGACGTGGCCGCCGTCGACGGCGAACTCTGCGTACGCACACCCACCCTCTTTCGCTCGTACCGTTCATCGCCGCGACCGTTCACACGCGGACCCGACGGCCGCGACGACTGGTTCCCCACCGGTGACGCCGGCAGCGTCGTCAACGGGCGCGTACGGGTCCGGGGGCGCCTCGCGTTCGTGATCAACACTGGCGGCGAAAAACTTTGGCCCGAGGACCTCGAAGCCGTCCTCACTAGCGTTGACGGGGTCCTCGACGTAGCCGTCACGGGCGTCGACGATCCGGAGTGGGGTCAGCGCGTGGTGGCGCTCGTCGTAGGCGACGGAAGGAGGCTCGACGACACGCTTCGTGACGCGGCGAACGACCGTCTCGGACCCTGGGCCAAGCCCAAGGAGATTCGCTACGTCTCGGCGATCCCTCGCACGAGCAATGGCAAGATCCGACGCGGCGATCTAACGAAACTCTCCTAGGCCACGATGAGAGAGACGCGTCGTCAGCGCGACACTTCAGAGCCGCGTCGAGCGAGCGAGTCCACCGCCACCGCCGCCAGTAGCACGACCGCGATCGCGATGTACTCCGCCGAGGCCGTGATCGACAACAGACCCATGCCGTTATAGATGATGGCGACGATGAGACCACCGATCAGCGCGTGGATAATCTTGCCCCGACCGCCGAAGAGACTCGTCCCGCCGATGACCGCCGCCGCCACGGCGTAGAGCACGAGCGTGCTGTCGACGTTGTCCGAGACGCCGCCCTGGCGAGAGATGTAGAGCAGTCCCGCGACACCCGAGGTGAAACCCGTCAACATGAAGGCCATGAGGCGGTAGCGATTGACACTGATGCCAGCTCGACGAGCGGCTTCGACGTTGCCGCCGATGGCGTACAGGTACCGCCCGGCCTTCGTACGGCTAAGTAAGAAGGTTCCCCCGGCGAGCATGATGACGTCGACGGGAATGGCCCACGGCATGCCTTCGAGATTCGTTCGATGGCCAGCGAAGAACACACCACGGTTGGTGTTGAAGACGAGAACGAGCAACAGCGCCACCACCGCCATGGTGACGATCTTTATGAGGGTGATGACGAAGGGCTGGACCAAGAGTCCACTCGCGCGCCGCGCTCGATCGCGAGTGAGAATGAGAAACGCGGCGCCCGTCACGCAGACGACGAAGAAGATCCACGTCACGAGAGGCGACGCGTTGGTGTTCACGAGGTCGTAGAGAACCTTTTCGTGCGCGGGAATCGTACCACCTGTGCCCTGCGCGTCCACGACGTAGATGAGCACACCTTCCCAGGCCAAGAGACCGGCCAAGGTGACGATGAATGAGGGTACGCGCAGGAGGATGGTCAGCGCACCGTGCAACGCTCCGATGGCGGTGGTGACCAGTATCGCCACGAGGATCGCGAGGTACCACGGCCAGTGGAACTGCGTGTCGGTCAAGATGACGGCGCTCGCGCCGCCGAGCACCGAGACGTAGCCCACCGAGAGATCGATGTCGCCCAACAACAAGAGCCAGATCTCAGCCATACCCAACAACACGTACGTGGTGGCTTGGACGAAAAGGTTGACGAGGTTGCCAGCGGAAAGGAAGAGCGAGTTTCGAATTTGGAAGTACGCGACCAGTACGACGATGCCGATGACGATGGGCACCATGCCACTGTCCCCACGACGCATGCCCTTGAACTGGGACCACACCTGCTTGAGTACCTGGTCGCGAGAGGTCTTGAATTGGGGGTCGTTGGTCACCTCAGGGGTAGACACAGCGGTGGCCTTTCTGTTGAATTACGAGCTGGGAGCCATCGGCGACACGTTACGCGCGGACTCACCCGTCGTGATCAAATCGACGGCACTCGACGCGTCGTAGTCGGCGACCGGACCGCTGCTAACGAGCGTTCCCAGGTGCATGACGGCGATGCGATCGGCGACGGCGAAGACGTCGTTGAGATTATGCGAAATAACGAGCACGGCGATACCTCGACCGGCAAGCGTGTGAATGAGTTCCAATACTTGGGCCGTCTGCGAGACACCAAGAGCCGCCGTCGGTTCGTCGAGAATCACCAACTTCGACTCACGCATCACTGCCTTGGCCACCGCCACCGACTGACGTTGGCCACCCGAGAGGGAGGCGACCTTTTGACGAACTGACTTCACGGTGGTGACGGAGAGATCAGCGAGAACCTGTTTCGCCGCAAGTTCCATCGTGATCTCGTCGAGCGTGCGGTAGCGCATCTCTTCGTGACCGAGGAACATGTTTTGGACGACGTCGAGATTGTCGCAGAGCGCGAGATCTTGGTAGACGGTGGCGATGCCAAGATGCTCCGCGTCACGTGGTGTGTGGATGTGGACTACCTTGCCGTTCCACAAGATCTCACCACTGGTCGGCGTGTAGATACCGGCGATCGCCTTGATGAGGGTCGACTTACCGGCTCCGTTGTCGCCGATGAGCGCGGTGACTTTTCCCGCGGGCACGTCGAGGTCGACGTACTTCAGCGCCTGAACGGCACCGAAGCTCTTCGTGATCGCTCGAAGTTGGAGCAACGGTGCCAAAGACGGCGAAACCCCCGAGTCATCGTGCTCCGTCGGCCCGGTACTGGGCGTCAAGGAACTCGATGACTCGGGGGAGTTCGTCATTGCCGTGTTGCTGTACTGCTTACTTGATGCCGTACTTGGTGCAGTCCGCGGCGTACGTAGGCTGCGGCGAACCGGCAACCGTCGGCGACGCGCTGGTGCACAGAGCAGAAGCCGCGATGACCTTGTCGTGCACCACGGTGCTCTCAACGGTCGAAGGAGTTACCCAGGTAGCGGTCAACAGGACCGAGGGTACCTTCTTCAAGCTGCTGATCGTCGCGCCCGAGTCCGTCGACTTGCCGTTGACCAATCCTGACGGTGGCTTGACGTGCGCACGCAGGTAGATGGCCAAAGCGGCAGCGGCCTGAGCCTCAAGCCAGATCGGCTTGTACACGGTGCCGCACTGGTAGCCAGAAATGATGTTCTGGAAACCGGTGAGCGTCGCGTCTTGACCGGTGAACGGAATCGTCTGCGGTGCCAGGCCCTTGCTCTGCAAGTAGCTGATGATTGGCGCGGCGTTCTCGTCGTTCGGCGTAACGACTGCGTTGATCTTCGCGTTCGCCGTGAAGGCGCCCTGGAAGTCAGTCAGTGCCACCGTCGGCGTCCACGTACCAGTGTTCTCCAGCACAGTGTTGGAGGAACCTGCCGACGTGTTGTAGCCGTTCGCGCTCAAGACCGCGTTGTAGCCCTGAGCGAACAACGTAGCGTTGTTGTCAGTAGGCGCACCACGCATGACGTAGACCACGGGGCTCGCGACCTTCCAGCTCGTGATGCAGCTAAGAAGTCCCTTACCGATCAGGGTACCTACGGCGACGTTGTCGAAGCTGACGTAGTACGTACGAGCCCCACCCAATGTCAAACGGTCATAGTCAATGACCTTCACACCGCGAGCCTTGGCGTACGCCTCGATCACGGCACCCGTCGTTGAGTCCAACGGGTCCAATACGAGCACCTTGGTGCCATTGGTGATGGCGGCCTGGGCGTCGGTGAACTGCTTCGTGTCGCTACCGAGAGCGTTCTCGACCGTGTACTGGCTCGCCTTGAGCCCCGCGGCCTTGAACGCCTGCTTCAGATACGGAGCGTCAAACTCCGTGTAGCGCGTTGACGTCACGGTGTCGGGCAGAATAACGGTGATTTTCCCGCGACCCTTAGCGACAACCTTCTTGAGGTACTTCATCGTCGAGAAGCTCGTGTTAAACGTGCTGTCCTTGACGGTAGGAGTACTTGCCGAACTCACGGTGGGCAACACGGCGACGACGAAAGCGCCAACCAATGCAACCGATGCGAGAGTCCTTCCTGTTTTAAACTTCATTTTTCCCCAACCCTTCTGTGGCACCCCAACGATGCCATTAATTGTGACTACTTGTTGAACGCTCGGTGACAAGCAACGTCCGCAGGAAAACGTAGCACGGAAGAGTTCTCGGAAATGCGCGCTCGCGGGAAAGCCCCCGTCGGTGTGCCCCTTTCGGCCACCAGATCACTCACGTCGTTCGACGGCGAACCCATCAACGAGGTTCCCCAACGACGTCCTTCAGTCTCTCTCGCGCTCGGTGCCCCTTAAGTTGACGTCACGGCTCAAGAAACCCGAGGACGCTCTCCATTGTTTCCATGATGGAGACGCTCTCGTCGAGCGGCATCGAGGTGCTCTCCAACTTCCCTTCACGAAGGCACTTCGCGACCTCGTGAGCCTGGTAGTGAAGACCACGACCCTGGGTCGCGAAGTCGAAGCGCTGTTCTTCTCCTTCACGCGTGATGAGGGTGAAGGACGTCGGCGCGTAGAAGTCGCCGTCAATTTCGATCCGCGCCTCGGTGCCCGCGACGCAGGCGCGCGTCGCGGTGCGCGCACTCGACGTGCAGGTCAACACGGCGTGCGCCGCGTTGGCGTAGCCCAAGAGCATCGACGCCTGGCCGTCAACCCCGCTGAAGGACGGGTCCACCATCGCCGTCATTCGCTCGGGCCGGCCAAGGAGCATCGACGCGAACGACACGGGATAGACACCGAGGTCGAGGAGGGCACTGCCACCAAGATCCGGGGCAAAGAGGCGCGACGTCGGGTCGTGTTCGAACCACTTGCCATGATCGGCTTCGACCGTGACGATCTCGCCGAGCACTCCCTCGTGAATGAGCTCGCGTAGTTTCACCACGTGGGGCAAGAATCTCGTCCACATCGCCTCCATCAAAAAGAGTCGCGTCTCCCTCGCCACGGCCACCAGTTCGCGGGCCTCTTGAGCAGTCATCGTGAAGGCCTTTTCCACCAACACGGGTTTGCCGTGCTCGAGCGCCAGCACGGCGTTGCTGAAGTGCATGGGGTGGGGGGTGGCGACGTAGATGACGTCGACGAGGTCGTCACGAACGAGGTCCTCGTACGACGCGTGGCGTCGGGGGACGTCGAACTCGTCACCAAAAGCGTCGGCCGACGCCATCGAGCGTGATCCCACGGCGGCCAGGACCCCGTCGTCGCAGAACTGAAGATCGCTCGCAAAAGTGTGGGCAATGCGCCCCGTGCCGAGTATCCCCCAGCCAAGCGGTTCGATCATCGATCCCTCCTTCTCATTCTGCTCGCGTTTCACAGTAGTCAGCGGGGCACGCCCACCGCGACGCCACTCGCACTAGAACGTACTGATGGTTCAACTCCGCCACGCTCTCGAAACGCCTCGCCTGACGCTACGACGCTTCGAACTCGACGATCTCGACGATCTGGCACTGATCCTGGCCAACGAAGAGGTGAACCGCTACCTCTACAGCGAACCTCGCGAGAGGGTCGCGGCCGTCGAACTGTTGCGCGGTCGCCTCGACAAGCCCGAAGACGTGGCCGAGGACAATCGGCTCAACGTCGCGGTCGAACTTCGAGACGCGCGCCGCGTCATTGGCGATTTCGTTCTTTGGTGGACCGAGAACGAGCACCACCAGGGAGAGATCGGCGGCTCGCTGCACCCAGATTTTCACCGTCGGGGTTTTGCGGGTGAGGTCTACGAGGAACTGCTGGCCCTCGCCTTCACCGAGTACGGGCTGCGCCGTGTCGTCGGGCGCTGCGACGCGCGCAACGGCGCCTCGATACGAGCGCTCGAAAAGGTGGGACTTCGTCAAGAGGCCCATTTCGTCGAAAACGAGTTCGTCAAGGGTGAGTGGACCGATGAGGTCGTCATGGCCGTACGAAAAGTCGACTGGGAGCGTCGACGTGAAGGTGCCCACTGACGCTTCGCTCACCGCCAACGTTGACCGAACCGCCGCGAACAACGCCTAAGGTTTCACGGTGAGTCCACGATGCCACTGTTAAAAGACGTGCGTCAGGAGCTGGGTTCTTCCTACCTCCTCGACCACGTCGACAACCCCGTGTCGTGGCGCACCTGGAGCAACGACACTCTCGACGAGGCCGCGCGCAGCGATCGCCCGATCTTTCTTTCCGTTGGCTACGCGGCGTGCCACTGGTGCCACGTGATGGCCCACGAGTCCTTCGAAGACGTGGAGATCGCGCGCTTCTTGAACGAGTACTTCGTACCCGTCAAGGTCGACCGCGAGGAACGTCCCGACCTCGACGCGCTCTACATGGCCGCCACCCAACTGATCGCGGGGCACGGTGGTTGGCCCATGTCAGTCTTTCTCCTCCCCGACGGCAAGCCTTTCATGGCCGGCACCTACTACCCGCCAACGGATCGCGGCGGACAGGTGGGGTTTGGTCGCCTGTTGCACGCCCTACACGAGGCGTGGGTCAGTCAGCGAGACCTCGTCGAACGTCAGGCCAGCGAACTCTCGATCGCCCTTTCGCGCGAGGTCCACTTCGTCGACCACCTCGCGCCCTTCGACTCGACGTTGGACCTCGCGGCGGTTCGTCAACACCTACGCGACGAACTGCTCACCCAAGTCGACGCGAACGGCGGGTTCGGGACGGCTCCGAAGTTCCCGCGACCGAGTTTCGTCGAGGCCCTGCTCGAGTTCGACGACCCCGAGTCGCGCGACGCCGTCACGCGAACCTTGGACGCGATGTCACGTCGCGGCCTCTACGATCACTTGGGCGGCGGCTTCGCGCGCTACAGCGTCGACGGCGAATGGCACGTACCACATTTCGAAAAGATGCTGAGCGATCAAGCCCTCCTCGCGCGCTGCTACCTGCGAGCGAGCGTCGTGCTCCAGCGCCCCGAGTGGCGAGCGGTCGCCCTCGACACGCTTCGTTTCGTCGCACGCGACCTGCGACGCGACGACGGCTACGCGTCGTCACTCGACGCTGACGCCGGCGGCGTCGAAGGCTCGCACGTCACCTGGACACCCGACGAGGTGGCTGAAGCGTTGACGGAGCACGGCCGGAGCGACCTTCTCCGTGACGCGCTCGCTCGGTGGAGGATCGAATCGCCCGGCGCCTTTGAAGGACGCTCCATTCCCCGACTCGGCGACTCGGAACCTTTCGACACGCCCCCGGCACTCGCCTTCGCGCACGGCACGCTGACGCAACGACGTGCTCGGCGCGTGCAGCCCGCTCGCGACGAGAAGGTCATCTTGGAGTGGAACGCCATGATCGCTTCCGCTTTCTTACGAAGTGGCGATCGTGACGTCGAGACGTTCGGCATCGAGCTGTTGGGTTCCCTCGCGACGTCGCACTTCACGAACGGCACCTGGTGGCGCACCGAGCGTCGACAGGCTCACGCCACGGCGAGCGACGTGGCGTGGCTCGTCGACGCGATGATCGACGCCTACGAGCTCACCGGTGAGGACGAATGGCTCCTAGCGGCGAACGACGCGGCGCGCTATTTGGTCGATCACTACTGGGACGGACCGGTACCCACGACCGCGGCGCCACACGAGGGCGCCGGCGTCTTCAGCCAGAGCGACCTCGTGAGCGATCTCACGACCAGACCCAAGGAGATCTTCGACGGCGCCACGCCGTCGGCGCACGCCGTGTCGACGCGCGCCCTCGCGCGCACGGCCCTCTGCGGGGGTCGCCACGAGTTCCTCGTCGTCGCCCAGCGGCTCGTTGAACTGGCCGGTTCGCTCCTGGTCTCGCACCCGAGTGCCGCGCCCGATCTCGTCGCGGCCGCCGGCTTCGCGCTCGACGGCGTCGAGATCGTCATTCCCGGCGTCGCGGGTGCGTGGGCCCATCACGTACGATCGATGTCGATGCCGCGCGCCGTTTTGATTACTGGATCGGGCACCTCTCCCCTGCTCAACGCTCGCGAGTCGGGTCTCGCTTACGTGTGTCGTGGGGGCGTGTGCGCGCTGCCGGTTTCGAGCGCCGAGGCCCTCGACGCCCAACTTCGAGGGCTTAGGTAGGCCGTGGCGCTCTTAAACCGGGACCCCGCCGTGCGCGCGACGAAGCGACTCATCGAGCGCACGCCCCAGCGCGCGTCGGTGGACCTCTCGGGTGGTTCCACGGTCCACGGTCTGGTGCTTGGCTCGACGAACGAGTCGACGACCGTCGTCGATCTCGCGAGTCAAGCCATCGTGCGTTGGCGCGTGCCGTGGCCCGCGCACATCGAGACCGACCTCGCGGCCTTCGACGTCGTCGAAGGACAGCTCGCGGAGAACGTCGAACGCGACGACCTCGCCCAACCCGAAGCGGTGACCTTGCTCGATCTGCCTCGACGACTCGGGACGTACCGAGGTCGCCGAGTTCGCGGCTGGCTGGAACAGTTGGCCAGTCCCGCCGACGGACCACTCTTCGGCTTTAGGGGGCCGAGCGCGCCCTACTGGGAGTTTCGTGGCGAGCGACCGAGCGTGGCGCTCATCGGCGCGGATCGAGGTCCGCAACTCCTTCGTCGACCTGATGACGGTTCGACGTGGGTGCGTTTTGGCTGGTTCGGTGACGACGTGTGGCTCCTCTGTGAGGACGCGCACGCGATTCGAACGATCGAGTCCACCCGCCGTTCGTCACTGGCGGGAAAGGACCTGGCGACCGCCCTCGGTTTTCGCCCCACGTACGTGCTGACGACGCTCTCGCGACCGCTCGACGGCCACTGTTACAAGAGCTGCACGGGGCTGTTGCCCCGAGGTTGAGTCGTTACTTCGGCAGTTTGCCGGTGGCCAGGGCTTCAGCCATGGCCCAACCGAAGACCACGAGACGTTGACCCTTCTCGGGCTTTAGACCCTTGAAGAACGTCTCGGCTCCTTCGGGGATGGCGCCCTTCGAGGCCACGTAGTCGAGTCCCCCGACGGGTCCCGGTGAGACGGTCATCACGAAGGTCTTGTCGTCGATCGATTTCTCGGAGCCGAAACGCTTGGCGAGTCGTCGGCCCCACGCACGGTCTTCGCCGGTGGGTCGGTAGCCAAGACGCGGCACGACGTCGTCGAGTCCGGTGAAGGCACGGAACCCGTCCGCTGACGTGAGACGAGCACCGAGGAGTACGTCCTCATCAGGGAAAGCAAGAAGCGCCCGACGGAACTGGTCGTGCAAGATCGTCTTCAAGGTCTGGTCGGACTTCGCGTTGCGATCGACGAGAAGCAGCCCCACCAACAACGACGGCGTGCCGCCTATTCGTTCGAGCGTGCAGAACGAGTAGCCGCGGAGCTTGTTGCCTTCGCGAGCGTGCGTGACGAGCACCCACTCTTCACGCTGCTTGGAGAGAAAGCCGATGTCGAAACTGGGCTCCCGGTCAACGCAGAGGTCGGCCATTTCAGCCAGCTCCGCGTCACTGAGGGCAGTGGTGTCTTTTGTGGTGACCGTCATTGCCATAGAAAGCCATTCTACGGGAGTTCTGTGACCTCTAAATCAGATTCAGGCCTTAATGACGTTTCGCCCGAATTCTGAGCGCAGATCCGCGACCACACTGGGAATACTGACGTTAAAGTCCGGACCAAGCTTGAAGACCTTTCCCGCGGCCCCAGTGTCGACGACCACCGGTGAGGGGCCGGGATAGCGCGTCAAAATCTCTCGCAAGGTCGCGATGGAACGCTGCGTGAGGTCCTCGGGACGTAGGGAGAGGCGAAGCTCAGCGTTCGTGCGGGTCTGATGGAAGCGTTCGACGTCAACGGCACTGAATCGCATCTCCTCGTCGTTGTCACTCAGTCGTACCTTGATCAGCACGACGTTGTCCTTCGCGAGGAAGCCGCTGAACTTCTCGAACGCGGCGACGGAGAAGTTGATCTCGAGCGATCCCCCGAGGTCCTCTAGCGTCACGCGCGCGTACTGCTTATTCGCCTTGGTCTGACGGAGCTGCACCTCGGCGAGGATGCCGCCGACCGTGACCGCCTTGCCACTGCGGGCGAGTTCCTCGGCCCGTTCGCGAATGGCAACTATCGAGCCGTCGGTACGCGCGTCGAGGCTCTCACCCACTTCGTAGAGCGGGTGATCCGAAATGTAGGTGCCGAGCATCTCTCGCTCGAAGTCGAGTTTGACGGACTGCTCGAACTCGATGTCGGCCAACGCGATCTCGGTGCCCTCCCAGTCGCCGTCGGTACCCTCCTCACTCAACGCCGCGAAGAGCGTCGTGATACCGAGCGAGAGGTCCTTACGACGACTGAGCGTGACGTCGACGATCTCGTCCACTTTCAAAAGGAACGCGAGTCGCGCTACCCCGAACGAGTCAAAGGCACCGGCCTTGATCAGCGACTCCATGGAACGCCGGTTCAACACCACGGGATCGACCCGTCGTACGAAGTCGTAGACGCTCGTGAAGGGGCCCTTGGCCTCTCGCTCGAGGACGATCTTCTCGACGAGCGCCTCGCCCACGTTGCGCACGGCGGCCAGCCCGAACAGAATGGTGTCGTCCATCGTCTTTGACGGGGCGTACTCGCCAAAGGACTCGTTCACGTCCGGCACGCCGACCTTGATGCCCATCTGACGCGCTTCGTTCAGGTACACCGCGGCCTTATCCTTGTCGTCGCGAAAGGAGGTCAACAGCGCCGCCATGTACTCCACCGGGTAGTTCGCCTTTAGCCACGCGTTCTGGTACGCAATGAGTCCGTAGCCGTAGGCGTGACTCTTGGGGAAGGCGTAGTCGGCGAAGGGTTCGATCTTGTCGAAGATCGCGTCACCGAGAGCCCGACCATAGCCCTGGCGTTCGGCCCCGTCGACAAACTTGGTGCGTTGGGCACGAATCATCTCACGAATCTTCTTCGAACAGGCCTTTCGCAGATCGTCCGCTTCGGTCATCGAAAAGCCCGCGATGGTCGTGGCGACGCGCATGATGTCCTCTTGATAGATCATCAGGCCGTAGGTCTCGGAGAGGATCTCCTCTAAGTCCGCGTGGTCGTAGCTGACGCCCTGACGCGCGTTCTTGCGGTCGGCGTAGTCGTTGTGGACGTTCTCACTGAGGGGACCCGGACGATAGAGCGCGACCAACGCGGCGACGTCGTCGAAACTCGTGGGTGAGAGCCGACGCATGAGTTGGCGCATCTTGTCACCCTCGAGTTGGAAGATCCCGATGGAGTTGCCGAGTTTCAACATGTCGAAGACCTTGGGGTCATCGAGCGCGACGTGATCGATGTCGACGTCGACGCCGTGACGACGCTTGACGTGCTCGAGCGTGCGTTCGATGATCGCCAGGTTGCGGAGCCCGAGGAAGTCCATCTTCAACAAGCCCAACTTCTCAATCGCGCTGGCTTCGTACTGGGTGACGATGGGCGCGCCCTCGGCGCTCCCGTTGGGGCCCGACTTTCGCTGCACCGGCACGTAGTCGAGCACCGGCTCCTTCGTGATGACGACGGCGGCGGCGTGGATGCCGTCCTGGCGACGCTTGTCGACGAAGCCTTTGGCGACGTCGACCACGTGCCTCACCTCGGCGTCACCGCCGTAGAGCGCGCGCAGTTCGCTCGCCTCGCCGTAACGACTCTCGTAGCCCGACGTGGGCGTGAAGCAGGCCGCCAGGGGTAGGTCCTGGCCCATGAGCAGCGGCGGCATGGCCTTGGCGATCTTGTCACCGAACTGGGGCGGGTAGCCGAGCACGCGTGCCGCGTCTCGCACCGCGGCACGAGCCTTGATCGTCGAGAACGTCACGATCTGGGCGACGTGGTCGGATCCGTAACGCTCGGCGGCGTAGCGAATCATGTCACCGCGGTAGCGCTCGTCGAAGTCCATGTCGATGTCGGGCATCTGGCGACGCCCGGGGTTCAAGAAGCGCTCGAAGATCAACCCGTAACGGATCGGGTCGAGGTCAACGATGCGTAGGCAGTACGCCACGCAACATCCCGCCGACGACCCCCGGCCCGGTCCCACGCGAATCCCTTTCTTGCGGGCGTGGTCGATCAGGTCCCACACGACTAAGAAGTAGTCCGAGAATCCCATGTCGGCGATGACCCCGAGTTCGTAGTCGAGACGCGCGCGCACTTCATCGTTCAAGTCCTCGCCGTAGCGCTCACTCGCGCCTTGCATGGTCAGCTCGCGTAGGTACCTCGTCGCGCCCGTCTTATGGCTCGCGGACGTGAAGGCGTCGGGTAAGGGAAACTCAGGTAGGGCGTCGTTGTCAAATTCGATCGTGACGTTCGCGCGCTCCGCGATCAAGAGCGTGTTGTCGCACGCTTGGGGAACGTCGCGAAAGAGGTGACGCATCTCGGCGGCCGTCTTCAGGTAGTGCTGGTCGCTCTCGAAGCGAAAGCGATCGGGGTCGGCCACGCGCGAGCCGGTGCCGATACACAAGAGGGCGTCGTGCATTTCGGCGTCGTCGTGGCGAACGTAGTGCAGGTCGTTCGTCGCGAGCAGCGGCGCGCGAAGGTCGTCCGCGATGCGCAGCAACTGAGGATTCGTGCGTTGCTGCGCCGCGAGGCCGTGATCTTGGAGTTCGATGAAGAAGTTCTCTCTTCCGAAGATGGTCTGCAGTCGTCCCGCGAGCTCCAGCGCCTTGTGGTAGTCGTCTTGTAACAGTGCTTGGAGCACCACGCCGCCCAGGCACCCCGACGTCGCCACGAGACCTTCGGCGTTTCGTTCCAACAACTCCCAGTCCAACCGGGGCTTGTAGTAGTAACCCTCGAGAAAGGCCAGTGAGGAGAGTTCGAGCAGGTTCCGGTAACCCTCGTTGGTCACGGCGAGCAGGGTGAGGTGGTGGTAGAGCTTCTGGCCCCCCTCGGTGTCGCCCCCGGTGTCGTCGATCTTGCCGCGTCGAGCCGGTCGGTCGAAACGCGAGTTCGCCGCCATGTAGGCCTCGAGTCCGATGATGGGCGTCACCTCGTGGCGACGACAGGCCTCGTAGAAGTCGATGACGCCGTAGAGGTTGCCGTGGTCCGTGATGGCGATCGCGCGTTGTCCGTCGGCCTTGGCGGCCAGGACCATCTCGTCGACGCGCGCCGCCCCGTCGAGCATGGAGTACTCGGTGTGATTGTGCAGGTGGACGAAGCCCTCTGTCATCAGCCGCACGCTTCCTTTGATCGTCGCCGCGAATTACACGGATGGGATTCGCAGGTTAGTACGCCTTCGCGCGCCGCCACGCAATGGTCCTAGAGGTACGTGCCGGCCCGGGGTTCACTTGCGCCGGGAGGAAGTGAACGGTTACGCATCTTCTCGAGCTGGGCCGCGGCGGCGGCCTGTTGAGCGAAGAGCGACGCCTGAATACCGTGGAAGAGGCCTTCGAGCCAACCGACCAGCTGGGCTTGGGCGATGCGCAACTCCGACTCCGAAGGCACGCCAGCGCTGAAGGGAATCGCCATGCGACTCAGCTCCTTCGCGAGGTCCGGCGACAGCGCGTCGGAGAGCTCGTGCACGGAAGTTTCGTAGATCTCTCGAAGTCGTGTGCGACCCGCTTCGTCGAGGGGGGCGCTGCGCGCCTCGTCGAGGAGCAACTTCACCATCGAGCCAATGCGCATCACCTTCGCGGGCTGGCTGATGTAGTCGCTCTCGCCGTCGTCGGCCTTTTCCTCGGACTCACCCGGCGAGAGCACCTGGTCGGCGTTGATGGTCACGTTCTCATTTCTCGGATCTGCCACCATTGCAGTGTGCCAGACAATGACGGCCCTCGTGCGCGGACCCGTGGCGGCGCGCACGACGTCGATAGGATGGCGCCGTGAGAGTATCGACTCGTGGGGACTACGCCAGCCGTGCGCTGCTGAGTTTGGCCCTGCGAGACAGTAACGGCGCGCCCACGTCCGTTCGCGACCTCGCGGAACGCACCGGCCTCCCCCAGCCCTACCTCGAGCAGATCCTGCTCAGTTTGAAGGGCGTGGGACTCGTGCGCTCCAAGCGCGGCGTGGGCGGCGGCTACGTGCTGGCGCGCCCGGCGGAGAACATCACCCTCGCCGAGATCGTCGCCGCCGTCGACGGACCTATCGCGGCCGGCGACTTTGGCGAACCGCACCAAGACGGCGCGTGCGACCACGAGGGCCAGTGTGTCCTTCTCGGGGTCTGGGCCGACGTGGGCAACCACATGCGCGAACACCTGTCGAGCTTCACGCTGGCCGACATGGTCAACCAGGCCCGCGGCGGGCGCCCGGTGGCCCGAACTCACAGTGGCTGATTTCAGCCGCTGTTCAGCCGCTATAAGGGCTCCCTGAGGAGGCTTGAAAACTCATTTCCCTCGTGGTAAATTAGTAACGCGCCCGTAGGAGAAATACCAGGCCCAGGGCGCATCTACTTTGTACCCCCCCAAGACCAAGGAGATGCCAGTGAATACGACTCCCCGCCGTTCCGCTGTGAATACCAACGACATGCTGGGTCTGCTGATGCGCGACCTCGACCGATACCCGATGCCCAACTACGACGAGCAGGTCGAATTGGCCAAGCGCGTCACCGCCGGTGACGAAGAGGCCAAGAAGCAGATGGTCGCCGCCAACCTGCGTCTCGTGCTTCACTGGGCCCGCCGCTACCAGGACCGCGGCGTTGAGATGGTCGACCTCGTTCAAGAGGGAACCTTCGGTCTCCTGCGCGCCGTCGAGAAGTTCGACTGGGAGCGGGGCTTCAAGTTCTCGACCTACGCCACGTGGTGGATCCGTCAGGCGCTCCAGCGCGCCGTCCAACAACACGGTCGAACGATTCGCATCCCGCTCGAGGTGGGTGAGCAACTGCAGCGCCTCGAAGCTACGACCGCGGAGTTGACGTCGTTGCTCGCGCGCAAGCCGACCGACGAAGAGCTAACCGAGGCCACCGGCATGTCCAAGGCCGAGCGCGAGAACCTGAAGGGCCTCGCCGGGGTGACCGCCAGCCTCGACCAGCCCGCGAGTTCAGACTCCGCCACGACCCTCGGAGACCTTGTCGCCCCGAGTCAGCACGACTGGGTGAGCGACATCGAACAGACGATGATGAACGACCAGCTGCACGGAGCTCTCTCGAAGTTGACCAACCTCCAGCGCGACGTCCTCTCGCATCGTTTCGGACTCAACGGGGCCACGCCGCTCTCGCTACAGGCCACGGCCACCAAGATGGACATCGGCGTGCGACGCGTGCGCCGGGCCGAGGACGAGGCGCTGGCGATCTTGCGCGACGACTCGAACGTGCTCGCCGCGCACGAGGTCGCCTAGAGTTCGAGTTCGCTCGGGACGAGACTTCGTAGGTCTTCGGGCAACGACGAGTGGGTGGAGATCCACGCGTCGTTGCGCGGGTGACGGAAGGCCAACGTCGTGGAGTGCAAGAAGAAGCGCTCGTCCTCGAGCCGCCTATCGCTTCGATGGCCGTAGCGAAGGTCGTTCACGACGGGATGGCCAATGGTCGCCAAGTGCACGCGGATCTGGTGCGTGCGGCCTGTTTCGAGGCGCAGTCGCAACAGGGTCATCGCGTGGGGCTTGTCGACGCGAGTGATGACCTCGTAACCCGTCCTCGCGGGTCGTCCGTCCGCTCGCACGGCCATCAGGGTTGGCGTGCGCGTTGAACGACCGATCGGTGCGTCAACGACGCCGCGCTCTTCCACCACGTGGCCCTGGACCATGCCGAGGTAGGTGCGCTCCATGACTCGCTCCGCGAGTTGACTACTCAGTCCCAAGTAGCCTTCGGGTGTCTTGGCGACGACCAAGAGTCCGGACGTACCCTTGTCGAGTCGGTGCACGATGCCCGGTCGCGAGGGATCGCACAGGCCCTCAGCGCTGAGTTCTCGAATCTGGGGAAACCGGGCGAGGAGCCCCGCCACGAGCGTGCCCTGGCGTTGACCGGCGCCGGGGTGGACGACCTGACCCGGCGACTTGTTGATCACCGCGAAGTCCACGTCGTCGAGTACGACGTCGACGACGACCGAGGGATCGGCGCTGACCTCGTCACTCTCTCGAGGCGGTAGGACCGCGACGAGATGCTGACCCGCTTCGAGCGACGTGGAAGGTTTGACGACGACTTTGTCGTTGACGTGCACGGCGCCACTCAGCAGCACGACGTGCGCCTCGGAACGAGACAGGCCAGTCAACAGCGAGATTGCCCGGTCCACGCGAAAGGCGTCCAGCGTGCGCGGGACCACGAGGTCGAGCGTCTCGCCGTCGAAGGCGTCGCGCGCGCCGTCGTCACTCATCGTCCGAGCAACGCTTCTCCACGTAAAGCACTCACCATCAAGACGACAAAGCCGGCCGTGATCGAGACGTCGGCGAGATTGAAGACCGGGAACGACGACAGGGCGATGAAGTCGGTCACGCGATGCGTCGAGGCAATGAGGCGATCAACCACGTTGGCCAGTCCCCCGCCAAGCAGGAGTCCGAAACCCAGTGCCGGCGCGCCGCTCTTGGCGTTCACGCCTACCACCACCACCGCGATCGCCACCACCACGGTGGCGATCGTCGTCACGAGGGGTCCAGACTGATTGATCGAAAACGAGACGCCGCCGTTGAACTGCAGTCGGAGCCAGACGAAGCCCACGACGTGCACCGCGTGGCGAGCCAAGTCGCGCCGAGCCCACGCCTTGGTGAGGGCGTCGATCCCGGTGACCACGAGCGCGATCGCGACAACGGTGCGGTTGAGGTGGAGACTTAGACGCTGGCGCGGCACGACACGCAGGTGAAGACCGGCAACTGCGCCCGTAACCGGGGCTGGGAGATGGCCTCGTAACACTCGTCGCAGCGACCGTAACTTCCGTCGTCGATGCGCGCGAGCGCCACGTCGATCTCGTCGACCTTTAGACGCAGCGCCGAGGCGAACTCCTTCAACTGGTCACGCTGAATATCGGACGCGACGCTGCTGCCGTCTTCGTCGTCGTACTCGAGGCGCTCACGGTCGACCAACATCTCGTTCGCTTCGGACTCGCTGACGGCGATCTGGGTGGTCGTCGCGGTACGGGTCTCGAGGAGGAGATGACGTAGCTCGTCGAGGAAGGCCGTGTCGTCCGCGTAGGGCTTGGAGTGCATCTTGCGCTCGAGCGCCTCGAGACGCTTGCGTTCTTCGGCCCCGCGACGCTCCTGACGCTTTCGCTCCTCGGCGTCACGACGTTCGATCTCGCGCAGCTTGCGGAGTTTTTCAGCCTCGATGGCCTTGCGCTTGGCTTCGATCTCACGTTGCTTCTTCGCCTCGACGGCGGCCTTCTCACGAGCCTTTCTCGCCGCCTCACGCTCTTTCGCGGCGACTTTGGCCCTAGCGTCGCGCTCTTTCTTCGATTTAGCCGCGGCGATCGCTTTGGCCTTCACGAGTGCCGCCTTCTCCTTCGCCATGGCGCGCGCCCTCGCTTCGCGCTCCTTCTTCGACTTGGCGGCGTCGATCGACTTCTGGCGAACTAACGCCTTGTGCTCGGCAGCCTTGGCCTTGGCGTCACGCTCTCGTTTCGCTTTCTCCGCGGCGAGTACCTTGGCCTTTTTAGCCGCCGCGGCCTTCTGGGTGGGGCTGAGGACGGGCTTCTTCGCTACTTTCTTGACGCTCGACTTCTTGACGGGCACTTTCTTCGCGACCTTCTTGGCCCCCGCTTTCTTGGCGGGCGCCTTCTTCGTGACCTTCTTGGCTGACGCCTTGATGACGGACTTCCTCGCGACCACCTTCTTCGTGGGGGACTTCTTCGTGGTCTTCGCGCTCGACGGCATGCTCTACTCCTCGCGTTCCTAAGAACAAGTGCTCGCCGACCCTAGCAGTTGGGCGCGGTTTTCCTATCGATCGTCGCGAGAAGACTGATCAAACTTCAGTACTTGGCCAATCGTGGGCTGGGATGAAACGGGCGCGGGCGCGGGCGGTGGCGTGGCCGGGCGCGCTGGCGCGGCGGGCGGCGCTGACGCGGGCGCGCGAGGTGGTGAGGAACTCGGCGGCGCCGAGACCACACTCGACCCGCCCGGTTCCGATCCGCCCTGGAGTGAGGTCTCGACCCAGTGCGTGAACTCCGCCAGCACGACAGCGATGCGGGCGCGTTCGCCCGCGAGCTGGTGCGCCAGCGTGTCCACATCCTCACTAAGTCGTTGCTTCAGCCCGTTCAGTCGGTTGACTTCATCTTCGGCGCGGCTGCGCGCTTCGTTAACGATCTCGCGCGCGCGTTCTTGGGCGGCGCCGGTGAATTCGTGCGCCTTGGCCTCGGCTTCTTGTTGGGCCTGTTCGATGAAGCGTTGGGCCATGGCGATCATCGACGTCACCTGCTCGGCACCGCCGCTCCCACTGGAACGAATCGCGGGTGCCGCGGGTGCCGCGGGTGCCGCGGGCGCGCTGGCGGCGACGGGAACCGAGGCGGTCGCGCCACGAGCGTCCAGCTGGCTGATGCGCTCGGCGGCTTGACGAAGTTGCTGGCGCTGTTGATGCGCGAGATCTTTGAGTTGGCGAACCTCGATCGAAAGTCGCTCGAGGAACTCGTCGACCTCGTCGACGTTGTATCCCTTGAGCCCCACCTTGAAGGCCACCGTGTCAATGGCGTCGAGCGCCGAAGGCGCGTTGTCCGTACTGTCCATGCTGCCACCCTACCGCTCGAGGCTCGACGCGACGGTGACTCGCGTCGCTAGATGATCGTTTTGATTATCTCGAGCGCGACGATGGCGACGAGCACCGAGAGGTCGACGCCCACGCCACCGAAGTTCGGTCGCGGCAGGATCGAACGCAGGGGTCGCAGCACCGGTTCCGTGATCCGCGCCAGTACTCGCTGGGTGGTGGCGAGGCCACCTTGGCTGTTGGTCTGCGGCACCCAACTCAGGATCGCCGTGACGAACAGAATGAGGATGTAGAGCGACAGGACGTCTTGAATGAACCTCATGCCTGGTCGAAGGCGTGATAGTCAGCCGCGCGAAGTCTTTCCTTAATATCGGGTCCCACGTGCATACCTTGAGGACTAACCAGGTAGACGCCGCGAATCAACATCTCGATCTTGGCGTTCATCGCGTACGCGGTGCCGGCCGTGAAGTCGACGAGACGACGAGCGAGACCATGATCCACGTCGAGGGTGGTCAACACCACGGCGCGATTCTGGCGAAGGAGATCGGTGATCCGACGCGAGTCGTCATAGGTGTCCGGCGAGATGATGGCGACGTCGCGTTCCTGGGAGAAGGGCGACACGCCCCTCGCCGCGTTCGGGTTCGCGATCGGTCGAACGCGCGACGCGCCGTTAGGACCGTCGAGCACCGAGATCGACGTGGTGCGCTGGAGCGACGGACCCGAGGCCGGCGCACGGAACGGCGACGGATTCGCGGGCTGGGTCGGAAAGGTCCGAGTGGCCGGCGTGGGCGCCCACTCGGGCTCGACCTCGTCGGACTGCTCGGAGAAGGGTCGAGGCGCGTTGCTCGGGCCGTACTCGCCGTACTCGTCTTCGACGAGACCGAGGAACCCCAGGAACCCTCGCAGCTTTTCTTTCATTCACGTCTCCTTGGCAACGGCGCCCCACACCATGTTAGGCCAGGCCGACTCAGCCCAGCCGAGAGCCGAAGAGAGCGCGCCCCAGACGAACCTCGGTCGTGCCCAGCTCACAAGCCAGTTCCAGATCATCGCTCATACCCATGGAACGTTCGACGAGGCCTAACTCGTCGGCCAAGTCGCACGTAGTGAGAAAGGCCTCACGCGTCGCTCGCTCGCCCGGGGGCGCCACCACCATCAGGCCGCGCACGTGCAACGAGAGCGAGCGGGCGAGCGAAACGAGCGGCGCCACCTCGACCGGCGCCACGCCGTTTCTTCGCGCGGCCCCGGTGAAGTCCACTTGGACGTCGATCGTCTTGCCCGGTGACGAGGCCGCGATCTTCTCGAGCTCCTTCGCGCGAGCGACCGAACTCAACACGGCGGCGCACGTCGTCGCGCGCGCGATCTTGTTGGTCTGCAGGGCGCCGAGGTAGTGCCACGAGAGTCCGAGGTCGCGGGTCGCGCGACTCTTCTCACAGAGTTCGTCCACGTAGTTCTCGGCGAACGTGCGCAGACCGAGTTCGTAGGCCGCGCGCACTTCGTCGAGTCCGAAGGTCTTCGTCACCGCCACGACGCGCACGCTCGAGAGATCTCGTCCACTCGCGCTGATGCGCGCGCGCACGCGCGCCAGGTTGGCCCGAAGTCGTTCCGCCAGTTCGTCGCTAGCGCAAGAAGCTGGGGAGGTCGTCATCGCCACCGACGTCGAAGAAGTCGTCACTCGAAGCGGTGAAGATGTCGCTACGCGGACCTTCGGTCATGGACGGCTGCGCGTTGGTCGTGGCCTTCGCGGTTCCTTGATCGAAGCCCGCGGCGATGACCGTGACGCGCACTGCTTCACCGATCGAGTCGTCGATGACGCTGCCAAAGATGATGTTCGCGTCGGGGTGCGCCACCGAGTGGATGATCTCGGCCGCCTGCGTGACCTCGTTCAAGGTCACGCCCGGTCCACCCACGATGTTCATCAAGATCCCGCGGGCCCCGTCGATGGAGGCTTCGAGCAGCGGTGAGGTGATGGCGGCGCGCGCCGCGTTGACGGCGCGCCCTTCGCCCGTTGAACTACCCACTCCCATGATGGCCGTGCCGGCGTTGCGCATGACGGTGTTGACGTCAGCGAAGTCCGTGTTGATCAATCCGGGCACCGTGATGAGATCGGTCACCCCGCGCACGGCGGAGAGCAGGACGTCGTCGGCGATCTTGAAGGCGTCGAGCATCGAAGTGTCGGGCGCGGTCACCGAAAGAAGTCGATCGTTCGGGATGACGATCAACGTGTCCACCTTGTCGCGTAGGGCCTGGATGCCCTTTTCGGCCTGGGTGGCGCGGCGCTTACCCTCGAAGGAGAACGGACGGGTCACGACGCCGATGGTCAAGATCCCCAGGGCGCGCGCGATCTCCGCCACGACGGGCGCGGCGCCGGTCCCGGTGCCACCACCCTCGCCGGCCGTGATGAAGACCATGTCCGTGTCCTTCAAGGCTTCTTCGATCTCGGCGCGGTGGTCCTCCGCCGCTTGACGACCGACTTCGGGGTCGCTGCCGGCGCCAAGACCCCTCGTCAGTTGGCGCCCGATGTCGATCTTGAGGTCGGCTTCAGAGAGCAACAACGCTTGCGCGTCGGTGTTCGCGGCGATGAACTCGATGTTTTTCAGTCCCGACGTGATCATCCGGTTCACCGCGTTCGCTCCGCCCCCGCCCACACCGATGACTTTGATCACGGCGTGGTAGTTGCTCTGATTGAGACTCATAGGCTCCCCTTGGCTATCTCTTCTATTGTTACCGCCTTCGCGGGGGCGGCATCGCGAACAGTCACTGAAGGCTAGTCAGTGCCTCTATTTTGGTCAAATGCATGGCTTTCTATGAGTGGGTCGGCGGCGTCACCGCCAACTCATCGGGTACGGTCACGTCGACGACGTCGCCGGGAACCAGTTGGCTGTGCGCGATGACCGACGCGATCGCGACGAACTTGGCGTGAAGGTTCGTGGCCGGACCCACGATGAACGACACGGGCGTGGTCAACGTGATGGTGACGGTGCCCTGCGCGTCGTCGGTGATCCGCGAGACCTGCGAAGCGAACGCGGGTGGCAACTGGCTCGCGACGAGGGCCGCGGCACGCCCGGCCCGGGCGAAGGGCCACGTCGAGGTCGTCGGGTTCAGGTACGCGAGCGTGGGCATGTTGGCCCTCGGTGGCGCGACGCCGAGCGCGCGGCCGGTGCCGTCGACGTACTCGAGGACGTGCTTCGCGGTGAAGGCCACCGCGACCGCGACACTCTCGTGCACGGTCACCACCACTGAGTTCGGCCAGTGCTTGGTGACCTGCACCGCGTTGATCCACGTGAAGGCCGACAGGTTCTTCTTGATCGTCGCGTCACTGAGGTTGATCATGGAGGGATGGCTCATCAAGCCCGACGCCGCCAGCAGTGCCGACGGCGTCTCGTGATGAAAGCCGACGAAGGTCACGTGCTGCACACGAAAGAACGATTGACGAAGCGTCCACTGCGTGGCGAAGGTGAGACCGGTCACGATCACGCCAACGACGAGGAGCCATTTGGTGAGGCGCTGAACCCGTCGTCGAGCCCGGCGCGGAGGTTCGCCGCTCACGTGAGGTGGCGCCGCCGGGGTCGAAGGGCGCCGCGGGGCGTTCGTACGTCGCGCGACGATCGCTCGTCGTGGCGACTTCGTCAAGGTCACGCGACGGCGACTCACGGCGTCACCCCGAAACCGATGAAGCGGTGCTCACTCACGAGGGTGACGCCCGAGTCCTCGAGGACGCGCTCGCGAACGAGGCTCAACAGTGTGAAGACGTCGTCGGCACGTCCCGAGACGTCGGCTTGAATGAAGTTCGCGTGTTTCTCACTGACGCGCGCGCTGGCGAAGCGTAGGCCCTTGCACCCGGCCGCCTCGATGAGACGCGCGGCGCGGTCGTTCGGCGGGTTGCGAAAGACGCTACCCGCGTTGGCGCCTCCGGGCTGGTGTTCTCGTCGCCAACGAACGACGTCGCGAATACGCTGCTCCGCGTCGGCGGCGTCACCCCGCGACAGGCTCAACGTCGCGGACAGCACGACGTCGCCCACGCGCACCGCGCTCGAGCGATAGCCCAGTCCCAAGCGTTCCTTCGTCCAAATCTCAGTCTCACCGTCGCGCCAGATGGTCGCGTGCTCGATGGACGCGGCGAGGTCGTCCCCGTGGCCTCCGGCGTTCATCGCCACGCCGCCGCCGAAGGTGCCCGGCACGCCCACCGCCCACTCGAAGCCGACGACGCCGTCACTCGCGAGTCGTCGCGCCGCTTTGGGCATGTCGAGCCCGGCCCCGGCGTCAACGACAACGTGCCCCTCCCGGTCGTGCCACGCCAACGTGGCCAGTTCGTCGACGACGCGTACCACGAGGACCTCGTGTTCGCCGTCCTCGACGAGCAGGTTCGAGCCGTTACCCACGCTCAAGATGCCCAGTCCCGTCTCGCTCATCAGCGGACCGAGTTCCTCTAAGTCATCGTGCGACGAGAGCGTGACGAAGAGTCGCACGCTCCCGCCCACGCGGTACGTGGTTCGCGTACCGAGGGGCGCGTGTTCCTCCACGCGAGCCCCACCGATCGCGACCAGCTTGTCGAGCGCACTCACGCAAGACCGCCCGCGAGCGTGTTGATGACGGAACCGACGTCGCCCGCGCCGAGCACGAGCAACGCGTCGCTATCGTCCACCAGGTCTTCTAAGAGCCCACCGACGAGCGCGAGGTCGTCACAGTAGAGCGTGTCGAGGGAGGGATCGTGGCGACGAAGGGCGTCCGCGACCAGCGCGCCCGTCACGCCCGTCGGGTTGACCTCACCGGCCGGGTAGACGTCGGTGACGATGACGTGGCGCGCGCCCTCGAACGCGGAGGCGAACTGGTCGACCAACGCGAGCGTCCGCGTGACACGGTGCGGCTGGAAGACTACCGTCACGCGTTCGTATCCGGCCGCGTGCGTCGCGGCCAACGTCGCCGCGATCTCACCGGGCAGGTGGGCGTAGTCCTCGTAGACGTCGAGACCACGCCACGCTCCGCGGTACTGATAACGCCGCGGGGCGCCAACGAAGTTCGACAGACCTCGCACGACGGCGTCGTCACTGACGCCCAGTTCGTGTGCCAGCACCGCGACGAGCGCAGCGTTCGCCACGTTGTGCGCGCCAGTGACGCGCAAAGTGATCTCGAGCGTCGTTGACGGACCGCGCAGGCGAAACGTCGCGCGGCGCCGCTCGAGTCCCACGTCCGATACACGCCACGTCGAACCGGCCGCGACGCCCACGCTCACGCTCGAGCGCGTCAATGATCCCACCACGCGCGCGACACCCGCGTCGTCTCCCCACGCGACGAAGGGGCCGCTCGATCGTTCCACCAGGTCGACGAAGGCCGCCTCCAGGTCCTCGAGCGTGCCGTAGTGGTCCAGATGATCGGCTTCCACGTTGAGCAGCCCGAGCGCGTAGGGACGCAGTTCGCCAAAGGTGCCGTAGCTTTCGTCGACTTCGACGATGACGTCGCCCGCGCCCCAGTGACCGTTGGCGCCCACGCCGAGCACGGGCGCACCAACGAGCCAACCGTCGTCTCGACCAGCGGCGAGGGCGATCTGCACCATCATCGACGTCGCGGTGGTCTTTCCGTGGGTTCCGGTGAGGCCGATGACCTTCTTCATCAGTGACAGTTCGTAGTAGGCGTGCGCGCGCGACACCATCGCCGCGCCCTGTTGGCGCGCCGCCGCGAGTTCCACGTGATCGGCCGGCACCGCCGGTGACCACAGGACCACTTCGGCGTCGTCGACGTGATGAACGTCGTGGCCGACGAAGACGGTGACTCGACGAGCGCGCAGATCGTCGAGTATCGGCGTGTCCGTCGCGTCACATCCACTCACGTCGGCACCCATCTCCGCGAGCAACATCGCCAGCGCGCTCATGCCGGCCCCGCCCACCCCCACGACGTGGATTCGCTGTCCCGAGGTGAAGGCGCTCACGAAGTCGTCCGAACGTCAAGGATCACCGAGGCGATCGCGCGCGCGGCGTGGCGTCGCGCCAACGTGCCGGCTCCGCGTTCCATTGCGGTGAGGGTCATTGGGTCCATGATCGCGTCGAGGAGCTCGGCCAACGCCGCACCGGTGCAGTCGACGTCGCGCAGCAGTCGCGCTCCCCCGACGTTCACGACGGTTTCGGCGTTCTTGGTCTGATGATCGCCCGGCGCGCCGGGCAACGGCACCAAAACCGCTGGTATCGACAGCACGGTCAACTCCGCGATCGTGACCGCGCCCGCGCGACAGATCGCGGTGTCACAGAGCGTCCAGAGTTTGACCATGTCCGCGAAGGCAACGACCCGGTAGTCGAGTCCGTCACTCGAGAGCGCGCTTGCCGACGACTCGTCAAAGTCTCGACGACCGGTGACGTGGATGATCGCTCGATCGGCGCGCCCACTCCACTCGACGGCGAGTTCTCGAACCGCCCGGTTGACGCGCGTCGAACCCAGGGAACCGGTCATTACGACGACGACCTTTCTTCCCGCGTCGATCGGCGGCGACAGCGAAGCCTTCGCCTCCTCGCGCGCGGCGCCCGACCGATCGACCTCCTCGATGGTCGCGCGAAGTGGCGCGCCCGTCACCACGACGTTCTCGCCGACGACAGGAAACGCGCAGCAACGTTTGCGCGCGTAGTGGGCGACGACACGCTGCGCCGCGCCGGGCGCCGAGTCAAGCTCGACGAGCACGAGTGGAGTGCGCCAGCACATCGCCGCGACGGAGACCGCGAACGAGGCGTACCCGCCCACGGAGACGACCACCGATGGTCGCCATCGACGCACCAGTACGAGCGCGAGCGCGAACGCGCTCACTAACCCGACCACGGCGCTCACGTTGATCGCCAGGTCCCTCGCGCGCCACGATCGGCGGACACCCCGTCCCGGCAGGAGAGTCAGCGTGACGTTGGTGCTCGCGAGAAGTTGGCGCTCTTGACCGCGGCGACTGCCCACGAAGCGCAACTCGCTCGACGCGAGACCCGCGTCACGTAGGGCGTCAGCGACGGCTTGCATTGGAAAGACGTGCCCACCCGTACCGCCCCCGGTGATGACGACGGGGCCGGTCATTAGTACCTCCGCGGGTCACGCCGACGTGGATGGGGGCGACGCTGCGGTCGGGCGGCCCGGGGTCGTTCGAGGGTCTGGCGAAAGTTCGTCAGTCGATACTCGCGGATCGTGAGGTCGTCGGTGCGGCTCCGATCGTGGGCGATGTTGTAGAGCAGACCAACCGCGGCCAGTTCGGTGATCAACGCCGTTCCGCCATAGGAGAAGAAGGGTAACGGCACGCCGGTCACGGCCCACCACCCCACCACCGACGAGATGTTGATCAGTGCCTCCACGGCGATCCAGGTGGTGATTCCAACCGCGACGAGGCGGTACACCTGGTTCGAACACTGTTGGGCGATGCGAACCGAAACCATCAAGAACGCGACGAAGAGCGCGATCACGGCCAACGTCCCGATGAGACCCAGCTCTTCGCCGACGATCGCAAAGATGAAGTCGGTGTGAGGATTGGGCAGCAGGCCCCACTTCTCACGACTGTGGCCTAGACCTAGCCCCGTCACGCCGCCAGCTCCCAGTCCGATGCGCGACTGCAGGAGTTGGTAGCCGCTGCCGGCCAGGTCGGAGTTGGGGTGGAGGAAGGAAAAGAATCGCTTCGCCGAGTAGGGCGACGTTAGGAGGTAGGTCCCCACCGAGAACCCCGTCAGGACGACGACCCAACCGAGCAGACGACGAGACAGTCCCGCCACCGCCAAGATCGACACGGCGATGACCAGCACCACCGACGAGGTGCCGATGTCGGGCTCGAGCACGATCAAGGCACAGCCCAGCGTGACCGGCAACGTCCAGATGGCGAGTTGTCTCCAGTTATTGAGTTCGTCGTGATGGTGCTGCACCAACCAGGCGAGGAACAACACGGTCGCGAGCTTGAACAGCTCCGATGGTTGGAGATTGATCAGGTGCAGATTCAGCCACCGCTTCCCGCCGTTGGAGGTGACGCCGACGGCCTTCACCGCGAACAGGAGAAGGAGTCCGCCCACGATGAGCAGTGGTGCACTTTTGACGAGCCGGTCGAGTCGAACCCGGGTCGCGACGTACAACGCGAACACGCCGAGGCAGAGGTACGCCACGTCGTGGACCATGACCGAAAAGGCGGTCCCACCGTTGGCCGCCGCCTGCCCCTCACTGGCGGAGGCGACGAAGATCGTGCCAAAGATCACGAGGGCCGTCGTAACGATCAACAAGAGTCGGCCCGCCGCGTTACCCCTCGGGACCGGGTGCAAGAGGCCCCCGACGCGCTGGGGCTTGTCGGCTCGACCGCGTTCTCGCTGGCGAGTTGGAGCCACTCGACTTCGCTCACGCGTCTTCACGCTCACACCACCTTCCCGATCTTCAAGAAGTCGCCGTAGAAGATGCCAAGTCCCAACATCGCCAAGAGCCCCGCGAGTATCCAGAATCGAATGAGAACCGTGGTCTCGGGCCATCCGCGCAACTCAAAGTGGTAGTGAAACGGCGCCATGCGAAATATCCGCCGACCAAAGATCCGAAAACTGAGCACTTGAAGGATCACCGAGGCCGTCTCGGCGACGAAGAGTCCGCCAATGATGACGAGCAAGAGATCGAGGTTCATCAAGAGACAGAGTGCGCCGAGACCCGTCCCGATTGCCAGCGATCCGGTATCCCCCATGAAGATGCGCGCCGGCGCCGCGTTCCACCACAGGAAGCCCAGGCACGCACCGACCAGACCCACGGCGACGAGACCAAGGTCGAGCGAGGAGTGCAGACGATAAATCGCGAAGTGACGGAACTGCCAGTAGCCAATAATGGACAGCACGCCAAAGCAGAACGTGGCCGACCCGGCCGCGAGCCCGTCGAGACCGTCGGTCAGATTCACCGCGTTCGACGTCGCGACGATGATGAAGACCGCGAGGAAGAACCACCCGGCGCCCGTCAGGTTCCACCCGGGCAACGTGACCCGTGTGAAGGAGAGTTGCGTCGACGTGTGCACCCAGGTCAGGGCCAGCACCGCGAAAACGCCAGCGATGACGAGTTGGCCAACGAGCTTGCCCCGCTTGTTCAGACCCAAGTTTCGTGCGTTGCGAATGGCCAAGTAGTCATCGACGAAACCGAGCAGGCCCGAGGCGATGATCACGAGTACGGCCAATTCGCCCCCGCGCGTGAAGGTGATCGACGTCCCGACGTGACCCATGCAGTAGCCGAGCACCGCGGCGAACATGATAATGACGCCACCCATGGTGGGCGTGCCCGCCTTGTGCTGGTGCGTTGAGGGTCCGTCCTCTTGAATGTGTTGACCGAGTGATCGCGCGCTGAGGAACCTGATCCACAGCGGCGTCAGAATCAGCGCGCAGAGGAATCCGACGCCACCTGACTCCATCAAACTCAACACGGCGTCCTCACTTCAAAAGCTCCTTTGCCACTAATCGGTCGTCGAAGGGAATCACGAGATCACCCACCGTCTGGGTCGACTCGTGCCCCTTACCGGCGAGCACCACGACGTCGCCGCTCGACGCACTCTCGAGAGCCAGCGAGATGGCTCGACGACGATCGCTCTCGCGAACCGTCCGCGCACCCGGCGCGAAGCCCGTCGCCACCGCATCAATGATTGCATCTGGCGACTCCGAACGAGGGTTATCCGAGGTCAGAATCGTGAAATCGGACAACTCGGAGACGACGCGACCCATTTCGGGCCGCTTCGAGCGGTCGCGATCACCGCCGGCCCCGAAGACCGTGATGATCCGCCCGCCCGTTCGCATCGCGCGTACGTCACTCAGGAGTCGCTGCAGGCCCACGGCCGTGTGGGCGTAGTCAACGATCACGGTCACCTCTCGGCCGTAGAGCATCTCGAAACGTCCCGGCACTGACGTGACGTCACCCATGGACGCCGCCACGGCCGCGTCGTTGGCGCCGAGGGTGCTCATGATGGCCATTGCGACGAGGGCGTTATCGACGTTGTAGCCACCCACGAGTGGCGAGTTCACGAGATGACCGCGCCAGAAGAACGTCGAACCGAGAAGCGAGGTGTCAACGTCGACCGCGTCAGCGCGCGAGACGCGCGTCACCGGCAGTTCCGTCAGCTCGGCGAGACGTTCGCCGTACGGGTCGTCAATCCAGATAATCGCGCGCCTGGCGTATTCGTTCGTAAAGAGTGTGGCCTTCGTTTGGAAGTACTCCTCCATCGTCCCGTGGTAGTCGAGGTGGTCGTGGCTGAGATTGGTGAAGGCGGCCACGCAAAATCGAAGTCCGTCCACTCGGTGCTGATCGAGGGCGTGACTCGACACCTCGAGCGCAATCAGCGAGTCGTTGATGGCGGGATCGAAGTTCGCCGCCATCGTCGCGAGTGTGCGAAAGAGCTCGGGCGCCGCGGGCGTCGTTCGTTCGTTGGTCAAAGTGCCGATGCTCGACGTGTTCCACGTCAGGGCCCGTCCGAGTGACGCCACGATCGACGTCACGCTCGTCTTGCCGTTCGTTCCCGTCACGGCGACTAACTTGGCCTTCGTCTCGGGGTGGCCCGTGACGGTGGCGCTCGCGTGCGCCAATAGCGCACGCAACTGCGAGGTGGGTGCGACCACGACGGGCACGTCAAGCTTGAGGTTCTCGTCGGACACGACGCAGACGGCGCCGCGCTCCACCGCGTCGCGGGCGAAGCGTGCACCGCGTTGGATGGTGCCGGGCATCGCGAAGAACAGGGTGCCCGGCACGCAGTCACGCGAGTCATTCTCGACGCGCGTTATTTCGAGGCTGCTCGTCACGACGTCGATCGACAGATCGTCCAAGATGTCGCCGAGTTGCATTACGTCACGTTCGACGAGACGCTGGCGGCCGCGCCCGTGAGGGGCTTTTGTACCGTACCGTCAGACGGTATGCCGTAGTGGTGGAGGGCGTATGACATGACTTCCTGGAAGACCGGCGCGGCCACCGTACCGCCGTAGATGTTGTTCAGTGGGCGCTCGACGACCACGATCATCGACAGTACCGGGTCATTCGCAGGCGCGAAGCCCACGAAGGTGGCGTTGTAATCCGACGTCAGCTTGTCCTTGCCGGGGAACGGAATGGTCGCGGTGCCGGTCTTTCCGGCGACGCTGTATCCCGGAATGACGGCGTTGGTGCCCGTACCGGCGAGAACGACTTGTTCCAGCAACTTGACCATGGTCGAATCCACACTCGGCGAGAGCACTTCACGCTTAGGGCTCGGCGCGGTGGCCTTGATGGTGCCGTTGGCGTAGACGTATCCGCGAACGAGTTTGGGCTCAACGAAGACACCCCCGTTCGCAATAGCGTTGTAGGCATCCAACACTTGGATCGCCGGCACGGCGTCGACCTGGCCGATGGGCAGGGCTCCCTGGTCACTCGCGTACCAGTTTGAAGCGTTCACCAGAAGGCCTTGCGTTTCACCGGGGAAATTGATCGCCGTGGTTTGACCAAAGCCCATGCGTTGAACTTGGGCCAAGAGACCCGATTCTCCGACGCGCGCGCCGATCTCGTACGTGCCAATGTTCGACGACTGAGCCAACACCTGCGTCGCGGTCAAGCGTTCAAGGGGGTGACTCTCGGCGTCGTGGAAAATTCGTCCGCCCACGACGACGGAGTTTGGAACGGAAAAGACGGTGCTCGGAGTTATCAGGCCGTCCTGCAGGGCGGCCGAGAAAGTGACGACTTTGAAGACCGATCCCGGTTCGTACGCCTGGGAGAACGGCAGATTGTTAATTGACTGGTCGATCCCCGGGTACCCGACGTTCTTGCCCCAGTTCGGGATGGGTCCGAAGACGCCTGCGGTGGTCTTGGTGTTGACGAGGGAAGCGTCGGCGAGGATTTCGCCCGTCTTCACGTCCATCACCACCGCTTGACCGGTCAGGCCGTCGTACGTCTTAAGATCACGCGCCAACGCACGCTCGGTCACGTACTGCAACGAGGAGTCGAGGGTTAACTCGAGTCCGACGCCGGGTTTGGCCTTGGTGATGACCGTCGGGTGCGAAGCTGGCAAGTTGACCCCCGAGGCGGAGACGAACTCGCGCGTGACGCCAGTCTGTCCGGCCAGCAGCTTTTGATACTCGTACTCGAGGCCCGTCGAACCCGCTCCGGCCGCGTTCACGCCGCCCAACAGTGACGTTGCCAAGGTCCCGTCTGGGTATGTTCGCACCGACGAGTTCTCTACGACGATGCCCGGGAACGTCAGTGACGATACTTTTCTCCCGTCGACGAGATCGAGGGCGTTGTTCAAGATGACGTAGCCGCTCTTCTTCGACAAGAGCGCCGTGAGTTTCACTACGGGGACGTGCACCAACGACGACATCGCTTTCGCCTCCGTGGCGGGACTCTTGATTTGAAAGTCGTCCGCGATGACGAGTGACGTGGGGCGTGACACGGCCAACGTCTCGCCGTGGCGATCGTAGACGCCGCCGCGAAGTGCGGTCGTCGTGAGACTGACTCTCACCTGCGAAACCGACAGCGCGGTATAGTGCGCGTGGTCGATTACCTGGAGCAACACAAGACGTACGCCGAGGGCACAGAACGCCAGCGCCAGTGTCGCGCGCAACATCAGTAGGCGACGTCGACCTTGGGACTCTACGCGCGGAGCGCTCTGTTGTGCTCTGGTTCGGCTATGCGTCGACGTGTTGTGCGCGGTCACCGAATCGTCCTTGATGTTGCCGGTGCGTAACCCAGGAATTTCGGCAGTGGCAGAGGAGCATCAAGAGACGTGGAGGGAACTTGGGTGACCGAGGTGGGATCCACCAGGTGCAGAGCCCCGGCCTTTGTCGCGATCAGACTTGGCGCCGAGAGGTTGGTCAGCGAACCCACCTGAACGGCGTACGTCGACTGCTCTTGTAGTAGTTGACTTTGCAGCGCGTGGATTTCGATCTGACGATTGGCTTCGAACATCGATCCCGCCAGCGAGAGGACGAGCGCGAGCACCACGATCGTGGCGGACTTACGCGAGGAGGAGGTGGCGCGCCAGCGCTTGGTGGCGACGGACCGGCGCGGTGCCTCCGCGCGGTGCGAGGCGCGTCGAACCGAGGGAGCCTGTCGCGTCGGGGGTCGGCGCGTGTCCACCCGACGGGGAAAACTGATGACGCTCACGGCGCCACCTTTCGCGCAACGCGTAGACGGGCTGAACGGGCGCGCGGGTTACGACCCGTTTCCAAGGGACCGGCAAGTTGGGCACTGGCCTTGGCGACCTTGACACGCGCAATCGCGCCACAGACACAGCCAAGTTCCGGCGAGCAGCGGCATCCGCCGCTCTGCTGCTCGACGAAGAATGACTTCACGACGCGGTCCTCGCCCGAGTGATAGGAAATCACGGCCATCACGCCACCCACGCTCAGCGCGTTCAGGGCTGCGTCGAGCCCCTCGCTCAACTGTTCCTCTTCACCGTTCACCGCGACACGAAGCGCCTGGAAGACGCGCGTCGCGACGTGTCCCCGACGACGCGCGGCCATCGGCACCGCGCGCTCGACGGCATCGTTGAGTTCGAAGGTCGTCTGAGGTTGGCGTTCGATGACGGACTTGGCGATGGAGCCCGCAAAGCGAGACTCACCGTTTTTCCTTAGCAATCGCGCCAGCTCATGCTGGTCAATCCGGGCGAGAAAGGTCGACGCCGTCTCACCCTGGGACGGATCCATTCGCATGTCAAGCGGCGCGTCGGCGCGAAAGGAGAATCCTCGGGTGGATTCATTGAGCTGATGTGACGAGACACCGAGGTCCATCAACACCGCTACGACGTCATCTCCGCCAAGAAAGGCCTCGTTGTCTCGAAGGACGTCGCTCAGTTCAGCGAACGTCGCGCTCACGATGAGCACGCGCGACCGGAACGGTGCGAGACGTCTTGTCGCCTCCGCACGAGCGTCAGGGTCACGATCAATGCCCAAGAGGCGAAGTTGCGGCGCCGCAGAGAGCAGGGCTTCCGCGTGGCCACCGCCGCCTAACGTGGCGTCGACGACCACCCCAGCCGGCAGGCTGGCCAACAACTCGACGATCTCGCTCGCGAGAACTGGTTCGTGGTAAAGGTCCTGGGCCATCCGTAGCCTTTCAATCGCGACAACGAGCGAGAGGGCGGAGGAGGATTCCCGCTTCGCTGTCGCGATTGCCAGGCTGCGCGTGGTCCGCGGCCGGTACTGCAGTGGTGCTCCGTTCACTAGTCACTGCCCTGCTTAAACATCTCTTCGGCGGCGTTGACCTTTTCTGCGTAGGTCGAGGGATTCCAAAGCTCAACGTGATCGATGGCGCCAACCACCAAGACGTCGCCCGCCAACTGTCCGTAGTCACGAATTGCGGTCGGAAGCGCAAAGCGACCCTGCTTGTCGAATTCAACGTCGGACGAATTAGCGGACCAGTAACGCACCTGTTGGCGTTCGTTGGATCCGCCGACGCGACTCTGTTGAAGTCGCTCCTCCATTTGACGCGAGAACTCCCCGGGTGTCCAGAGCGCCACGCAGCCTTCGGAGTTCGGACTTAGGTGACCACCGCGCTCAAACTCGGCACGGAACTTTGAAGGCAGGATGAGGCGACCCTTGGCGTCGAGAGAGTGCTGAAACTGACCGACAAACCCAAGCATTACAGTCCTCCTGCGGGTTCACCACTCTCCCCCACTTCGTGACACAATACACCATTTGCCACCACCTTTCGCCAATTCCTCTGACTTTTGACTCATTTTTGACGTTGGCGTTCCACCGAGGGCGGGATTCACCCATCAAGAGGGATCGGGCGGAAGCGGCGAGTGTTGTTTACGCGTTCAAGTCGACGTGGCGAAGGGCCCACGGACCACTAACGGCGCGTAGTCGCTCGACGAGAGCGCGGGCGTCGACGCGCTCCAGAGAGGAAAGAGACTCGTGGTCGAGCGCGTTACTTAGTCCTTCCGGCACCACGGCGAGATAGTCAAGGACGTCGCTCGTCGCCTCGGCGTGCAGGACCGTCGAAATGAAGACGCCTTCACGGACTCGCCACTGGGTCAGTCCCACCGTCTTTCGATCGTCGACGAAGACTTCACCGGGGCCGCGGCCGGCAAAACAGACCACCCGAAACGCCTGTTCGCCCTCTAATCCCCGTTCGTGCACCGTCACCGTTCCCGTGGTCAGATCGCTCAAGACGCTCGACCACCACGTCCCCGCTTTGACGGAACTCACGTGGACGTCCCTGGACCAGCGGGGGTCGTGCTCGGGGATCCACCAGTCAATCCAGAGATCGTCGGGTCGCAAAAGTACCAGTCCGCCGCCACCTCGGCGACGGCGCAGCGAGGTTGAAGCGAGCTTTGAGACGTCGAGGACGTCGGACGATTGGCTACCCCCGAGAACCAACGTTGGACGCGACGCGTGCGCGACGAACATCGAGGCCTCTTCGAGACGACGTAGGACGTTGTAGTCGTAGAGTTCGTCAATCCCTCTCACGAGGCTCGTGGAAGGTACGGCGCCCACAAGGGATCAGGGTCGGGCACGTGACGCCAGCGCCACCAGGGACCGTCAGGAATCCTCGGCTCGAAGTGCATTCGCCACCCGATCTCCTCCAGAAGCCGGTCACCTTTTTGCATGTTGTGGCGCCGACACGCGGCGACGACGTTCGTCCACTCGTGGCGACCACCGCGCGAGCGCGGTACCACGTGATCGATGGTGTCCGCGTGTTCGAGACAGTACGCGCAGCGGTAGCTGTCGCGCAGCAAGAGGGATCGTCGCGTGAGCGGCGGCGTTCGAATCTTGGTCGGCAGTTTGACCATCTCGTGCAGTCGCACGATGGCCGGGATCTCAATGACGAGGCTCGCCGAGCGACACACCGCCGGTTCGTCGGGCATGGCGATGGGTTCGGCCCGTCCCGCGAGCATCAGTACGACGGCGCGACGTTCCGAGACCAGCTGAAGTGGTTCAAACGTGGCGTTGAGCAAGAGAACACGAGTCACGAGGTTGGCCTATCGTCCCACTCGCTGGCGACTCGACCACACGGCGGCGTCAACGATCTCGCGCGCGCTGACGCGACCTTCCATCGACCCCGTTACCGTCATCATCCGAAAGTTCCAGTACGCCTGATCGGGCAAGGGCAGAAAGGGTCGTCGGCGCCACCATTGGTGGGCCCGTAGGCGCCAACCGGCCCGCACGACGACCGGGACGAGCGACGGGTGTCGCGTCAAATATCGAACGAGGCCCCTTCCGTCAACGCCGTTCACGACGCACCTCGCCATCCGACGAGCGCGGCACCGAGCAACGGCCCATCCCCGCCCAGTTGTGACGGGAGGATTTCGACGTCGTGCGAGTACGACAACTTCGCGGTCTCGCGCGCGGCCTTGGTGGCGGCGCCGAAAAAGTCGTCGCCGTAGCCGAGCGCGACCGAACCCGCCACGAAACTATGACGAAAATCCAACACCGAACTCAACATCCCCACGGCGCGCCCGACGAGCCCCCCCGTTCGAAGCCTCGTCGCCTGGTCGGCTTCACTGGCCGGTCTGCCCGTGCGACCCTCGATGGCCCACCCCGAGGCCTCCGCCTCGAGACACCCGTAGGCGCCGCACGAACACAGTGCTCCGTTCGCAACCACCGTGAGGTGGCCAACGTGACCAGCGTTACCCGACTCGCCGTCGAGCAGACGACCGTTCAAGACGATGCCCCCACCCACGCCCGTCGAGACCACCATGGAGAGGTACGACGTCACGCCACGGGCGGCGCCGAACTCGCCTTCAGCAAGGGCGAGGGCCCGAGCGTCCCCGTCAACGTAGACGTCAACGCCCAGAGCGTCACGTAGCGATTGGCGAAGCGGGAACTCGCGCCACGAGAGAATATTGAGGGGCGAGACCGTCTCCCCTCCTCGCGTCATCGGACCGGCGCAACCGACGCCGACGGTGGTTACGTCATCGTCACCGAGAACGCGACGCGACAACGTGACGATGGCGTCGAAGAGATCAGGGGCGCAGTCAGCCACGGTGAGACGGTCCCGTCGCACGAGAGAGCCGTCCGCCGACACGATCGCGGCTTCGACTTTGGTCCCCCCAATATCAAGGGCGAGACACGGAGGCGCGCTGCGCGCGCCTCCGGCGGAGGTCATTCGCTTTTATGGCGATGACGCGACAACCAGTCGCGAAGCGAACTGGTACGTGGACCAAAGTTCGCGTGGGCGTCGTCGCCCTGGCCAGAACGAGTGATGTCCTGCCATGAGGCGCGCCCCAGTAGTCGAGCGTTTCGCTCAACTACAACAGCGGAGATAAACATTAACGCGACACCCACTAGCCCGAGAAGCACCGAATGTGAGAAGCACAGAACCAGGACCACGAGTCCGACCAAGAAACCCACGACGCCCCAGCGAACGCGACGTCCGCTGTGGGAGTAAATATTGGTCTCACGTACGTTTTTTGCAAAGCGAGGGTCTTGCTTGGAGAGTGACTCTTCTAATTCGGCCAGGACTCGCTGTTCGTGCTCTGACAGCGGCATCGCGTCTCCTTCCGTTCTCCCTAACGGTACTTTATCTTTCTTCCCGTATGATTCGCACGTCGCGCGTCAGTTTTCGCCGTCGAAAAGTAAGAAAATCCAGGGAGGCTCGTGCCACGTCAACCCATCCACGTCGCCACGATCTGCACCGGCAACATCTGTCGTTCACCCATGGCCGAAGTCGTCCTCCGTCACCTGATCGCCGAGGACCACCTCCTGAAAGATCAGGTAAGCGTCACGAGCGCGGGGACCGCCAACTGGCACGTGGGAAGCCCGATGGACCCGCGAGCTCGTGCCGCGTTGGACCGGGCCGGGTACCACGGAACGGGCTCGCCCGGCGCTTTCGCCGACCGGGACTTTCTCGATCGCCAAGACATCGTTATTGTCATGACCCGAGAGCACCGGCGCGAAGTGCTGCTCCGATTGACGAACGTCGACACCGAAGTCGTGCTGTGGCGAAGCCTTCTTGATTCGAAACGCGAGCTTGACGTCGCCGATCCCTACTACGGCGACGACGTCGAGTTTGACGAGTGTCTCGCGATCCTGAGCGTCGGAGGTGAACGCCTGACGTCGCTTCTTCGTTCTCGAATCGGGCGACGCGCTCGCGAAGGATGAAGGAACTTAGCGACGACGCCCTCGCTGAAACGGTGAATCCGCACCACGAGAAGCCGCGGCCCGAACGTACTTGACTAGCCTTTCGCTATGGCGGGACCCGTAGCTTCGCGCGTCTCCTGGGTCCTTGATCACGAGTACAGCGCGGCGATCGGGCTCGCCCTGGGCGTCGTCGCGGCGTTGACGTGGTCGTTCAGCGCTCCTTCGTCGTACTTCACCTTGTTCACGTCGCCCTCGAGCTGGCACCTCCTACGCGTGCTGGAGGTCAACACCGTGCACGACGCCGTCGTGAACGGACTCATGGCGGTGTTCTTCTTCGCCATGGGACTCGAACTCTCGAGAGAACTCGCCTCGGGGGCGCTGACTCACCCGAAGCACGCGGTGCCACCGATACTGGGTGCCGTCGGGGGCATGCTCGCTACCGCCCTTGGGTCGATTCTTCTTGGCCACCTCTTGAACTCCGCAGCGTTGCGACGAGGATGGGGCGTCCCCATGGCGACGGACGTCGCCTTCACGCTCGGCGTGCTCGCGGTCGCGGGTCGACGCCTGCCCCCCCTCCTACGCGTCTTTCTGCTGACGCTCGCCATTACCGACGACGTCTTGTGTGTCGTCGTGCTCAGCGTGAGTGGTACGACGCACGTGCGATTCGACGGTCTCGTGGCTCTCGTCGTGATCACCGCGGGGGGTTCGCTCGCGTCGCGTCGCGCGACGAGCAACGTCGCGAGTGTGGTGCTCCTCATACTCTTGTGGGTCTGTTTCGCGTGGGCCAACGTCGAGCCCGCCCTGGCCGGCGTGCTCGCGGGCGTCCTCGTCTCCACCCGTGCGGCGTCACGACCCCGTCTCGAACGCGACGTCACACGAATTTCGGTGGCCGTCGTGTTGCCACTCTTCGCGCTCGTCGCGTGTGGATTGCACTGGAACAACGTTGCCCTCAGTGGTGCCGTCGGCACCGTCGTGATCGCGACCATCGCCGTACGACTGGTGGGCAAGACGCTCGGCATCACGGCCGGCGTCGCCCTGGCTCGACTCCTGCGCTTTCGACTCGATCCGTCACTGACCTGGCCCCTCGTAGTGACGACGGCCCTGCTCTGTGCGATCGGCTTCACGGTCCCCCTGCTTTTCGCGACGAAGCTCTTCGGCGCGCAGAGCGCGCTCTACGCGGGCTACACCCTGGGTCTCTTGATCAGTTCGGCGATCGCCACGCTCGTCGGCGGTGCTCTGCTACGGGTACGGCACCGTCCTGAGTAGTTTGAAGTCATCTCTATGAAGACGCGACTAACCGAACTGCTGAACGTCGAACACCCAGTGATGTTGGCCGGAATGGGTGGGGTTTCCTACAGCGCCCTCGTCGCGGCGGTCTCCAACGCCGGAGGCTACGGGTGCCTTGGCGCGTCGACGATGTCGAGCCAACAACTCACGCACGAGATCGCCGCGACCAGAACCCTCACGACCAAACCCTTTGGTGTCGACCTCTTGACGGCCTTTCCCGACACTCTCGTCGCCAACGTCGAACTCCTCATCGAGGGCGGCGCGAGTACGTTCGTCGCGGGACTCGGTGTCCCTCGTCACGTGATCGACCTCTGCCACGACCACCACGTGCTCGTCATCTCCATGTGCGGCAAGGTCGATCACGCAAAACGTGCGCTCGACGCGGGCTGTGACGTTGTCGTCGCCCAGGGAACCGAAGCGGGAGGCCACACCGGCACCGTCGCGACGCTGCCCCTCGTCCCCCTGATCGTCGACGCCGTCGGCGGCGCCATTCCCGTTGTCGCCGCCGGCGGCGTCTTCGACGGCCGCGGGCTCGCGGCGGCACTCGCCCTCGGCGCCGACGGCGTGTGGATCGGCACGCGTTTCATCGCCACGCCCGAGGCGCGAGCTCTACCCGGCTTTCGAGAGAGCATCCTCGCCGCGCGAGAAGACGGCACGGTCATCTCGAGAGCGTTCTCCGGCAAGACCATGCGCGTCATTAAAAACGACACGACGGAGCGCTACGAGGCGGACCCCACGTTGTTGAAGAAGTTCCCCGATCAGCTCTTGGTGTCACACGACGAGGGCACGTTCCACCTCGGGGGTGACGAGGCAACCTCGGGCGTTGATCCTCGGCGAGAGGGTTATCCGGCCGGCCAGGCCGTCGGCGCCATCAACGCGCTCGTGCCAGCGGGCGATCTCGTTCACCAGATCGTTCGAGACGCGGACGCGATTCTAAAGAAGCTTGCGGCGTACTAGTTCGTTGATACTCCCGGATCGCGCGAAGCGCTCAAGAGCGGTCACGCGTTGCAGTGCGCCGGCGGCACGTGGAGCCAAGTATCTCGAAAGACTCTCCGCGATTCTCCTCACGGGCCTAGTGTTGAGCCATGGCCAGCGCCAGTGCGGACGAGGACGCCATCGCCTCGGTAATTCGAGGCGCCGCTAAAAGGGTTACGGTCGCCAAACGTACGGTCGCCGCCGTGCTCGTGGGGGCGTCGGGGCACCTGACCGCTGACGAAATCACGCTCGCGGTGCAACAACGTCAGCCCGACGTCAGCCCTTCGACGGTGTATCGAATCCTCGAAGAGTTCGAAGAGCTCAACATCGTCGTGCACGCGCATCTGGGCCAGCACGCCGCGGTGTACCACCTCGCGGGTTCCGTGCACGGCCACTTGACCTGCGACCTCTGCCACGCCACCTTTGAGATTCCGGCCGCCCACTTCGACGCGCTGAGTAAGAACCTGCTCACGAACTTCGGCTTTCGACTCGATCGCCACCACGTCGCGCTCTCGGGAACGTGTGAGTTCTGTCGAGCGAAGAGTCGCGTCACGTAGACACCGGGGCGTCGTGGCTGGCGCCGACACGCCTACCTGATGCCAAACCGCGGACAACGCTTCACGACCAGACTCGTGAACTCACTAGATTCTTCTGTAGGACTTCATGATCAAAATCGAAAATCTCACGAAGCGCTACGGGCGCACGCTCGCCATTGACGACCTCGACTTCGAAGTGCGCCCGGGCGTCATCACCGGCTTTCTGGGGCCGAATGGATCGGGAAAATCAACGACCATGCGCGTCATCCTCGGACTCGACCATCCCACGAAAGGTCGCGCGACGGTGAACGGCCAGGACTACGCTGACCTGCGCGCGCCCCTGCACGAAGTGGGTGCCTTACTCGACGCGAAGGCCGTCCATCCAGGACGGACGGCACGCAACCACCTACGCGCGCTCGCGGCGACCAACCGGATCCCCTTCGCCCGCGTCGACGAGGTACTCGAATTCACCGGCATCGATTCGGTGGCGACTAAGAAGGTGGGAACCTTCTCACTCGGCATGAGCCAGCGTCTTGGCATCGCCGGAGCGCTGCTCGGTGACCCCGAGGTGCTGCTCTTCGACGAGCCGGTCAACGGGCTCGATCCCGAGGGCATTCGATGGATCCGAGACTTCTTCCGCTCGCTCGCGAATGAGGGTCGAACCGTCTTCGTCTCTTCGCACCTCATGAGTGAAATGGCCGTAACGGCCGATCAGATCATCGTCATTGGCCGGGGCAAACTGATCACCCAAGGTTCCATCGACTCGTTGACCGCGACCGCGAAGGGCAGCGTCTTGGTGCGAGCGTCGAGTCACGAAAAACTCATCACTCGGCTCAAGGCACACGGCGGGGACGTGAGCGAGGGCAACGACGAGGCGCTCAGCGTGAGTGATCTCACGTCGGACCAAATCGGCCAGATTGCCTTCGACGCTGGCGTGGTTCTCTTCGAGCTGACGCCGCAGCGGGCTTCTCTCGAGGACGTCTTCATGGAGTTGACCGCCGACTCGGTCGAGTACGGATCGTCAGGTGCACGCAATGAGCGGTGACCTGTCGTTGGGCCCGGTCGTCCGATCGGAGTGGATCAAGTTTCGCACCGTTCGTTCCACGCTGACCGGCGTGTTCGTGATGTTCGTCTTGACCATCGGCTTGGGAGCACTCATCGCCTGGGCTACGCGAAGTCACTTTCACACGCTGTCCGGGCCCGAGCAACTCACCTTCGATCCCGTGTCAACGAGTCTGATCGGAGTTGTCTTTTCTCAGTTCGCGATCGGCGTGATCGGCACACTGCTGATCACGAGCGAATACGCCTCGGGCTTGATTCGGACCACGTTGGGAGCGGTTCCGAAACGAATACTGCTGGTGTCGGGAAAACTCGTCGTACTCATCACTTCCATGTTTGTCGTGACCGAAATCGCCTGCTTCGCGGCGTTCTTCGTCGGCCAGCGTATCTTCTTGGGCGCAGTGCCCACCGCGTCACTCACCAGCAACAGCGTCCTACGGGCGGTCGTCTTCGCTGGCGTCTATCTGACGCTTCTCTCCGTCGTCAGCTTTTCGCTCGGACTCATCATTCGCCACAGTGCCGCCGCCATCGGAATCTTCGTATCGATCGTCTTGATTCTGCCCTTGCTCTCGCTCGCGTTACCCCAAAGCTGGCGAGACCATATCGTTAAGTTCGAACCGTCCGAGTTGGGAAACGCGATGACCTCAGTGGTGACGCCCTCCGGCGATATGAGCGCACTGAGCTCGCTCGTCATGCTCGTGATCTACGCAGCCGTGGTCTTAGTGATCGGAACGTTGTTGTTTCAACGCCGCGACGCTTGACGTCGCTTCGTTCCGTCGAAGCGACGGAACGACAAGATCATTGACAGTGCCAACGTCGCGATACCGTGCTGACTCCACACTGCGTGGCCGACGCGGCGACGGATCTAGAGAACCTTGGAGAGAAAACTCCGAAGACGTTCGGACGAGGGCGCCGTCAGGACCTCTCGAGGATCTCCCGATTCTTCAATGACACCTCCGTCGAGGAAGTAGACCGTGTTGGCCACTTCTTTCGCGAAGTTCATCTCGTGGGTCACCACGATCATCGTCATGCCACTTCGGGCCAAGTCCTTCATGACGTCGAGGACTTCGCCAACGAGTTCGGGGTCGAGTGCCGACGTGGGCTCATCGAAGAGCATCAACTTCGGTTCCATCGCGAGGGCTCTGGCTATCGCCACTCGCTGTTGTTGTCCACCAGAAATCTGAGCCGGGTACTGCGATTCCTTGTTGTCGAGACCGACTCGGGCCAGCAGCTCACGTGCCTTGACCCTCGCCGCCTCGGGCGACACGCCCTTTACCTTTATCTGTCCGATCGTTATGTTCTCGAGCACGGTCAGGTGCTGGAAGAGGTTAAAGCGCTGAAAGACCATGCCGATTCGGGCACGCTCGGCACAGATCTGCCTGTCGTTGCGTTCGTAGAGCTTGTCCCCGCGCATCTCGTAGCCAACGAGTTCGCCGTCGACGCGAAGTTCGCCCTTATCGTGCTTCTCGAGGTGGTTGATGCAGCGAAGCAACGTGCTCTTGCCCGATCCCGAGGGACCGATGAGACACGTGACCTCGCCGCGCACCACGGTCAGGTCGACGCCCTTGAGGACCTCGACGCCGTTGTAGGACTTGTGCACGGCGCGAACTTCGACCATGGGCACGCTCATCGCACCGCCCCCAACGAACCTCGACGAGATCGGAACTTCGAGAGGATTCCCCCCACGTCGACTCGAAGTCGTTGCAGCGGTGTAGGTGGCGGAGACCGAAGCGCGCCCTTGGCGAAACGACGCTCTAGATAGAACTGTCCGACCGAGAGAACGGTCGTGACGATTAGGTACCAAATGCTCGCGACGATGAAGAGCGGCATTATGAGGAAGTTGGCGGCGACGATGTTCTGCGCGGCCCCTAAGAGGTCAACGACACCCACGACGCTCACCAGCGACGTCGTCTTCAACATCGAAATCACCTCGTTGCCCGTCGGCGGGATGATCACCCTCATCGCTTGGGGCAGGACCACGTAACGAAGCGACTGGCGCCGCGTCATACCCAGCGAGGTAGCGGCTTCCGTCTGACCCTCATCGACCGCGATGAGACCAGCGCGCGCGATCTCGGACATGTACGCCGCTTCATTCAAACCGAGGCCGATCGTCGCCGCCACGAAGGCGCTGAACACCGTGTTGGTCCCGAAGTGCGCCAGGGTCAGATTGGTGAAGGGCAGGCCGATACTGAGACTGGGATAGAGGATCGCGATGTTGTACCAGACGAGCAGTTGGACCAGTACCGGCGTCCCACGAAAGAACCAGGTGTAGGTCCAGGCCGTCGCCGAAAGAAGTCGATTGGGTGAGAGGCGCATGATCGCGATGATGATGCCGAGCACGACACCCACGACCATCGCCAGCACCGTGAGTTCGAGTGTCGTAAGGAGACCGTGGAGGATCTCGGTTGACGTGAAATACCTGCCAACGGTCGTCCACGTGAAACGCCAGACTGACGTCTGGTGGCACTTTCGAACGCCACTCACCACGTGACAGGCGTAGTTGCCGGTGGGCAACTTCGAGAACAGCGTGTGAACCAACATCGAGATCAGCACCACCACGACGGCGGCTCCCACCCACTGACCAACGTGACGAACGGGGACGACCTTGACGGCGTCCCCGTTCGTTGTCATTGCTTTTCTCGGACGACGTAGCGTTTAGGAGGTGGCTCCGTTCAGGACGATTTTCTTCGCCGCCAAGGCTCCGCTCGCCACACCCCACTTCGCCAAAATCGCGTGGTAGGTGCCGTTCGCGATCAGCGTCTTGATGGCCGCCTGGATCGCGATGGCGAGGCCGTCACCGGCCGTCGTCTTCGCGGTCGCGATACCGTAGGGCGCCACGTTTACCGCACTACCCAGCAACTTGAACTTCCCCTTCGACGTCGACGCGATGTAGCCCGCGATTTGGCTGTCGACGAAGCCGACGTTCGCTTGACCGGACAGGACCGCCAAGTTGGCTTCGGTCTGGGTCGGGAAGTTAATGATGGTCAGCTTCTTTGACTTCGAGCAGGCCTTCGCGGCGGTCTGCGCGTCCGTCTGTTCCACGGTGCCGGTCTCGACGGCAACCTTCCAGCCGCAGAAGCTCTTGAAGCCGGTGAACTTCAGCTTCGAACTCGACTTCGCGTACACGCCCTCGCCCGCCTGGAAGTAGTCGACGAAGTTGACCGTCTTCTCGCGAGACTTGTTGTCCGTGAACGAAGAGTTGCCCACTTGGTACCGCCCGCCCTTGATGCCGGCGATGATGCTGTCGAAGGTCACGTTGTTCTCGTTGATCTTGAGCTTGAGGGTCGTGGCGACGGCCTTCATCAGGTCGACGTCGAAGCCGACCATGGTCGTGCCGCTCATCGACTCATCGGGCGCGTAGGTGGCGTCGGTGGCGACTTGGAGCGTGACGTTCTTGTAGGACGCCGGCACGAGCTTGGCGTCGGCGGCGTTGTAGGTCCCCTTCGTCGACGCCGCGCCCGCGACGACGCTGGACGTTAACAAAAGCGTGCCGACGCCTGCCGCGACGAGTACTTGACGAACTCGTTGAATCCGATGCATGAAATCTCCCCAATTTTTCTGCTCCGCCGTGCACGGCGTCAGGTCTCCATTGATACCAGAAATCGGCTCGACCAAAGTTTCGCCCAGTGAAGACTCCCTAAACGCGCAGCACTTCGCTCGTCGCGAGCGTGCGAGACGCCACGGGTAGTCGCGCGAGGACGAAGATCACTGCCACGATCGCCGCGCCCGAAGCAACGAGGCATCCCCGGTGCAGTCCAACCATAAACGCGTTCGTCACCTGCGTATCGAGGCCAGGACGCAGCGAAGCCGGAAAGTGCGCCACCGTGGCCTGGGCGGCCTGCGTCGAACTGACGGCGACGTGAAGCTGTGCCTTCGTGAGTCCTTTCGAGAGATAGGGCGTGAGGGCCGCGAGGACCTTCGGTCCAAAGAGGGACGAGAAAACCGAACCCACCACGGCCACGCCCATGGTCCCGGCCAGCTCTCGCGTCGTCTCGTTCACCGCCGATCCCGCGCCGATCTGGTCGGGGCGAAGCGTCGCCATCAGCGAGGCGGTCGAGGGCGCGTTCACGAGCGAGAAGCCGAGTGCGAGGACGACCATCATGGCGATGACGGGCCCAAAGTACGCCGCGTGCGCCGCGACGACGCTGCCGTAGGCCAGGGCGAGCGACTCGAGGAAGAGCCCGCTGGCGACCACGACGCGCGCACCAAACCTCAGCGCGGCCTGGGCGCTGAGGGGCGTCGCGACCATGACGACGGCCGCGAAGGGCAACGTGTGCACGCCCGCCGACAGCGCCGAGTAGCCCCGGATGAGTTGGAAGTACTGGGTGATGAGGAAGATGAAGCCGAAGAGGCAGAAGTAGTTCACGGCGATCGCGCCGGCGCTCGTGGAGAAGGAGCGATTGGTGAATATCCGCACGTCCAACAGCGGTCCCTCCCGGTGAAGTTCGTAGAACACGAACGAGATGAGCGACAGGGCCGCCGCGACGAAGAGCAACGTGGTGGCGACGCTGCGCCATCCCCACGAGGGACCTTCGATAATGGCGAGCGTCAGGAACGTCACGCCGACGGTACCGAGGGCGAGACCGCCCAAGTCTACGCGGCGCCGCTGCGGGCTCTTCGACTCCGGCACGACGTAGGCCGACGCCACGATCGCGATGAGAACGAGCGGCGCGTTGATGATGAAGATCGACCCGTACCAAAAGTGGACCAACAGCGCCCCGCCCGCCACCGGGCCGATCGCGATCGCCACGCCGCTGGCGGCGCCCCAGAATCCCAAGGCCTTCGCCCGCTCGGAGAGATCGTCGAAGACCACGGTCAACGTCGACAAGGTCGCGGGAAAGATGAACGCGGCCGACGCGCCCATCAACGCACGCGCTACGAGCAGCGTCGGCACGCTGCTCGAGAAGGCCGCGAGGAGAGAGAACGCGCCGAAGGAACCGAGCGCGAACTGCATCACCCGTTTCCTCCCGAAGCGGTCCGACAGACCTCCCCCGGCTAGGAGCAAGCCGGCGAAGGGCAGAGAGTACCCGTCGACGATCCACTGCAGTGACGAGTTCGACGCGCGCAGATCACGAGACAACACGGGCAGCGCGACGTTGACGATGGTGTTGTCGATGACGACGATCAAGACCACCACGCACAACACGCCAAGAATCCACCAGCGGCGATCGTGAACGGCTCCGGGCATCGGCACTCCAATAGAACAATGTTCCATTACTATAGAACATCGTTCTATACTGGTCAAGTGATCAGTCCCGCGAGCCGCACGCCCTCGGCGATGATCGGACCTGAGGTCCTCCTCGGTGCCCTGGCCATCCTCAACGAAGAGGGCCCCGACGGCTTCACGGTACGCGCCATCGCCCGGCGGGCTCACGTCGCTCCTATGGCCATCTACAACCACTTCGACGGAGTGAACGGCGTCCTTGAAGCCTTGTGGACGCAGGGCTTCGCGACGTTGCGCGACGCCCTTGGCGTCTACGACCACGCTCCCGTGGACGACCTCTTCGACGCGGGACTCGCCTACCGGACCTTCGCCCTCGAGAACCGTGGACTCTACACGGTGATGTTCATGCATCGATTCCGGAACTTCCGACCCTCGCTCGACGCCGTGCATCTCGCCACGCTGGCCTTCCAAACGCTCGTCACGCACGTCGAGCGTTGCCAAGCGATCGGACGATTCTCGAACGAACGAGCGAGTGACGCGGCCCAAATCGTCTGGTCGGCGTGCCACGGTTACGTGGCGCTCGAACTCCTTGACATCAACATGGCCGCGAACCGCGACGAGAACTTCTATCTGCTCTTGACGACCCTACGAGACGGATTCGGCTAAGGGATCGAGGCGCAGACCGCTCGGCCAGTGTCCGAGCCGCTCGGGCGTGAGCAGCATGTCCGTGAGATCGTGGCGAAGGTGTTCTTGTCGCCAGACCAGTTGTCGTTGCGCCGCTCGCAGCACGCGCTCGACGTCGTGGCACTCCGTGCGCCACGTCGGGTCGAGGTCGAGGTCGAAGCATCGATAGGAACCATCACCAAACTGCACGTACGCGACGTCGTCGCTCACCGACACGGCCAGGTTCCGCCGCGCCAGGGTTCGACTCGAGGGCGGTGGCGACGTCGTCGGCCCGAGCAACATGTGACGACTGTCCCACTCGTAGTGCGCGGCGTCGCGCCACTCGACGTCACGGTCACGAACGAGCGGCGTGAGTGAGCGACCGTCGCACTGTACGGGTACCTCGACGCCCAGTGCGTCGGCCAAGGTCGGCAGGAGGTCCACGTTCTCCGTGAAGTGACGCAGCGACGTGGCGCCACGTTCGCGCGGATCTCGCCATAGTCCAATGACGTGATAGCTCTGGGGAAAGAACCCGAGTTTCTCGATGAGCCCGTGATCGCCGAGTTGATCACCGTGGTCCGACGTCACGACCACGAGCGTGTCCTGCCACTCACCGCGCTCCTCGACGCCGCGTACCACGCGTCCTAGTTGGGCGTCGACCTCGGAGATCATCCCGTAGTACTGCGCCTTGAGGAATCTCATCGCGTCGTGGTCCTTGGGCGCCGCCGCTTGCTTCCACGAAAGCGCGGCTTCGTGGAGCGGATGGCGCTCACCTCTTGGTACCGGCGTGATGGGTAGTTCAACGTCGGCGGGGTCGTAGAGCTTCGCGAACTCGCCGGCCGCCGCGTAGGGCGGGTGCGGTCGCAAGTAACTGAGGTGGGCGAACCAGCCACTCTCTTGATGTTCCAGCCACTCGAGAAAGCGAGTGGTGAGAAATCCGCTCAGTGAGTCTTCCGCCGGACGATCGGGCTCGCCGCGCAGCAGGTCGGCCCATCCGCTCTTGACGTCGTAGCCCCGGGCGCGCAAGTACTGCAACCATCCCGCTTGGCTTTCCGGTAGGTAGAGCCCGACCGACAAGCCCGGCAGAACGCCGTCGTAGAAGTCGAGACGCGTGTCGTCGGGACCGTTGGCGCTGGCCGGATCGAGACCCTGGTCGGTGTAGCCGAAGAGGGTCGGGTCGTAGCCGGCCCGTCGGCCCACGTAGGCCAAGTTGTCCAGGCCGCGCGCCAGCGGCGTGCCGTTGGCCACCACCCGATTGTTCATTTGGTACATCCCGGTGAAGATCGCCGCGCGTCCTGGCGCGCACGGCGCTGCCTGGGAGTAGTGGCGTTCAAGGCGCACGCCTTCGGCGGCGACTCGGTCCAGTGTGGGGGTCGTAACGAGAGGATGACCGGCGGCGCCGTACGCGTCCCCTCGAAACTGGTCGAGGGTGATGAACAGGACGTTCACGCGCGAGGAACTTCCACCAAGCGGTGAAGATGCTCGGCGAAGTCATCGACGATGGCCAGCGCTTCGGGAACGACCCCACCCATCTCCAAGAATCCGTGCACCATGCCCTTCGCTTCCAGCAGCTCCACGGACACCCCGAAATGCGTGAGCAGTCCCGCGTAAGCCACCCCTTCGTCGCGCAGGGGGTCGCACTCGGCAACGACCACGAGCGCCGGCGCCACGCGAGCGAGATCGGAACAGAGCAGTGGGGTAACCCGAGGATCGGTGTGATCACCGAACTCGCCGAGGTAGAGCCCGTAGTCGTAGCGCAAGTCGTCGAGATCGAGGAGGTAGCCCGAACCGTAGCGATGGGCGGAGTCGGTGACGAGCTCGGGGCCAAGGGTGGGGTAGATGAGCACTTGCGCCGAGATGCCCAGACTCTCATCTCGCAGTTGCGTCGCGGCGACGGTCGCCAGATTGGCGCCGGCGGAGTCGCCCATGACGATGAGCCGCGCTCGCTCGTCGGCGAACTCGCTTCGGTGCGAGGCTACGTAGCGAATCGAGTCCAGCGCGTCATTCAGGGGCGCCGGAAACGGGTGCTCGGGCGCCAAGCGATAGTCGATGGCCAACAGGCGCATCTGGGTGTCGAAGGCCAGGCGACGACAGAGCCACTCGTGCGTCACCAAATCGCCCGTGACGAAACTGCCACCGTGAAAGTAGATCACGAGCGTCTGAGCTTCTTCGCCGACGGGCACGTACAGTCGAGCCTTGAGTGTTCGGCCCTCCAGGGCGAGTTCTCGATCCTCCAGCAACGCCATGGGGGCCATCTCGCCGCGCATCGCCAGCGCTTCGTCGCGAAACGCCTGACGACGTTCGCCAGCCGTCACGCCCATCGGGGGCGCCGCGGGGTTCTCGCGGGCTTGGCGAAGGTACGAGTCAAAGGCTGGATGGATCACGGTCACCTCCTCACGTCAACATTAGGCATCACCGTGACCACCCCGCCCAGACCTTGCGGCCGTGACGTCGCAAAGTTAGCGAGGTGACGAGTACGTCATCACGAGCTGTTGCAAGCCAGCGACGACCTCATACCTAAGACGCACCCGTGTGGGCACGACGCGTTCTAAAGGGGACAGGCGTAGCCCTCGAAACTGACGAAAACGTGACCGTGAGCCTTCACGCTCACCCAGCGAACCCGATGGAAGTACGTCGACACCACCTCGTAGCGACCAACAGGAACGTTGAAAAGAAACGGACCCGACCACGGTGGCGATTTGGGAAACTTGATGGATTCACGCGCCAACACGTGCTTGTTGTGAAGCAAGATGACGGACGCGGGCTTGGGCGAAGGTCGTTTCGCGGGTGGCGATTGGACGACGGGGCCTGGTCCACACTCCATCACGTTCCCGGTGATGACCCCCTCCGCGGGCGCGGCCGCCGTAGCACTCGAGCCAAGGACGACACTTCCCGCGAAGCTGAGGCAACAGACGACGACCGCGATTGACTTACCCATTGCTCTCTACTCCTCTGACCATTAAAAGAACCCTCTACGTCACTCCTGTGGCGAGGTCGGCACTTCTTACTGGACGCACCTCAATTCAAGCCTGAGACTCGAGGTAGAAGTCGTCACCCCTACTGAGGCTTCCAAGACCCGGTCGCGGGATCGAGCAACGCAGCGCGCGCCAGCACTTTGACGCTGTCGAAATCGAAGTCGTCGTCGTCGAGGTCATCGCTCTCCTCGAAATTCGGTTGGGCGCACAGCAATATGAGGCGGCGAGCGTCGTAGACGGCCGCCTGGCCGATGGTGCTTAGGGCCGCTGCGGCCAGAGATTCGGTGTCGGTCTCATCGTGGAGTTCCGCGACGAACACGCTGAACGAACCCTCGCGATGCGTGCCGTCGGCAACGAAACCGAGACAACCCGCGGTGGGGAGATACGAACCGGGCACGATCAGCGAGAATGACGCCGCCGCCAGTTGGTCCTGACCTATCGGCCCGGTCACCACTTCCTCCGAGGCGTCGAGCGCGTCGGCCAAGCTGGCCGCGAGTTGCGCGAGGTTGGTCGTCGGGTCATACTCGACCTGATTGACACCCAAACTCGTCGGAGCTCCGAAGAGGCCGATGGTGGGCGTGTTTCGAAAGACGAGTATCTCTACAAAGCCCGTGCCGTAGTTCGTCGCGACCTGCACGAGTTGACACTGAGTAAGCTCTTCGACCCGACTCATCGACTCGATCGCGACGTCTCCACGGCGCGTGGCGGAAATGTCCGCAAGGTCGGCGAAGCGTTCACCCAGTACGTCGAGGTCGCCCCCGAGGTAACGGGCGACGAACAACGACGCCTTGAACCACGATTCCCACGGAACGTCGTTGAGATTTGGAAGAAGGGCAAAGCTATCCATGGCGTCGGTGATGAGGCCCAGCGACGCCTGTCGTCGGGCTTGGAGCGTGCGACGCATGGCGAAGAGTCGAAGGGTGTCCGCCTCGGTCGGTCCGAGACCGTGTCGAAATTCTGCGCATCGCTCCGTCCCTCCGGCCGTTATCGCGCGCACGATTCCGCCCACGAGGTCGTCATTGGCGTCGACGCGAAAACGCACAAACTCCGCGGCGTTGACATCGTAGGGGTGGGCTGAGAGCTGACTTCGCCAGTCCCGAGCGTGGGCGTCGACGCTCACGTCGACTCTTTCGCGCGCTCAAGGTCAACGAGAGGCGTCTCCCGCGCGGTCAGTACGCGAGCCCCTACGTTCGGGCAGTCCGTTGTCGAGCGCGGCGCGACGCGACGCCGTGCGTGAGGAGAGTTCGGGCTGAGCGTCACAGTACGCACTGTACGACGCCCCTACCGCCAACAAAGAGGTCGTATCGGCGGTCACGTCAGATAACCCTGCGTCCATTGAAGAACCGCCGCGCGTCGTCCCCCCCGCTTGTCGCTGGCGGTTCACTGGAGGAGACACGCACCAACGCCAAGGGGCCCGGCGTCACTCGTCTCGTCGCCGTGTCGAGCGTTCTCTTGCTGCCTCGAATCGCGCAGGCACGCCGCTCGCCCCGAGGACCATCCGGTTCTTACCCGTCCTTTCGCCACCGTTGACCGAACCCGTAGCCGAACACACTGGTCGAATCATTCCTCGCGGCGCTCGTGGCGACGTTGTGCGCGAGGCCCTTGCTCGAGAGGGTACGAACCTCGCCACCGTCCGGATGTTCCGGAAGTTGGGCTACGCGGTCGGCCCGGCATGCTCGGTTTCGCGACGGGCCACCTCATCCTCTTCACGGAACTGTCCGCGAGTCAACTATCGAGTGCCCGCGAAGCGGCGTGACCGGAGCGAACACAACCCGGCTCTCGCGCGAGGCGCCAGGACGCCAGGACGCCAGCGCGAACTTCTTGGAGCGGACGACCGGGCTCGAACCGGCGACCTCGACCTTGGCAAGGTCGCGCTCTACCAACTGAGCTACGTCCGCGTGGTACCTGAATTGTAGCCGACGCGCGTCGACGTTCCAAGCGGCCCTCAGGACGACGTGGCCGCGATGTACGCCGTCGCCTCTTCGCAAAGGTAGTCACGCAACGTCGCAAGATCGTCCATTCGATCGGCGCAGCCGAGTAGGCCAAATTCGAGATTCTCTTCGAATCCCAGCACGGTGATGTTCAGCGAGAACGAACCCAGTAGCGGACCGAACGGCGCAGCCGACGTCACTCGATAGCCGCTCAACCAAAGCGGTATCGGTGGTCCAGCCACCGAGGAGATCATCAAGTTCGCCATGGGCAGGTGGTCGAACAGTCCAAAGGCGGAGAGGACTTTTCCTCCGAAGGACAACAACGTGGGTCCGAGTACGCGAGGCACGTCCTGGAAGATCTTCGCTCGATGCCGCCGTTGCTCACCGCGCGTCTTCGCGGAGTCGCTGGAAATCGCGCGCAGACGTTCTTCGCGGTCCTCGGCGTCAGTGTGCAGTGCGACGAGCATTCCCGAGATCTGGTTTCCGAGGTCGGCGGTGTCGCCCTCGCCTCGAACGTTGATCGGTACGAAAGCGATGAGGTCTTTCTTGAGCACGTCACCGCGATCGTCGAGCAGTCGCTTTAGTGCTCCACTGGTCGTGGCCATGACCAAGTCGGTCACCGACACGCCGCGAGCCTTCGCGGCACGCTTCACGTCCGCCAAGGGAACTCGCGTGCGGTGAAACGACTTCTCGATGCCGGAAGCGCCCGTGAGCGACGTTCGTCGAGCCTCGAAGATCGACGGCTGGTCGGGCGTGGCGTGGCGACGACCGTGCACCGAGATGACCGAAATGACGGCCCGCAGTATCTCGTAAAGGCGACTCCCCCACGACACGACGTTCTCCACCAGCAGTTGCGGTCGACGACGCACACGTCCGAGGGCCTGTCGAAGCAGTCCGATCGACGTCGTCACCGTCGGTTCCTCCTCGACGACGTCGGCGCGGGGCCCCGGTTCACGTATTTCCGGTGAAATGTCGAACAAGTTCGCGAAGGTCTCAGCGAAGGAGACACCGTCGGCGAGCGCGTGGTGCATCTTCATCACCAGGGCCGTGCGACCGTCGTCGAGGCCTTCGAGGACGAGCAGCTGCCAGAGGGGGCGTTGGGGCGAGAGCGACCTCGAGAGAAACTCCGACACGTACGCGTCGAACTGCGCCGGTGAGCCCGGCGTCGGCAGCGCCGCGCGCACGACGTGACGACTCACGTCGAACTTCTCGTCCTCCACCAAAATCGGCCACGTCATGTCGAAGGGCGCTCGCACCACGCGTTGGGTCAAGACCGGGATCTCATGGATCCTTGCGGCGACGCTGCGTTCGACGCGTTCGAACCGCTCCTTGGGATCGACGACGTCGCCGACCTCAAGTTCAATGACGGCACCGATGTTCATGGACGTCCCCGGCGTCTCGAGCAGAATGAAGGCGCTGTCCAGGGGGTCGAGGAACTTCGTCATCGGCCGCTACTGCCGAAACCGGCGGCGCCGCGCTCGGCGCTCGGGAGTTCCTCAACGATTCGAAAGTTCGCCGCCGTCACGGGCAACACGACCAGTTGGGCGATGCGATCACCCTTCTCGACGTGATAGTCGAGCGTCGGATCAAGGTTCACCAGGGCGACCCTCAACTCGCCACGGTACCCGGGATCGATGAGACCCGGCGCGTTCGCGCACGTCACGCCGTGCTTCGAGGCGAGGCCGCTCCGTGGCAAGACGAATCCACCATGGCCTTCGGGAATCGCGACCGCGAGGCCCGTCGCGACCAGCGCACGGCCGCCCCCGGCCGCGAGCGTGCACGACTCCACCGCGACGAGATCACAACCCGCGTCGCCCTCGTTGGCGTAGCGAGGCAGTACGGCGTCCGGGTGAAGCACCTTGGCGTAGATTTCCATAGCGGGAAGGCTACACACGCTAAGCAGCCACTTTAAGTAGTGTCGCACTGTGCTGGTGTGGATGGATTTGGAAATGACGGGCCTCGAACCCACTCGCCACGTCATCGTCGAAATCGCGACGCTCATCACCGACGACCACCTCAACGTGCTCGCCGAGGGTCCCGACCTTGTCGTACACGCTACGCCGGAACAGCTCGCTGAGATGGGTCCCTTCGTCACCGAGATGCATACGAAGTCCGGGCTCCTGCCGTCGATCGTCGCCTCCACGATCACCCTCGACGAAGCCGAGACCATGACGTTGGACTTTCTGAAGTCTCATATCGCCGAGGCCCGATCGGTACCGCTCTGTGGCAACTCCATCGGCACCGACCGTCGATTCCTCCAGGAGTACATGCCCACGCTCGAGGCGTTCCTGCACTACCGCAACGTGGACGTGTCGACGATCAAAGAACTCGCCCGGCGATGGAACCCCGACGCGCTGGCTTCCCTACCCGAGAAGGAGACGACCCATCGCGCGCTCGACGATATCCGCGAGTCGATCAGCGAGCTCGTGCACTACCGCTCGACCCTCTTTCAACCCGTCAACGAAACCTCCTAATCGCTGCGTCCATGAGTGCTGCGGAACTCTCGCTCGAGGAGGCGACGACGCAACTCACCGCGCCGGGACAGCTGTTCGAGACCGAGCGCGCCTCGGTGCGCGGTAGGGAGCAGACGGTCTGGAAGTACGCCCCCACTTCCCTGCGCCAGATTCTCGAGCTCTCGCTCAACCACGCCTCACGAGATTTCCTCGTGTACGAGGGCCGGCGCCACACCTTCAACGAGCACTACCGAATAGCCGCCACGCTCGCCACGACGTTGATCGACGTCGGTGTTCGTAAGGGCGACCGCGTCGCGATCGCGTCGCGCAATCTCCCCGAATGGGTGATGGCCTTCTGGGGCTCGGTCGTCACCGGCGCGGTGGTGGTACCGCTCAACGCCTGGTGGACGACCGACGAGCTCGTCTACGGACTGAGTGACTCAGGGGCGTCCGTGCTCTTCGTCGACGAGGAACGCCTCGAGCGAGTGCGCCCGAGGCTGGACGAGCTGACGCACCTCAGGACCGTCGTCGTCTTGAGCGACGACCCGACGCGCCCGACGCGCCTCGGCGAACCTCACGGACGCGTAGGCGTCGTGGCGTTCAGCGAATTCTTGGGCGCGGTCGACCCGACGGCGACGCCACCGGACCTCGAACTCGAGCCCGACGACGACGCCACCATGCTCTACACCTCAGGAACTACCGGTCACCCCAAAGGTGCGGTGGGCTCGCACCGAAACGCCGTCACGAACTTGATGAATCTCTTCTTCTCCGGGCAGCGATCGGCGATGCGTCTCGGGGCCGACGGCGCGGGCGCACCCACGGAGCAGACGTCGGGTCTGTTGAACATTCCCTTCTTTCACGCGACCGGCTGTCTCGCGTTCATGATTCCGGCGACGGCGGCTGGCAACAAGATCGTGATGATGCATCACTTCGACTCGAAACGAGCACTCCAGATCATCCAATCCGAGCGAATCACCGGCATCGGTGGCGTGCCCACGATCGCCATGCAAATTATCGACGACCCGGACTTTGCCGCGTACGACACGTCGAGCGTGAAGAGCATCTCCTACGGCGGCGCTCCGGCCCCACCCGATCTCGCCTCACGACTGCGCCGCGCCTTTCCGGGTGGACAGCCCAGCAACGGCTACGGACTAACCGAGACGTCGGCGGGAGTGTGCGGGAACTCCGGTCCCGATTACGTCGCGAAGCCCAAGAGCTGCGGTCCCGCGTACCCCGTCAACGAACTCGTCATCGTGCCCGAAGGGTTCGAGGGCGCTGAACCGACGGACGACCTCCCCCGAGGACCCGACGTCGTCGGCGAGCTCTGGATCAAGGGCCCCAACGTCGTGCGCGGATACTGGAACAAGCCCGAAGCCACTGCCGCCTCGTTCACCAACGGTTGGCTCCACACCGGGGACATCGCGCGCATCGACGAAGAGGGCTTCGTGTACATCGTCGATCGAGCGAAAGACATGATCATCCGGGGCGGTGAGAACGTCTATTCGGTCATCGTCGAGGGCGCGATCTTCGACCACCCCGACGTCGCCGACTGCGCGGTCGTCGGGGTGCCGCACCCGACGCTCGGCGAAGAGGTCGCCGCGGTCATCGTCCTTCGACCGGGTCGAGTGATCGAAGCCGAGGAAATCTCGCGCCACGTCGCGGTGCGCTTGGCGAGATTCGAAGTGCCCACGAGACTGGTCTTTCGCTCGAAGGCCCTGCCGAGAAATCCGCAAGGCAAGGTCCTCAAGCGAGAACTTCGCGCGTCGTTACTCGAGTCGTCCCTCGACGCGAACTAGTTCGCCAGATCACTCAGCGTGCGAAACGTCTCGTCGTCGAGTTCGACGTCTCGTGCCGCGACGTTCTCTTCTACGTGGGCGACCTTGGAGGTACCGGGGATCGGAATCATCACCGGTGAACGCTTCAAGAGCCACGCCAGAGAAAGTTGCGCGACGGTGACGCCCTTCTTCTTCGAAAGTGCGTCGAGCTTCCCACCGGGTCGAGCCAGCGCTCCCGAGGCCACAGGAAACCAGGGAATGAATCCAATGCCCTGCTCCGCGCAGTAGTCCAGGACGTCCTCGCTCTTTCGATTGGTGAGGTTGTAGAGGTTCTGCACGCTGACGACGGGCATCACCCGTTGCGCCGCCTTCACGTCGGCGACCGAAACCTCGGAGAGACCAAGCGCTTGCACCTTCCCCTCGTCGAGCAGGTCCTTCATCAAGCCGAACTGCTCCTCGGCCGGAACCTTGGGGTCGATGCGATGGAGTTGAAAGAGGTCGAGCGACTCCTGACCGAGTCGACGAAGCGAGAGCTCGCACTCTTGGCGCAGGTAGTCCGGGACGCCACAGGGTACCCAGACGTCGGGACCCGTTCGAAGGAGTCCCGCCTTGGTGGCGATCTTCACGTTGCCGTAGGGGTGCAGGGCTTCGAAGATCAACTCTTCCGACACGGAAGGACCGTAGGAGTCGGCGGTGTCGATGAAGTCGACGCCGAGTTCTCTCGTACGTCGCAGCACGGCCAACGACTGGCGGCGATCGGCGGGGTAGTCCCAGACGCCCGGTCCGGTGATTCGCATGGCGCCAAAGCCGAGACGATTGATCTTCTCGTCGCCTAGTTGAAAGGTGTCGTCAGTGGACGTGGTGGCTCCTTCGTCACTTCGGTGCGAAAATGTCGACGCGGCCACTCTAAAGTGACCGCGTCGACAACGACTCAGCGTCCGGAGTTATTTGTTGGGCTGCGGGGTGAAGCGCAGGTAGTCCTTTACTTTACGAAAGCCCTTGGGAAACTTCTCCTTGGCCTCTTCGTCGGTGACGGCCGGCGCGATGATGACGTCGTCGCCGTCCTTCCAGTCGACGGGCGTCGAAACAGGGAATTTGGCCGAAAGCTGCAGCGAGTCAAGTACGCGCACGATCTCGTCGACGTTGCGGCCCACCGACGCGGGGTAGGTCAAGGTCAACTTCACCTTCTTGTCCGGTGCCACGATGAACACACTGCGCACGGTCAATGTGTCGTTCGCGTTGGGGTGGATCATGTCGTAGAGGTCGGCCACCTTGTGGTCCTCGTCGCCGATGATAGGAAAGTTCAACGCGGTGCCTTGCACCTCATCGATGTCAGCCTTCCAGCGATTGTGCGACTCGACGTTGTCCACCGAGACGGCGATCAACTTGGTGTTGCGCTTGTCGAACTCGGGCTTGCGTGCGGCAAAACCGCCAAGTTCCGTGGTGCACACCGGCGTGAAGTCCTTGGGGTGCGAAAAGAGGATGCCCCAGCCGTCACCCAGGTACTCGTAAAAGTTCAAGGTGCCTTCGGTGGTCTCCGCGGAAAAGTCGGGGGCTACGTCGCCTAAACGAATTGCCATGTTTACTCCTTGTGTGAGGTGCCCGTCGCTCGACGGCACTCGCCCACCTTAGCGGTCAATCGTGAATTCTCGTATAAAACCACCGGCTTTGTAGAGTATGCGACCAACCCCTTCTCGGCGCCTGTGAAACTAGGGACGTGACGAATCCTCCGACGCCGATCGTGGCGGCCTTCGACCTCGACGGCACCCTCAGCGACGGCGGCAGCGTAATCAAGTGGTTGCGTTTTCTACGCGGGCGGCGCGCGACGTACGTGGCCACGCTCGGGCTCTTCGGTCCGCTCGTCGTGGGAGCCCTACGCAGCGGTCCGTGGGCCGATCACGCCAAGGAGCGCCTCTTTCGCCGACTCCTCCTCGGCCTCGACGCCGAGGACGTGAAGACGCGCTCGCGAACCTTCGCGCTCGCTCACTTCGAAGAGCACGGACGTGCCCGCGTCATCGAACGACTGCGCTGGCATCTTCGCGAGGGCCACGAGGTCGTCATCGTCTCCGCCTCGCCGCAGATCTACGTCGACGTCGTCGCGGAGTACCTCGACGTGGCCGACGGGCTCGGCACGCGACTGGCCGTCGACGCTCGCGGGAAACTGACCGGGAGCTACCTCGGCAAGAACTGTCGCGGCACCGAGAAACTGCGTCGACTCTCCGCCTGGCTCGAGGATCGTTACCCGGGCGAGGAACCGGTGATCTACGCCTACGGCAACTCTCGCGGGGACCGACGGATGCTTCGCGGCGCGACCTACCCCTACGACGTGGGCAAGCTTGGACTCCTGGGCGCTCTGCGTCACTTCCCGCGTCTGAGGGCGGACACGTCCGATGCCACGACTACTGCTGGCGAATAGTGGCGCCGAGTTCGACGATGCCGGCCTCGCGCCCGTCGTAGGTGACCTGAATGGTCGCGGCCTGTTCGCTCCAGGCGATCACGGTGTGCCCGCGATGGTCGACGATGCCCACGTTGAGGTCATACAGGCCGTCCAGGAGCGGGAGTTGCGCGAGGTCGATGCCGACGACGTTGTGGCCCGGCACCAGGTTGATTGGCGAACCCTGGGCGTCATTGCGACTGATGAGGAGGCCACCTCGCGTGAAGAGTTCCATCACGAAGTTGCCACTGTAGGCAGACGTCGAGTGGACGCTCACGTCGAGGTGTAGCGCCGAGCCACTGCGGACCCCGAACGATCCCGTAGGCGACGAGACGGCGTCGATCTTGATGGACTCACTTAGTCGGGCGCTGTCGTGTACGACGGCGTCTTCGAGCAGGTGCTCGCGAAAGATTCGCAGTGACTCATGCGTCGGGCCGTCGGCGATCATGTCGCCCGATTGCAGAACGACCGCGCGATCGCACAGGGCGCGAACCTGGTCGGCGTTGTGGGTGACGAGCAGGATCGTGCGCCCCTCATCTTTGAATCGCTGGATACGGTCCACGCACTTGGCCTGGAAGCGCTCGTCGCCCACGGCGAGAACTTCGTCGACCACCAAGATGTCGGGGTTCACGTTGACCGCGACGGCGAAGGCCAGGCGGACGTACATGCCGCTCGAATAGAACTTCACCTGCGTGTCGATGAACTGTTCGATCTCGCTGAAGGCGACGACCTCGTCGAAGATGCCGTCGACCATCTTCTTGGAGAAGCCCAACATCGCGCCGTAGAGATAGACATTGTCGCGACCGGAGAGTTCGGTCTGAAATCCTGCGCCGAGTTCGAGCAGCGCCGCGAGGCTCCCACGCAGGCGTATCTCGCCCGTCGTCGGCTTCAAAACGCCGCAGATGCACTTCAAGAGTGTGGATTTACCCGAACCATTTTGTCCCACGATCCCCACCGTCTCGCCCTGGCCCACGGTGAGGTTGATGCTCGAGAGAGCGTTGAAGACCTCGGTTGATCCCGAACGAGGATGCAAGAGACGTTCCTTCAAGGACTGGTGTCGTTCGTGGTGAATCTTGAACTGTTTGGAGACGCCCTGGACGTCGATGACGGTGGTCATTAGAGCTCCGACTCAAAGTTTCCCTCGAGGCGACCAAAGATCGCCTCGGCAACGAAGAACGACAGTATCGCGATGGCGAGCAGAACGCCGTTGAGGTAGAGGAACTTATCAAAGGACCACGTTGGTAGCACGTCGATGATCGGGTGCGGTGCCACCGTTGAGTGAACGATCGTGTTGACGTAGAAGACCCGCTGGAACGTCACGACGATCAAGGTGACGGGATTCAAGAAGTACAGGAACGACAGGCCGCGGTGCGCGAGATGCGGCGCGATGGAGTTCTCGTAGGAGTAGACGACCGGAGTCAGCCAGAACCATAGTTGTAAGAGCACCTCCATCAGGTGCTTCATGTCTCGTAGATAGACGTTGACCGCCGACATGACCATGGCGAGCGCCGACGTGAAGAAGTACAGCGAGAGAAAGGAAATCGGCAGAATAACTATGAACTTCCACGCTGGCGCGTGACCTACCGCGCCAACGAAGATCGCGAGGACGAAGAGTTGAACGACGAAGTAGACAACTGACGCACCGACGTTCGAGAGGGCCAGGATCTCTCTGGGAAAGGAGACTTTCTTCACGAGCGCCGCGCGATCGACAATGACACCGGTGGCGGTGTTGATCGAGCTCTGAAACATGTTCCAGACCACGAGGCCCGAAAACAGGTAGATGACGAAGTTGGGAATCCCGTTTTTCAAGAACACGGAGAAGACGAGGAAGTACACGCCGAGCGTGAACGCGGGCGAGATCATGGACCAAAAGAGACCCAACGACGAATTCTTGTACTTGATGCGAATGTCGGACGCAATTAACCCGAGGAGCAACTCGCGACGAGACCAGAGGTTCTTTAGCCGAGCCGAGAGCGTGGCGCGCGCACTGACGACACGAACTGGCGTGTCCTCAAGTGAACGGCGCTGTGGGTCCGCCGAAGGGGCGTCGCTCACTAGGCCCCTTGACGAATGGCCGAACGCTCGATGACGGCGTCGATGAAGCCGTACTCTTTTGCCTCTTGGGCGGTGAACCAACGGTCACGGTCCGAGTCGGCCTCGATGCGCTCGAGTGGCTGACCGGTGTGAAAGGCGATGCGCTCCGCGAGGGTCTTCTTCATGTAGATGATCTGCTCGGCCTGGATCGCGATGTCCGACGCCTGGCCCTGCATCCCGCCGATGGCCGGCTGGTGCATCAAGATCCGACTATAGGGAAGCGCGAAACGCTTGCCCGGCGCGCCCGCGCACAGCAAGAACTGACCCATCGAGGCGGCCATTCCGATGCAGATGGTGCGAACATCGCAGTTGACGTACTGCATCGTGTCGTAGATGGCCAGTCCGTCGGTGACCGAGCCGCCGGGTGAGTTGATGTAGAGACTGATGTCCTTGTCGCGGTCTTCGGCCTCGAGGAGCAGCAGTTCAGCACAGATGCGATTCGCCGTCGTCTGGACTACTTCAGAGCCCAAGAAGACAATGCGCTCGCGCAACAGGCGTTGGTTGAGATCGTTAACGCCAAAGCCATCATCAATTCGTGAGTTAATCATGAGACCAATCTACCGTGCGGGACTCGAAACGTCTTCTCTTAACGCGTAGACTGGGGACTCTCGCGGGCGTGGCGGAATTGGCAGACGCGCTGGTTTTAGGTACCAGTTCTTCGGAGTGTGGGTTCGAGTCCCTCCGCCCGCACCAAACGCCGGTGCGTCACGACGCGCGTGATCGTCTGCTAACATGGAAAACGCTGTTTCATCGCATCTCGCGATAGAGACCGATTCGACGTAATTCTGCGAGTTGGGCTCATCTCAACTCGTAGGAGTTCCATGTCCATGTCCTTTGCCGACCTCGGCGTCCCCTCACGCCTCGTGGAGCGCTTGAGCGCCCGCGGCATCACCGAGGCCTTCCCCATCCAAGAGGCGTCGATACCCGACGCGCTCGAGGGACGTGACGTGGTCGGAAAGGCCATCACGGGCTCTGGTAAGACCCTCGCGTTCGCGCTGCCGCTGTTGGCGCGCCTTACGAAGGCCCGCCCCCGCAAGCCGGTGGCGCTCGTCCTGGTTCCGACGCGAGAACTCGCCGCTCAAGTGCAAAAAGAGATCGCCCAGCTCACCGACGACCGTGGTCGGCGCGTGATCTGCATCTACGGCGGTACCTCGTACAACGTCGCGCGTAAGGCACTGAACTTCGGCGTCGACGTCGTCGTGGCGTGCCCCGGGCGACTCGAAGACATGCTCGAACAGCGTGCCCTCGACCTCGGCGACGTGATGACCGTCGTCGTCGACGAAGCCGACCGCATGGCCGACATGGGCTTCCTGCCCGCGGTGCGACGCATCGTGGCCGCGACCTCGCCCGAGCGTCACGTCATGTTGTTCTCCGCCACGATGGGTCCCGACGTCTCGTCGTTGGTGCGCGAGTTCACCCACGACGCCGCCATCCACGACGTCGTCGGTGACGAAGCCCCGAGCGACGTCGACCACTACTTCTGGAAGGTCCCGCGCGACCGTCGTCCCGACATCACGGCCGACATCATCGAGACGTACCAGCGCGCCATCATCTTCACCCGCACCAAGCACGGCGCCGACCGCCTCGCCCGCCAGTTGGGCGAGCGCGGGATCTCCGCCGTGCCCCTGCACGGTGACCGGTCTCAGGCCCAGCGCGAGCGCGCACTGCGCAGCGTCAAGAGCGGCCAGATCAAAGTCCTCGTCGCCACCGACGTCGCCGCCCGCGGTATTCACATCGACCTTCTGCCCGTGGTCGTGCACTACGACCCACCGGCCCAGGCGACGGACTACCTCCACCGCTCCGGGCGAACCGGACGGGCGGGTGCCACCGGGGCCGTAATCTCGCTCGTGGGCGAAGACGTCATTGGTCAAGTGAAGCGCCTCCAGCGCGCCCTTGGCATCAACCCGTCCATTGAGGCGCGTGAGACCGCGCCCGCGATTCGCCTCGGCGCCGTCGACGACGCCGTCGCCGCCGAGCGCCTGGACGAGCGCGGCCCGAAGCGCCGTAGCGAGCCGTCACCGCGCGAGCGCGCCCCACGGAGCTTTGAGCGCCGCGAACCCCGCGAACCGCGCGAGCGCGTCAACGCCACTCGACGCGAACGCCGTTCGAGTGAGGTCGAGACCCGACCCGTCAGGAGCTTTGAGCGCCGCGACGCGCCGCCCGCGCGCGGCGAAGGTACGGGACGCCCGCGCGGCAACGAGGCCGTCGTGAGTTTCTTCAACGACTCCAAGGGCTTTGGTTTCGCCGAAGACGACAAGGGCGACGACCTTTTCATCCACTTCTCGAGCATCGTCGGTGACGGCTTCAAATCCCTCAGTCAGGGTCAGAAGATCACCTTCGAAGAGGCGCAGGGTCCCAAGGGCCGAGAAGCGAAGAACGTTCGCGTCGTTGGCGCCGGACGAGCACGTCGCCACTAGAGTCCCCGGCCATGGCAGAAAAACCGCACGTTCAACCCCACCTCGGTCCCGCGCCCGACGATCTCGTCATTGAGGAGATCGTCGTCGGCGACGGCGAAGAGGCAAAGGTCGGCCAGAGTGCCGTCGTTCACTACGTGGGCGTCGGCGTGACGAGCGGAGAAGAGTTCGACGCCTCGTGGAATCGGGGCGAACCCTTCGACTTTCCGCTCGGGGCCGGTCACGTGATCAAGGGTTGGGACCAAGGGGTCGTCGGCATGCGGGTGGGCGGCCGTCGCCGCCTCGTCATTCCCTCACACCTCGGTTACGGCGAGCGCGGCGCCGGCGGCGTGATCGCGCCCAACGAGACGCTGATCTTCGTCGTGGACCTGCTGGAGCTTCGCTAAAGCAGCGGGGCGCGCTGCTCGTCCACCGCGAGCATTCGCTGGTAGTCGCCGTAGCGCTCACAACAGATCTCCGCGACCAGACGAAGTCGATCGTTGGGATTGCTCAGACTCAACACCTTGAACTGGTCGAGGATCGACATCGGCGTGAGCGCGCAGAGTTGCCAACTTCGAACCTTTAGATCCTCGTCCATGGTGCAGTTACTTTGTAGGCACTGATCAGCGAATATCTCGCTCTGAAGATTCCGTAGCGCCCGCACCGCCGACTCGGTGGACTTGAGAAGTGCGGGCTCGATGGGTACGTCATCGCAGCACCGTTCCCCGACGCGAGCGCGCGGATAGGGATCGTCGACCAGCCACTCACCGACCTCGAAGCACTCCATACCTTCGACGACGATCAGCGTTTGGCCGTTCGTCAAATGGTGTGAACCCAAGATCTCGACGATGGTCCCGACGAAGGTGCGTTGGTCGAGACCGCCGACGTCAGAGCCCCGCTCGATCAAACAGGTACCGAAACGCTGCTCGACTTCCACGTCGGCGAGGAGTCGGTGGTAGCGAGGTTCGAAGACGCAGAGACCGACCGTCTGATGCGGAAAGACCACCATCCCGAGGGGGAACATGGCCAGCTCTTGGTGCGTCACGCCGCCAGCCTACGGGTGAACACTTCGCGAACGGCCTATGAATTCGAGAGTCTTTCCGCGAGGGCTCGAAGCGCACTCCCCCGGTGCGAGATCGCGTCCTTCTGCTCGGGCGCCAATTCGGCCAGCGTCGTGCCGCCCAGGTCGAGCGGCGCGAAGACGGAGTCGTAGCCAAAGCCCCCGCGGCCCCGAGGACTCACGCCAATCGTCCCTTCCAGGACGCCTTCGACCCACCACGACGTGCCGTCGGGGTACGCCACGGCGATGACCGAGCGAAATCGTGCACCACGAAGCTCGTCGGCGACGCCCTCGAGTTCGTTGAGAATCTTTGTCACGTTGTCCTCGTCCGTGGCGCCCTCGCCGGCGTAGCGCGCGCTGTAGACACCGGGGCGTCCTTCGAGCACGTCCACGAAGAGTCCCGTGTCGTCGGCGATCGCGGCTTCGCCCGTGGCGCTCATTAGGGCACGCGCCTTTAGCAGAGCGTTTCCTTCGAGCGTCTCTTCGCTCTCGTCGACTTCGGGTACGCCCTCGGGTCGCGCGAGGAGTTCAACGTCGAACCCTTCCAGCACGCGGCGAATCTCGTCGGCCTTGTGCGCGTTGGCCGTCGCGAGCACGAACGTGTTCACTCCTAGCGCGGGGACGGCGCCGTCGCGAGGAGAGTCCGCTGAACGTCTCTGATCCGGCCAATGCCGAGGGCGGCGAGGTCCAAGAGCTGGTTGAGTTCGTCACGATCGAAGGCCTCGCGCTCGGCAGTTCCCTGGACTTCGACGAAGCGACCCGAACCCGTCATCACGACGTTCATGTCGGTGTCGGCTCTGACGTCTTCCTCGTAGGGAAGGTCGAGCATGGCGACGCCACCCACGATGCCCACCGACACCGCGGCCACGGAGTCGGTGAGTGCGTGTTCTTTGACGGCGCCGCTCGCGACCAAGCGTGTGAGGGCGTCGTGTAGCGCGACGTACCCACCACAGATCGCGGCCGTTCTGGTGCCGCCGTCGGCCTGTAGGACGTCACAGTCCACCAGGATCTGCACGTCGGGCAGTAGTTCGAGTCGGGTGACGCTTCGAAGTGCGCGTCCGATCAGCCGCTGTATCTCCTGGGTGCGCCCCGACTGCTTGCCCTTCGCCGCTTCGCGGTTCGCGCGTTCGGGGGTCGATCCGGGCAGCATGGAGTACTCGGCGCTCACCCAGCCACGACCCTTGCCCTTCAGCCAACGTGGGACGTCGTTGTCGACCGACGCGGTGCAGAGCACCCGGGTTCGGCCGAAACTGACGAGAACCGACCCCGCCGCCATCTCGGTGAAGTCACGCTGGAACGACAGCGGCCGCGCCTCGTCGAAGGCGCGACCGTCGGCGCGAAGTACTGACATATATCTCCTTGGTTCGCACGAGAAGCGCGAGACAACGGTAGTAGAGATTCGCCCCCGACTAACTACCTAAAAGTAAATGGTGGCTTGGGCTCGCTCAACCACGTCATCGAGGTCGTCACTCCACGCACCGGTCGAAAGGTACTTCCACCCGTCGTCGGCGATGATCGTGACGATGGTCGCCGAGTCGGAGTCGTCAATGGTCGCGGCGCACTTCACCGCGCCGGCCATCGCCGCGCCCGAAGAGAGGCCGACGAAGAGTCCCACGTCGGTCAGTCGACGGGTCCACTCGATGGACTCGCGGGGTCGGACGATGACCTTTCGATCGAGCAGGCGCTCTCCGTCGTTGTCGGTGAAGATCGGGGGGACGTAGCCGTCGTCGAGACTGCGCAGCCCGTCGACCATTTCGCCACTCGGCGGCTCCACCGCCCAGATCTGGACCGCAGGCCGGTGCTCTTTCAGGTACCGCCCGACGCCCATCAACGTGCCCGACGTGCCAAGACCCGCGACGAAGTGCGTGATCTCCGGTACGTCCGCCAAGATCTCGGGGCCGGTCGTCGTGTAGTGAATGAGAGGATTGGCCGGGTTGGCGTACTGGTAGAGAAAGACCCACGAGGGGTTCGCTTCGCTGAGAGACTGGGCGAGACGCACCGCGCCGTTCGAGCCCTCGCTGCCCGGCGAGTCGACGATCTCCGCGCCAAAGGCCAGCAGCAATTGGCGTCGCTCGGGTGAGACGTTGGTCGGCAGAACCACTTTCAGGTGGTAACCGCGAAGGCGACACACCATGGCGAGGGCGATGCCGGTGTTACCCGAAGACGGTTCGATGAGCGTCTGGTTCGCTCGACCGGGGATGAGCCGTCCGTCGGTCTCGGCCGCTTCGATCAGCGACAACGCAACGCGGTCCTTCACCGATCCGGCGGGATTGTGACCCTCGAGTTTGGCCAAGATCGTGACGTTAGATTTTGGTGAAAGGGTGCTGACGTCGACCACCGGTGTGTTGCCAATCAGGTCGAGTACGGATTCGTAGCGCGGCACTACCAAACGCCGCCCGCGACCGCGGGCAGAAGAGTGATCTCGTCGTTGTTGGTGATGGACGCCTCGACGCCGCCAAGGTAGCGAACGTCGTCGTCGTTGACGTAGACGTTAAGGAAGCGGTGCAGGGTGCCGTCGTCGTTCAGCAGTTGACCCTTGATGGCGGGATAGGTCGTGGTGAGCCTGAGCAGGACTTCGCCGACGGTGGAGCCTTCGACCGCGATCACGCTCTCACCACCCATGGCCGGACGAAGCACGGTGGGGATTCGCAGTACAGCCGCCATGACGCCTCTTTCGACTTACCAAGTCAATACCTGACCTGCTGAGTCAACATTACCTGCTTTCGGCCACGTCGTGCCCGAAAATTAACTTTCTCGCTCTCAGTTAAGAAACCTCACAGGTTCCGGCGTGACGACCTCGTTGACGACGCGATAGCTGAGAAGTTCAGCGGGCGAATCGCGCAGGGAGACGATCACGTAGTGCCAGGAGGGATCGGGCGCTTGACGGACGTCGGTGGGACTCGGGTAGGCCTCGCTGTGGGTGTGCGAGTGGAAGACCCCGAGCACGTCGATTCCCTCTTCGTCGGCGCGTCGAAAGGCACGCAGGAGTACTCCGGGGTCGATCTCGTAGACCTTGGCCGAATCGGCCACGTTCCTACTCGCGACGACTTCTCGCACGACACCGTCTCCGGTACCCAAGAGGAGTCCGCATCCTTCGTTCGGTAGCGCGCGGATGCAGGTCGCGAGTACGGCGTCTCGCTGGGCGGAGCTGAGAGTAAGCACGTGGTCACCCTAGTGAACCGCCATCGAATCGCCGACCGTACGTCACTACGCTTGGCTACGTGGCAAGAGCCAAGCAGATCCAAGAACGACGCGCGAAGAAGCGTGATGAAGCCGGTGGGGACCGTGTCGTCGCCACGAATCGTCGCGCCCGGCACGACTACGAGATCTTGAACACCCTCGAATGTGGCCTGGTGCTGACGGGATCCGAAGTGAAGTCACTCCGCGAGGGGACGGCGCAGATCGCCGAGAGCTACGCCCGCGTCGATAACGACGAACTCTGGATCTATCAGATGCACATTCCACCATGGCGCTACGCCGTGGGTTTTGGCAGTCACGACCCTGACCGCAAGCGCAAACTCCTCGCCCACCGGAAGGAGATCGTCAAATGGGAACACGAGGTGAACACCCAGTCGCTGGCGATCGTCCCCCTGAAGCTCTATTTCAAAGACGGCCGAGCCAAGGTCGAGATCGCTCTGGCAAAGGGTCGCAAGCAGCAGGACCGCCGTCAAGCTCTTGCCAAACGCGACGCCGAGCGCGATATGGCGAGAGCCGCTCGAAATATCGAGAAATTCGGCTAGAGACTTTGGTCCACGCCGCTGAAGCACCGGTCGCTTGGACCGCGTTGAGGGGGTGGAGGGTACACTGGACGGGCAGCCACCTTGACTGCAACTTGACGAGGGGATGAGTGGCTTCGACTACAGACGTCGAGGTGAAAGAAGCGAGCCGTGGTCTCCGGAGCCACGTTAAAGAGCCGGAAAAAATAAACAAACGCCAAGCCTCAGCTTGCGCTTGCTGCTTAGGTAGCAACGTCCGTCTAGACCCAGCCCTGCGGTTTAGTAAACGGGCGTCATAAAGTAGGGCTTACCAACAAGATTCGTTAGTGATCTGGTCGGGACAATTCAGCTAACTAAGGAACGCCACCGGCGCTGACAACAGTGACGCTCCCGACAACCTCCTGTTAGCTGCGCTCGGAGAAGGTTCACCAAGAGGCTGTAACACCAGGGTCCGAATCCCTGCATCTCCACGATCACTGACGAGCCCGCACTTCTGGTGCGGGCTCGTCAGATAAAAGACGCGTAGAAGACCGACTGCGTAGGTTTCCGAGATGTCCGGTCTTCCTACCCCGAACTCTGCGGAAGAGTTGATGGCCGCACGCTAAGCGTTGCGCGAACCGAATTCGTGATTTCGGACAACGCCTCGATTGGAAAGTCAGAACAGATTTATTGCTCGGCCCTAGAGAGGCAACTTTCGAACTCGATACTTCGGGCAGCGAACCGTCGTGACGATTTTCCGGAAGTCCCCGCCGAAGTACCGCTGACGCGCACTCCGAGGTCCACGCGCGGCATTGTCCGATGCGAAGAACGGTCATCGCCAGAGTGACGCAAGCTCTCCAACCCGATCGCTACCTAGTTCGAACTTTCGTCGAGAGCGTTCAGCACGGCGAGTTCTTCGTCGGAGAACCGCAACGCGCCTGCGGTGACATTCTCTTCGAGGTGTGCGAGATTGCTCGTCCCCGAAATAGTCAACACGTTTGATCCCCGTTGCAGGGTCCACGCTGTGCGGACCTGCGCCGGAGTGACACCGCGAGCTCGCGCGAGAGCGATCAACTCATCGCGCTCGACCGCACTGGCGCCAGAAACTTGGCTGGAGCCGGAGATCGCGAAAAACGGAACGAACGCAATGCCTCGTTCACCGCAGATCCGCAGAATGCTGTCACTTTCGCCGCGGTGATCGATGCCGTATCGGTTCTGAACGCAGACCACCGGCGCAATGGCCTGCGCTTCGTCGAGTTGCTCCAGGTTCGTTTCGGAAACACCGAGATGGCGAATCAGTCCAGCTTCACGAAGGACGGACAGGGCAGCGAAACGATCAGCAATCGAACCGGCGTCCTGAATGCGAAGATTGACGACATCGAGGTGCTCAAGTCCTAATTGGCGAATGTTCTCTTCGACTTGGCCGCGCAACTGCTCGGGCGTCGCGCGGGGCATCCACTGTCCCCAGGGATCACGACCGGGCCCGACCTTGGTCGTAATGACCAAGTCCTCGGGATACGGCGCGAGCGCTCGATTGATCAGCTCGTTGGCCGATCGCAGGGGTGTGAAGTAGAAGGCGGCCGTGTCGACGTGATTGACGCCAAGCTCGACCGCGCGTCGGAGCTACCCCCGCCTCGAGAGGCGAAGCGATGAGGACGTCGCTAAGAGGAAGTCCGCGTCGCGACGAAAACGGGAATCGTTCGACTTGTCTTCGTTTGATACTCCGCGTACGGAGGGTAAGCAGCGACGGCCCTCTCCCACCAGAGGGCGCGCTCATCGCCATCGACCACGCGGGCCGTAAATTCGAACGGCGTGGCACCATCTTGGATGACGAGCGCCATCGGGTCGTCGATCAAGTTGAAGTACCACGAAGGATTCGTCGGGGCCCCGCCTTGCGAGGCGACCAACGCGTACTCACCGTCGTGCTCAACGCGCATGAGAGCGAATTTGCGAATCTTGCCACTCTTGTTCCCCCTAGTCGTGACGATAACGACGGGAAGTCCGGAGTCCTGAAGCGTGTTCGCACGCTCACCCCCACTCGCCTCGTACTCCGCAACCTGTTCGCGCACCCACTGCCACGCGCTCGGCTCGTACTCACCTTCAAGGGCCATGGGGACACTGTACCGTTCGGTCAGCGCAACACGGCCCTTGAAAGTGCCCGACTCGCGGGCTTCGATTCACGACGCGACGGTAGGGCCCAACGCGGTCACGAAGTCGTCGGTTCGATCGACGGTGACGATGAAGCGCCGCTTGCCTTGCAGGCGAACGTCGAGCGCGTCACCCGGTCGCGTTGCCAGTGCAGTTCGACGAAGCAGCTTCACGGTGCCGCGGTGGCCGTAGCCACCGCTCGGCATGAACGAGAGGTTCGGTGCAACGACGGACACCGACATCACTGAACCAGATACGTGACGCACGATGCCGCCCGAACGAAATCGCTGTTCGACGATAGTCACGCGCTGGTCCATGAGGAATTTCTTCGTGCACGCGCGAGACGACTTTGACGTGGAGTCACTCTCGTTGGGGCGCCGTGACGTACAGTTCGCTCCCCTCTCGACGTACCCGCCAACCTTGCCACTGCACCGCCTCCACGGAGCCCAACCCGTCGATCAGCACGTGGCGCGCCAACACGCCCTTGATGGCCTTCGCGTCGTGACCGACGGCACGCTTTTCGTCGTTCGCAACGAAATGAACGTTGATGACTTCGTGGTTCTGCGCGAGGGAGTGAAGGTCAATGCTCGCCGCGTGTTCTAACGGCAAGAAGTTGACGATGACCGAGTTCTTCGCGATGTCGTGTAGCAGAGGCGTCACGATTGGTCGCCAAAAGTGAGCCAGTGACGGCAGTGGACTGAGGCGAACGTTCATCCTCAGGCGATAGTCGGCGATAGGGTCCTCGCCGGAGAGAAGTCCGTAGAGACCGGAAGGGACCAACACTCGTCGTCGAAGCGCTGGCGTGAGCGAAGCAGGATCGAGATGGCTCCACACGACGCCCTCGTAGCGCCGCCACGCTGGCGTCAGGAGTGCCCGACCCAACACCACTTCGTTGGCCGCTTCGATGGCGCGCGCGAGGAGTTCGCCGCGCGCGTTGAAGGTCGCTTCGAGTTCGCGGGTCGTGGCGTGAGCGACGAAGTCACCGAGTGCCGACCGGACTCGACGGCGCGGCCCTTCGAGCACAACGTCAAAGACGCCCGCTCTACCATGGCGACGACCGCCCAGTGCCTTACCCAGCGACGGAGGGATCAACACCTGGAGTCGCCTCGTCACGGCCCCTAACCGTACTGGTCAGGGAGTTAGGCCGCGGTCAACTTCTCTTTTGAGAGACCGAAGGATCGAAGAAAGTTTCGAACGCGCACCACTTGGTCCTCGGTCAACTCGCGCGTGCGCGTCGATCCGAAGGAGACAGTTTCGCCTTCCACCGTTACGGCCCAATTGCCCCGGTGAGTCTCGTGGACTTCACCGAAACGTGCGAGCAATGAACACACGTCGTGCCACTGAATATTGTGATTCAGCGGATGGCAAAAAAGCTTCTGGGCGGTAACGCGGTGGTGGTGATCCAACTTGATCGACATTCTCAACCCCCTCAGCGGGTAACGAGATTTTCGTCCTCGCTTTTACTATCCACCCTCTACGCGGGCCTGTCAAGGAGCGCGACGAGTTCGACGTGTTCGGTCATCGGGAAGAGGTCGAAGATTCGCAATTGTTGCAGGGAAAACCCGCTCCCTAAGAAGTTCTTAAGGTCACGCGCGAAGGTCGCCGCGTCGCATGAGACGTAGACGAGTCGCTCGGGCCGACGACGTACCAGACTCTGAACGACACCCTTGGCGAGCCCCTGGCGGGGCGGATCCAGTACGACGACCGATCCTTCGCGCACGGTGTCGTTCACCGAGCGCGGCGTGACCGACCACTCTCGGACCTTCAACTGCTTGAGGTCCGTGGCGTTGGTGCGCGCGTCACGAACGGCGAACGGCGACGATTCGACTGCCGTTACCCGACCCCCTGGACCTACCAACTTCGCCAGTGGCACCGCGAAGAGTCCCACGCCACTGAAGAGATCGACCACGTCGTCACCCGGCGTAACGTTCGCGAACTCCAGCACCGAGTCAAGTAGCACGCTCGGCGCGTCGCGATGGGACTGCCAGAACGAAAACGGCCCGACTGAGAAAACGTGATCGCCCACCGCGACGCGCGAGTGTGTCGACGGCTCGAGCGGGGCGCCGGAAAGTGAGCGTAATTCGAAGTTGGTGCCCCGCTCACTCTCGCGACGCGCCACGGCGAAGGGCTCGGCGTGGCCAATGGCACGAAGTTCGACCTCTTCAACGCCCCGCCAGGTGCAACGTAACGCTCGCTCAAACGCGTCATTGGCGATCCAACATTCGTCGATCGTAACGAGGCTGTGCGAGCGAGCGGCGCGCAGGCTCAATCGACCGTCTTCATCGACGGCACAGCGAAGTCTCGTCCTTGAACCCTTTACCTCACCCGGCGCTGGCGTCACCTCGATGTCCATCTCCAGACCCGCTATTCGTCGGAGGTGCTCGCCTACCAGTGCCGCCTTCCACGAGCGCTGCGCCGCCGACGAGGCGTGTTGCAGATCGCAACCGCCGCAGCCGCCCGCGTGCGCGTATTGACAGGGCGCCGCGACGCGATCGGGGCTCGGATCGAGCACCTCGACCGCGTCGCCACGGAAGAAACTCGACGTCATCTCGGTCACGTTGACTCGCACGAGTTCACCCGGCAATGAATGGCGCACGAAGATGACGCGCCCGTCGTCGGCGCGTCCCACTCCGCCGCCAGTGGCTGGACGGTCGATTCTCACCGTCATCATCTCGTCCAGCGAGCGCTCACTCACGACCGATTCCTAGCCCACACGACGCAAGAACAAATCAACGAGCTCCTGGGACCTCGCCCTCGCGCCCGGCGTCTCTCGCGCCGTCTCGCTCAACAGCGCCTCGAGGTCGAGCCCGAGGTTCCTCGCGTCCTCCTCGTCGGCGGCCAACCACTCTTTCAGCTGCGCCTCGTCTATCTCGGGATGGAACTGTACGCCCACGTTCGGTCCGATGGCAAAAGCCTGCACCGCGCGCGCGGAGGTCGCCCAGAGTTCGGCCGACGCCGGCAACGTGCAGTGGTCGAAGTGAAATTCGAACCAGGGGCCACGCGGGAGTTCGACGTCGGCCACGACGTCAATCTCGAACCACCCAATTTCGCCGTCGGGCGCTCGGCGGACGTCGCCCCCGTAGTAGCGACAGAGCGCCTGAGCGCCGAAACAGATGCCCAAAATCGGTAGCGACCGCCTCTCGGCTTCGCCGATGAGTGCCAACTCGCGGTGGAACCACGCCGCCTCAACCTCTTGGTCATACACCGCGCACTTCGAACCGAGAATGACCATCGCGTCGTAGGAGTCGAGCGACGGCGTCGCGCTGGTCTCGTCCATCATGACAAGATCGACCTCGTAGCCGCGCGCTTCGAAGGCGTCGCCGACGAGTCCCGGACGGTCCTCGTAGTGGTGACGGAGTGCGAGCGCGCGAGCCATGGTGCCCTCGACTCTAGTGAAAGTGCCCGAGAACTCCTCCGCTCACGCGTCCGGTACTGACCAACCCAGCGACTGTGCGATGTCCTTACACGTCGGACAGAGCGGGTACTTCTTCGGGTCTCGACCGGGAACCCAGACCTTGCCACACAGCGCGCGAACGGGCGTCGCGTTCACCATACCTTCGACGACGGAGTTCTCCAAAGCCACGAACTCACCGTCTTTCGGGGTGTATCCCTCGAGCACGAGGTGCGTAAATCGCTCGTGGTCGCCGTCGTCAGTCCGCGTCGTCGATTCGACGACGACGTCGGTCTCCAGTTGTACGTTCACGTCGAACAATGTAGTCATAACCCGTAGTGTCGGTATGCCATGAAACGACGCCGCCGTCCTTTGCCGTCCACGCGCCCACTCGGTCGCGTCGCGTCGCACTTCACGCGCGAAGGTACCCCGAAGAACCCCTATCGCACCGAGAGCGAAGCTCAGAGCGCCGCGCAACTGGCGTGGACGCTCAACGGTGCCGACCTCAACGCGTACCGATGCGACTACTGCCACCAGTGGCACGTGGGCAAGCGCTTTCGCGACGATTAGCGAAACACTTGAGAAACGGGCAATATGGTGGGACTCGAAACGAAAGGTCTCCCATGGCGGTCCAGGCGTACATCTTGATTCAGTCCGAGATTGGCTCAAGCGAAAAGGTCGTTCTCGCCACCCGAGCCGTGCCCGGCGTCCTCGAGTCCTTCGAAGTGACGGGCCCCTACGACGTCATAGTCCGTTGTGAAGCCGAGAGCGTCGACGACCTCGGCAAGTTCATCGTGGGCGCCATCCAAAAAGTGCCGGGAATCACGCGAACCTTGACGTGCCCGGTCGTCAACATCTAACCGAAGGCGCCCGCGGCGCGTAGCGCCACGAGTCGCTCTTCGCTGACGCCCCACGCCATCAGTCCTTGTCGCGTGCCGGAACCGGGCTCTCGCGGCGGCGATCTCACGCTGGCGGGCGTCCGGGAGAATCGTGGCGCCGGATTCGGCTGCGTCGCCCCCTCGTTCGTAAAGACCTCTCGAGCGCTGTTGTACGGATGATGCGCCGCTTCCGAAGGCGAGAGGACCGGCGTCACGCAGGCGTCCGCGCCAGAGAAAATCTCGGTCCACTCGTCGCGCGATTTCTCTCGAAAGAGACCCGCGAATCGTTCTTTCATCTCGGGCCACTTCGTGCGGTCCATCTGTGGGGGTAGATCGTCGGCGCTCAGACCGAGCCCGACCAGCAGCTCGTCGTAGAACTTGGCTTCAATCGCGCCCACCGCGACGTACTGCCCATCGTTGGTCTCGTACACCTCGTAGAAGTGCGCACCGCTGTCGAGGATGTTGACGCCACGCTCTTCCAACCAGTACCCGGCGTTCAAGAAAGAGTGCGTCATCGCCATCATCGACGCGGTCCCGTCGACCATCGACGCGTCGACGATCTGACCCTCACCGCTGCGTTGGGCGGAGTACACCGCCGCGAGCACGCCAAAGACTAAGAACATCGCGCCCCCGCCGAAGTCACCCACGAGGTTGAGGGCCGGCACCGGTCGATCGCCCACTCGCCCCAGTGGCCAGAGTGCGCCCGAAATCGCCACGTAGTTGATGTCGTGGCCCGCGCGCGCCGACAACGCCCCTTCCTGTCCGTAGCCGGTCAGTCGCCCGTACACGAGACGTCTGTTGCGTTGCCAGACCTCGTCGGGCCCCAGGCCCAATCGCTCCGTTACGCCCGGTCGAAAGCCCTCAATGAGGACGTCGGCCTGCTCACAGAGCTCGAGAACGAGCTCGCGCCCGGCTTCGTTCTTCAAGTCGAGCGCCACCGAAGGGCGCGATCGGTGGAGGAGGTCCCACGTCGTCGTCGCCGGCGCGTCAGGATCCCCGCGTTCGAGACGCAAGACGTCGGCACCCAGGTCGGCGAGCAACATGCAGGCGTAAGGACTCGCGCCGATACCCGCCAACTCGAGGACCTTCAGTCCCGTTAGTGGCCCACTCACAGCGTCAGTGTACGTGGGCTCGTCCTTGCGTTCGCGACTAGTCCCACCACAGATCATGACCGAGCACGCCTCGCGCGATGAGACCGAGTTGAATCTGACTCGTGCCTTCCACGATCGTGAGTTGTCGGGCGTCTCGGTAGTACTGCTCGGTCGGGTGATCCTCCATATACCCCGCCGCGCCGAGGAGTTGGACCGCGAGTCCCGAGGCCTTGACGGCAACCTCGGTTGCTTTGTATTTCGCCATCGACAGCATCGGGACGTACTCCTTGGTGTACTTACCCTGGTCCGCGAGCCACGCCGCGCGGTACGTCAAGAAGCGCGCGGCTTCAATCTCGGTGGCGCACTTGGCGATCTCCCACTGAATACCCTGGAACTCGGCGATCGTCTTTCCGAAGGCTTCACGTTCCTTCACGTAGTTCGTCGCGTACATCAGCGCCCCTTCGGCAAGACCGAGCCCGCGCGCCGCGACGATGGGCCGCATCGCGTTAAGCGACTCCATCACGACCCCGAAACCGCCGCCGATCACTTGACGGGGGCCAACGCGCACCCCGTCGAAGACGACCTCCGCGGTGTCGATTCCCTTCACGCCCATCTTCTTGTCCACCCGCGGTCTCGACACGCCGGGCGCGTCCGCGTCGACGAGAAAGCCCCAGATATTTGTGTGCTGACGGAGCGCGGGGTCACCGATCTTTGCGAAGACGACGAACCAGTTGGCCTGCATCCCGCCCGAGATCCAGCACTTGGTGCCGTTGATGACGAAACCATCCTCCACGTCGGGGTCCGGCGTCGCTCGCGTCTTCATGCCCGCCACGTCCGATCCGGCCCCCGGTTCAGAGAGGCAGAAGGCCGAACGCTGGCTCCCGTTCGCGATACCCGGCAGGTAGCGCTGCTTCTGTTCTTCGTTGCCGGCGATCATGATGGGCCCGGTCGGCAGACGCGTGAGCAACAACATCAGCCCGAGGACATTCGAGTACTTGGTCACCTCCTCGATCGCCAGGGTGAGCCCCATGACGCCCGCGCCCGATCCCCCGTACGCCTCGGGGATACAGAGACCCAACAGATCCGCCTTTTGGAATTCGTCGAAGATGTCCTGCGGGTAGGCACCCGACGAGTCAATCTCGCGCGCTCGGGGTCGGATCTTTTCCTGCGCGAGCTTGCGCACACTGAGTTGAAGTTCACGTAGTTCGCTGGAGAGTTCGAAGTCCATATCCAGCAAGATAGTCCCTACGTCCGATTGGCTCGAACCCGACGCTGTTCTCTTCGCGAGCGGGACGATCGAAAACGCAACGTCGTTCCAAACTTCTGTCGCGAGGTCGATTCCTGAGACGGCGACCACTCTCGCGTGACAGACTTCCACCATGAAACGCGTCTCGTTGAACCCCGCACAGCGAGTCGTCATCGTGGTGGGCGCCGGCGTCGCGCTCTACGTCTTCGGCGCCTGGGCGATGACGTGGGGTACACGAGGGTTCACCGGCTGGACAGGCTACGCACCTTTAAGCAACACCGCTACGTCAACATTTCTCGGCACTGGTCTGCATCCCTGGGTGCGACTGGTCATCTGGTTGCTCCTGGCGCTGGTGTGGGTCGCCCTCTCCCTCGTGTTGCTTCGAAACCGCCCTCCAGAACGGGCCACGGGAGCGAACGAGAGCTAGACGGCACAAAGTACGAGGGGCCTGGAGCAATCACGGTGCGCCCAACCAGCGTTTACTCCCCTTCGGACACCAGCACCGTATCGCTCGCGACCACCTCATTGCGAGGGGCGATCAACACGTCGCGCGCGACGATGCTCGGACGCACGTGGGTACCGAGATCGATGTCCGAACCGACGTCACTTCGAACGTCGACGCGCACCGAGATCTCACCGATCTGCACGACCAGGCGCGTCATCGCCCCGAGGAAGCTCTTTCGAGTGACGAAGCCTTTGCCTTCGGAGTCGACTGCAATGGCGATGTCCTCGGGTCTCAGCAACGCGTCCGCCGGGCCCGAGATTGAAGAGGCGTCGCCACTGCGCACGGGGCAACGCTGGCCAAAGACCACGACCTCGCTGCCGGAAACGTCCACGGGGACGCGGCTCGAAATGCCGACGAACTGCGCCACGAACGCAGTCGCCGGCCGCGCGTAGAGCTCAGAGGGTGTGGCGACCTGTTCGATGTGACCGCCCGACATGACGCACACGCGGTCCGCCATCGAGAGCACCTCCTCTTGGTCGTGCGTGACGAAGACGGTAGTGATGTTGAGGCGCTGTTGCAGGGAGCGGATCTGGTCACGCAGTTCGGCGCGCACCATCGCGTCAAGGGCCGACAGTGGCTCGTCGAGCAGCAGAACCCGGGGCTCGATCGCGAGCGCTCGCGCCAGCGCGACTCGCTGCTGCTGACCACCGGACATCTGGTGGGGGTACTTGGCGGCTTGATCACCTAGACCCACCATATCCAAGAGCTCCCCCGCCTTCTTTCGGCGCACCGCAGTGGACTGCTTGCGCATACGAAGTCCGAACGCGACGTTGTTCAACGCGTTCATGTTCGGAAACAGTGAGTAGCTCTGAAAGACCATACCCATGTCACGCTTGCGCGCAGTGACGTCTGAGAGATCAACGCCGTCCACGACCACTCGTCCCCCATCGAGGATTTCGAAACCAGCGAGGACGCGCAGCGCGGTCGTCTTGCCACAACCCGAAGGGCCAAGCAGCGCCATGAACTCACCGGGTTCAATCTTCAGCGACAGTCCGTCGAGCGCTCGGACCTTGCCGTAGGAGCGCACCAAGTTTTCGAGACTTACCGAGGCACCCGCGTTCTTCGTTGGGAGCAGTGGCGAATTGGACACGGGGTTCTCTTTCATTTCGGTCACGAGGCACCCCACTTCTTGCGAGAGCGGCGCGACTGCGAGCGATCAAGCGAGACGACGAACACCAGCAGAATCCACGTGCCGATGAGTCCCAGCATCGACGCCGCCACTTGAATGTTGCCGTCGGACGACTGTCCGAACTGCGCGATCCACACCGGGACCGTCGTCCATAGGTCCAGACTCGCCATGGTGTACTCGCCAAAGACCAGCGCCAGCGTGAGAACCGTGGCCGAAAGGAGCGCCGGTCTAATATTCGGCAGCACAACGCGCCACAGCGTGGTGAGCCAGCTCCCACCTAGGGAACGCGAAGCCTCCGTGAGCGTCTTGAGGTCGATGGCGCCAAGACCCGCGTCGAGCGAGCGATACACGAAAGGCATGGCGAGAATTACGTACAACAGGCTCAAGAGATACGGCGACGACTTCAACCACAGAGGGTACGCGCCTAGGGCACCCTCAATAATCACGATGGGCGGAATGACGATGGGCAACACCGTGACGAAGTCCAGAACCCGGCGCATCTTGGGCAGTTTGAGATGAACGTACACGGACGTCGGGACCATCATGATGGTCGATATCACCACCGTCACCAGCGCGAGTTTCAGTGACAATGTCAGAGCGCCCGTGAAGCCGGGCGCCGATGGAAGATTCTTGAAGGCTTGAAAGGAGAAGTGGCCGGAAACGTCCTGCAGAGAGAACTTCAGACCCGCGTACAAAGGGATCAGGAAGTAGGCGCCGGCGAGAAGGAGAACGGCGAGGCGCCACCAGCGAAAACGACGCCGCCGCTTTGGTGATCCGGAAGAGAAAGCCGGTACGGCTTCACTCTCGGCGGCAGCCGCCACCTCGTAGAGCGAACCCGCTCCGCTTAGAGCAGCCATTTCGACGCCTTTTTGCGAACCATGCTGTAGGCGATCATGGTGACCGAGAGGATGAGCAACATGCCGAGGGCGATCGCGTATCCGACGTTCACCTGGCCCGCGATGACGTTGCCGTTCATGAAGTTACCTATCTGGATTGGCGACAGCGCGATGAGTCCCAGTGTCAACGTCTCGGCGGTCGCGTAGGCCGCGAAGGCGCTGCCGAAGAGGAGGAGCATCCCCCCGAGTATCGAGGGCATCAACACGGGCACACCCACGTAGCGCCAATAGCTCCAACTCGTCGCGCCCATATTTTCGGCGGCTTCGCGCCACGACGGGCGCAGTCCGCCGAGCGCGGGAGTGATCACGAGGACCATGAGGGGAAGTTGGAAGTACATGTAGACGACCAAGACACCCGAGAACGTGAAGAGGTTGAAGCCGACATTCGAAAGGTTGATGCCCAACGCATTCAGCCAGTAGGTCAAGACGCCCGTCGAACCCAGGGTCGCGATGAACATGAACGTGAGATTGATGCCACCAAAGTTCGCCAGCACTCCCGACGCCGTCGTAGTCAGGCGACGCAGAAGGTTGCTGTGGGACGTCTGGATGGCGTAGGCCAGAAAAACGCCGAGGATCCCAGGGATTATCGACGAGAGCAGACCAAGCTTGATGCTGTTCTCGAACCCGACGAGGAAGACGCCGTGGGTCACCAGATGGATGTTGTGCATGGTCCATCCGCCCTTGTCCTTTTGAAAGGCGTAGTAGAGAACGCCGAGCGCCGGTATTCCAAGGCCCAAGAAGGAGTAGATGAGAAACGGGGTTACGGCGAGGGTCGGCCCGACCTTGCGAATTGCTCTTCGAAGGTGCGACGTGGACTTGATCGTGGTGACCTCGGACCCGGGTACCGAAGTACCCGAATCCGAGGTCACCACGTCACTTTTCGACATGAGAACTCAGTCCGTGCTTGTTACCCACCGACCTTGCTAGCCCACGTGTTGTTGATCACCGTCGCCGCTTTCGCAATCTGGGCCGTCGTCGGGAAGAGTGGCTTCGCACTGGCCGGCAACACCGGTAACTTCGCCACCCACGCCTTGTTGGCCGTTCCGTGTGCTTGCATGAACGCCAGCTCCGCTGGTCGGGCCTCACCCTGGAGCCAGAGGTTCTGACCGGTCACCGAGTAGAGGTACTCCTCCCAGAGGCGCGCCGCCGCGGGGTCCGGCGCCGACGAGTTGATGCCCTGTGAGTAGTACTCGCCCACTGCGGCGTCACTCGGTACGACGACCTTCCAGCCTGGGATGGTGATGCCACTTGCCTGAAGGTAGTCCCACCAGATGATGATGTTCGTCGCGCCACTCTGAGCCGTCGCCGCGTCCGCGATGGTGTTTACGAACGTGCCGTTCTTGTTGAGCTTGGCGAAGAACGATACACCGGGCGCCACGTTGTTCACCGAACCACCGTTCGCCACTGACGCGGCTTGAACCGCCGCGAGCGCAGAGTTCGACGTCAACGGACTGTTGTTGATGCCAATCTTGTAGCCGCCGGCCTTTGTCTCGCTCAACATTGCCTTGAACGACTTGGGACAGACTTTGACCGTCTTGGTGTTACAACCAATCGCGACGAAGCCGCCGTAGTCGTCAAACCAGTAACCGTTCGAGTCTTTTAACGCGGCCGGGATCTCACCCCACGTCGCCACCTTGTACGGAGCGAGTAAGCCCGTCGACTTAGCCGTAAGGGCGTAACTCGTACCCACGTCAATGACGTCGGGGTCGTTCGAACGACCCTTATCTGCCTTTAACGCGGCGATCTCCTCGGCACTCGAACCCGAGGGATTCTCCGAGTTGATCTTGATGCCGTACTTGGCGGTGAAGCTAGAGATTATTTTCCCGTAGTTCGCCCAGTTGTTCGGAAGGGCGACTACGTTCAACGTCCCCTCCTTCTTGGCAGCAGCTACGAGCGCCGACATCGATGTCGATCCGCTCTTGGAGAGGTGCGTCACCTTCGCCCAATTCACGCTTGAAGCCCCACTGGCTGCCACGGAACTAGCTGAGATACCAACGGCCACCAAACTGGCCACCGTCGTTCCGGCTAGGAGCGCCGTCTTAATCTTCCTCAGTGCCATAAGCACTTCCTCCCTCAATTTCAAGCCACCACATTGGCCGCTCGCCGAAACTCTATCGGTCCCGTGCCACGCGTGGTAATCGGTGCCCGACGGTTCGGATTGCGTCGTGAGGTACGTAAATCATTGCGGTTTCTGCGCTTCACGATTCGCGCGCAGTTCCTCGTCACGATTCGACACCATCGCCGTGACGTAGAGTTCACCCACTTCACCAGAATTTCGCTATGAACGGCACGTCGTCTTTATCGAATGTGCCGAAGCGTTTCTACTTCACGTGTTCGCTCCCCACGCGAACGCTCACGCGGCGATCCCCTTGGAAATCGGGCGCCATCGTGCCTTGTGTCAACATTGCGTGATGACGACGTGGCGACGATCCGACGAGCTGATCGCGCTCACGACGTCGAGTTTCGACGTCGTCGTCATTGGGGCGGGAATGACCGGCGCGGGCGTGGCGCTCGACGCGGCGTCGCGAGGACTGCACGTCGCTCTCATCGACAGTGGCGACATCGCGTCAGGCACGAGTTCCAAATCTTCCAAAATGGTGCACGGTGGTCTTCGCTACCTGCAGCAGAAGGAGTTTCGACTGGTGTACGAGAACCTTCGTGAGCGCCAGCGACTCCTCTTGAACGCGCCCTACCTCGTGCAACCGCTACCGTTTTTGATCCCGCTCTTCGGCTCCAACGGCGTCGCCTCGAAGGCACTCGTGAAGGGCTACGCAACGGCGCTGCGGATCTACGACCTGAGTGGTGGATGGCGTATCGGTCATCGTTACCGACGCATCACCCGCGAGGAGACGCTCGCGCACCTACCGACACTGCGAACCGACCGACTCGTCGCGGGCTTTCTCTACTACGACGCGCGAGGCGACGACGCGCGCGTGGCGCTCACACTCGCCAAGACCGCGTCCGTCACATTTCGGGCCAACGTGGCGAACTACGTTCGTGCGATCGACGTCGTGAAGGACGCCACGGGACGCGTGACGGGTGTCGTGTGTCGCGACGAACTGGCGAAGGAGGAGTTCACCGTCGTGACGCGATCGATAGTGAACGCGACGGGCGTGTGGGCTGACGGCATCTTCACCCTGACCGAACACCAGCCGTCGCACCGTGTCACGCCGGCCAAGGGCGTGCACGTGAGCGTCGCGCGCGACCGCCTGCCCGTGGACGTCGCGGCCGTTTTGAACGTGGCGAACGACCGACGCAGCATCTTCGTCGTCCCCTTCGACGACGCGCCCTTCACCTACGTGGGCACCACCGACACGGCCTACACCGGCGAGATGGACGACCCGACCTGCACCCCCGAGGACGTCTCCTATCTGCTCGCGACCGTGAACGCGGCGACGACGTCCAATCTCACGACGAGCGACGTCACCGGCGTGTGGGCCGGTCTTCGTCCGCTGCTCGCGCCCGAAGAGGGAAAGAAGATCAACGAGCGCACCGCCGACCTCTCGAGGCGACACCGCGTCACCGACACGGGCGACGGCGTCGTGCACGTCACCGGGGGAAAGTGGACGACGTATCGCCAAATGGCCGAGGACGCGGTCGACGCCTTGCGGCCGTACCTCGGCGGACTCGCGAGCGTTCGCACCAAGTCACTGCGCCTCTACGGCGTTGGATCGTGGCGCCCGGCAAACGAACGCGAACGCCACCTCTATCACCGCTTCGGCACCGACGCGACGACCGTGCTCGACCTGATCAAGGCGGACGCGTCGCTCGGCGAGCCCGCCGTCGTGGGCCAGCCCTACGTGAGGGCGGAGTTCCTCTTCAGTGCCCGCGACGAGATGGCGACGTCCCTCGTGGACCTCCTCACCCGGCGAACCCGCGCCCACCTGCACGACGCGCGCGCCACCCTCGACGCCGCGCCCGCCATCGCCACGCTCGTCGCCGCAGAGATGGGATGGGACGAGGCGGAGGTGACGCGCCAGGTCGAGGCCTACCGCACACTGGTCGAGCACGAATTCTCGTCCGCGGGGCTCTCGCTCTAGGGCGTCGACGTGAGTGAACCGACAATGCCCAATCACTACCCCCCGGGCCGGCTCGTGGCGCCCGACGCCGCGCCGAGCGCGTTGCTCGACGAACTGGCCAAGGTGGGCGTTTCGTTCGACGTCAGCACGATGGAACGGGCCGAACACGCTCGCGACTGGTGGCCCCGACTGATACCCGACGTCGCGCGAGGTCACGTCGAGAACTGGCCCGGTGTGGTCGTGCGCGCGAACTCCACGAGTGACGTCAGCGCCACCCTGCGCGTCGCCCAAGAGCTGCGAATCCCGATCACCGCGCAGGGTGGCCGCTCCGGCGTCGTGGGTGGCGCCGTCCCCGCGCCCGGCGCCATCGCGCTCGACCTCACCGGACTCGACGAGGTCGTCGCTCTTGACACCGTGTCGAGCACCGTGCGCGTCCAAGCCGGCGTCTTCGGCCCCGACCTCGAACGCTTTCTCCGAGATCTCGGTTTCACCGTCGGCCACTTCCCTCAGTCCTTCGACCTGGCGACGGTCGGAGGGTGGATCGCCTGTCGCGGGGCTGGACAGTTCTCGAATCGTTACGGAAAGATCGAGGACATCGTACGGGCCCTCACCGTGGTGCTCGCGGGCGGCGAGGTCGTCACGCTGGGCGGGCACGGACCACGTCAGGCCGTCGGACCGGATCTGCTGCAACTCTTCATCGGTTCGGAGGGAACCCTCGGGATCATCACGGAAGCGACGTTGCTCGTGCACCGGGTGGCTCCGAGCGAACAGCGCGCGGCGTTCATCTTCGCCACCTTCCTCGACGGCATGGAGGCGTGCCGGCGTGTCGTCCAGCGTGACGCTCGTCCCGCGGTCCTTCGCCTCTACGACGAAGTCGAATCCAAGAGAAACTTCGACGTCGACGGCTGCGCCCTCATCGTGCTCGACGAAGGCGACGCCCTGTTCGTCGACGCCACGATGCGGATCGTGCGCGAGGAGTGCGTCGGCGCGACGACCCTCGATCACTCGTACGTCGAGCGCTGGCTCGAGCGCCGCAACGACGTCAGTGCGCTGGCGCCACTGTGGGAACGGGGCTACGTCGTCGACACCATCGAGGTCTCGGGGCCCTGGTCGATACTCGAGTCGCTGCGCGAGCGCGTCAGCGACGCCCTCGGGGCCCTGAGCGGCATGCTCAACGTCTCGGTCCACCAGTCCCACGCCTACCTCGACGGCGCGTGTCTCTACTTCACCTTCGCCGGTCAACCGGAAACAGACCCGACGGCGTTCTATCGGCGCGCCTGGGACGACGCGATGAGCACGGTTCTGCGAGAGGGCGGCGCGATAAGCCACCACCACGGCGTCGGTCGAGCGCGAGCGCGCTTCGTCGCCGACGCGCTTGGTGGCGCGTTCACCATTCTCGAGGGCGCCAAGGCCCAACTCGATCCCCACCACGTCCTGAATCCCGGTGTCCTCGGTCTGGGTGGCCCCGCGTGGTGAGGGCCCTCGCCATCGACGTCGGCTCCTCGTCGGTTCGCACGGCCCTCGTGGACGATCGAGGCCAGGTGTCGACCACTCACCAACAATCGCTCGGCGTGCGCTCGACCAATCCCGGCGAAGTCGAACTCGATCCCGCCGAGATGGCGAGGATCACGCTCGAGCTCGCCACGCGCACCCTCGCCGAGGGGGGACGCGGTGACGTCGTGGGCATCACGAATCAACGAGCCACGACCATCGTCTTCGACCACGCCAGTGGCGAGGCCGTGGGACCCGCGCTCAGTTGGCAGGACCTGCGAACGGTGCTGGACTGTCTCGTGCTGCAGGCTGAGGGCCTACGGCTGGCGCCGAATCAGTCCGCGACGAAGATCAAGTGGCTCGTCGAGCAGTCCGCTCGTCCGGCCAAGGATCTTCGATTCGCGACCGTCGAGACCTGGATCGCGTGGCACCTCAGTCGGGGATCCACCTTCGCCACCGACCGATCCAACGCGGGTCTCACGGGCCTCGTGAATCACGACGTGACCGCGTGGGACGAGCACGTCGTGGCCGCGCTCGGACTGGACGAGGTGATGCTGCCTCGAATCGCGGACACCATGGACTCCTTCGGCGTGGCGAGCGCGCTGGCGGGTTCGGCACCCATCACCGCCCTGATCGGCGATCAGCCCGCCTCACTGTTCGGACAGTCGTGCGTGACGAGCGGAGCCAAGATCACCTTCGGCACCGGAGCGATGCTCGACGTCATCCACGGCGGCGAGGCACCCGCGGTGCTCAACCGCTTCGCGTCGGGCTGTTACCCGATCGTCGCTCGCAGCCACGAGGGCACCACGACCTGGGGCATCGAGGGAATCGTCTTGAGTGCGGGATCGTGCGTGGAGTGGCTGCGCGACCTTGGTCTGATCCGTGAACGGCACGACAGCGACCAGCTGGCGCGCTCGGTCTCCTCGAGCGAAGGCGTCTCGTTCGTGCCCGCCCTCTCGGGCCTCGGCACGCCCCAGTGGGACTTCGGCGCTCGAGGCGCGTTTTTTGGCCTCACGCGGGGTTCGTCAGGCGCACATCTCGTTCGTGCCGTACTCGAGGGCGTCGCCCAGCGCGGTGCCGATCTTCTCGACGCCGCGACGGCAGAAACGGGCGTCGAGATCGCTGAGATACGGATCGACGGCGGCATGAGCGCGAATCGATTCTTCGTGCAGCGTCTCGCCGACTTCTCCGGCCACGCCGTCGCGGTCTCCTCGGAACGCGAGGCGACGACCCGCGGCGCGGGCCTCATGGCGCTCGTCGCTGCGGGCCACCTCTCACTCGACGACGTCGAGGGTCTCTGGTCGCCCCGCTACGTCGCGACGCCTTCACTCAGTGTGGATGAGCGACTCTCCACGCGCCGCGCCTGGGGCGAGGTCGTCCAACGCGCGCAGCGGACGATACCCGAACTCTCCACGGTGTCGTTCTAAATGGACCACGGGGCGCTCTCGAGCGCGGCCCTGAGAGTGGTCGGCTCCTCCAACAGTTTCTTGCTGAGCGCGAGTCCGCGGGGTTGGCTGAGCGACACGGCGCCGGTGACGTACCCCTCGCGCGAGAAGAGCGCGAGCCACTTCGCCGCCTCACGACTCCCCTCGACCATGACGACGTCATCGCTCGGCCGGGGATGGCCCAACATCTGGATCTTCTTTCCGTACTGATCGGACCAGAAGTAGGGAATGGTGACGTCCGTCGAGCCTTCGCCGTTCGTCCAGTACCGCGCTAACTGACCGGCGTGCTCGGTCGCCACTTCCCAGTGCTCGATCCTCGCCACTTCCTCGCCGAGCGCGCTCGTCACGCTGAAGCGCGCGACGTCGCCGATCGCCGCGACGTTCGGCGCCGCCTGAAGGTCACGGTCCACCACGACGCCGTTCTCGAGGGTGAGACCGGATCCCTCGAGCCACGCGAGGTCGAGGGAGGACCCCACCGCGGCCAAGATGGCACCCGCGAGCAGCGACGGACCCTCGTCGAAGTCAATCTCGAACCCCCCGTCGTGGGGCCGCACGTCACGTAGGTGCTGGTTCACACGAACCTCGATGTCGACGTCCGCGCCGATCGTCTCGAGCCACGCCGACACCGTGTCACCGAGCACGCCGATCAGGGGACGGGGAGCGACTTCGAGCACGACGGGCGTAAACCCTCGGGCCTTGATCGACGTCGCCGCTTCACCACCCACGAAGCCGCCGCCGATAATCACGACCACGCTCTCGGGCGCGAGCGATTGCAACGTGGTCTCGAAGCGCGCGACGTCGTCGTAGTTGCGAAGCGTCGCCAGCGCACCCGACGAAGGAAAGGACAGCGCTCGAGCCAGCGCACCCGTGGCCAGGGCGACGTGCGTGGCTCCGAGCGCGGTTCCGTCAGCGAGGAAGACCGTGGTGTGCTCGGCGTCGAGGCCCGTCGCGCGCACGCCGAGACGTAGGGTCGCGCGCGACGCCTTGATTTTCTCCGGCGTGGCGAGCGTGACCTTGTCGAGATCCCACTTACCCGAGAGCACCTGCTTCGAGAGCGGTGGTCGGTCGTAGGGGGCGTGCGGCTCGTCACCGACCAGGGTCAGCGAGCCCTCGTAGCCCTCACGCCGAAGCGACTCGACCAGGCGCCACCCCGCGACACCCGCGCCCACGACGACGACGTGGTCACTCGAGCGAAGTGGGCTCACGAGGGGAACATCGCGAGCCACTCGTCTTGGCTCTGGGGTGCCAAGACGAAGTTACGAGCTCGAACCTCGCCCATCGACATCGACGACTCCGCCGCGTACAAGTGGCCCGGGAAGAGGACGGTCTCGTCGCTCACCCGGCGAAGTCGCTCGCTCAAGCTCTTGTACATCTCGCGCGCGTCGCCACCGGGAAAGTCGGTGCGACCACAGCCGTCGATGAAGAGCGTGTCGCCACTCAGCAGTCGCCCGTTGACGAGCACGCACTGACTTCCGGGCGTGTGTCCCGGTGTGTGCAGCAGCGTCAGCGCAACGTCGCCCACGTCCACGCGTTCACCGTCGTGATGGATCGCGAGCGCGTCGACGCCGAGTCCGGCACGGGCCTTCATCCACTCGACTTCTTCCGCCTGGACGTGCACCGGAACGTTGACCAGCGTCAAGAGCTCGGCGACGCCCTCGACGTGTTGTTGGCCCATGAGCGTACCGCCGACGTGGTCGGGGTGGAAGTGCGTGGCGACGACGCCGACCAAGCTCATGCCGTCAGCGACGACGAGCTCGAGTAGCTCCGACGGTCGATAGGCGGGATCGACCAGCACCGCGTCGCCGGTCTCGCGATCGCCGAGGGCGTAGGTGAAGTTGCGCATGGACGTGGCGAGCGCGTCGCCGACGGCGAAGTCACGACCGGCGAGGAGCTGGCGAAAGTAGAACCGCTCGCTCATTCGCTCTCGGCGACCTTGGCGATCCTCGGCGTCAACTCTTCGACCTTGGCCTTCGTCAGCGCCAGACGGGCTTCGAGGGCCTCGATGATCGTCGTGGCCCGTTCGAGTTTCACGAAGAGGTCGTCCACCGAGACCTCGCCCTCGTCGAAGGACGCGACGATGGCGTTGAGTTCACTCGACGCCTCATTCCAGTCACTGACGTTACTCATGTGGACGACCCTTTCATTTGTGTGACGCTCGACGTGAACGACCCGTCGCTCACGAGCACCCGCACCTCGTCACCGATTTCGACGCCGTCGAGTGACGTCACGACGACGCCCATCGCGTTGGTCACGATAGACCAGCCCTGGGCGAGACGGCGCGTCGGATCGTAGGCCGCGAGGAGCTGCCGGTTGCTCGCGAGCATGCGCGTGGCCGACTCCACGACGTGGCGACCCTGGATCACGAGGCGCTCACGAGTGCCGAACAGATGGCGCTCCTCCGCGCGAAGGCGGTCGCGTACCGCGAAGATCATGGTGCGCCGGCGTTCGCCGAGGTAGAACGACGCCTCGTCGAGCACGTCGGTCGCCGCCTCCAGCACCCGCCGAGCCGGGCGCCGCACGTTGACGTCGTACCACTGCGCCACGAGCCCGACGACCTCCTCACCCAGCTTGGTTGGCGTGATGGCTCGGGTGTGCGCGACGAGGTCGGCCACCGACTCGTCGCCGGTATGACCGATGCCCGTGAAGACGGGCGTCGACGCCCCCGCGATCGCGCGCGCGACGCGCTCGTCGTCGAAACACGCGAGGTCTCCCTTGGAGCCGCCACCACGAACGACGCAGATGACGTCAACGCCCGCTTCGTCGAGTGCTCGCACCGCACTCGCGATCTGCGGGGGCGCCGCTTCTCCTTGCACCAGGGTCTTCACGAGGACGATCTCGAAACTGAAGGGCGAGTGAAGGAGTTGGCCCGTGAAGTCCTGGTAGCCCTCGGTCCCGGGACTCGCCACGAGACCCACCCGTAGGGGCACCGGGGCCAAGTACGTCGTCTTGTTGCGATCGAGTAGTCCCTCGTCACGCAGGCGCGTTACGAGTTCCTGGCGACGTCGCGCGACGTCGCCCATGAGACCTTCGACGTCGATCTCGGTGATCGAAAAGCCGATCTTTCCTTGGGGCGCGTAGACGTCGACGTAGCCGCAGAAACTAACGACCATGCCGACCTTGAGCGAGATCCCCTCGTCGGCGAGGCGCCGCTTCAACGGAGCCCACGGGGTCGCCCAGCAGTGGGCGTTCAAAACCGGGCGCTTGGAGTCCGACGACGCCGAGCCCGCGTCGACGAGGTCGACGTAGACGTGACCCTTTTCGTAGACTTTGGCGATCTCGCCGCGTACCCAGTGCGGTCGGCGTCGTCCGAAACTCGATTCCAAGTGCGCGGTGAGAAGTTGGTAGAACTCTCCTACCTCCAGGACGGGTTCCTCGCTCAACGTGTCAGTTACCACGTGGTGAGGCTACCGCTCGCGTCACGGAACTTCGCCGCTTGAAGGAACTGAAGAGTTGTGTCAGACTGGGACCGGATGGTGAGTCGACTGGGTGGCCGCGCCGCTTGGCAACAGGCGGTGAGGAAAGTCGGGGCTCCACAGGGCAGGGTGCTCACGAAACGTGAGTCGCGGTGACGTGCAGGAAAGTGCCACAGAGAACAGACCGCCGATGACTTGGGCAACCAAGAACAGGTAAGGGTGAAACGGTGCGGTAAAAGCGCACCAGCACTTTGGGCGATCAAGGTGGCTCGGTAAACCCCACCCGGAGCAAGATCAAACATGGGAGGCAGCCCGCGCGCCTTGTAACAGAGGCACTCCCGAGGTAGATCGCTGAGATGGATGGCCGCCCATCCTTCGTTACGAAGGTGGACAGAACCCCGCTTATAGGTCGACTCACCATCCCTACGTCCCATGAACCAACTACCCGAAAGGATGAGCCGTGCTGCACCTGCCCTACCGCGAACTGCCCGTGGGCGACCCCGGCACGCCCGACACCGGCTCTCCCCTTCGCTACCTGGCGTGGCTCGCGCGACACCAGAAGTGGCTCTTGTCCTTGAACGCCGTCTTTGGCATCGGGTGGATGGTCTCGCAGGCCCTCGTTTGGGCCGCGGTCGGCGCGGCCATCGACCACGGTATCCAACGTCACAACGAAGCCGAACTCTTCAAGTGGGTGGCGGTCGTGGTGGCCCTTGGCCTCTTTCAAGCGCTCTGCGGGTCGCTGCGCCACCAACTAGCCGTGACGAACTGGATGAGCGCGACCTACCGCACGATTCAGCTCATCGGTCGACACATCGCCACCACGGGTCCCGCCCTCACCGACGAGATTCCCGCGGGCGACGTCGTGAACACCGTCGCGGCCGACGCCATGCGCGTCGGGGGAACCTACGACAGCTTCGCCAGATTCTCGGGGGCCGTCGTGGCGTGGATCGTCGTGTCCTTCATCTTGCTCTCGACGTCGGTGCAACTCGGTCTCGTCGTGCTCCTGGGCGTTCCCGTCCTCGGCTCTCTGACCGTGCCGCTGATGAAACCCCTGCACGCGACCCAGGCCGCCCAGCGCGAGGCGGCCGGGCGCCTCGCGGCCCTCGGCTCGGACACCGTCGCGGGTCTACGGATCCTTCGGGGCGTGGGTGGCGAAGAGGTCTTCTTTGATAACTACCGAAGGCAGAGTCAAAAGGTGCGCGTCGCCGGTACGCGCATCGCCGCGCCCCAGGCCGGCCTGGAGTCGGGTCAAGTCCTGCTGCCGGCGATTTTGACCGGCGTGGTGACGTTCCTCGGCGCGCGCGACGTGATGAACGGCACTCTCCAGCCCGGTCAGCTCGTGGCCTTCTTTGGTTACTCGTCCTTCCTCACGACGCCCCTGCGTACGGCGATCGACTACGTGATCATGTCGACGAGGGCCTACGTAGGCGCCGGGAAGGTCCTGAGGATCTTGAAGATCAAGCCCATCGTCACCGATCCGGAGAGCCCCGTGGCGTGGCCCGTGCGACTCTCGCGCCTCGAAGACCGGCGCAGTGGGGTCACCGTCGAACGGGGTCAACTAGTCGCGCTCGTCACCGACACGCCCGACCACGCGGCCGTCATCGTCGACCGCCTAGGTCGATTCGTGTCCGACACCGACGACGTGCTCGTCAACGGCGTCGCCATATCGTCGTACGCCTTGGCCGACGTTCGCGAGCACGTCATCGTCAGCGAGATCGAACCCCGACTCTTCTCGGGCGAGCTTCGCTACGAACTCATGCCCCACGGCCTCGTCGACGATGAGCGCATCCTGGAAGTTTTGCGCGCCACCAGTTCTCTCGACGTCCTCGACGCCCTCGAGGATGGACTCTCGACGACCATCGAAGAGCGCGGCCGCGGATTCTCCGGGGGCCAGCGTCAACGACTCAGTCTGGCGCGCGCCATTCTCACCAACGCCGACGTCTTGATACTGGTCGACCCGACCTCCGCGGTCGACACCCACACCGAGGGTCGTATCGCCGCGCGACTGCGCGAGGTTCGCGGTGAACACACGACATTGGTCGCCACGTCGAGTCCGTTACTGCTCGAGAGGATGGACGTCGTCTTCGTCGTCCTCGACGGGCAGGTGACCGAGCACGGAACCCACGACGAACTGGTGGCGCGATCGTCGACGTACCGCCAGATCGTGTTGCGAGAGGAGAGCTAGTGCAACTTCCCGTCGCGAACACCCAAGTCGTGCTCGCCTACGCGCGCGTCCTCGCGCGCCAGCATCGTCGTCCCCTGGCGCGCATGCTCGCGCTCTACGCGCTCGCCGCGGTGATGGCGCTCATCCCGGCGTGGACCATTGGTCAGATCACGGACTTCGCCTCGAACCACCAACTGACCGCGTCCAAGATCGCGCTCTACGTCGGCACGCTGTTCGTGTCGTCGATGGCCTACGCCGTACTCACGTTCTTCGCGCGCCGACGGAGTTACGTCCTCGGTGAGACGGTCTTCGCCCAACTGCGTGAGGAGTTCCTCGCGAGCGTGCTGGCCCTGCCCCTCATCGAGGTCGAGCGCGCGGGCACGGGCGACCTGTTGAGTCGAACCACCAACGACATGGAGTCACTCTCGCGCACGGTGCGCTTCGCGGTGCCCGAGTGGCTCGTCGCGATTCTCCAAGCCGTACTCACGTTGGCCGCGATGTTGCTGGTCAGTCCCCTGGCGACGTTGGCGAGCTTGGTCTCGCTCCCCTTCCTCTTCTTCTCCACTCGCCACTACCTGCGCTACGCCACGCCCGGCTACCGTCGCGAGCGGATCAGCTACGCGACCATGTCCGGTTCGGTGGCGGAGACGGCAGAGGGGGCGCGCACCGTCGACGCGCACCGGTTGGGTACGCGCCAGTCATCGCGAATCGAGGACAACGTTCGAGAGTCGTTCTACTCCGAGATGTACACGCTGCTCTTGCGCATGGTGTGGTTTCCCACGGTGGAGGGCGCCTTCGCCATCGCCGTGGCGGCGACGTTGGCCTGGAGCGGGTGGCTCGTCATCAAGGGGCACCTGTCCCTTGGCGCGGCCACCACGGTCACGCTCTACGTGGTGCAGATCAACGATCCACTTGACCGCATCGTCTCGTGGCTCGACGAGCTCCAGATCGGCCAGACCGCGCTCGCGCGCCTGGTGGGCGTGTCGGTGGTGAAGGACGACCGACCGCGCAGTGGACCAGAACCCTCCAACGAAACGATCACGATGCACGACGTCCGCTACGCCTACCGCGAGGGCCACGACGTCTTGAACGGCATCACGCTGACGGTGCAGCCCGGCGAGCGACTGGCCATCGTCGGTCCGTCGGGGGCTGGAAAATCGACCATTGGACGACTCCTCGCGGGCATCGACGCGCCGCGCAGCGGTTCGGTGCGCGTCGGAGACGTCGAACTGGCCCAGATGCCGCTCGCGACTCTGCGTCAACACGTCGCGCTCGTGACCCAAGAGCACCACATCTTCATCGGCTCAGTGCACGACAACGTGGCGCTCGCCCACCCCGAAGCGACCGAGGGCGAAATCGAAGACGCGCTCGACGCCGTCGACGCGCTCGAGTGGGTCCAGCACCTTCCCCAAGGTCTCGAGACCGAACTCGGGACGACGGGCTATCAGATCACGCCGGCCCAAGCCCAGCAGTTGGCACTGGCTCGACTCGTCCTTAGCAATCCGCACACCCTCGTACTCGACGAAGCGACGGCCCTGCTCGATCCGAGGGCCGCTCGTCACCTCGAACGTTCCCTCAGCGCCGTGTTGCACGGGCGCACGGTGATCGCCATCGCGCACCGACTCCACACCGCGCACGACGCCGACCGCGTGTGCGTGGTCATCGACGGCGTCGTCGCCGAACTCGGGACGCACGACGAACTCGTCGCCTTGAACGGCGAGTACGCCGCACTGTGGAGCAGCTGGCGTAATGAGAAGCCGACCGCCTCGTAGGCTTCGTTCGTGGCGGAGTACCTACGCAGTGACGAGATACTCGCGTGCGTGCACCGCGTCGCCCTTAGTCGAGGCGCCCCCTTCGACTTCGTGGCACCCCCGATAACGCCCGAGATCGAGCGTCGGCGACGCAGCGCGCGTGTCCATCGAACAGCGACGCTCGAGTTGCTTCGCCGGCTCCACCCCGAGGCGTCGACTCCCTCGAGCCAGGGTGAAACGACCGAACTTCTCCTCGGGGGCTGCGAACTTATCCTGGGGCCGCGCTTGGCGAGGGACGACGAGGGACGACGCAGCGCGGCGGTGCACGCCCTCGTTCGCGTCGGCCGAGTGGACGAGCGCTTCACGTACGCGCCGCTCTTGATCAAGAACCACGAGGTCGTCGAAGTCGCCAGCACGAGACGAACGCTCGAGGGCACCCTCGAGCACGTGCGGCCCAGTGAGGCGAACTATCACGACGGCGTGGGCACGCGCGCCGCGTTGCCCATGACCCGCAGTGGACTCTCCCTGGCCCAGGCGACGCGCGTCCTCGCCGCGATGGGTCACGCGGACCCGAGCGCGCGCGCCGGCGTCGTCGACCGACAACGTCGACTCTGGTGGTTTGAACTCGACGGAGCCAACTACCCGCGCTTCAACCTCTCGACCTACGACCGTCTCTACGACGAGCGATTGAACGTGCTCGTGGCGCACGACGAGTGGGCCCGCTCGGGAGGCCCCTTCCCCACGGCGCCCTACTGGCACCGCGACTGTCCCGAGTGCCCCTACAGCGAACACTGCGAGGAGCAGCTCGAAGCACGCGACGACGTCTCGCTCGTTCGCTTCACCTCCTTCGATCAACAACTCCTCCTGCGCGAACAGGGCGTCGACACCCGCGCGCGACTGGCGCGCCTCAGCCCCGACCTCGCTCGGCGTACGCGAAACCAGGTGATCAATCCACTCGAGCCCCACGCGCCCGAAGAGCTCTTGGGTCGTGCCATCGACAAGCTCGACGATCTGATCTACCGGGCGCGCGCGCACGAACGTGGCACGTCGCTTCGCGTGATCGACGCCGCGCGCGTGGGCTGCGTGACGGCGGACGTCGAGGTCGACGTCGACATGGAGAGCTACGAGGACGCGACGTACCTCTGGGGGGGGCACGTGACGGTCAACGAACCAACGAACGGCGTCACGGCCGGTTACCGCGCCTTCGTCGAGTGGGGTCGCCTCACCCACGACTCGGAAGCCGCGAACTTCAAAGACTTCTGGACGTGGCTCGAGAGCGTGCGCCGCGCCTGTCGCGCGCAGGGCCGTACTTTCGCGGCGTACTGCTTCTGGGCGCAGGCTGAGGACGGCGCGATGAATCGCGCCGTGAATCCTCCACTCGAGGGAGGACCGACGTCGGAGGTGCTCACCGCCTTTCGCCGTAGTGACCCCGCCGAGTGGATCGACCTCCACGAAGTCGCCAAACGTCAGATCCAGACCGAGGGTCCCCTCGGGCTGAAGATGCTCGCCGTCGCCGCGGGCTTCGCGTGGCGAGATCCCAACCCGAGCGGCGAAGCCTCCATTCAATGGTACGAAGAGGCGACGCGCCCCGATTCACGCGAAGCACTCGCCTCTCGAACGCGAATCCTCGAGTACAACGAGGACGACTGTCGTGCGACGAAGGCGTTGCGAGACTGGTTGAACGGTCCCGCGCGCGCCCTCGCCCACCGCGACGACCCCCTGTAACGATCGAGGGGTTCATTAGCATTGAACGGTGGCCCTCACATCGACTGAACGTCCTAGGAGTGCCACGTACCTGCGCAGTGCGCGCGTGCTCGGCGTTCTCTCGAGCCTCTTCGCCCTTTCGCTCGCCGCGCTGAGCGCCGTCGCGATCAACGACCTGGCCCACCACGACGACGTCGCGGGTGTGTGGCTGCTCGTCGGGGTGGTCGCGTTGCGCTGGATTCTCGCCAGCGCGCTCGACGAGTGGGGTGACGCGACGACCTCGCGCCTTCGTTCGACGTGGCGCGGTGCGCTCGTCCAGCATCTCGCGCTGCCGCGTCGAGAGGGCGAACGGTCCCGGGGCGATCTCGCCCTGGCCATCGATCAGGCCTCGACGTCACCGTCGCTCGAGCGTCTGAAGGCGAGCGCCGGCGCGTCACTCCTGGGGGTCGTCGTCGTCTTCTTCGCCGCCGGTTGGTTGCCCCTCGTGATCACGGTGGCCCTGCTCGCCATGGCCGCGCCGTTCTACCAGCGCGCAGGGCGGCGAAGTGAGGCCATGGCCACGCAGTACCAAGAGCGTCGGTCGCTGCTCGAAGCTCGTCAACTCGAGGTGTTACAGCACGCCCCCGAACTGCGAGCACTCGGTGCGGTCACCTACGGGGCCGACGAGATCGCCGCCATCTCTGAGAGCGAACACTCACTCGCCCTTCGAGCGATCCGCGTGGCCCTGGAGTCGTCGTTGGTCACGGAGTTTCTGAGCGGCGTCAGCGTGGGACTGGTCGCCATGGTGGTGGGCTTCGCGCTCCTGGGCGGTCGACTCAGCCTGGTGCGCGCCCTCGCGGCGGTGCTCGTGACGAGTGAACTGTTCGTGCAAGTGCGCCGCTTCGGCGTTGAGTTCCACCGCCGTGACGACGCCCAACGCGCGCTCGCGACCCTCGACGCGACGGCGACGTCAAACGCGCTCGCAGCACAAGCGCAACTGCTCCTCGCGATCGGTCTCGTCACCGAGGCCAACGCCGGCGTCGTCGATCTGAGCGTGCGCCTCGGCGATCGCGTCGTCGTCACTGGACCTTCGGGCGTGGGCAAGACCACGCTGCTGCACACCCTGCTCGGGTGGCGTCCGCTCGTGAAGGGGGTGGCCACGCGAACTAGCGGGACCATTGGCTACGTCAGCGTCGACAGCGCGTTGCTCTCCGGACCACTGCGCGACAATCTCACGCTCGGCGTCGCCCTCAGTGACGCTGAGATCGTAGAACGGCTCGAGTCCCTCGGCCTCGTCGGGGAACGCTTCCGGGACCTCGACGCTGAACTGCTGAGCGACGGACGAGGTCTCAGTTCGGGCGAACGAGTTCGACTGGTGCTGGCGCGCGCCCTGCTCGCGGGATCTTCTCTGGTGGTGCTCGACGACGTCGCGGGCGTGCTCGACACCGACGCGCGCGACTTCGTTCGTCGAGCGCTGGTGGCACTGCCCGATCTCGCCGTCGTCGAAGCCACCGTCGACACGCCCCTACTCACCGCAACGACGCAACGCCTCGAGGTTCGAGCGTGAGCGACGACGTGACGCGGCTACGTCGATGGCTCCGGCGGGCTCGGCCACCACGGATCGCGCTCGCGCGGGCCCTGATCGCGGGCTTCGTCGCCACGGCCACGAGCGTCGCTCTTTTGGTGGGCGCGGTGGCGCTGCTGGTCGAGAGCGCCACGCGTCCGGGTCTGCGCGCCGTGGCGGTCGTCCTCGTCGTTATCGAGCTCTTCGCTTTCCTTCGCTCACCGTTGCGATTCCGCGAGCGCCTCGCCGCGCACCGATTGGGGTACGCCGCCGTCACGCACTGGCGACGCTGGCTCGTCGTCACGATTGGCCAGCTGGACTTCTCGACGTGGCGTCGCTACGCGTCGGGTGATCTCCTTGAGCGGGCACTCGGTGACACCGACGAGCTCCAAGATCTCTGGCTTCGCTTCGTCGTGCCCTTCGTCGACACCTCCGCCGTTCTGGTGCTCGCTGACGTCGCGGTGGCCGCCTTGGCTCCACACGGTCGCTGGTGGGCGTACGCCGCGATCCTTCTCGCCCTCCAGCTCCTCGCCGTCGCGGGCCTCACGTCGCTCGCGAAGGTTGAACTCGCCCTGGACCGCGACCTTCGCGCGGCCCGAGGGGGCTACCGCGCCCAACTCGTCGAGTTGAGCGCGGTGACGCCCGACCTCGTCCTGCTCGGTCGCGAAGAGCTGGCGGTCCGCCGTTCGAGCGTCGCCGTCGCGCGCGTTGAACTGGCGGAACGTGCGCTCCGTCGTCGGCGACGCGCGTCGAGCGCCCTCGTCGTCGTGATCAGCCTGGTCTCGATGGGCGCCGTCGCCACGCATCCTCGCACGTCGAGTGTGTGGCTCGTGGTCGCGTCGGTCATCGGACTCTCGACGTACGAGGCACTGAGCGCCGTTCGTCTCTCCCTGCAGGCCGCCGTCGAAGTGAGTGGCGGCGGAGAACGACTCGAAGCACTCGAGGCGGTCACGGCGCGCGGCTCACGCCCCTGGCCCAATGAGCGTGTCGTGCGACTGGACAAGGTGACACTCGTCGAGGACGAGCGCGTCCTCGTGCACGGTGCCACGCTCACCATCGAGCCCGGTACGCGCGTGGCCGTCATCGGCCAGTCCGGCGTAGGAAAGTCCACACTGCTGCGCGCCCTCGCCGCCCTCGACGTCGTCGAGGGCGGCACGATCAGCGTCGGTGGGCTGCGACTGAGCGATCTCGACGAATCCGAACTCCGCCAACACCTCGCCTATATCCCTAGCGATCCGGGCTTCACGCGAGGATTCGCCTTCGACGTGGTCGCGCTCGGTCGCGTTGGCGTGCGAGATCCCCAAGACGACCTCGCCGCGCTCGGCCTCGTCGCGCATCGAACGACCCGTTTCGAAGAACTTTCGCGCGGTGAACGCGTGCGCGTCGCCGTGGCTCGAGCGCTCGTGACGAGCCCCGACGTCTACGTGCTCGACGAACTCACCGCGGGTCTCGGACGCGAGGAGACGAGCGACGTCTTGCGACTTCTCGCCTCGACCAACGCCACCGTGATCATGGCGACGCACGACGAGGATGTCGTTCGCTGGTGCGACCAGGTGGTGGAGTTGCGTGACGGGGAGCTCGTGAGCGTCACCCGTTGAGGTTCCCCATCCCCGCCGGCTGGTACCGATCGCCGACGACGGCCTCACGTGGTACGGCTGCCTCGAGGGCGGCCACGTCGGACGAGCTCAAGTCGACGTCGAGAGCGGCGATGTTCTCGTGGAGCCAGCGACGTCGCTTCGTGCCGGGGATGGGGACCACGTCGTCACCGCGTGAGAGCACCCACGCGAGCGACAACTGGGCGACCGTGACGTTCTTAAACGCCGCGATCGCTTCGAGGTTCTTCACGAGGGCCAGGTTCCGCTCGAAGGCGTCGCCCGAGAATCGCGGGTGATGACTGCGAAAATCCCCCTCGCCGCCCAGTCGAGTAGCGGCCTCGTTCGTCAAGAAGCCTCGTCCGAGCGGGCTGTAGGCGACGAAGCCCACGCCCAGGCGCCGACAGGTGGCGAGGACGCCGTCTTCGGGTTCGCGCGACCATAGCGAGTACTCACTCTGCAGGGCCGTCACCGGATGCACCGCGTTCGCTCGTTCGATCGTGGCCGACGACGCCTCCGAGATGCCGAGGTGACGGACCTTGCCCGCCTCCACCAGCAACTTCAGCGCACCCCAGGTCTCCTCAATGGGCACCGAGCGGTCGACGCGGTGCTGGTAGTAGAGATCGATCACGTCGACGTCGAGGCGCTTGAGCGACGCGTCGCACGCCGCCCGTACGTACTCGGGCTTGCCGTTGATCCCAAGAAACGAACCATCATCGCCTCGTTGATTACCGAACTTCGTCGCGAGCACCACTTCGTCACGGCGACCCTTGATCGCGCGCCCGACCAGTCGTTCGTTCGTGAACGGACCGTACATGTCAGCCGTGTCCAAGAAGTTGACGCCGCGTTCGAGGGCCTCGTGAATGGTGGCGAGGGACTCGGTGTCGTCGCTCTCGCCGTAGAACTCGCTCATGCCCATACAACCGAGCCCCTCGGCGGAAACTTCAAGTCCTCGGCCCAGCGTTCGACGTTCCATAGCGATTCCTCCTTGTGAAGTTGCTCACGAGACCGTGTTTAAAGGCCTTGCCGCTCACAGTAGTACCTAAGAAAGAACTAATTTCTTGGCTATTGGCTGGGGGGGCCAAACATCGAGCGCCCGTCTGTTCTGTCTTCAGAACAGACGGGCTCCGTTGTCTCTACGGCCCGCAACCGCGACTCGTAGGGTTGAGGCGTGGTCGAAGCTCTTTCCGGCGAAGTGCCGAGTGCACTATTGCGCCCGCTGCTGCGCGGATGGCTGCACGTCGCGGGAGCGATCGTCCTGGCGGGCAGTTCATGGATCTTGCTGACACGGGCGCACACCTGGTCCCAGGTCGCTTGGGTGCTGTGTTACCTGGTCGGCGTGGAGTCGATGCTCGTCACGAGCGCCCTCTTTCATCGTGTTCGCTGGTCGCCTCCTCACCGAAGGGCCTTCAAGCGGGCGGACCACTCGGCCATCTTCCTCGCCATCACCGGGAGCTACCTGGCCCTCGCCGGTCTGACCATGCACGGGACGATTCGCCTGGTGCTGCTACTCGTGGTGGCGGGCGGCGCCGTCGTGGGCATCACCATTCGACAACTCGCTCTCGACGCCCCCAAGTGGGTGAATACGCTGCCCTATCTCGTGGTGGGTTGGGCCGCCGTCGCGGTGATGCCTCAGATCTATCGGGGCGGGGGGCCCTTGTGCTTCTCTCTCGTGGTCGGCGGAGGGCTCGCGTACACGCTCGGCGCGCTCGCCTACGCCTTCAAACGACCGCGACTCGTGCCGCGCGTCTTTGGTTATCACGAACTCTTCCACGCGGGCACGCTGGTGGGCGCGGGACTCAATTTCTGGGCACTCGGCGTGGCTCTACGCTGACTCCTCCAGCGCCGGTACCACGTTGAAGCGCACGAGTTGGGGCGTCGCGCCGCGCAGGCCGATCGTCGTGATCGAACCGTTGTCCAGACGCGTGCGCCACGCGGTCGAGCCGGTGACGCCGAGGGCCCACACGACGGCGGATTTGATCGGCGAGACGTGACTCACGATCGCCAAGTGGCGATCGTGAGCGTGCAACAGACTCGACTCGTCACGCAAGAGTGCGTCCAGCTCTTCGTGCACCCGTTGGTCGACACTGGCGAGCGACTCGCCACCCCCGAAGGCCACGTCGTGGTCGTGTTCGAACGCTCGCCAACCTTCGAACGTGATCGTGCTCACGGGTTGACCGTCGAGGTCACCGTAGTCGACCTCGACGAAGGACTCCTTCACTCGCGCTTCCAAGTTCGGCAGCGCCAGGGCCGCGGTCTGGCGAGCGCGCGCCAGCGGCGAGACCCACACGTCGCGCACACCTCCCAGGTACGGCGCGAGCGCGAGGGACTGGCGTTCACCGAGCGGCGTCAAGTGCGGGTCACTTCGCCCTACCAGGAGGCGCTCGGCGTTGGTCGTCGACTGACCGTGACGGATCAGGATGATCACGGCAACAACAGGCGACCGCACTCGGGACAGTCCATGAAGGTGTCGAGCGCTTGGGACTTGAATCGGTCGTAGTCGAGTGGTGCGAGCGCCAGACGACAGCCGTCACATCGCCCCTCGACGACCTGCGCCGCTCCCGAGGTCCCCGCGCGCGTCATCGCGACGTCGTAACGCGCGCGCAGCGCTTCCGGGAGAGCCGCGTGGCGATCCCCACGGCCGCGGCGAAGTGACACCAGTTCTTCGTCGAGGGTGGCTTGAAGCTGCGCGATCACGTCGATGAGCTCGCTGCGGCGTGCCGCACCAGGCTGGGCCCGTCGCTTGATCGACTCGACGTCCGCTTCGCGAGGTTCGAGTTCGAGGAGTAACTCGAGTTCGCGATCCTCACTCGCCGAGAGCAGGTCGCGAACGTGTGTCAGTTCACTCTGCAGTGCCGTGAGTTCTCGAGCGTTCGCCGTGGACGACGCCAGGGTCGCGTCGAGGTCACTGGCTCGACGCTTTAGACGAAGCGACTCGCGCGCCACGACCTCGTACTCGCTCCTCACGGGTACGAGACGGGCCTCGGTCTCGTGCAGATCCTTCAAGAGACCGCGGAGTTCAACCTCCAGCGAGGCCAACGCCGCGATCTCGGGCAGGTGCGTCTTTTGACTACCGACCCGGTCGATCCAGCGATCGGCCTCCATGAGCGCGCGAAGGGCGTCGGTCTCACTCACTGGCTAAGTCTGTCACGAGAAAACCGTCGCTCACCTCGGCCAACTTCTCCAGCGCCGCTCGCAGCGCCGGCTCCGCACGATCGAGGGCCGCGTCGAAGTCGAACCAGAAGACGTCGGGGCTCTCGTCTTTCGCCGGGTGGGGATCGAGGGGATCGGCGACGAGGACGTAGCGAAGGTCGTAGTGCGTGTGACCCCGAGGACCGGGGTGCACGTCGACGTGAAAGAGCACGACGGGATCGACGTGGTGCGCGAGGAGGCCCGTCTCTTCGGTGGTCTCACGCACGCAGGCCTCCTCGGGCGACTCCCCGGCGTCGACGTGACCGCCCGGTTGCACCCAGATGCCCAGACGACGGTGTCGGTGCAAGATCACGCCGCGCGAGGAGATGACGAACGAGGATGCGGTGACGTGATGATCGTTCTCGCTCTCGGCGAAGGGGTCACCCGGCCAGCTCAGTCGATCGAGCGTCAATCGGATCGAGCGATCCTCGCGCGCGTCGACCGGCGTGATGCGCTGCACCCGTGCGCGCAACGCCTCCAGGGTCACGAGAGGCCCAGGAGCTTCTTCACCGACGCCGGCAGCGCGACGTCCCCGCCAGCCATCGCGCCGTTGGTGTCAGCAAGCGGGGCGTCGAAGACGACGCGCGCGGGGACCGTACCGGACCAGACCGGCAACGCCTGGTCGTCGTCGTCGTCCTCGGTGGGACCGCGAGAGACCTTGGCCGACGCCTCGTCGATCGTGACCGCGACCACCATAGTGAGACGCAGTTCTTGCTCGCTCGACGGACGAACTTCGCTCGCCCGCCCCGGCAGGACGCGGTCGACGAAGAGATCCAAGACGCGTCGCTTCTCTCGCTGGTCGAGGACCTCGTGCGCCGAGCCCACGACGGCGACCGACCGATAGGCGATCGACGACTCAAAACCACTCCTCGCCAGGCGAAGCCCGTCGTAGAGCGTGACGGTGACGAACGCCTCACCGGCTCGTACGACGGACTTCAAGACCTCGTTCGAGGGACTGCCGTGAAGAAAGATGGTGTGACGCTCACGCGCGTGCAGCGTGGGTAGCGCCACGGGCTTGCCGTGCACCGTCGCCGCGACGTGACAGAGGCGCCCCTCGTCCAAGATCGCGAAGATGGTCGCTTCGTCGTAGTGGGCCTTATTGGGTAGGCGCCGGACCCGCGTGCGCGGTCCGGGACCGAGCACGTCGTCACTCATTGACGGATCTCGCCGCTCAAGAAGGTCCGCGCCAGTCCCGCGACCTCGACGTTCTTCTCGAAGAGTCGCGCGTGCATGAGGCCTCCGCGCGTACTCGCTTGGCGAACCGTGACCGTGGGCGATCCGACTTTTTCGACCCACCACGGCGCGACGGCGCACATGGCGCTGCCGGTGACGTGATCCTCGGCGAGGCCGAGCCGGGGCGCGAAGACGCGAATCGACACGTCCGCGTCGGGTCCGCCGTAGCACGCGGCGATGACGATCGAACTCGGCACCAGAAAGAGACTCATCGGATCGACGCTCAGTCCACAGAGCGTGTCGTAGTCCTCGACAATGGCGAGCACGCTCGAGGGGCCGGCGTGGTAGAGCTCGTGCACCACGCCCAGCGTGTCGTTCAAGACCGAGGGATCGAGGGGCTCGAGGTAGGCGCGCGGCAGATCGATCCCCAGGAGCCCTTCGCCAAGGCGTCGCCCCGAGAGCACGCCGGACCTCGTGGCGAAGTAGAACACGTCGCCGGGCGCGTCGAGTTCGTTGAGCAGAACGTGCAGTGCGGCGAGCGTCGCGTGGCCGCAGAGGTCTACTTCCACCGTCGGCGTGAACCAGCGCAGCGACCACTGGTCGCCCACCCTTCGCACGAACGCCGTCTCCGACACGCCGAGCTCGAAGGCGACGCGTTGAAGTTCGTCGTCGGCGAGGGGATGCTCGAGCAGGACCACCACGGCGGGGTTGCCGCGTTCGGTGTCGCCGATGAACGCGTCGACCCACCACAGACGATGTCCAAACGTCACGTCGACGGATTCCACCTTTAGAGACTGCCACATCGCACCACGAGCCTGGGTAGTGTTTGACGGTGCGTGTCGCGACGTTTAACCTGCACGCCGGAGTCGACGGCTGGGGTCGGCCAACTCGAGTTCTCGAGGTCATCAAGGAGCTCGACGCCGACGTGCTCATCCTCCCGGAACTCTGGCGAGGCGACGACGGTCCGGACTTCTACGAAGATCTTCGATCCTCACTTCACCTCGAGGGCGACTTCGCTGCGTTAGCGCGCGCCGAACGGGTGACGTCGGGCCAGGGTGGCTCCACGTGGCAGCCACGCCTCGCGCACCTCGTCGGCGAGCGGGGCCTCTACTTCGCCGGACACCGCTCGCTCACCAAGGCCCAGCTCGCCAATCGGGCGCGGCACCACCGCGTCGAACACGGTACCTGGGGACTCGGCCTCCTCACTCGCTTGGAGATCGAAGACGTGCGCGCCATCTCACTCGGACGACTGGCACGCGAACGGGTCCAACGTGCGCTCCTGGTAGCGCGCCTGAAGGAGAACGACCGGTCGTTCTACGTCCTCGCCATTCACGGCGCGCATCTCAGTCACGGATCCCATCGCCAGTACCAACGCGTCAGCGAGATCGTCGAGACGCTCGATCCGTCGCTCCCGATCCTGATCGGTGGCGACTTCAACAGTTGGCGACCCCTCCTGCGGCTCTTGTTGCCGGGGTGGCACACGCTGGCGGCGGGACGCACCTGGCCCGCGGCGCGGCCCCATTCGCAGATCGACCACCTTCTCGGACGCGGACCCTGGAAGACGACGAAGAACTTCACGCGTGACGGCGGCAGTGACCACCTGGCCCTCGTCGCCGACCTCGAACTTCTCTAGGTCAGGTCCATCCCCGAACTCTCGGGCAGGCGCGTCAACATGAAGAGCGCGGGAAGTAACGGCACGAACGTGAACAGCGCGGGCAGGCGGAACGATCCGGCACCCGTCACGTGCACGACGTCGCCGATCAGCCCGAAGACCAAGAGACCCGTCATGGCCCCGAGGACGCCGGCCACGACGATCCAGCCCGCGGCCGTCGCGCGAAACGAGTGCGAGAACAGCTCCGTACTCAGGGCCACCAACGCCGGCGCCAGGAGACCACCGGCCGCGACGCCGCTCATGTAGCCCACGATGAACGCGGTCTTGCCGCCTCCGTAGGCGAGTGACGCCGTCAACGCCGTAGCGATCGTGCCGAAAGCGATCGTCCAGCGTCGACCGAACACGCGCGAGCAGTAGCGGCTGAGGAGCAACCCGACGAGACCCGTCACCGCGCTCAACGTCACCACCATCGCCATCACTCCTGGGCTGATCTTGAGCACGCCCTCGCCGTACACGAAGGTGAAGCCGCTCGCGGGACCCGAGATGACGCCCACGATGAAGACCATGACGCCCACGATGGCGACCCGAGCACGCACGCCACGGGGCACGGCACCGAGTCGTGCGAAGGCCGTCTCGCCTCGCTGAAAGGCCGGTTCGGGAATGTGCCGCAGCAGCGGGCGCACGAAAAAGACCGGTACGACCGCCAGCGCGAAGAGCCAGCGAAACGACGCGGACCCCCGGATGATCCCGTGAAACACTGCCGCCAACCCGGCCCCGATACCCGCTCCGGCCGAGATGATCACGAGTCGATCGATCCGACCCTTCGTGCTCGAAAGTTCAACGGTGATGACCTGGACCAGCACCGACGTCGTCGACAGCACCGGTCGCGCGAGCGCGAAGCACAGGACGAAGAACCAGTACGAGGGACTCAGCGACGCGCACGCGGTGACTACGAGACCCACCAGCAACGCTCGGCGCAGCACGTTCGTGCGCCCCCAGCGGTCGGCGAGCGACGCGAGGGGCAGCGCCCCGAGTGAGGCGAAGCGCAGTATCGCGAGACCGATACCGAGCACCGACCCCGAGAGCCCCACGACGCTCTGCAGCGACTGGCTCGACGTGTGGTGACCGAAGTGGCGCGCGACGTCGGCGAGTGACGCGACGGCGCCGAACTGCGCGAAGCCAGCGATCATCGCGACGAGAAACAGCGCGATCGTGACGCGAAGCCAGGTTTGACGCGCGACAGCGTCCGTTGGCGCGTCAGCCAAGCCGCACACTCTCGTCCACGACGACGAGGGTCTTACCGTGGTTCCCGCCGCTGAACAGGAGATTCAGCGCCTCGGGGGCTCGTTCCAGGCCGTGAACGAGGTGCTCTTGGTGTCGCAGGGCGCCCGAGAGGACCATGGACGCGAGCTCCGTCCGCGCCTCGACGAAGCGGTGCGCGAAGTCGAGGATGATGAAACCTTCCATTCGCGCGCGACGGGTGATCAGCGCGGACGTGTTCTCGATCCCGCGTCGCGTGCCGGTCGCGTTGTACTGCGAGATCGCACCACAGAGCACGACGCGCGCGCGCAGCGCGATGTTCGCGAGCACGGCGTCGAGAATCTCACCGCCCACGTTGTCGAAGAAGAGATCGACGCCCTTCGGCAACGCCTCGTGTAGTCGTCGGGCGAGGTGCGGCTCGCGGTAGTCCAGGCACTCGTCGAAGCCATACCTCTTCACCACGTCGGCGCACTTCTCTGGTCCGCCCGCGATACCCACCACCCGCTGGGCGCCACGGGCCCTAGCGATCTGGCCCACGACCGAACCCGTGGCGCCGGCGGCGCCCGAGACGACGACGACGTCGTCGCGCTGCATCTGGCCGATCTCGAGGAGACCGAAGTAGGCGGTCATGCCCGTTACGCCGAGTACGTTCATCATCGTCGCGAGGTCCAAACCGAGACCGGGGGGAACGAGAGAGAAGCGGTTCTCATCGTTCGCAAGAACCCACTCCTGCCAGTTCGTCATGCCGAAGACGATGTCGCCCACGTGGTGGCGAGCACTGCGCGACTCGACGACGACGCCCGTGCCGCTCCCTCGCACGACGTCACCGAGTTGAATGGGCGGCAAGTAGCCCGGCGCGTCGTTCATCCACGTCCGGATCGTGGGGTCGATGCTCAACATCGCGACCCTGATCAACGCTTCGCCCTCGCCACAGGTCGGTGCTGGGGTCACCACTAAGCGCGTGGTGGACGCGTCAACCAGCCCCGCGGGTCGCTCGACGAGTACGAGCTGCCGATTATCCACGTGGTCTCCTCACTTGGGTGGGCACTCTCGATTCTGCCAGAGCGGCGCGACACCGTCCGCTTTGATAGAAAGTGTTGAACCCCAGGAGTGAGCGTGGCCCGTCATCGCAGTCTTCGTTCCGAGTTGTACCGCGACGCGCGCCTCCTCGGCAACGTCCAGGCCGCGGCCCACGGACCCGGCGCCTACGCCACGCGCTACGCACGGCGCAAGGTCTACGCACGGTCCAACACGTTCACGCACTCGATTCTGCGGTCGATCAACCTCAGCAAATAGGGAGCTGCCCGACCCGAGTGGTGAGCGCACGAGCCCTCGCGACAAGGTCAGTCTCGACCTGAACGCACTCGGCGGATGACTTCGTCCACGACCTCGCTGGTGGAGGCGTCACCGCCGAGGTCGAACGTTCGAATGCCGTCGGCCGCCGCGCCGAGGGTCGCGCCGCGAAGGGCCGACGAGGCCCGCGCGCAGCCAGCGTCACCACGGTAACCAGCGTGCTCCAAGACCGCCGCGCACGCCAGCAGCATGGCCATGGGATTCGCCACGTTCTTGCCCTCGAGCGACGGGGCCGTTCCGTGGGGCGCTTCGGCCATCGCGACCCTGGTCTCGAGGTTCTCGTCGAGCGACAACAGCACCGACTCCGCGCCGGCGATGGAGCCAAACATTGCCAGCACCAAGTCGCTCAGACAGTCCCCGTCACGATTGAGTGCGGGAATGACCACCGGCGTGTCCCACCCCTCGGTCATCAGCCCCGCGTACGCCGCGTCGATGAGCATGGGTCGGTAGTGAACGGTCGGATGGCGCGACGCCGCTGAGTCCATCTCCTCTTTCAGCATGCCCTCGTAGGTCGCCGACACGGTCCACTTCGGCCCCCCGTACACCAGTCCCCCCAGCGAGTCGGCGGCGCGGAAACTGAACTCGGCCACCGAGCGACACGTGGATCGGTCGATACGCTCGGTTCGCCACGCCGACTCCGCGTTCGCGCCCGGCTTACCGTCACGCCCCTCCGCCGCGCCGTAGGCGTCCCCGACCGCCATACGCACCACGACGACGGGGTGGGTCAAACCCACGATGGGGGTCACGCCGGGAATGCGACGACCCGTGCGAACAATGACCTTGCCATCGATGCCCTCGCGCAGGATGCGATTCGGCGACCCGACGCTGCCGATCTCGGTGGGTGTGACGGTGGCGGCCTTGAGGCCGAGTCCCGTCTCTCTCATCGCCGCGGCCGCCTCGTGGATGACGCCGTTGTTGGTCCGCTCACGGCTGGCGAGCGAGAGGTCGTAACGAAGGAACTCCAGTTCGAAGCCGAGAACCGAGGGCTCCAGTGCCCGAAGCGACTGATCGAGCAGTTCCTGACCGGTCTGGTCGCCTTCACAGACCACGATGGTGGGAGGGGTGGACATGGTGGGGACTCCTCATACTTTCGCCGGAACGTAACGAACACCTTACGTTGACGAGGTGGCCCCCTCACGCAGGGCTGGCGCACCACTTCGCGCGCGACGCCGTCGGGCCCGACGAGGACCACGGCGCGGGCTACTGCTAAGCGACGCGCGTGATCTCGACCGAGACGCCGAGCGCTACCGAGGGGTCGCCGTGGTAGATCCCCTTCAGTGGCGCTACGTCACCGTACTCGCGACCCCTCGCGACGATCACGTGAAAGAGCCCGATTCGACCACCATTCGTTGGATCGATGCCAACCCACTCGCCGCAGAAGTACTCGACCCAGGCGTGACTTTCGCCCACGAACATCTCCCCCACCTCGGCGTCGTCCTTGGAGTACAGGTAGCCCGACACGTAGCGCGCCGGGATGCCCAGAGCGCGCAGCAGCGCGATGGTCACGTGACTCAGGTCCTGACAGACTCCCTGGCGCTGCTGCCACACCTCTTGCGCCGTTGACGACACCAGCGTGGCGCCGCGGACGTAGGCGACACGTTCTCTCACCCGGGCCATGACCGCGTCGACGGTCGCGTGTACGTCCTCGTGACGTGTCACCACCTCACGGAGCTCTTCGAACACCTGGGGCGACATCGTGGTTCGAAGCGTCGGAGCCAGGTATTCGCCGAAGCGGTCCGCCGCGCCGGGCGACCGCAGCGAGGAGAGCGAACGGTTCGCGTCGACCTCGGTCTCACGACGCGTCTCGACGGTGGCTTCTGCGATCACTTGGAGTCGGTCATGGGGCTCTTGGAGATCGAACGTGGTCACGATGGTGTCGAAGTAGTCGCGGTACGTCGCCAGGTCGGCACTCGGGTACACGCGCAGCGAGGCGTCGGTGACGAGCTGGCGAGGAAGCGTCGGCGGGGTCATTCTCGCCTCGTTGTACGACGAGTCCGCGACGCCGTCGTAACTGAAACCCGTCACGTGGCGAATCGTCAAACGCACGGAGGGTTCGTCGCCGCTCACGTTCCGACCTCGGACAGCCATGACGTCGCGGCGACTTGGCGAAAGTAACTGGACGTAATCTGATCGCTCGCCGTGGCGCTCGTCGTCTCGAGCAACTTGAGGACGTCCGCGAGTCCCTTGAGCAGTGTCGTGGGCTCCATGTACTCGAGACGAGATTGGGTCGTTCGGATTGTTCGTCGAGCTTCGTTCACGATGTCCAAGTGGGTGCTGGCCCTCGTCAACTCGCCGAGACAGTGGTCAGCGACGGCGAGCGAATGGTAGGCGGATCTTGGAAACTCGCGATCGAGGAGCAAGAACGCGGCGATCGCTTCGGGGTCCGAACGGCGCACCGACGATCGCAGGTACGACTCCATGGCGCCCGCGGCGCGCAACAACGTAAGCCAGTCCGGCGAGTGTTCGGCCGCCACCAGACGCCCCTGCAACAGGCGCGCCGTCATGTCGATGCGCTCCAGGCTGCGACCGAGCACGAGGTACCACCACGTCTCGTCGTGACTGATGGTGGCGTCGGTCAGTCCCGCGAAGAGGGCGGAGCGCTCTCGAATGAACTTTAGGTAACTCGCGAGACCAACGCGAGACGCTTCACCTCGCTGCGCGGCGAGGTCGTTCCTCGTCGCGTTCAAACAGATCCACATCTCCGAAGAGATCACCTCTCGAACCCGTCGCGCGTTTTCGTACGCCGCCAGCAGCGCACCCGTGATCGCACTCGGACTTTCTGCGTCGAACACCAGTCGCTCCAGCACGGTCTCAATGGTCACCCCGGCGTTGGCCCCGACGTCCATCCCCAGGATGGCGAAGAGCGATCGGCACGTTACCTCGGAGTCGCCAAAGGGATCCTCGGCCATGCGGTGAACGTAGGCGTCGACGATACGTGACGTGTCGTCGGCTCGCTCGACGTAGCGGCCCGTCCAGTAGATCAACTCCGCGAGCCTCGCGAGCATGCCCCGATTCATTGATCGAATCCGGACTGCGCCTGCGGTCCGTGCTGGCGCGCACCTCGCTGGACTTGCGTCGCGGCCAAGCTGGTCGTCGGCGCGCGTTCGACCTTCACTCGCTCACGTTCGAGCGGGACGAGATCGGCGAGGACCCAGGTGTCCTTCGAGCCGCCGCCTCGACTGGAGTTCACGACCAGCGCCCCTTGAGGTAGCGCGACGCGCGTGAGACCGCCGGGGAGAACCCACACCTCGCGACCGTCGTTGATCGCAAAGGGCCGCAGATCGACGTGGCGCGCCAACAACTGGTCGTCGACGAAGGTCGGCACCGTCGAGAGGGCCACCGTGCGCTGGGCGATGTAACCTCGCGGATTGGCCATCAGGGTCGCGCGAAGGTCCGCGAGGGTGGCCTCGTCGGCCTGGGGTCCGATGACGATGCCGTGGCCCCCGGACCCGTCGACGGGCTTCACCACGTAGCGCTCGAGGTGTTCGAGTACCTCGTGGAGCGACGCGACGTCATCGAGGCGGTAGGACTCAACGTTCGACAGCAACGGCTCCTCGTGCAAGAAGTAGCGAATGAGGTCGGGAACGTAGGTGTAGATGAGTTTGTCGTCGGCCACGCCGTTACCGATGGCGTTGGCGATCGTCACGGTCTTGGCGCGGGCGGCGTTGACGAGACCCGCGACGCCCACCACCGAGTCGGGTCGAAAGTGCAAGGGATCGAGCCATTCATCGTCGACTCGGCGATAGATGACGTGGACCGGCCGTTCACCTTGAGTGGTGCGCATTTTGACCTCGTTGGCGACGACGATGAGATCACTGCCCTCGACGAGTTCGACGCCCATCAGGCGAGCAAGCAAGACGTGTTCAAAGTACGCGGCGTTGTGGACGCCGGGCGTGAGTACGACGACCGTCGGATCACGGACACCCTCGGGCGCCGAAAGGCGCAGCGCCCGAAGCAGTCGAGCGGGGTACTCGTCAACGGGGTGCACACGGTAGTTGGAGAACAGCGAGCCGAAGCTCTGGGTCATGGCACGCCGGTTCTCGATGACGTAGGAGATGCCCGACGGTATGCGCACGTTGTCTTCGAGCACGCGCAAGTTGCCCGACTCGTCGCGAATGATGTCGACGCCCGAGACCGTTATTCTCGGCGCGAACCGCGTCTCGATGCCCGTTGCTTCACGTCGAAAGTGAGGGCTCGACGTCACGACGTGACGTGGCACGATCCCGTCGTTGAGGCACTCGCCGGGTCCGTAGACGTCATCGAGGAAGGCCTCGAGGGCCTTGACCCGCTGCTGAATTCCCGACGAGAGGACCTCCCATTCGCTGGCCGCGATGATCCGAGGAATCAAGTCCAGTGGGAAAGGTCGCTCTTCTCCACCAAAGGCGAAGGTCACCCCGCGTTCCGCGAAGGTCCGACCGAGCTGATCGAAGCGCGACCGGATGTCGACGGTCTTAAGGTCTCCGAGAACCTCGACGATTTCGCGGTAAACGGGCCGTGCTACTCCCGGCGCCGAGTACACCTCATCCCAGGCCAAGGATGGATCAACGTCCACGAAAGATGAATTGATGTTCTTTTCATATCACGCTCATGTTTCGGCTACGTTACCTCTTTCGACGACCTCGACGAGCGAGCAAAGTCCGCTGTCGGTGGCCAAGGCTCCCGCGGACGTCGTGGGTGAAGGGCCTCGGGCACAGGGCCAATCTTTGGTGGTGCGAACGCACGAAGATGATCGTCAGCCGGTACATTGAGATTCCACCTCAAGCTAAGGAGAACATCCACGTGGACTACGTCTCGCTTGGAACGACGGGACTTCAGGTCTCACGGATCTGTCTCGGCTGCATGAGTTACGGAGAACCCGATCGGGGCAACCAGGCCTGGTCGATCGGAAGAGAAGAGGCCGTGCCCTTCTTCCGCCAAGCGCTCGACGCCGGCATCAACTTCTTCGACACCGCCAACGTCTACTCCGCGGGCAGCAGCGAAGAGATCACCGGCCCGACGCTCCTGTCCATGGCGCCGCGCGAAGAGCTGGTCATCGCCACCAAGGTGAACGGAAGGATGCGCCCCGGACCCAACGGACAGGGTCTCTCACGAAAGGCCATCATGACCGAGATCGACGACAGCCTTCGCCGCCTCGGCACCGACTACGTGGACCTCTACCAAATCCATCGATGGGACTACAACACCCCCATCGAAGAGACGATGGAGGCCCTGCACGACGTCGTCAAGGTCGGCAAGGCTCGCTACCTCGGCGCATCATCGATGTACGCGTGGCAGTTCGCCCAAGCGCAGTACAGTGCCGATCTGAACGGGTGGACCCGCTTCGTCAGTATGCAGAACTACTACAACCTGCTCTACCGAGAAGAGGAGCGAGAGATGCTCCCCTTCTGCCTCGACCAGGGTGTCGGGTCCATTCCATGGAGTCCGCTCGCTCGCGGTCGTCTGACGCGACCGTGGGAACAGCAGACGAAGCGCACCGAGAGTGACCAGTTCGGTCGCTCGCTGTCGTTCGAGATTGACCGGCCCATCGTCGACACCGTGATCGACATCGCTGGCCGGCGCGGCGTCGCGCCAGCCCAAATCGCCTTGGCCTGGGTCCTCTCCAAGCCCGCCGTCGTTAGCCCCATCGTCGGCGCCACGAAGGCGCAGCACCTCTCCGACGCCGTCGCCGCGGTGGATCTGCGCCTCGACGACGCGGAGATCGAGTCACTCGAGAAGGACTACCTGCCCCACGGTATCGTCGGATTCACCTGATTGACCGGCGGATGGGCCGCCCCAGCGCAGTAGCCTCAACGCTCTAGCCGACGAATGACCGCACGTCGGCGATGATCTTGTCCTCGATCTCGAGATTCCAGAGCGAATCGGCGACGTCGACGATCAAGAAGAGTTCGGAGATGAGCAGCGTTTCGATCGCGGCCACGCCGAGGTGCTCGAGCCACTTGCCAATGCCAAAACGAATCGTGAAATCGTTGGGACTACCGGTGATGGTCACCGTCAACGCTCGGTCCGCCGCGACGATCTCGCGAAGGAAGCCGCCCTTCTTGGCCTGAATCACGGTGCCTTGGTCGCTCGCGGCGGACGTCTGCACGCTAAACCCGTCGTTCTTCAGGTACTGCTCGACATGTGATTGGAGGGAACTGATCTCGGTTCCCTTGCCCTCGAAATGTAGTTCCTTGTCACCTAACATGATGGTCTCCTTCTTTGGGTACGTCCTCGCACCCTAGCGGCGCAACTTCAACGCTCCCTAAGTGTCCTCCAGGACGCATCAGCGACCTCCGGTCCCTACGTGGTCCGTGGACGTAGGGAGTCAGGACGTCAGTCGACGAAGATGTGACACTGGAGGGATGGATGGAACCGACCGCACGCAACCTCGCTACCAATCCGCGATCGATCGACTGGGCGACGCGCGATCTCGTCGAATGCTCTCGACGCCCGCGCTCGTGTGCGACCTCGATCTGCTCGTCGAGAACGTCGCTTCGATGGCGACACGGACCGCGCGAGCGGGCATCGCGCTTCGTCCTCACGTCAAGTCGCACAAGTCGGCCTTCGTGGCGCGCCACCAGCTCGAAGCTGGCGCGGCGGGGTTGGCCTTCGCGAAGGTCTCCGAAGCGGAGGCCGTCACCGCCCGTCTTCGTGGCCACTATCCCTCACGAATCTCAGCCCTCCTCACGTCGCCGATCGCTGGTTCCGCCCTCGCGAAGCGAGTCGTCGACCTCGGCCACGGCTGCGACCTCATGGTGGTCGTGGACAACGTCGGCGGCGTTGATGAACTGGCGAGCGCGGCCCAGGAAGCGAACATCGATCTCTCCGTACTGTGTGACGTCGACGTCGGCTTCGGACGCACCGGCGTCGTCGGGCCGAGTGAAGCGTTACGCGTCGTCGACCGTGTCGAGGCGAGTGCGCGTCTGCGCTTCGGCGGCGTTCAAGGGTACGGTGGTCACCTCCAACACGTCGCGGACCGCGACGAGCGGCGGTCCGCGACGAGTGAATCAATGGAGCGCCTGCGCCGTGTGGTCGAAGCGCTCGAGTCCCACGGCCATGACGTCAACCTACGAACCGGAGGCGGAACGGGCACGTCGGAGATCGACATCGAGCTCGGGCTGCTCAACGAGTTGCAGTGCGGCAGTTACGTCTTCATGGACCGTGAGTATCGAGACGCCCTCGGCCAAGACGCGGAGGGGCGCTTCGCCCAAAGCCTCTTCATCGAAGCCACCGTGATCTCTGACAATCAAGAGAGCTTCGTGACCATTGACGCCGGGCTCAAGGCGATGGCCACCGACGCCGGACTTCCACTCGTCCTCGGCCACGAAGGCGACGTCATCTATGGTTTCTTTGGCGACGAGCACGGACTGCTCACGCGCGGCACCGGCGACGCCTTTCACCGGGGTGATCGGCTAGCCCTCGTGCCCCCGCACTGCGACCCCACCGTTGACAAGTACGACCTCATCTGGCTGGTGCGCGGTGACGTCGTCGTGGGCGTGGCGCACGTTGACGCCCGAGGTTGCTCCCAGTAGATCGAGCGCAGAAACCGCCACCAAGAACAAAGGCGTGAGGACGAGCTGGACGCCGTTCTTGGCTTGCACCCAAGTCGCGATGCCGTGGCGTCCCGGCGCGCACGCCAGCGAGTTGGCGTCGCTCCGCTGATCGCGCCGAGTGGCGTGCCCACGGTTGCTACATTCTCTAGATGCGTCTCGTCTCGTGGAACGTCAACGGCATTCGTGCCGTGTGCAAGAAGGGCCTCTTCACGCCGTTCGTCGAGGAACTAAAGCCCGACGTCATCTGTCTTCAAGAGACTAAGGCGCAACAGTCCCAGTCGGACGTGCAACTGCCCGAGTACGAGGAACATTGGAACTCAGCGGAGAAGAAGGGATACTCCGGTACGGCGAACTTCTCAAAGATCTCGCCCATCAGCGTGACGCCGGGACTGCCACAGAGCTCGATCGATCGCTTCGGTGTCGTCGGCGACGCCTTCGGCGATCCGAACAACGAAGGTCGCGTGCTCACCTCGGAGTTCGCGGACTTCTTCGTCGTCAACGTGTACACGCCCAACGCGAAGGACGACCTCGGACGATTGAACCTCCGTCACGGCCAGTGGGACCCGGCGTTCTTGCATCACGTGCAGGAACTCGAGAGTACGAAACCGGTCATCTTCTGCGGTGACCTCAACGTGGCGCACACGCCCGACGACCTCGCGAATCCCAAGTCGAACGTCGGCAAGCGGGGATTCACGAGCGAAGAACGCCAGGGCTTCCAGAACTTCCTCGACGCCGGGTTTGTCGACACCTTTCGCCTCTTCCACCAGGGTAACGGCCACTACTCCTGGTGGTCGAACTTCTCGAACGCCCGCGCGCGCAACGTCGGATGGCGCATTGACTACTTCCTCGTGTCGGCGAGTCTCGCCGGGCGCGTGACGGGGGCCGACATTCACGCGAACATCATGGGCAGTGACCACTGCCCCGTGAGTCTGACGATCAAGCCGTAGATCGCGACGCGGTCTCACGCGACGCGGTCTCACGCGACGGGGACGTCACCGGAGACCGGATCGACGGTACGTGCGGCTTCGGCGCGCCACGAAGTGCGCAAGGCTCTGATAGAGGTCACCCTCCGGCGCAAAACTCGCTAGTCGAAGTTCACCCGTGTCCACCGCGATCCGACCGGCGATCACGTCGAGGATCTGGCGATTGCCCGACGTGGCGACGTCCGACCACGACGCGATCGCCGTCGCGAGATCGAGAGCCTGACGGCGCAGTTGTTCGCGTCCTACGATGTCCGTGATCAGACCCATCGCGAGGGCCGCGTCAGCGGTAATGTCGCGACCGCCGAGGAAGAGAGCCCGAGCCACGCTCTCACCCACCATCTCGACGACGAGCCGGACACCGGCTTCGGAGTACACGAGACCCAGTTTCGACGCGGGCAGCGAGAGTCTCGTCTCGGGCGAAGCCACGCGCACGTCGCTCGACAACGCCAACTCCACACCTCCGCCGATGACGTTGCCTTGTAGTGCGGCGACGATGGGAATCTTCGATTGGCGAAAGCTCTCGAAGTTCTTCTCGTTCGCGATCAGTTCCTCGGCACCGCCGCGGGCCGCCTCGACGAGATCGTAACCAGCACAAAAGTCTGGTGGTGCGGCCGTGATCACGATGGCCCTCGTGCCCGCGGGCGGACTAGCGACGAGCTCTTCGAGTCGATCGATGGTCGAGCGACCAAGAACATTCCTACGTTCGCCCCCGACGAGGCGAATCTCGAAAACGCCGTGCTTGTGGACTTCGGTTTCGACGCCCGTGGCGGGTGGGACGGCCAGACGTTGTCGCCGCCGGTCGTGTATCCACCTCGTCGAACGTCGCCATCGCTTGGTCGTTTGCGACTGCATCCGAGATACGGAGCGACTCAGCCGCGACATCGACGTCACGAGGGCCACCTCGTCACGACTCGAAGCGCCGTCGAGCTCCGACGGAGCCTCTTAATCTTCATGGCTCTTCTCGTCGTCGGCTCGTTCGTCGCGCACCTCCTGGGAGTGCTGACCGAGCGTCGGCGGCGCCAACCGCAGGCCAACGTTGTTGCGGCTGAAGCGAAGCGGACTGCCCGGAAGCTCAATCGAACCCAGCGTCGCGTGCTCCGCCGTCCAAACGAGGTTCTGTTGGCGAACTTGGGCGCTGGCGTACACGTCGTCGAGTTTCTTCACCTCACCGGCGGGAACGCCCGCTTCGTCAAAGCGGACCAACCAATCGCGCACCACTCGAGAGGCCAAAGCCGGGCCCATCAAGTCGTTGAGTTCCTCGATGTTCCCAAGACGCCTGTCGTTCGTCGCGAACCGGACGTCAAAGGGGTCAATGCCCACCAGTGGCGCGAAGCGTCGCCAAATACTGTCGTTACCGACCGCGATCACGACGGGTCCGTCGCTCGCCTGAAAGACGCCGTACGGGCAGACCGTCGGATGCTGATTGCCCGACGGCGGCGGCACCTCGCCGGCCACGAGGAACCGGGTCCCTTGAAACGTGTGCAGTCCAATCTGCCCCGCCAACAGCGACGTGGACACCCGTTGGCCTTGCCCGCTCGTCGCGCGCTCGACCAAGCTCGCCAAGACGCCGATCGCGCCGAAGAGCCCCGCCGTGATGTCGGCGATCGGCACCCCGACCTTGATCATGGGGCCCTCACGCGAACCCGTCAGCGACATCAATCCACCCTCGGCCTGCAAGATGTGGTCGTAGCCAACTCGCCGAGCGTCGGGACCATCATCGCCGAAGCCGCTGATGGAAAGGCGTATGAGACCCGGATTGAGATTTTCTAACACCTCGTCGCCGAGGGCGAGGCGGTCCATGACCCCTGGGCGGAAGTTCTCCACGACCACGTCGGCCCATCGCACCAGACCTTCGATGAACGGGCGTTCACCAGGGTCTTTCATGTCGATCGTCACGCTGCGCTTGTTGCGATTCACGGACAGAAAGTAGGTGCTCTCGCGTTCCTCGTCGTTCTCCATGAACGGCGGTCCCCACATCCGGGTGTCATCACCAGTGACGGGCTGTTCGACCTTGATGACGTCGGCACCCAAGTCGCCCAGGACCATCGTGGCGTAGGGGCCAGCCAGCACCCGCGAGAAATCGAGTACGTGAAAGCCAGCGAGTGGCCCGCTCGACGCCTCGGTGCTCTGACTGTCTCGGTCACTACTCAACTGGGTCTCGTCCTTTGACTGCGATAATCACGTCACGACGGCGCCGTCCGTGAACGACGCGAGAGCGTCTCGACGAGGCGAAGGTCGCCATCCTCGAGACGCCCCGCGGCGCGTGCTTCTTTACTTCACTCCGTCTGCCTTCAGTACCGCGAGGCACGACGCGGTCGTCGTGCAGTTCGTCACGTCGCCCAGAATCTTGGCCGACAGCGGCGTACCTTGAACTTCGTTCCCCGAGGTCGCGTTCGCGATGAACGGCGCGTAAGGCCCGAAGGTGTTGTGATACTTGTTGTAGTCGATGCTGCCACTGGCGCCTTCGTAGTTGATCTTCTTCTTGGCCTTTATCAGCGCCACGCACGTCTTGTACGAATAGCACTTCGTGCCCGGAGGATTCGTCACCTTCGTCATGTCCTTCGCTACGACCGAACCCTTGACCGTCTTGGCGTACGTGTCGGCCAAGGCCAACGTGATCACCGCGTCGTAGGCGTAGTTCGAGCCCGACAGAGGACCGGCCGCCGATTGGCTCGGGAACATCTTCTTGAAGCCGGCCATGAAGTAGTTGTTGGCCTGACCCGTGACCGACGTGCCCATCACTGACGTTAAGTGGGCGTGCGCGTTGGCGGTGCCGAACGCCTTGATGAAGTCACTACTCGTCGTGACGTCCGTGCCGATCCAGGGTATGGTCGAGCCGAGTTGCTTGAACTCGGTCTCGAGCACGGCCACGGTCGGCGCGTCGGTCTGCGAGAAAATGACGTCCGGCTTGTCGGCGATGACTTGTGCCACGGTGTTGGTGTAGGACGACTGGTCGGCCTGCACGTTGTAGATGTTGATGACCTTTCCACCCAACTTGGTCCACGTCTTCTTCACCGGAGCCACAATGGTCTGCGCCGCGGCGTCGGAGTAGAAGAGCAGGTCAGCCGTCTTGTAACCCTTGATGTGGGCGTACGTGGCCATCGCGACACCGAGTTGGCTGTCCGACGGGCTGTCACGGAAAAGGTACGGATCGGTCTGCGTGTCGCGGGTCGTGTCACCACCTTGGAACTCATCGACAATCTTGTTGGCCTTCAACACTGGCTCCACCGCGTTGATCTCTTGCGTGGTGGGACCGATGATGCCGGCAATGCCACCCCCCGAGAGCAACTTCAACAGCGCCGTCTTGCCTTCGACCGGGTCACAGCCCGTGTCACCCTGAGGAATGAGGAGCTTCTTGCCCAACACCCCTCCGGCGGCGTTCACCTGCGCCTGGGCGATTTGAGCACCTTGGTAGATGCCCTCACCCAGACTCGCTAACGGACCGGTGAAGCACGACAGCACGCCGTACGAGACGGTGCCTGATGTGGCCCCCGCCGTCGCGTCCGTACCGATGGCCACGCCGCTTCCGAGCACCGTCGCCAAGGCTACGGCGCTCGTCATCGTCCGAATGGTTATCAAATTCCTAATAGTTTTCAATGCATACCCCCCTCGTTTTAATCTTCTCTCTTACGAGAACCTGTGTCACCGTTCTACGACATCCTCCCGACGTAGAGGTCAATGACCTCTTCGTCGTGCAGCAGTTGCTCGGCCGGACCGTCGAGACGATTCTTGCCCAGCACCATGACGTAACCCCAATGCGCGTGACGCAACGACCGTCGCGTGTTCTGTTCGACCACGCACACGCCCACGCCCGTGGTCATGACCTTCTCGATCTGTTCCCACAGTGCACTCTGGAGCATCGGTGACAGTCCGGCGCTGGGCTCGTCGAGCAGCATAACCACGGGGTCGAGCATGAGACCGCGAGCCATCGCGAGCATGCTGCGCTGACCTCCGCTCAGCGCTCCAGCCTTTCGCCGTAGCGACTTCTTCAAGTCGGGAAAGAGTTCACCGAGTTCGTCGATGCGTTGCGAGACTCCGTGCTTACGCGTGTAGCCGCCCATCTCGAGATTCTCTCGAACCGTGAGATCAGGAAAGGTGTTCGCGACTTGGGGCACGTAGGCCAACTTTCGCCGTACGAGCTTCTCGGGTGGCAAGTTCGTGGTCTCGTGATCGAGTACAAAGACGTGACCACTCGTGGTCTTGATGACACCACTGATCGCCTTCAGGAGTGTCGACTTTCCGGCACCGTTGGGGCCGACGATGGCGGTGATCTTGCCCTTGCGAACGTCAAGTGAGATGTCCTCGATGATCGGCGACCCTCCGTAGCCGGCGGTGACGTTCTCGACCCGTAACACCACGGGAGCGTCCAGGTAGGCCTCACTCATTCGTCGTCATTTCCCAGATAGGCGTCGACCACGCGCCGGTTGTCGCGCAACTCGTCGAAGCGTCCCTGAGCGATCACCGAGCCCAGGTCCATCACGATCACCTCGTCACAGGTCTTCTCGATGAAGGGCAAATTATGCTCCACCACGACGACGGTGCTGCCAGCCTTCTTCAGCTCTCGAATCGCCTCACCGATGCGTTCGCCCAGGACCGGGTTGACGCCCCCCATGGGTTCGTCCAGTATGGTCAGTCGCGGTTTCGCCGCGGCGATACGGGCGAACTCGAGTAGGCGCTTCTGTCCGCCGCTCAGCCCCACGGCCCGGTCGTTTCGAATGTCGTCCAGGCGGTAGTGCTCCATGAGTTCGCGAAGCTCCGCGGTGTCCAGCGCGTCTTGGCGACGAAGGCGTCGAGCCGACGTGAGCGAACGCCAGAGTGATTCGCGCTCCAAGTCAGACCGGCCAACGCGAACGTTGTCGATGACCGAGAGATCACGCCACTCGCGCGGCGTCTGGAAGGTTCGGATCATTCCCATCCGCGAAATCTGATCTGGACGCTTCCCGACGACGTTGACCCCAGCGAATCGTACGCTGCCCGACGCGGGCTGCTCGAAGCCCGAGACCAGATCAATCACGCTGCTCTTGCCGGCGCCGTTGGGACCGATCAGCCCCACGACGCTCCCTTCGTGGATCGACATCGTACAGTTGTCGACGGCCACGACCCCGCCGAAGGACTTTGACAGGCCCTCGATCTCGAGTAACGCCGCGGCGCTCACGATTCGACACCGCTGGCAGATTCGGCGGCGACCTCGTCTTGACGAGGATCGGGCAGAATCTTCGAACGCGAAAACCACGTTCGCCACGATTGCCGAACCCTCGTCCCGTCGGTGCCTAATCGCTCGGGGATCAAGCCGCTCGGTCGAAACTTCAGCATCAAGATGATCAAGAGCCCGATCAAGATCTGGCGAAGGGCGGGTCCGAGTTCGGGTCGAGCCGCGGGTGAGGGGATGTAACGAGTCATCTCGACGAAACCCACGTACACAATGAACGAACCCAAGACGACCCCGCGCGGATTACCGCGCCCTCCAACCAAAATGGCCGCGTACAACACGAATATCTCAGTGGGCCTCCAGTCAAGGGGGTTGAAGGCACCGATGTACGCGGCGAAGAGCCCCCCGGAGAGGCCCGCCAGTCCGGCTCCGAAGAGGTACGTCCGATACTTGGTCCAAAAGACGTTGCGCCCGTACACCGCCGCCGCTCGCTCGTCGTCTCGAACGGCGCGCACCATTCGACCGAACGGACTCCGCGAGAGGCGCTGGACCAGAAGGTAGACCAGGAACAAGACCAGCAGACAGAACGCGAAGAAGTAGTAGTGATACGCGTTGTACGAAAGATTTCCCCCCATGGGGTCAAAGAGACCAAAGACACCGTTGTAGCCGTTGAACAGCGGCGTGAAGTTCTCCACCCCGTAGTAGATCGCCCAGACGGCGCCGAGGGTCGTGATGGAAAAGTAGACGTCGCGAAGGTTGCGCAACGCGATGGCGCCGATGATCGACGCGAAGGCCACCACCACCGTGACCGCGATCACGACCGCCAGCAGATACGGTAGGTGCCACCCGAGCACGTACTCGACGGGCGCCTTCGCCTTGCCGACCGTCATGATGATGGTCATGTACACGCCCAGCGCGAAGTAGGCGTAGGCCGAGAGGTCGAAGTCACCAGCCCATCCCCAAATCATGTCGATGCCCAGCGCGAGAACGCCAAAGATGGTCGCCTCAGTGAGGATCGCGGTCCAGTACTCGAGCATCAGGCACGCACCGTAAGGGCTCGACCGCGGACAAACAGCCCGTTGGGCTTGATGAGCAGCATCACGACCAAGAACCCGAACGCTATGACTAGTTGGTACGCCGACGACGTGTACGTGCCCGCGATTGACATGACGAGACCCAAGACGACGGCGCCGCCGAGCGTCGCGTACGGTCGACCGAGTCCGCCGCCGACCGCCGCGGTGATCGAGAGAAGTAAGAAGCCATTGCCGATCGTCGGCGTGATGGTGCCGATGGTCTCGCCGTAGAGAAAACCGGCGAATCCCGACACCGCACCGGCGACGGCCCAGGTTTGCATCACGACGCGCCGGGCGGGGATACCGCTCACTTGGGCTAACTCGCGATTCTGGGACACCGCTCGAAGGGCCTTACCCAGCCTCGTTCGTTGCAAGAGTACGTAGATGAGTCCCGCCACGACGACCGCCGAGACCATCACCTTGATGGTGAGCGTGGTCCAAAGAAATGGTCCAACGTGAAGAAGACTTCCCTGCGCGAACTGATACGAAACACTCGCGCCACCGAATCCAATTAGCAAGAGATTCTGCAGAATGAGTGACGCGCCAAGAGTCGCGATGAGTGTCGAAAGCGGTTTTTGGTTTCGGAAACGTTCGATGAGACCGAAATTCAGCCCCATGCCAGTCAGAGATCCCGCCACGGTGGCGATGACCGCGCAGACGTAGAGATTCTGGTGAAAGTTGGTCTCGCTAACGTACGCGGCGTACGCGCCAATGGTGAGCACCTCACCGTGGGCCAGATTTACCACCCGACTGACGGCGTACTCGAGAGTGAAGGCAACCGAAGAGAGCGCGAGGATCGCGGCGACCGCTAGTCCCATCCCCACGCTGATCCAAAGAATGCTCATATCTCCCCGAAGACGCCACGAAGCACCGATTCAATCGATTAAGGCGGAGGGATACTTCCGATCGAATGGTTTCGACGATAACACTCCGCACACGCCATGAAAATTGGAGAACCTGAAAACATTTCAATTCGCGCCACGATCACATCCGCGCAGGGTCGCTCAACTATTCGTTGACGAGACACCTTTCGATGAGGGACGTTCCCGACGCGCGGTGTCGTGAAGACGCGGTCAATCGACTACCAATGAGTTGGTCACGTTGGTTCCATCGAGATCTTGCAAACGCACTCTCGAGCAGATCATCCAAAGGTCTCTACCGGCCCGAAATATTACTACCAAGACGAGCTCGCAGGCGCGCTACTTTTCGGGGTTCTCTTTCTTCGCGCGACGATCGCCCTTACGGCGTTCCCCCTTACGCTTCTCGATCCCGTCCGGCGGACCCGAATCGTGCTTACGCCGATCGGTGTTCACTCGACGATCACCTGACCTACGCTCATTCTCCCCTGGGGAGTCGGCGTCGCGATGAGACTCGTGATCGGTCACGGTGCTATGTCTAACACCCGCGCCGTGCGTCACGCCGGATTCGCGAAAGCGATTGCTCAGAACCCCGATTCTGACCATCTCATCACCCACCTCTGGACACTTCGACCGGGCAACGCGAAGTGAGCAGCGTGGGGTGTCGGTGTTCGAGTGCCGTTGACGAGCCGACCTCGCCTCTCCGTCGTCGGGAGCGGAGATAACCGTGCGGGCCCTGCTTGGTTGCCGGACCACGTTTCGGGTCTTCTCCACGAATCGCGAGGTGGGCGCAGAGGTGGACCATGAGCCTCACATGGGATCCGTCGCCTTTCCGTCTTACCGGTCTCCTCGTCGGTCAGAGGAAGCGACAGGGGGCTTCGAGACTCGTTTGAGAGACGGGTCTCCACGCCGTCCCACTTCGTTCGTTGCCGTACAAAACTTCCATCGAGGATTGGCCACCCGCGCGTTCGTTCCTCGATTGCGTGTGCTCGTCCCAAGTCTCACGTCAAACGTCGCCACAAGACTGCATCAAGAGTGAGGGTTAAATATAGCAGATATGTACTATACTTCTTGCATGATCAGCGGTGACCTCATCAAGGAAGCCCGACTGCGAGCGGGCCTGACTCAAAATGGACTGGGTGCGCGCCTCGGCAAAGCACAGTCGGTGATAGCCCGTTGGGAGCGTGGAGAAGCGCTGCCGAGTCTCGAAACCGTACGTGAAGTGGTGCGCGCTTGCGATCTAGATCTCACGTTTTTCATGTCGCGCTTTGATGACTCAAACGTCACGATCATCGACGAACATCTTCGAATGACGCCCGCGCAGCGATTCGCTGATCTCATGGCACGAGTGAGATTCCACGATCGGCTCGAACAGCGCAGATCGACTCGTCGTGACTGAGGTCGTTCCGTACCGACCCGACGATATCTTCGAGGTGCTCGAGCGTCACCGAGTCCTGTACGTGGTCATCGGCGGACTCGCCGCTGAGTTGCGCGGCTCACCGTACGTGACTCGTGACGTCGACGTGACGCCAGCTCGGACTCGTGAGAATCTCGTGCGCCTTGGGGCCGCCCTCAGGGAACTCGACGCGAAACTTCGAGTTCCCGGCATGGCTGAAACTCTGGAGGTGCCGCTGGATGAACGGTCCTTCGAGCAAGGTACGACATGGACCTACGCGACCAAATACGGGTATTTGGACATTGCGCTTCTGCCCGACGGCACGCGAGGCTACAACGACTTGCGGCGGGCAGCTACCCGCGAGCAACTGACGGACACGGTGACCATTTCCGTCGCCTCTCTCGCCGACGTCATCCGATCCAAAGAGGCCGCGGGGCGTGAGAAGGATCGCGCGGTGCTTCCAATTCTTCGCCAAGTTCTCGAACGCTCACGCATGAAAGAGCGCGACGATCGCGAAACGAGACTCGAGTCCTAGGACAAATCTTCGAGAGGGACCGTCGTAGGACGTCGAGATGGTCGAGGGGACTCCCCCCGCTCGATCCGTAGGACCTCAGCTACCGCGAAGATTCGCGCACCTCGTACTAGTGGGCGCAACGCGAAACGCCGCGTCGTCGCCACCTTGGGCGGTCGGCCGACTCGACTGTCGTGTCCAACGCCAAGGGTAGAGTCAGTTGAAGTAAAAGGAGAAACCTATGGATGACGGTCAGCCAGTCTCGTACATGGGGCTGCCCGTGGGCGCAGCCGTACTTAGTTCCTCGGATACCCAGTTCGGGACGGTCGAACACGTCTTGCAGATTCCGGAACTGGACATTTTCGATGGCATTGCCGTTAAGACAAAACAGGGACTGCGATTTGTCGATCGAGACCAAATAACGGCGATCACCACCACCCTGGTTCGTTGCGCGTTGACCGACGAGGAAGCGGCTGCCCTACCGGCGCCCGAGGGTACTCTCGTGCTCCATCCCGATACTGCTCGCGACGAAGGACCCTCCCTCACTGCTCGATTCGGACGCCTCTTCGGTCGAGAGCACTGGAAGGAACTGGAATAGCGATTGGCGAACAGTCCCGCGACCGGGGCGAACGTTGAACGCAGGGAACTCTGCACCCGTCGGGTCAAGGACAGTCGGTCGATTCGGGCATTGGTGGAACGTTTGGGTCGCCTTGCAATCCACTCTGTGCCCCTAGCAACCGTAAAGGAATTGGTCTGGGCGCGCGGGACGGGTCACTCGCTCCCGTGGGTCGAACGACCGCGTCGATGCCTCGACCATTCAACGGTCGCTTCGCCGCGCGAGGTTCGATACGGGCCCCCACCTGGGCGGCAAGGTCGATCTCGTAACCCTCGTCAACGGCGCGGGCGGTTCGCCGAGCAAATCGTCAACGTCGATCAGTGATGCTCCTTGCGAATGATCTTGAGCATCTTGATGTTGATGGCCACGAACCGCCAAAACTGGATCGCGGGGTTCTTTCGCGCACGCAGCGTCCTGGCCGTTGGCAGAGGAGCGCTCGAGATACTGGAGGTTGTGTCATCCATCGTCGTGCGCGCTCCTACTCGGGGATGAGCCACCAGCCCGGAAGGGCCCTGGCTTTGTAAATGAACAGGTGATGCAGCAACAGTTTGATCCAGTGCCCGGCCAGACCAACTTCACCGAACGTGTCGTCGAGGCTTCGCCCGGTGTTCGGATATTTCACTCGGTCCGGGACTATCGGATACATCGTCATCGACGCGGCGCTGCCGTGACGCAGGCCCGAGCCGGCTGAGGCGACGCACGCTGCGCCCATGTCGGACATCGACGCCGTGTGGACCGGGTTCGAACTGCCGCTCTTGATCATCTCGGCGATGTTCGTGGCGGCGAGTTTGCCCATGATCCCCGATGGCATGCCGGTCCTCGGCGGTGACGGCGCGATGGCCGTGCCGTTGGGTGACGTCCTGGGCTCGGAGATCTGATGGGGCGGGGCAAAGGCGATCCCGACGGCGAATATGTTCGGGTAACGCGGCACCTGGTACGTACTGGGCCAGTCCTCGGCCCGCCACTCCTCGAAGGGCTTCGCCGTGTAGTCGGCGTCCACTTTCATGAACCCACTAGTCGCAAACAGCCGATCGGTGATGTCGGCTCCGCCCGCGTCGTACGCCTTGAGGTCCACGCCTCGAAACGGCGGCAGGAGCATGGCGAAGTCAAACTGTAGGGTGCTCTTCGTCCCGTCTACCTGCTCGTAGAAGACAACGCCCTCGTCGACCTTTTCTACGTGAGCTCCCGTGATTGCTCGTATGCCACGCTCACGAAAGAGCGACTCGGTCCAGAGCTTTGACGTCGTCTGGAATCCCTGCTGAGTGAAGATCAATCCGCCAACTCCAAAGTCGCCCAACTCGTACTCATTCGTGAGATAGACAATGTCGGCTTTGTCACGAACACCGGCCTGGCGAACCTCGTGTTCGACGTTGAAGGCGTACTCGAACGCGGCTCCCTCGCAGGTGCAGGTGCCGTGTCCGACACCGACCACGATGACTTGGTGCGCGCCGAGCTTCATCTTTTCGATGGACTCTTGCAGCGCGTTGGATGCCTCGAGCGCGTGTCCGGCCGTGCACACCGACTCCGTGAAACCATCGGGACCGAGTCCTGGAGTAGCCGCGAAGTTCAACTTCGGTCCCGTGGCGTTGATCAGGTAGTCGTACTCGAGTGTGTCGGTCTTACCCGATCGGACTGGGTCCGTATAGGTGATCTCCACGTAGGGTCGCCCATCGCCACCGTCACCTTCGGGATGAATTGCGGTGGCCAGCGCCTGACGGTAGTCAACGCCCGTGCGCTTGTAGATCGGACCGAGCGCGAAGGTGACCTGGTCACTCTTCATGCGACCCACTCCAACCCAGATGTTCGATGGAATCCAGTTCCACCTCGAGTTGGGGGTGACCACGACGACTTCGTCGGACCGCCCTACAAGGCGCGTCAGGTGCAAGGCCGCCGTGTGCCCTGCGATGCCTCCGCCTAAGACGACGACTCGTGCCATCAGTGACCTCCATCCATCCTCGAGTGACGGTTCTGAGTATATACCCCTAGGGGTATAAGATTACTGACGGGATCGTGAGGAACCTTCATGACGTCGAAGCGTGGCGTTCAAGGCACCGCTCAAGGAACTGCATCAGGTGTGAGGCATCCCTCGTCATCGACACGCCGTGCCGGGGGTCCTTCGTGATGTCAAGTGATGGGCAGAACGCGTCATTCGCTCCGCAAAAGAAGTGGGGTGATCCGAGGACTCCGCGCTGCTGTCCCTCCTGCCAATCGGCGATGACCTGCTCGTGATCCGAACTTTCGGGCATCGTGACGCCGAGATCATTCGCGATCTCTTCGAGGACGACACGATCCGAGATGTCGAGGCCTTGCTCGAAGAGTGCATCGCGAAGCACGAAACTGGCTCGCTCGCCGAGGTTGGGGTCCACACGGTGAGCTCGAACAACCAGCGCGAGGGCGTTGAGAGTTGACGTCGGGAATCGGTCGGGATTGAAGCGCCGAAACAGATCGGGAGCGACCTGCTCGCGTAAGTGGTCAACGTGTTCTTTGGTCACGGTGGCATTGAGCGGCGCCCCGTTGACCAACTCGAGTGGCCAAGAGCGCACGTGAATCGCGACATCGGGTCGACCGCGCCGAGATCGCTCCGCGGCAAGAGCTCGGAGCCCGACGTGGGTGAACGGACACCAAATGTCGGCGAACACCTCGACCGTTGGGGTTTCCGTTCCTCTCATGTAGTCAACCTTCCGATCGACTCACTAGCCCGGGTGACCGCGTGGACAACCGGAGCACCCGGGAAAATGGCGCTATGACCCACGAACGGTCTTGCCACGCAGTGGCTGGCGAAACAGCGCGTTGAACAGACAGACGTCGAACGCACCAGCCAGCAGTGGAACGAGTCCCACGACCGCGAGAGCCCACCAACCGCCGCCTCGCACAACCCCGGCGACGATCAAGGCAACGCCCGCGACGACGCGGATCGACCTTCCCGTGCTTGACGCCATGAACTTTGAAAATCCCATGATCACTTCTCTCTCTTTGTTTTCTCGTTGAATCTCAACACCGACGCCCTAACCGTTGTGCCGCGGCCGACACGGACCGTGCAAGTTCTCGAGCAGCCAACGTGTCCCTCTCAATGTGCGAACTTGACCTTCGGCAACACACGTCCGAGCCACTTCGGCTGGTGCCAGCTGAGGTGACGGCCGTAGCGAAGAACGATCGGCAGTAGCACGAGCCTCACGACGACTGCGTCGAGTGCCACCGCGACGGCCAAGATCACGCCCATCTCCTTAGGCGCGAGCGGACCGGACAGCGCAAACGTGAGGAACACCGCGATCATCACCGCCGCGGCCGACACGACGACTCGACCGGACGTGCGGACCGAACCAACCATGGCGTGCTCGGGATCCGCGTGGGTCTCGTAGCTCTCTTTGGCAGCAGACAGCATGAACAACGTGTAGTCCATCGCGACGCCAAAGACCATCGCTCCAAAGAAAAGTGGTCCCCACGCGTCAACGAAGCCCTGTGCTTGGAAGTTGAGGAGACCCGACAGATCGCCGTTTTGAAAGATGAGTCGAGCGACACCAAACGCCCCGGCGACCGAGAGCGCGGTGAGCAAGACTCCCGCCGCGGCGATGAGTGGAGCGCCGAGTGCAATTAACAAGAGAATGAAACCCAGAATCAGGAGGACGCCAAACACGATCGGGGTGTACTTCGTCAGGGCCCGTTGTAGGTCGTAGTTCTCCGCGGCCGCACCTCCGACCAGGCTCCCGACCGGGAGCGCTGCGCGCATCCGCGTGATAGTCGCCTCCGTCGCCGTCGTAGATGGTCCGTTCGCGGGCACGACCTGATCGAGCGTCCATCCGCCGTTCGTGGGTCCGGGTATCACCGCGGCGACACCCTCAACGGTGGCGAGTGACGTCAGGGCTTGCGCCTGATGGGCTCTGGGTACCAGCACTTGGAGCGTTCCATTGGCACCCACACCGAACGCCGAGCTGACCTCGCCGTAGCCCACTCGCGCGTTGGCGCTGGCTGGAATGATCGTGATGGAGGGCATGTTGGTTCGAAGCCCAATCACCGGTGCGGCCGCCAGCAGAAGGAGCGCGAAGGCCCCCACTCCGAAGACCGCCGGGTGCTTCCAAAGGGTCTTCCCCAAACTATGGAGCCACGTGTCAAGACGACCTGGGCGCTCGGGATCTCCGTGTTGGCGCCCGATCCGGACCTTCCCTGCGTTGATGCGTGTGCCCAGCCAACCGAGCACCGCGGGAAGCAGGGTCAGCGTGGCCGCGAGAACCGCGATCACGGAGAGCATGATGCCCAGGGCCATCGATCGAAACGCGGGACTCGGGACCAGCAGAATCGCCGCCAGCGACGCCAGCACCGTGACGGCGCTGAAGGCCACGGCTTTTCCGGCGGTGTCCATCGTCTCGGCCACCGCTGCCACGATCACGTCCTTGTTGCCAGGCGTCGCTCCTCGCCGCTTCAAGGCTGCACGGAAACGAACGACGACGAACAGCGCGTAGTCGATGCCGAGCGCGAGAGCGAACATCAGCGCGAAGTTCAGTGCCCAGATCGAGACGGGTGCGAAATGGGTGCTCATCACCAGAGCTCCCGCCGCCACGAGTAAGCCGACCATTGTCAGAAGTAACGGCAAACCAGCGGCGACGAGGCTTCCGAAGGCAACGACGAGAATGATCATTGTCACGGGCCAGGAGAGCATCTCCGAACGCAACATCGCCGAGCGATTGGCGTTGTTGAAGTCCGCCCACAGGGCACTATCGCCAGTGAGAACAACGCTCACGCCCGAACCCGAGAGCTTCGCCAACGGCGCCGCGAGAGCGTCGGCGGCTTTCACCATGGTGTTCGTGTCGGCGGCGGATCCCGCGGTGATGATTGCCGTGCGTCCATTGCGAGAAATGGATACGCCCGCCTTCGGTAGGACGACCGTGGAGACTCTCGGGTCCGCGCGGAGCAACGAAGCCGCCGTCGCGATCGCCTTCTGTGCGACGGGGTCTGTCGCAATCTGTCCAGTGCGATCCACGATCACCACGTCAAGAGCTGCGGCTCCGAGACCCGAGAAGTCGCGCTGGATGATGTTCCTCGCCTCGACCGACTGGCTGGAGGAGTCCTGCCACCCAGCTCCGGCCAGCGCCGTCTCAACGGTTGGAGCGAAGGCGCCAAAGATGACGAGGATCACGATCCAAGCCATAAGGACTACCCGCAAGTGCGTCGCGGTCCAGCGACCCAACCGGGCAAACACCCCACCTTGCGCTCCGGGCTGGCCGACGTCCCCACTCGGCGACGTCGGACGATTATCGATGTTTACGGTCATGCTCATTCGGGTTCACACCTCGGGTGGTTTAAGGAGTCGCTCGTGCAGCTGCCTTCCGGATTGCTCAACACCGTCAAGGCTACTATACCCTAGGGGGTATACCCTGAGCTCGAGTCACTTCGGCCCCAGGGGCCCAGTCGCGGCCGGTGTCCTCTGCGGGCACTGCACTCCGGCCCCCGAGGTGTACGGCAGGTTTGATCGCGAGCACGCAACGCTTCAGCGCTTTCGGGTGAAGAGTCCCACCGGGTCGCTCGAAGAGCCGGGGCCGACGCCCGAGCGGGTCGCTCGATGGTACAACGTGGAACGAACGTCTCGTGCGACGTACCGCAACACTCCACGTCAGGCCAACGAGGCACGGAGGCAGCGCGACAGCTCACTCGTTGATCAATCAACCGGACTACGTACCCCGAAAGGATGCGGTCGACCCTTGAGGCACGATCACCCTTCCCTAGCGGAGACGACGACTGCGCTTTCACGTCGAACACCACCACCGCAGCAAGCGCGTACGTCCTTTCTTCGTCGACGAGCGCGTGCGCGAGTTGGACGACAACGAAACTTTCTTGAGTGAGATCACCGTCATCCCCGAGAAGAACTGACGCGAAGATTTCCCGAAAAGTACTCCGCGCCTAGGCCGCTGATGGTTCGAGAGTCACCGTGTAGCCCAAGTGTTGAAGTTGCTCGAGCGCTCGTCGCTTGGCCCGCTCCGGATCACGGCG